>Ga0206947_1002_pt1 | contig 171219 bp, 136 predicted proteins | sample Alteio_BWOrgHeat_3_FD_153239 | JGI IMG/M metagenome (GOLD analysis project Ga0206947, IMG submission 153239) | Enriched cells from forest soil in Barre Woods Harvard Forest LTER site, Petersham, Massachusetts, United States -... | ecosystem: Environmental > Terrestrial > Soil > Temperate forest >...
AATGCCCTTGATGGTCAGCTCACCTTCAACATGGTTGTCCAAAACTTCGGTTATCAGCAAAGTTGCATCAGGATATTTTTCCGATGAGAAAAAATCGTCAGAAGCCAGGTGGCCGAAGAACTGGGCGTTGGTTGCAGGATCGGTTACATCCAGTATTTTTATGGATGTTGTGTCGATGGTGATCTTACCCCCTGCAAGCTTACCATCGTTAAAAACGAGTTCACCTGCCTTAATGTCAATGGTGCCATTGTGTGCACCGGTTACTTTTCTGCCTACCCAATCAATATTACTTTGGGCGCTTACGATTTCAAATTTTTGAGTTTTCATGTTTTTATTTTTTTTTACTATATAACAAAGTACGGTTGCGTTTTTAAGGTAACTGTGTGACCTATATCACATTTAAAATCAAACTTGATTTATGTGATCTGCGTCACATACAGTCATGGTGCGAACACTAATTTCCTGCCGGTGTCTTGTGGTGCAGGGTAACTTTATAGTATTCATATTAATGTAAAATTCACCGTGCTTCACAAGCGCATTTAAAACAGTCGCGTATCCTGCATTCCACTATCGTGCCATTCAATAACTACCTTATAATCAATAATTTGAAGAATTTATTCAGTTCGTAGAACCTTTAAATATCATGAAACAGGAAGATTGGACTTGAGATGTCGTGGTACCAAATAATGTTAGGGATTAAGAAAAAAAGCAAGATTTTTTTTTCTCGAAAAAATTTTAGAAATTTATTTAAAGTTTCAAAATCACCTATTGATCAAGGTGATTTATTGCTGCTGAAATTTTCATTAGCTATCATTTCAACGGGTATCAACAGCCTGTTTTTCGGAAGGGATGTTTGACTTATCCTGGATGTAAACAATGTAGAAGGGACTCTTTAGTAGCTAACTACACCCCGGTGCCTATGAAAAGATGCGCCTTTTATAATATTTATTTTAATCGCATTATCCGTTACAGCACACATAATTGTTAATTATGATTAAAAGATCTTTCTTAGCCCTGACGATTTTTTTTATTTGTTTTTTTTGTTTTAAAGCAGCGGCTCAAACCGTAGCGTTTCATAGGCCATCCGAATACAAATTAACCTGGCAGCGCTTGCTTTTGCAGTTAAGCTCAACATACTTCACGGTTGTAACAGAAAACCAGACCGACCTCGACAGCAGCCTCCTTTATACCAGCCATTCTTTAGGTTTGAGCCGTCTTCCGGTGATTGCCGAAGGCATCAATGACCCTGATCTAACCGATCAGTCAAAATGGATAGATAAAAAAGACCCCAAAAGCGGTATGCAATTGTTATTGGGTTCAACGGGAAAAACCCATCTTGAATTATTGGTGCTGCTGGGCGCTTATTATGCATTTCAACCCGACAGTTACCACCATTTTAAAGACAGCGTTTTATATTTTCTAAACAAAGCCATCAGCGAAAGTAAAATCCAGCGCGACAGGCAATTGGGACACCAGGCCAGCTTATTGATTGGTAAGATGTATGTGCAGGCTTATGATTTCCAGGATGGCGATCCGGTCTTTGACCGGCTGATAACCGAATGCCACGGCGACGGCGATATTTCGACTGAAGCGAAAGCGCTGTACTACCGGGGATTGTATACTGCCTTTACCCCTGTTACTACAGCTAAACGGATAAGCTATCTGCAACAGGCCCGGCAATTGTACCATCAGCAAAATAATACCGAAGGGGAAATAAATGTATTAACTGATATTTGCTACTTATTTGTGGCGTCCCGACAGTTAGCCAACGCCTACAATGCCTCGCTTGAGGCAGTTGGCCTTGCAGAATCCATGCGTTTTCCATATACGCATTATAACACGGACGCTATAGCGATGGTTACTATGTTTGAAGGAAAATTCGGCGAACCGCTGAAGTACTCACTGGAAACGATAAACACAGCCGAGGCAAGCCGCGATAGCGTTGGGTGGGGATATTTTTACAGTCGCCTTGGCACAATGTATTTAACCGAAGACAACAAATATGAGGAAGTCCGAAAATACCAGGAGAAAGCAGTGTATAATTTGATGCGGGCCGGCGGTGGCAATGGTTTGTATCTGTCTGTATTCAACCTCGTTAATGTGCTTCTTAAGCTTAATCAACTCGATAAAGCCCGGGATATTATTTTTAAGGTTTCAAAAAATGCGCCACCTAAATCGCTTTTGGATAAATTGTTCTCTAACCTGGCATTAGCTATTTATTCCATTGATTCGAAACGATATGATGCGGCGCAAAGGCACTTTGAAATGGCGGACAGTATTGAGACGTTACGGGAAAAAGCCGGGGGGATCGATCGGCGTTCACTGGTAGATTTAGGATTAGGAAATTTATATTTTCTAAAACGCGATTATGTTAAAGCCAAAATATTTTTCGGGCGCTTCTTCGCCGATCCCTTGCACATAGACGGGACATTGCATAGCGAACTTTCTACTTTAAACAGGTTGATTTATATCGATTCCGTTCGCAATGATCAAACCTCTGAAATAAGCCACTTCCGGTTACGGCAGCAACTTGCTGATTCCAATTATAAGGTTTCGACGCTCAGACAAGCAGAAGAGCTGCAGGTTAAATATGCCACCGAAGAAAAAGAGAATCAGCTCACCTCGTTAAATCAAAAAGAGAAGCTTGAGCATGAGAATTTGCAGCAAGCTAACCTGGTAAGAGACGTAACTATATTGGGCATTGTGCTGGTATTGATAATCGCCTTATTATTATATAAGCAAAACACATTAAAGCAAAAAAGCAACGAATCAATAACCCATAAAAACGAATTGCTGCAACATTTGCTCACAGAAAAAGAGTGGCTGCTGAAAGAAGTGCACCACCGCGTAAAAAACAACCTGCATACGGTTATTTGCTTGCTGGAATCGCAGGCCCGCTACCTCGAAAGCGATGCTTTAAAAGCTATTGAAAACAGCCAACACCGTATTTATGCTATGTCTCTGATCCATCAAAAACTGTATCAGTCCGACGATATAAAAACTATTGACATGGCTGCTTATATAGCTGAATTGGCACAATCGCTGCAGGATGGATTTGGCACTTCGAACCAAATTCAGTTCGAACTAAACATCAGTCCTGTTAATCTTGACATTTCACACGCTATTCCATTGGGGCTAATAATTAATGAGGCCGTAACTAACTCAATTAAGTACGCTTTCCCAAATAACGCGAAAGGCGAAATTTCGATTTCGATGACAGAAGATGATGGGCTGATAAAATTGGAACTTGCAGATAATGGAATCGGAATGCCGGAAATTGACCCTGAAGCGGAGCCGGAGTCGATGGGGCTGCGGTTAATGCAAGGGCTAAGTGAAGATATTGACGCTGATATTACCTTTGAGATTAACAACGGCACCCGGATAATGATCGTTTTTAAGTGGGATCTGCTAAACGCTCCTGAAAATCTTTTGACATCATCTAAAACAACAGAGGCATGGTTATGAAAAGAGTCATCTTTACCTTGTATCTGCTGGTTGCCTTCATGGTTGTATTATTTATTTTCCTAGGACCGGCTGCGCAGGCACAGGGCCGCCGTTATCAGGATTCGTTACACGTGGCCTTAAATAAAGCAGTAACTGATACCGATCGTCTTAATACGATGGTACAACTTGCTATAGCCTACTCGGACAGGCCGGATGTTAAAATTAACCTTGATAGTGCCACTTTTTATTTGAGTCAGGCACAAAAACTTTATAAAAAAAAATATGGGGTATCGACTCAGCACTATATAAGTATCCAATCTGCAAAAATTAATTGTAAACGATATCCTGATCGCGACTTAACCTCCCAGTTTTTAACGATAATAAACGATTGCAGAGCAACCGGCGATAAACTTATGGAACAGGACGCCTGGATTGAACTGTCTTATACTCCTTATACCAATCAAAAGCCGGAAACTTTCAAGTTAAGCTGTTATCAACATGCGCTGACATTATGCCATGAGCTGAACAACCCGCTGCAATTAAATTATAGGCGTCTGATAGCTGATATTTATCTTCATGAGCTCAAGTATGACCTGGCTGAAAACGAGTTGCTTCAAATATTAAAAGACCCAAAAGCGAATTCTACAGATATAATGCAAAGCAGTGATCTTATAACTGCCGTGTATATTGCAAAAGGCGATTATGATAAGGCGCTTTCTTACGCACTGAAAACAGAAAAAACGATGGAAATGAGCGGTGACTCTGCGTATGCCGCGGTTTATTACGGGCGCCTTGAACTTATCTACAATAGTTTAGGGAAAATACCTCAAAGTCTTCATTGGGCCAAAAAAGCCATGAACAATATAATTATAACCAAAAATCTGCCAGCCCTATTCCCTTTTAGTAACTGCGTGGTTAAATGTTTAATACAAGAAAAGAAACCACAGGAAGCTTTAAACTACATCCTGGATATAAGAGCCAGGTACAAACCGTCGAGCTTAGAAGATGAGCGGTTTGTGCGAAAAGAATTTGGCGACTGTTATTATGCACTTAAAAAATACGGTTTGGCTGAAAAAAGTTATCTCGCAATGGTAAAGCTGGCCAACGAAAAAAGTAATATCCCCATTGAACAGAGGGCCTCTGATTATCATACAATGGGGGATTTTTATATTAACACTAAAAACTATAAAGAAGCAAAGAAATATTTGTTGGAAGCGTTAAAGGATTTCAAGGTATACGGATGGATCAGTTTTACAAAAGATGTCCATTTTTCACTTTTTAAGGCGGATTCTGCTTTAGGAAATTACCAATCGGCAATAGCACATTTACAGGAAAGCAACAAATTGAAAGATTCTATATTCAATATTGCCAAAAACAAACAGGTAGAAGAACTGAATATATCGTACCAAACAGCAGAAAGGGAAAAGGACCTTAAGCTGGTGCAGAACAAAGAAAAACTGGAATATGTACAATTACAGCATACCGAAACTACCCGTAACTGGATCATCGCGGGATCGGCGCTATTATTGGTAATTGCCGGGTTACTTTACAGGCAAAGCAGGTCAAGAAGGCTGACTAATAAGCTAATTACCCATAAAAATGAGGTTATCACACATAAAAACAACCTTCTCCAAAACCTTGTTACCGAAAAAGAGTGGCTGCTGAAAGAAGTGCACCATAGGGTGAAGAATAACCTGCATTCAGTCATCTGTTTGCTAGAATCACAGGCAGCTTACCTTGAAAATGATGCTTTAAAGGCCATTGAGGAAAGCCAGCACCGCATTTATGCCATGTCATTAATCCACCAAAAATTATACCAGTCGGATGATATCAAATCCATTGATATGGCTGTATATATTCCCGAACTGGTAAAGTCGCTGGAGGATGGCTTTGATAGTTCAAAGCAAATCGAATTCAAACTAAAGATCGGGCCTATAAGCCTTAGCCTGTCACATGCCATCCCATTAGGGCTGATCATCAATGAAGCCGTAACCAATTCCATAAAATATGCTTTTCCAAATAACAGAAAAGGTGAGATTTCCATTTTGATGGTTAATGATGGAGACCGCATAAAATTGGAACTGGCCGACAATGGTATTGGAATGCCGGAAATTGATCATGAAGCAGAACCGGAGTCGCTGGGGCTGCGGCTAATGCAGGGGTTGAGTGAAGATATTGATGCTGATATTAGTTTTGAAATTAGAAACGGAACTAAGATCACCATCCTATTTGAACACGATGCGTTAAATGATCCGGAAAGCCTTTTGAAATTAACTGAAATAAAGGAAGAGTACGTATGAATACAAAAATACTGATTGTTGAGGATCAATTTATTGAAGCGGATAATTTGCGGTCGATCCTTAGAAAAACGGGCTACATTGTTTGCAAGATTGCCCGTTCGGTTAATGAAGGGTTGCAAATTATTGAAAGCGAAAAACCAGACATGGTGTTGCTTGATATCCGTTTAAAAGGTGAATTAACAGGTATTGACCTTGCCAAAATATTACGGGATAGAAATATCGCTTTTGTGTATTTATCAGCGAACTCAAACAAGCAAATTCTTGACGCTGCAAAGGCTACCAAACCATATGGCTTCCTGGTAAAACCCTTTCGCGAAAAAGATGTATTGGTGATGCTGGATGTTGCCTGGTATTTACATCGCCAAAACCAGGGCTTAGCTACTAATGCAAAGTCTTCATCAGGCAGCTTGCCCGCAAATGGATTCAAAGAAATTGTCGGCGCCAGCGAAAGTATGCGCGAAGTATTGGATAATGTTAAAATAGTAGGTACATCAGACATATCGGTGCTGATATTAGGGGAAAGCGGCACGGGAAAAGAATTGATAGCGCAAAGTATTCATCGCATATCGTCCAGGAAATCAAAGCCATTTGTAGCGGTTAATTGTGCTGCCCTGCCCGCAAACTTAATAGAGTCAGAGCTGTTCGGGCACGAAAAGGGTGCGTTTACCGGCGCGACAGATAAAAGAACAGGAAAGTTTGAACAGGGAAACGAAGGCACCGTCTTTTTAGATGAGATTGGCGAACTGCCGCTTGAATTGCAGGTGAAGCTCTTAAGAGTATTACAGGAAAAGGAAATAGAACCGATCGGGGGCCGGGCGAAAAAGGTGGATGTCCGTATCATAGCGGCAACCAACAGGAACCTGGAAGGAGAAATAGCTGCGGGCAAATTCAGGCTCGACCTTTACTATCGCATCAATATTTTCCCTATAACACTGCCGCCATTGCGGGAGCGGAAAGAGGACATTGTATCCCTCGCCAATCATTTTGTTAATATTTATGCCCGGAAGGAAAACAAAATAATTACGGGGGTGGCAGATCATGTGATACATTCGATGCTAAATTATGACTGGCCCGGCAATATAAGAGAGTTGGAGAATTTAATGGCGCGAAGTGTTCTGCTTACTACCGGGCCGATTGTTAATTCACTGAAATTACCTGGGCAAAGCACTCCAACCTCGGCGGGGCCGAAGGGGCGTATTAAAAGCATGACCGAAAACGAACGTGATCATATCCTGTCGGCACTTGAGCGCTGCAGTTGGAGAATATATGGGCAAGGTGGTGCGGCGGAGTTACTCGAACTCAACCCCTCTACATTAAACTCGCGAATGAAAAAATTGGGTATCGAAAAAAAATATTCAAAAAACGGCGAAAATTAATTTTCCCTGAACCTCGAAATCCATTGCCCTCCGTCATTAACGGGCAATTAATTTGTCATTCCATAACCATATGTTTTAAAGGCATAATCTGTTGTTCAGCAACACCCTAAATTTGCGACAATAAATATAATTGCCATGGAAAATATTAAGAATAAAGTTATCGTGATTACTGGTGCCAGCAGTGGTATAGGTGCAGGTGCTGCCCGAAAATTGGCCGCGCTTGGTGCAAATGTAGTATTGGCAGCGCGCAGGGAAGAGCAACTAAAAACGCTTGTGCAAGAACTGGGCGACAATTCCATTTATGTATTAACCGATGTAAGTAAACGCGCAGACCTGGACAATTTGGTACAAACAGCAATTGCAAAGTTTGGGCAAGTTGATGTATTATGGAACAACGCCGGTATTATGCCTCTTTCTTTTTTTGACGAAGGGCATGTTGAAGAATGGGACCGCATGATTGACATCAATATTAAGGGCGTGCTTTATGGTATAAATGCCGTGTTGCCGCATATGCTGCAGCGCGGAGAGGGACATATCTTGGCTACCTCCTCTGTTGGAGGCTTGAAAACATCGCCTGGTATCGGGGTTTACTCAGGAACTAAATTTGCGGTGAGGGCCATTATGGAAACGCTACGCGAAGAAGTTGCCCAAACCATAAAAGTTACTACCATTTTTCCCGGTGCAACGCAATCGGAACTGGGGAATGATATTACGAGTCCCAAAATTAAAGCACTGTACGGAAATTTAAAAGGCATGCCTAAAATGGATGAAGAAGCTATTGCCAATGCTGTTGTATACGCAATAAGCCAGCCAGGCAATATCAATGTAAACGACATCGTGCTAAGGCCATTGGGACAAACCCGGTAATGGATTTTCTACCGGCTGGCTCACAACTCAGGCATTGTTACGCACGCGAGGCTTTTCCCGGAACGCAACGGCAGGCCCCGTTTAGGTTTTTGATAATTATATCATAACCGGCAGGGCAGCCACCCTGCTATCTAGGTTGTGATGATGGCTCCGGTAGTAAAATTACTCTTGGCAACGGTGTAGACCATTCGCGCGATATCTTCCACTTCGCCCACACCGTTCAATAAATTTAATCCAGCGCTCCGATCTATCATATCACCTTGCATTAGCTTGCGAACCGTTCCTGGCGCTATTGTATTAAACCTAATGTTATGTTTCCCGAACTCAGCCGCCAACTGTAGGGTAAGCGAATGTATTGCTCCTGTCGATGCAAGCAGCACTGTAGTTGTAGCACCTCTTGGTACCTGGCATACCAACTGCGTACCGATATTGATCACTACACCATGGCCTTGTTTGAGCATTTGTGGAATAATTCCTTGTGTGGTGAAGAAAGTCCCCTTGAAGTTTGTATCCAAAAACCGGTCGAGATAGGCTTCATCTATATTTAAGAATGACCTGGTTTCAAAAATGGCGGCATTGTTCACCAATACATCTACCGACCCGAATTTCCCAACCGCCGTCGCCAATAGTTTGATGCCGGTAACCCTATCGCTAACGTTACCCGCTACCATAGCCAGGTTTTCGCCTCCCCCAAGTTCAAAAAAGACCTCGCTTAGTTTGTCCGCGGCTAACGAATTGATAACTACATTGTCCCCGTTTTCTAAAAAATGGCGGGCTATTTCTTTACCAATACCTGATGAAACGCCTGTAACAATTATCGTTTGCTTTTTCACTTTGTTTTTGCCTGCAGCAGTAAAGCCTTTTTCGCTTAATTTACTGTACAAAGTTCGGCAGGATTATTCAGACGGATGTGTGACCTACATCACTTTCGAAAGATAACTCAGAAACGCTATAATCTGCTTAACGTTTCTCTTGAAACACCCAAATAAGCCGCGATCAGGTTTTTACCAACAGTGTCATGTAATTCGGGATATAATTTCAAAAGCTCCTCGTAACGATACTTTACATTATTATTCATAAAGGACAGCAGCCTTTTTTGCGCCGCGACGTATCCCTTATTGGTCCTCCACCTAAAAAAGTGTTCTACCTGGTGAAGTTCACTGCATATCTTTTCTCTGTCGTCATTAGAAAGACAAAGCACTTCGGCATCGGTAATGCAATCTACATTGATGGTAGCTTTGGTATGGTTATATAAAGCATTGTAATCCGATGCCCACCAGGTAGGCATGGCAAACTGGAGGATGAACATTTTCATATCATCATTGATAAAAAATGATTTTAAACATCCGGCGACCACGAAGTATTCAGAATCAACAATATCGCCCCCGCTAATAATAAACTGTCCTTTTTGAAAACGGCGGCTTTTAAAATGCGAAAAGAAATGATCAAACTCATCGTCGGTCAGTGAGGCGGTCTTAGCGATATGGGTTTTTAAGGATTCTTTTGCTTCCATTAGTCATTAAATCTATAATTTGATTACAGGTTATTTGCCAGCTTTGACCATAGATGAATTGATAGTCCCCTTGTTAATGTACTGAAAGGGGTCATTAAAATCCCCTTCACATCATTATTTAGCAATTTTATGGCGTAAATTATGTAATTGTCGCGCATCCTGTTTTTCCCCTCAAAGCGGTAAGCTTCAGCAACTTCAAAGTCGTCAGGACAGATCGACTGACTTTCTTGTACGCAATGGATGTATTCATTTTTTAAAATAAAATCATGATCATACCCTCTTTCCTGGAGGTCGATGATCGCATCGGTTTTGTTTTGATAGCTATTTTTCATTTCTATAGTTGTTTATAACAAATACATTATCCATATATTCAAATCATTGATTTAAATAGCCTGGTTTCTGCTCAACTTTGGGAATAAAATTAAAATCACTAAAACCATGGTTCAGAATAAAGGCAAAGTAAAATAAAACTTAGAGCCCTTGTTAAATTCACTCTTTAGCCAGATATCGCCATTATGCTGTTTAATAATTTCTTTGGTAAGATATAGTCCGATACCATAACCTTTCACGGCCATCTCTATTTCACCACTCACCCTGTAAAACCTGTCGAATATCTTCTCCTGTTCAGCAGGCTTTATGCCTATTCCGTGGTCTTCAACCGCAACCTGTAAATAGTTTTCAACTTTTTTATAATGCACGGTAATTACGTCAATACGCGACGAATATTTAATGGCATTGCTAACCAAATTTTGGAGCACCTGGGCAATTCTCTCCCTGTCGGCATAAACCTGGATACTGGGACCTGGTTTAAGAAAAATGATGTGGCCGGGATTCAAAAGATATAAGTCAGCAATAACCTCATTCAATAATTCTTTAATATCAAACGATACAGGGAAATGACCTATCTTCCCCGATCTCATCGCGGACGACTCCAAGTAGCACTGGATCATCCTGTTCATTTTATCAACCTGCCGATCGGCTTTTTTTAGCATTTCCAGGATCAAATTATTGCCAAAATTATCCGCCACACGGCCGAACAACTGCATATAAAGTTTAATAACTGATAGCGGTGACCTTAAATCATGGCTGACCATGGCCAGGAGATCTTGCTTCAAAAGCTCACTGTTTTTTCGCTCTGAAATATCCTCAACGATACCGTGAATCTGCTGTGCCGTATTTTTGCTGCTATCAAAAACAGCGATGCCGGTTATTCTTAGCCATTTTGCCAGTGAACCTTTAATTGCGCTAATCGGCACTTCCATATCAAATGACAGACCTGTTTTCAACGCCAACGAAAATGCCTCCACAACTTTTCCGGCGTGTCCAGCGGAAATGACATCACAAATTCGGCTGACACTTACGCTTTTCTCATTACAGAAAGGGATAATTTCTTTACACCTTTCACAAACTATTAGTGCACTTGTTGTTATATCAAGGCCCCAGGTACCTGCATTTAATGATTTTATTGCCAATTGCATTCTTTCAACATCGGGCCATGGTTTTTTATTATAGCCCTCATTTGATTCAATGATTGCGATTATTAAGTCATTACCATTGCAAGCCATTTTTGAAGGCGGGTTGAACAGTATATTGTTTTTGTTTTGCATCAAGATCGTATATTTTGTCCCCGGATCATTAGTTCAGCGCCATTAAACTTCGCTGACTATCAGCGCACCCTTTCTGCCCGGGCACAGCCATTACCAGGGATCCCACCGATCAACTATGTCACTGTTAGGGCTTCGAACAATATATATCAGCAATAGCATAACAATCACTGATAACACTCTTATAATTATTTACAGGAAAGCGTTCATGGCATTTTTATTATTTGTGTTTTGTGTACCCGATTTTTACAATATCACCGCCGGCTGCTGTATCAATTGACTGCAAATGTTTACCGAACAAATAAGCCAGGCTCAAAACAGATGCGACAATCAAGTTTCTTATCACCAGCCGCATATTAAAAGTATTCCTTAACGTCATCGTTTTATATTTAAATAAACTTGTCAATGGTTTATCAGCATGAAGAGGGTATCGTTAATGAAATGGCGTTTTTTGAGGCAGGCGCCTGCCTCAAAATAGCGGCACAACTGTGCTACAAGTTAAAGGCATAAGCTATCCGTAGCCCTAAAAAATTATTTGTTTTACCCCCATCATAGAATTTAGTATTGCCTTCAAACCTGAAACCGGCGTCGATGTAATTGTTGCCGCCAATATTCAGCAAAACACCCACTTGGGGTGCATATACAAAAACCGCAGATTTATCTGCGCTGATGCTGTTCTTATTTGTCAGAAATGATGCGCCCGCTTCCCCTTGCACATAAAAACATTTTACCGGGAAATATTTGAGGCCGGCTTTTAAAGGGATGAGGTGAAGGTCCTTGGAAGCACTGTTATTTTTTGCAAAGAAATTATTATAACCACTGTTTATTGTGGCAAAAAATTGGTCCTTAACTATTGGGAAGTCGGCCTGGACTGATCCGCCCAGGTTCCAGTCATATGCATCTTTTAGAGAGCTGACAGGTATTCCTGCTTCCGCCCCAATACTTAACCTGATCCCGGATCCATAAGTTTCTGTTTTGGTGGTTGTGGTTTGGGCATTTGAATGCAGGCACGCTAACAAAAATGAAGATAGTGCAACAGCACAGAATTTAATTGGATTTTTCATGATGTAATTATTTATGTTAAAAAGTAGTTAAATGCTATTTTAAATAGGATATCAATATACTCGCAGCTATCCTGTATGCCGTCTTTGCCGTAACTTCAATCAATTTTAGTCCCCTGGTGTAAAGCCGATTTGTAACCAGTATTTTGTTCTGATTCTGATCGAGAATGGTCTCGTCGACTTCATTGGATAAATGAAAAACACTTATTATACAAAGTGCCATCACCAGATGCGTAGTTATGTAGATGGTTTCCATCGTTTTTGATTTAGCTTATCGTTGATATAAAAGGTTACATCATACCCTTTATTGATTTTTTCCCGTCATCAGTATACCAAGGATGTGCCAAAGTATTAAGTGGTTTATTATCAGTTAATTAAATTGCATATGCGCAGTTAATGATCGCTTCATTTCAGTACTTAGCGGATTTTGAAACGAAATATAGAGGTATGGCGAATGAATTTCGGGAACTGTAGATGTTAAACCATATGTGGCGATCTTGCCTATTAATATTGCACCTTTAGTTTGATGAAGTCCTATTACTCGCCCGGCGCTTACAGATTGAATAGGTTTGACCGCGCTTTCATGAATCTATAGGTCGACAGGTTCACGGTCGAACAAAAGCCGTCTGTTTTTAGGTTTCATAATTGACATCCCCAGCGGAGGTGTTAGATTAAAATTGTGCGGCTTCGGGATGACTATATCAAATGTTAACTTAAAATCACTTTAAATTTAACCGATCCAAAAACTCTAAAAGTGGTATAAGGCGTTCGACCGGGCTACCTCCGGCTCCACAAAATCGCTTACCGTAAGTTGAACGTATGTTTGGCTTACGGTTTTTTTGTTATCGATAAGTTAGTATGCGAAACGAAAGGATTTATTTATTGATCTAATTTTAACTAATTTGAATCAAATTTTCAGGAACCGTCACGAAGTTAATAAACAATAATATATGGGATTTTTCGATAAATTATTTGGTTACAGACCATCATCTACTAATACACCTGCAAAAACGTATCTTACTGAAACGGAAATCAAAAAGCGAAATGAAGATTTTAACATTAAATTTGAGCAAACGAAAGAGTTATTCATTCATAGTTTAGAGTATTATAATTCAATTCACTGTCAGTGTTCTTTTCCAAGATTTCAACAATTAATTGGCATAGATTGTACCAATTCAGGCAATTCTTTTAAATGTTATGATACCGATTTATTGATCGACTTGTCTGCCGGGTATTTTAATATTGAGAAAAGTGAATTAAATGACGAAAACACGAACGAAAAATGGGTTTGTAAAAAATGCTCTTCCATTTATGAATATGGATGGTCGGACTTCAGTATTTATGTTGAAAGACAAAAATTAAGGCTGATTAAGTTAAACGTTTCATACAATGGTAAGCCTGTTGATAAGCCCGTACCAATATATATAGGTCTTATGGGGCACTCGTACCCATCAAAGCAAGATGTTAAAAACGTTTCATTTGATGAATTTTCAAAATATATGAACGAAAATTAAGTGCCCATTACCTAAACTTAATCTTTATTTTGACTGAATTTTCCCATCGTCTCAATTGTATCAAGCAAATCATTAATTAAGAACAAATAATCTTCGTTTTCAATTGATAAGACAAGATTTGGTTCTAACTCAATCCCCTTGCCTCCACTTAATTCAATGTCAAAAAAACTGAAAGCCTGCAAATTAATCAATTGCGGGCTTTTATGTTTTTAACTAAAGCTGCGCAAAATTCCTTCAACGCGGTTCCGTTGAATTGTTAAACCCTGCATATCTGTTTTCCTAACAATAAAAATTTCGAACACCAAAAATATCTATGTCAGTGTTTTGAAGCATTCTAAGGATGTAAAAGCTATGGTGGATTTCATTGCCCCCTTTACAGCCTCGCTGAACAGTTTACATGAGTTACTGCCACAATAATTGATTCGATCGCATTCAATTTCTCAAAACTTAAAGTAGTGCCGTCCTAATTGCCCATAATCAAAAAAGCATAGGGCAATAAACTGCCCTATGCTCCAACTTATTAAATATAACCAACTACGCAATCCATTATAAGTATCTCACCTCTTATAATGTTGTAAAAAACATTAAAAACAAATTACCTCTTTTTGCCCCATATAGCCGTACCCTGGTTATTTAAACCTGTAAAAATCAGGGTCGAAGGAATTTTGTTTTCCCAATCGCGCTCGCGTTCTACCTTCACCTTATCTGTTGTGCCGTCGCTCCAATTTAATTGCAGCCATGGCGATGAGTAGGTCCAGGTGTTGCTGCTATTACTATTTATAGTTCCGCCGGCGTCCAGTGTCAATAAACCGGCTACCTGAAAATTGGGGGATGTTTGCTCGGCTGAATATCCCGGTACAACCTGGTAGTCTAATTTTATACGCTCCCAGCTTCCTGCTATATCCGCTGTAGCTATAGCGGTTTGAGGTACATTGGCATCTCGCTCGGGCGATACTACAGGCCAGCCATCTGCCGTCCATGATATTTTGCGGATGTGTAAATCCATAAAATAGGAGTTTACGCCGGGCCGTGCATTATGAGCCATAAAATACTGGCCGTTACCATCGTCAAACACTCCGCAATGCGCAGTACCCTGCCAGCCGCCATGGCCTGTAAACTGGTATGGCGCCACAATCATTGGGCCGTGGTCGACATTTGTATTTACATCAACGCCGTTATAATCGTAAAATGGACCTTCGGGACTATCGCCGCGCGCAACCCTCACGTTATATTTGGTTTGCAGCCAATCGTACGAAATAAAAAGAAAATATTTTTTCAGATCCGGATTATAAATAATTTCGGAACCTTCAATGTTCCCGTTATAAACGCCGGCGGTAAAGCCTCTGTTGGCTATTCGTTTACCTTTATCGCCGGCAGAAGCAGCGAGGCCGGTGGAGGCATCCAGCTTTAATATATAAATGCCATCCCAGGCCGAACCATAATACATCCATTGTTCACCTCCGGCGGTTGTAATTATTGTGGGATCGATAGCGTTTGTTTGTACCGTATTGTCATTTGCAGAGGTAACTACTAAACCCTTTTCCGTCCATGGGCCGTCAGGTGTTGACGATGTTGCCATTCCGATTACGCTTAAACGAGCAGTAGGCGACGAAAGCGAATAATACAGCCTGTATTCGTTATTGTATTTTAATACATAAGGCGCCCATAGCGAATTATTGGCTGTTCCGCCTTTTGATGAAATATAGGCCGAACCCAATGCCGGTAGCGCCGAAAAAGCCCACCCCACAAACTGCCATTGTACCAGGTCCTTTGATTTGCGTATTTGTATTCCCGATCTCACATCAATTCCAAAACCAACATCGGTACTATAGCAGTAATAATAGTCGCCGAATTTTTTTATCGATGGATCATGCACGTTATAAACAGTCCACTTTGGATAATAAATAGCAGGTGCTAAATCCGCATAAGTATCGCTAATGGAATTGATATCAAAAGCCGGTGGTGTTACCGTAGTGGTATCGGTAGTATTACTACTTTTTGCCGGATTGTTTTTTTTACACGATGGCATTAATATTACCAGCAAAAAAGCCCCGAAGATGTATTTTAATATTTTCATTATTCCAAATTATCCAATCATCACAAATCTTAGTTTATTAATCAAAAATATTAGCTGCGCCATTTGCATGGCGCAGCTAATACCTTAATAGGTTGGATTTTGCTTAAACCCGGGGTTGTTGTCAATTTCTGATTGAGGTATAGGATAATATTCCCGTCCGGGTTGATAGGTGTTAAACTCGGGGTCGCGTTGCTTCAGTAAGGCAAGCTTATTAGGGTCCTTCAACCATCCCCAGCGGCGGATATCATCAAAACGATGTCCCTCGAGGCAAAACTCCAATAACCGTTCATGTGCCAGCTGATCGCGCATTTGCGCCTGGCTCATCCCGGGCATTGCAACAGCCAGGTCAGGCAAATTAGCCCTGGTTCTTACTTGTTGTATGTAAGGATATGCCTGTGGGGTCTGTCCCGTTTCATTTAAACATTCAGCATACATCAGCAATATATCGGCATACCGCATCAGTCTTTCGTTTATGCCCGAACGCCAGTCGAATTCATCGGCGTGAGTATCCCCATTTTCGTACTTGCGGCAAAAAATATCGTTTAAGTCGGCAGGGTTGTTTTTATAAACATCCGAAAATAAATGCCCGTATAATGTTTCGCCAGGCTTGTTGTAGTAAATAGTAGCATCAACGCGTGGGTCAACATTGCCATCAACGGTCTTCTCAATCATATACTCGTTCAGGGCCGAAAACGTGGGCTGCACATCTGTCCATCCAAAACTGCGTGGCGCAAAAGTGATGGCCCTGGCCGACGTGCGGCCCCATGTTGATGTTGGCGCACCGCCCCATCCCAAATCAGTGCCTCCGGCATCGCGCGAAAACTGAACTTCAAAAATAGACTCTGCATTATTTTCGTTCGATTCGGTAAAGTTATCCTTGTAATTTGCCATCAAACTATAAACACCTAAATCCATAACCGCTTTAAACTGTGCTGCTGCACCTGCAAAATCCTTATTAAATAACAGGGTCTTGCCCAGGTAGCCCATTGCAGCTCCTTTAGTTGCGCGGCCAATTTGGCCCTGATCTGGTCCGTTGGTATTACTATAAGAAACGGGCAGCAAAGGGATAGCTGCTGTAAAATCGCTTTCAACTTGCTTCCACCCATCGGCCTCTGATGATTGCGGTACAAAATAATCGGCCGACGATTTTACATAGTGTGTAGGCAAAGCTACCTTGCCAAAAAAGTTAACCAGGTGAAAAAAATACAGCCCGCGTAAAAAATGCGCCTGCCCCAGTATCCGGCTTTTCAAATTTGCATCCATGCTTATACCCGGCACATTATCCAACACCTGGTTACAGCGGGCAATACCTTCATAATACGCACCGTAAGCCCAACCGTAACCGGATGGGTCGGCGGTACCCAGGGCAAACCTGCCTATGTTGTAAAGTGCAGTCCATGGGCTGTTGCTGCGTACATCATCGCCGCGCACATCAAGCAATGCCGGTGTAAAACGCATGTAGCTGCCATCAATAATTAAACTGCCGTAAGCAGCGTTAAGGCCTGCAATAGCATCAGCCTGTGTTTTCCAAAAAGATGCTGCTGTTTGTTGATTGGGGTTCACCTCGTCTAACTTTTTAGTACAGGCTGTAAAAAACAGCACCGCTAAAACCGTCCAGACAATATTTTTTCTGATAGTTTTCATAATTTTTACTTTATTAAATTTTATAAACCTACTTGTACTCCTAAAATTATGGTCCTTGGATTTGGGAACGAGCCATAGTCATATCCCCTGCTAAACAGGCCATCGCTGATGAAATCAGGGTCGTAACCGCGATATTTTGAGATAATGAGCAAATTCTGCCCGCTTAAGTACACACGGAAGCTGTTGAAAACGTGGCTACGCTTTAAAATGCCTTCGGGGATAGTGTATCCTAACTGCGCATTTTGCAACTTCACATACGATCCGCTTTCAACAAAACGGTCAGAGAAGCGCGAATTTTGGTTAGGGTCGCCAATTATTGGTCTCGGAACATTAGTATTGGTGTTGGTTGGTGTCCAGAAATTTAATTCATCAACCGATGAGTTTCCATATTGGCCCACCATCAGATCGTGGTAAACACCATTAAAAACCTTGTTGCCCGAACTTCCCTGAAAAAATACGGAAGCATCAAAATTTCCGTAAGATGCATTGATATTTAAGCCATAATATAATTTGGGTATAACAGAACCAAGGTAAACCCGGTCGGCATCGGTAATAACATGATCGCCGTTTACATCTTTAAATTTAACATCGCCGGGTGCAGCCAACGTTTGGGCTGCATGGTTTTGTACATCGGCGGCATTCTGGAATATACCTTCGGTAACAAAGCCATAAAGTTCACCAACTTCACGGCCAACTTCGGTTTTGCTGCCGGCGCCGTATATCGGGTTATTGGTACCGCCTAATTTCAGCACCTTATTTTTAAGTGTATTAGCGTTTCCTGTAATATCAAGTTTCAACTTCCCAACAGTGGTTTTATAGTTAAGCGTAAATTCAACACCCTTGTTTTCGGTTGATGCAGCATTGGTAATTACCGAAGCAGGTACCGAGCCAACTGATAACGGCAGTGGAATACCAGCTAAAATATCGGTTGATTTCTTGTAGAAATATTCCGCAGTAAACAAAAGTCTATCGTGGAATAACCCTAAATCCATCGCGGCATTGGCCGTGGTGGTCGACTCCCATTTAATATTAGGATCGCTAACGGCCACTGTAGTTGCCCCTGGCGCCAAAGTATTGCCAAATACATAGCTGGCGTTACCGTTAATGTACGACTGGTACATATAATTGGCGAAGTTTTGATTACCCAATACACCATAGCCGCTCCTTAGTTTTAAACTGCTGATCACTTCGGGAAGATGAAGGAATTTCTCGTTGCTTACATTCCACGCAGCTGCGATAGACGGAAAATTACCAAACCTGTTTTTGATACCGAAACGTGATGATCCGTCCCTTCTAAAGTTAGCAGTAATCAAATACCGGCTGTCGTAATTGTAATTAATACGGCCGAAGTACGATAATAATGTGCTGGCATCCTGATAGCCGTCCAAACCTTTGGCAGCCGGGTTAGGTATCGAACCGAAAGTAACAAACTGTAAACTGCCAGCGTCTGATGCCGTGCCGGTTACAAATTGATTATGGTCTGCCTGGTAAGAAGTACCAGCTAAAACATCAATTTTATGTTTGCCCAAAGTTAACTGGTACGATAAGGTATTTTCGGCCAAACCGGTGTGTGCATTTCCGTTTTGATCTGACAGATAGTATTTAGTGTTCAAATAATAAAATCCAAGGTCAAATGATGGTTCGTAATGATAGTTTTCGTAGTCGGTACGGTCATAACTTACATTAAGCTTATACTTTAGGTTTTTGACAATCTCCAGTTCGCCCCAAAAGTTGCCCAGCATCCTGTTGCGGTTACTATAATCGCTAACCAGGTTATTCATACCAATTACGTTAAGTGTAATGGCCCTTTGCGTAACGTTATCGCTGCCGCCATAGCCGCCTAACCTGTTAGGATCATAAACCGGCATGGTAGGTATAGCGGTAAGCATGCTCGTAAGCCCGCCGCCAAATACGGCATGTGAGCTTGTTATGGCAGGGTTATCTTTATGCGATTGTGTGTAGACAGTTTTTCCGCCAAAAGTGAATATGCCCTTTTTGCCCTGGAAACTACCGCTAAAATTGTAACGCTTATAGCTTTGAGGCCCCGACAGGGTGCTTGTCTGATCAAAATATCCGAGACCAACATTATACCTTATGGCGTCACTTCCGCCCGATAGGCTCAAATTTTGGTCCTGTATGCGGCCTGTTTTAAACATCTCCTTTTGCCAATCGGTATTTACAGTGCTAATGAAGGCCGGATTTGCGGGATCGTTGGCTGGAGCAATACTTAAGCCGGCGTTTAATTCGGCCGCTGTAGTTATCCGTTGATAGCCAACACGATCGGTAACAGGAATTGTCTTTGCAATATTTTGCAGGCCGTAATAGCCATCATAACCAATTTTTATCGGACCAGACCGGCCTTTTTTGGTCGTGATAATTACCACGCCGGTTGCCGCGCGCGAACCGTATATGGCTGCTGCAGAGGCGTCTTTTAATACCTGCATTGATTCGATATTGTCGGTCGGGAAATCGAAGGGGGCATCTACAGGCACACCATCAATCACAAATAAGGGACTGTTGTTGCCAAAAGTTGCTATACCCCTTATTTTTATTTGTACAAAACCACCTGGTTCGCCCGATCCCTGTACGCTTACACCGGCAGCCTGGCCCTGCAATAGCTTTGCTACATCATACGAAGCCGTTTTTTTTGCGTTGTCGATATTTACAACAGAAACAGACCCTGTCAGATCCTTCTTTTTCACTGTACCGTACCCTACTACTACAACTTCGTTTAAAGAGTTGGGCGAACCCTTAAGCTGCACGTTAACGACCGTACTATTATCGGTAACAAAAATTTCCTGCTGCACATAACCGATATACGAAAACACCAGCGAGTTACTGCCATCGGGCACGGTTATGGTATACTTGCCCTTTATGTCAGTTTGCGTACCTAAATTGGTGGCGCCAATGTTAATGCTAACGCCCGGCAAGGGCAGGTCATTTTCATCTGTTACAGTGCCCGATATCACTTTAATTTTGGATTCGGCTTCTGTAACAGGCGGAGCAGCCTGCAAATCAACAACCTGTACTTCAACCGCTTTGGTCGTTTTATCAACCTTGCTTAATACCACACGGTCGCTTATAAATTCAAAGGCAATACCTCGCGGCTCTAAAAGCTCGGTAAGTATCTCCCTCAACTGTTCGTTTTTTGCATCAATAGATACGTCCTGCGCGTTTTCAACCAGGCTTTTGCGGTAAACAAACTTCAAATTCGTTTCCTTTTCCAGTTGTTTCAATACCACATTGAGACTCGAATTGTGGATATTAAAATCAACCCGCCGGTCTAATACAGCCTGCCCCTTGCTCGACGTGGCGTAGGACATGCCTGTAAAAATGAGGATTATAACTATCTGACTAAAAGTAATTTTCATGATTTTACACCAGTCAAAATTGTTTTGTAAATAAATTTTCATAAATTTAAAACGTTTATATTTTGTTAAAAAATAAGACAAACAAACCCGATCACCTTGTATAAGGCGTTCAAATCCGGGTTTTCTAAAGGTTTAGGAGTGTCGCAACCACTCCTATTCTTTTTTCAAGAAGTTTTGGGGATTTATTTAGTTAGGTTTTTCCATATTGCTCATAATTAATGGGTTAGATAGTTGGTTTATTTATAAATTGGTTATTTATTGCTTTTTAAAACAAATTCCGATTCGTTAACCGTATAGGTTACATTCAAAGTTTTCTCCATTATCTCCATAATAGCAGGGAAACTCTCGTCGGTAAAATCAGCCTTCAAATAGTCGGTAGTCACTTTTTTATCTTCGGACGATATATGCACGTTAAACTTCTTATTCAATATCCTGAATACCTCCGGCATTGGGGTATTATCAAACGAAATGCTGGTTTTTTTCCAGATACTAACCAAAGGGTCTTTAATTTCCTGGTTCTTTTTAAGATGCTTTAACTGGTCATCATAAGTAGCTTCTTCGTTAGGCATCAGCATTACCTGCTGCGCGTTATCCGATTTGTAAATGGTGTCCGTTGTGGTTTTTTTATCGGTACCTGCAACGCTTACCGAGACTTTCCCGGTAATTACATCCACCTTGGTAATTTCGTTTTTAAAGGAACGGATGCGAAAGCTGGTTCCCCATACTTTGGTAATAACATTGCCGCTATAAATAGAAAACGGCCTGGCATGATCTTTAACTACCTCAAAAAATGCTTCGCCCGTCATGGTCACCTGCCTGCTTTTGGGGCCAAATTGCCGCATGCAGGTTAAAGTTGTTTTAGGGCTGAGCCAAACTTTGCTTCCGTCCGAAAGGATAACTTTTTGAATGGTATTGGTCACATTATTAACCACAATTTCTTTTTCATTTTCGGCGGGCGGATTATGGGGAACGTTGTACTTTATAAAAAACACAACCAAAACGATAGCTGCAATGCCGGATACGATGTAAATAAATGAACGGAAACGGCGCGGACGCTCATTTTTAATAAAAACGATATTATCCTGCTCCGTGTTTCTAATATTATTCCTGATATTGTTCAGCATCAAACGCCTGTATATTTCCTGCTGATCTGCCGGAAGGGCAGAAATATCATCTTCATCCTCCTCAAATGAAGCATACCAGGCATCTACCTCAGCAATTTCTTCATCACTGCATGCGCCCTTAAAATATTTTTCCAGGATATCAGCTGATAGTTCCTTTTTCATGAGTTCTTTTAGGAAAAGATTTATTCTTGGTGTATTAATAGGAAGTAACTTAAAGAGGGCGTACCCCCTACTCGGTTTTGAAAAAAAATCCAATCATTTAGAGATTAAGGTAGCAAATTCTAAAATGCCTTTGTTATCCCAGCACTGTAACAGAATTTGGCTTTAACTTTGATATTATGTATTTTTGAGACAGGAAGCTGGTATTATGGAAATAACTATAGACATTGGATATGAACAACTATTAGCTGCAATTAAGAAATTACCTGCGGCAAAAATCAAACAATTAAAATCGGTATTGGATGATGGTTTAATCCATGACAAAGCATTGTCTGAACATTCGGAGTTTCAAAATTTTTTATTGCACGGCCCCGTCATGAATGCTGAACAATACGAAAACCACCTGGCAAATAGAAAACAATTCAATAAATGGCGGACGAAATAATTTGTCTCGATACTTCTATATTAATTGACTTCTATAGAAAAAAGGCAAAAGAAAAGAGCGTTTTCTTTCAACTAACAACTAAATATAATCTTTTTGCGGTGTCTATAGTTACCGAATATGAGATTATGATAGGTGCTGATACAACTGAGCAAATTCAATACTGGACAAGTTTTTTTGATAAAGTTATTATTCTTCCGTTCGATAAAGCGGCAAATAACCGGGCAACAGAAATAACTAAGCATTTAAATGCTACAAACAAACTTATTGAGGTTCCCGATATCTTCATAGGAGCTACAGCACTTTCAAACAACATGAAAATCGCTACCCTTAATAAGAAGCATTTCGAAAGAATTCCGTGGCTCGAAATTCTTGAAAATTAGGACATAGTTTTCACGAACCCGTTTCCTTAAGCTTTGAGATAGCTTAAAAGCACAAAAAAAGCAACAACTACCGCATCCATATTCACTCTTAAACTCCTTAAGGCCTTGGTGATATGATTTTCGACGGTTTTTTCTGAAATACCCAGCAATTGGGCTATTTCCTTGTTCGATTTATATTCGTTGCGGCTTAGTTCAAAAACCGAACGGCATTTTGGAGGCAATTGCGTTACGCCAGCATCAAATGTTTCTTTTAATTCTTTATAGTTGATGTATTCTTCCGTCGAATTGTCAAAACCCTGGTTCACTAATTGATGCGATCCGCTGTAGGCATTACGAACAGCTTCGGCCCTTTTATAATTCAATACGGAATATTTAACGGAAGAAAATAAATAACCCTGTAGTGTAGTGTGTATCTTCAGTTGCGCCCGGTTAACCCAAAGGCTTGTAAATAAATCCTGCACTATTTCGCGAGCAGCCTCTCTTTCTTTTAAACGCTTGTAGGCAGCGCTATACAGCTTTAACCAATATCTGTTGTAAACTTCTTCAAAAGCCGCAACATTTTCCTGCCCGAAAAGTTCGAGTAATTCGTCATCAGAAAGGTTGCGCAACTCCATCATTTATAAACAGCAAATTATCAATATCATATCCGGCAGCAAGGCCGAAAACTAAATCAGGTTATAATAATTACTAAACTAAAAAAAAATAAATAAACAAATCATAAAAAAATGAAAATAATTGTCAAAAAAACACTAATCATAAATTATACGTCAAAAAGCAGGCGGCGAAGGCACTACAGGCCAGCCGTTTACCCAGGTAATTTTTTCGATAATAAGTTTAGATATACCTTTGTCTGCCGCATCATAACCGTGAAAAATTAAATAATCTTCCCCATCGAATGTACAAACCGCGTTGTGGCCAACTCCATACCAGTTTTTGTCGCCAGCCAAAACCAATGTGCCGCCGCCCTGCGCCATAGGTATACCTTTGTTATCGAGGTAAGGGCCGGTAACACGCTTAGAACGTCCAACTATCATTTTGTAAGTACTTTTGGGCCCCTTGCAACAATAATCAATAGATGCAAACAGGTAAAAATATTGATGTCGCCTGAAAATAAATGGTGCTTCAATGGCATTCCCTCCCGCATCAACGGGGTTACCGTCAACAGCGGGAAGATATGCAGCAGCGGCAGTTTTCCGGCTGGCAATAGTGGGTAAGTTATCAATACCTTGGGCTACACCCATCCTATCAGCAGTTAGTTTTGCTATTTTCAAGCCATCCCAAAATGATCCGAATGCCAGGTAAGGCGTACCATCTTTATCAACAACCAAATTGGGATCGATGGCATTCCAGTTAGTTTTGCCGGGGACGGACTGGATAATTTTGCCATGATCAATCCATTTGTAATTTGGATCGCCTGTATGCAGGGTAGTGTTAGTTGCCAAACCGATGCACGACGTATTTTTGCCAAAGGCCGATACCGCATAGTATAAATAATACGTTCCATTATAATATGAAATATCCGGTGCCCATATATGATTTTTAAACCCGGGCACCGAATCAACCGCCCAGGCCGGGGCAGTTTCAAATACCGGTTTTTCGGCCTTCCAATGTATCCTGTCAGCCGATGACCATACAGCAATGCCCCGCCCGGTGCAAAATATATAGTACAAGCTGTCCTGTTTTATCATTACCGGGTCGTGTACCGAAATATTGGTTTTCAGTTCCTGCCCAAAGCTATAAGCAATTGACAGCAGGAGTAAAAACAACAGCTTAACCAGTTTTTTCATACATAATTAATTAACCATTTTAACGCGTATCACATTAAACGAATAGGGTCTTAATAACAGTTTTACTGCATTCCCCGTAAGTACTATTTGTCTCGACTGGGGACTTAATGCCTTCGGCTCGCCTATGGAATTTACTGCATCGAGATCGTTACTTTGCAGGCTGGTCACCGTCCCTTCCGGTTTTAAGCCTTTGGGTCCGTTAATTACAAAACTGGCATCATGCCCTTTCATCGATGTGTTAATTATCTTGATGACCACATCATTGGTTTTAGTATCGAGCACAGCCGAAGCGAAAAAGCCATCCTGGCCGGTAACGGTTTGGTTGTCCAAAGTTACCGGGACAACATCAGTACCTTTGTTTAAGGAATAAAGTTGCTGCACATAATAATTGGGCGTTCCGTACGAGGTCAAATTATCAAACCATATCAGGTCGGGCGTCCATTGCCAGGCTTCAACGTGTGCAAACAATGGTGCGTACGATGCCATGTTAACAACATCGGCGTTACGTTCAAGTCCGGTTAAAAAAGCAGCTTCAGACATGGCGCACTTCCAGTTATTTTTATTATCCGGACTAACCGTTGCCACGCTTTGTGCGGCATATTCGCCGGCAAATATTTTGGGGCCCTTGCGGTCGTAATTGTCGTATCGCTTTACATTATCCAAAAACCATTGCGGCGAGCGGTAATAATGCTCATCCAATATATCGGCATGCAATTCTCTGAATGTTTTGTTTAGATATTCAAACTTATCGCCATCCGGATCAGGCCCAACGCTCGATACAAGTTTAATATATGGGTATTTCTTCTTTAGTGCCTTTTCAAATATCTTCCAGCGTTCAATATATTGCGGCCCCCATTGTTCGTTGCCCACACCCATCATTTTTAAATTAAAAGGCGCCGGATGCCCCAATTGAGCGCGTTTTTTGCCCCAGGTGGTGGTAACCGCACCATTAGCGAACTCTACCAAATCCAATGCGTCCTGTACGTAAGGGCCAAGCTGGTCTATGGGCACCAGCTCACAAGTATTAAACTGGCAGGCCATGCCGCAGTTGATGATGGGAAGCGGCGATGCGCCAATATCCTCGGCCAGTTGAAAATACTCCATAAAGCCCAATCCAAAGCTCTGGTAATAATCGGGCGAGGGACGGTGCGCAAATTCGGTGTTCCAGCGGTTAACAATCATCCGGCGAGTTGCCACATCGCCCAAAGTTTTTTTCCACTGATAACGGGTATCCAGTTCGCGGCCTTCCACAATACAGCCGCCGGGGAAACGCAAAAATCCTGGCTTCATATCGGCCAGTTTTTGCACCAAATCGGCACGCAAACCGCCAGGGCGCTGCTTCCAGGTATCTTGCGGAAAAAGTGAAACCATATCCAGATCAACGGCGCCTTTACCTTTTACTAATACATTTAAACTGGCTTTGGGGTCGGTTTCCGAGGAAATGAAACTTGCCGAATATTTCTTCCATTCTTTTGACGAAGGCGTAACTGAAGTGCCACCAATAACATCCCCTTTTGAATTCAGTAATTCAATTTGCAGGCTTGTTGCGCCCCCTGACAACTTAGCTAATACTGAAAAATTATATTTGTTGTCCTTTTTAACCCCCATGCCATGAAAGCCCTCGTTATTAAGCCCATAGCCTTTCGGTGATTTTGATGTAACATGGATAAAACGCGGATTGTCATCATCTGCCTTGCCCCTGTTAAGTATTAAAATGCTGCCATCGGCGCCATCCTGCTTTATTTCCTTCCATCCCATCAACGGCATTTTAAATTCAAACGACCGGTTTTTTACCAGTTCGGCATATACGCCGCCGTCGCCGGCCATGTTAATGTCCTCAAAAAATATCCCGTACATAGTAGGTTGCACATGGGCCTTTATTTGATTGGCAGCCACTACAAAAACCTTTTCATTTTTGTCGGTGGTTTGGCAATATGCTGCCGACAGGCAAAGGCCCGCTGCTGCGATAGTTAATATTATTTTTTTCATTATCAGGTTATGATAGTATCAATTTAATGTAAGTACAACCACCGATGTTTTTGGCATCGTTATATTTATCAGATTATCCTTCAAAACAGCATCGTTAAACGGAACCGGTTTTATTTTTTCGGGATTATCAAATGTATTGTAGTCCTGTACTTTTGCCGAGGCCAAAACCCTTCCCTTTACCGCAGTGAACTTCTTATTACCAAGGTTAAGAGATATTTTATGCACATTATCCGGATCGATATTTACCAGGGTAACATGTACAACACCGTCTTTATCTCTCGAAGCAGATGCAGATATGGCCGGGAGCTTATCAGCACCAAACACGTAAGCATCACTTTTTATCGTCAATGGAATTAAAGTAGCATCCTGGTGCACGTTATACATTTCCATTACATGGTAGGTTGGCGTCAGCAACATTTTCTCTTTATTGGTCAATATAACCGATTGCAGCACGTTGATACACTGCGCCAGGTTAGCCATCCGTACGCGGTCGGCGTGGTTGTTAAAAATATTCAGCGTTACTCCCGCTATCATAGCATCGCGCATGGTGTTTTGCTGGTATAAAAAGCCGGGGTTGGTACCGGGCTCCACATCGTACCATCCACCCCACTCGTCAACCACCAGGGCAATCTTTTTCCTGGGGTCATATTTATCTAAAATAGCGGAGTGATTAGTTACCAGGGTATCCATAAACAATGCCCGCTTCATCGTTTTAAAATATTGGTCTTCGCTATATTGTGTTGCCGAACCTTTGGTATCCCATTCTACAAATGAATAATGGTGCAGCGCGATGCCTTCTATCAGGCTTTTAGGGATATTCTTCATCAGAGTCTCGGTCCAGTGATAATCGGCCACGTTTGCACCCGATGCCACCCTGAAAATTCCGTCGCTGTTGCTCCAATCCGTCATAAAGGTGGAGTATTTTTTAAATTCGTTTACATAATACTCAGGCGACATATTGCCGCCGCAACCCCAGGCCTCGTTGCCCACGCCCCAAAACTTTACTTTCCAGGGTTTGTCGCGGCCATTGGCTTTGCGCAAATCCGACATTGGGTTTTTGGTGTTGGTGCTTACATATTGCACCCAATCGGCCACATCCTGTACACTTCCGCTACCGATATTTGCCGACAGATAGGGATCAGCACCCAACTCTTCGCACATATTTAAAAATTCGTGTGTGCCGAAACTGTTATCTTCTGTTACCCCACCCCACCAGCGGTTTACCATAGTTGGCCGTTTATCTTTTGGTCCGATGCCGTCTTTCCAATGATAAGTATCGGCAAAACAACCACCGGGCCATCTTAGGGCGGGTATTTTCATTTTGCGCAGTGCAGCGATGATGTCGTTGCGTACACCGTTGGTGTTAGGAATTTTAGAAGTATCACCTACGTAAAAGCCATCGTAAATTCCTCGCCCCAAATGTTCGGCAAAATGACTATAAATGTATTTGCTGATAACAGGCGCCGCTGCCTGATCGTTAGCCGGCATACTGATGGTAGTTTGCGCCTGAGTTTTGTAAAACAAGCCGAAACAAAGGGCAAACAATACAAATAGTTTTGATTTCATGAACATTATTCGTTGTGGAATTTATAAATGGTAACAGTGTGATAAGTTTCGCCGGGTTTTAAAACAGTAGATGGAAAAGCCGGCTGGTTGGGCGAATCGGGAAAGTGCTGCGTCTCCAAACATAGCGCCGAACGGTAATTATAAGCTGCGCCTCCTTTACCATCATTCGTTTTGCCGGTTAAGAAATTACCACTGTAAAATTGCAGTCCCGGTTCCTGTGTATAAACATCCATAACAATGCCGGTTTCGGCACTTTTTACAGTAGCTACAGATTGGCTGATGTCGTGCTTATTGAGCACAAAGTTATGATCGTATCCTTTGCCATTTTTTAATTGTTCATCAGGCTGACCAATATCCTTGCCAATAGCCTTAAAACTGGTAAAATCAAATGGTGTACCTTTAACCGGCTGCAGTTTTCCGGTTGGGATAAGTGTAGTATCAACAGGTGTGAAAGCATCTGCGTCAATTTTTAACAGGTTATCTGTGATGGTTTTACTGCCAGCCCCGTTCAGGTTAAAATAAGCATGATTGGTAAGGTTAACAATGGTAGTTTTATCGGTTGTTGCCGTGTATTCAATTTTAACGCCGTTGTCATCAGTTAAGGTATAGCTTACTTTAACCGTTAGATTTCCCGGATAACCGCCTTCGCCATCTTTTGAAATGTAAGTCAGTTCGAGTTGCTGATCATTTACCTGTTTGGCGGTAAACACCCGCGAGAAAAATCCACTGAAACCGCCATGTAAGGTATTCACCCCATCGTTAATATCCAATTGGTACGGTTTACCATCCAGCGTAAATTTCCCCCTGGCAATACGGTTACCATAACGACCAATGATAGCGCCAAAATATGGTTCTTTTGGTTTTTGATAGGTTTTAACACTATCGTAACCTAAAATCACATCAGTAAGCGCGCCCTTTTTATCCGGAACCAGCAAGCTTACCATACGGCCTCCATAATTGGTAATGGCGACTTCCACCTTATTTTTATTTTTTAAGATATACAATCCCACCGGCTTGCCATCAATAGTTGCTTTAAAATTTGCAGAATCCGGCACTTGCGGCAAATGTGCGGTCACGGAATCTTTAGCGCCCCCTGCCGTGGTGGCGGTTCCGCTGTGGCAGGCTGTAAATAACAAGGCCGCGCCGGTTAACAGGTGAATTAAATTAATTTTCTTCATCATCAAAACATTATAGGTTTTAAAACTGGTATTATTAGCCCGGCCATAATTGGCTTAATTGACCGGCAATTGGAAATCTGCAACTAAAATATAAAAAATATTATAATTGTTAAAAAAACACTTAATTTTCAGGGTTGATTAAGTTGATTAGTTGCTTTTGACAATAGCGTAATGCAATAATCAATTCGGCAACTTAATCAACTCAACCTAACTTAGTCAACTCAATCCACTCCCCCTACCAAAACTTTACATAAAGCGTTGTGAGCAATAATAAGGTCACTATAATTAAGGCAAGAGTGGACGGTTCAACTTTAAACATCGACCTATCCAGCACAAACGATTTTGGATTGATTTTGGGTCCCGGAAGGCTTACTGCTATCATAACAATCATGGTAAATAAAAAGGATAAGCCCATGCAAATGAGGAAAGGAATCTCAAAGCCCCCCTTTCCGTTCGGAAATGCAGTGTAAAGAAATGTTTCGTGCCCGAACCAGGCCGGCGCGTAATTATTAAATATTACCGACATTAAAAAGCCCGTAAGTATGCCAACAATAGCGGCTGCACCGGTAGTACGTTTCCAAAAGAAACCGAGGATAAATATGGCAAATATACCCGGACTAATAAAACCGGTATACTTTTGAATAAATGTAAAGCCACCTTCGCCGCCTATACCCAACAGATCCTTCCATGTCAGTAAAATTGATAACAGCATGGCCCCGCCAATAATTATTTTCCCCATACTCACCATACTTTTTTCATCCGCTTCCGGTTTGATGTATTTTTTATAAATATCCATAGTAAAAATGGTGGAAATACTGTTAGCCTTACCGGCAAGCGAAGCCACAATGGCCGCTGTTAATGCCGCTATCGAAAGCCCCTTTAGTCCGCTTGGCAAAAAACCCAATACAGCAGAATAAGCATTATCTCCATTCAAATGACCACCTGAATTCATTTCGCTTTGTAAACCGCCGTGTTTGTATAATACATAAGCCGCAATACCCGGCAAAATCACTATTACGGGCATGGCCAGCTTCATTAAACCTGCAAACAGGATTCCCGTACGGGCGGTTTTCAAATCCGAGCCGAGCGCGCGCTGGGTAATATACTGGTTACAGCCCCAATAATTTAAGTTTACTATCCATTGCCCTGCAAAATACATGGCGATGCCAGGCAGCAACAAATATTTATTAATATCCTCCTGCGATGCATGCGGACCGGGTTTGGCTAATATCATTTTAAAATGTTCGGGCGAGTCTTTCAGCATCGCATTAAAACCTGCTAATACATCTTTGCCCAAACCCAGCTTCTCGCTTACCAGTGTTAAAGCGATATAGGTAGTTGCCAAACCGCCTATTATCAGCACCAAAACCTGTATAACATCGGTAAAACCAATAACCTTCATACCACCAAGCGCGATAATCAGTGCAAATACCGAAAGTCCAATAATTATCCAATGAAAAGTGATTGGGTCGCCACCGGCTAAACTGTTTATAGCCAAAGCCCCCAGGAAAAGGATTGAGGTTAAATTAACAAATACATACAAAAACAGCCAAAAAATAGCCATAATTAAACTTACGGCTGGGTTGTACCTGGTCTCCAAAAACTGCGGCATGGTAAATATCTTATTTTTAAGATATACCGGAATGAACCAAACCGCCACAATAATGAGCGCAATAGCTGCTATCCATTCATAAGCAGCTACGGCAATACCCACTGTAAAGCCCTGGCCGCTGGCGCCTATAAATTGCTCGGCCGAAATATTGGAAGCAATGAGCGAGGCCCCAATGGCCCACCACGTAAGCGATCCTTCGGCAAGGAAAAAATCATGGCTACCTGATATTTTTGCGGATTTTTTACGGCTGTACACCCAATACCCATATCCTGATACCAGGAAAAAGTAGATGACAAACACGATGTAATCAATAGTAGAAAACTTATTCATAATTTAATTTAATTGGTTTAGCAGTACAATTGGTTGATAATACGTGTCTAAGTAACACTAATTTATTTGAACAAAAAAATTTATCGGCAAATAATTATTTACACTGTCGCATTAGGCTTATTTTTGATTTTAAAAACAAATAAATCAATATTCGTTCTATTTTACAAGTGTTAGATAAACAATTAAAAAAACAGATGCAATGCCGAACTGAAATGTTCGAAATATTAGTTTGTAATATAAAAGCGTATTGTAACCGGAACGCTCACAATTATTGGAGATCAAGAAAATTTCAAGTGTTCTTATTGACCGTATCAGAACGACCGACCCGAATTAATTCGATGCGTAACCGGGCTTTATAAACATTCCCTCTTGCCACCCTATCCCCCGCCTGAATGGGGTACACATTACCCCCGTTACATCACCACAAGCAGCACCACAGCCAAAAACAAACCAAACGCAATTCCAAAGATCTTTAGTGCGGATTGTATCGTTTGCTCCAAAACATCCACCGGGCTTTGCTCCCACTTCAGCATCATTTTGTTATAATTTGCCTGGCTGCCATAGGTTAAGCTTAAAGCGCCCCCAATAACTAACAACAGCACTATGGCTAAAATTTTTCCGATGAATTTACCGGAAAAACCAGACGATGAAAGATCACCTAACCAATGGCTGCCAATAAACTTGTTAGCGACGAGGGCAATGCCTACTATAGCTAAAATTATGACGGTAGCGCTTAATAAAGTGCCGTTAAGCCGCCCTTTTTGCGGGTCGCGGCCCGACTTCTTCAGTTCATAATACTGGCTGCAATAAATGGTTTCAATTATATTCATAGAAATGCGTAAAATTGTAATAAAACGGGTGAATTAATAGGATAAACCTACGCATAGCGCTATGGGTGGGCAATACCGTTTATTGGGTATATTTTTGCGCGTAAATGCTAAATGGAAGAGGCGGAGGGGCCTAAATCGCAGGTATTAGCGGGCAAAAGCAACAGCAACATGCCGTCCCATGGTATTTTTAAACGAAACTCTGGTTAAAAAGGCAAAATCAGACAAAATCTCACAAAAACACCCATTAAAATACCTGATTATCAATAACATGCCAATATTACTTAATAGTTAAGTACCAACTACCTTATTATCAGTTCGTTTCAAGTAACTTCGACTATTCCGAGCAAGAGTGGAACGCTATTGCATTTTTCATGGTTTATAAGCCGAAATCTATCTGCAATGTGTTAAACAGGCCGACCAATCCTCAAAAAACCATTATTGGGACACTTGATTATCAATGCATTGACAAATATTAACCATTAATTAAACATTAACTATCTTATTATCAACATGTTCCACACAATTTCAAGTATTCCGCGTGTGTAAAAGTGGAACACTATTGCTATTTTCAATGGTTTATTGTTTTAAATCTATTTGCAATGGGCAAAACAGGCCTGCAAATTGTCATCAAAGCATCTAAAAACTGTCACCCTTTCATCAAACTAAAATAAATCGCATTTTCCTTAAAATGTTTTGCAGAGCTTTGGGATGCCGGGGAGAAAAGTGCTTCAATAAACCCAATTAAAACACCACCTGTTTGTATACATAGGTGATGTATCTTTATCTATTAAAAATTACGGTAAATGTCAAACATCAAACTCATTATTGAAGAAAGAGCGGCCAGTATTGGTAATTTTATGGTTGGCCGCCTGTTGCCGTTCCGCGAAAAAAGAATGGTTGGCCCTTTTATTTTTATTGATCACATGGGCCCCGTAAAACTAACGGAGCGCCAAAGCTTTGATGTACTGCCGCATCCGCACATCGGCCTTTCCACCCTTACCTTTTTATTTGAAGGCAGCGTTATGCACAGGGATACTTTGGGCAATGTTGCTGAAATAAAACCCGGCGCTGTAAACTGGATGACCGCAGGCAAGGGAATAGTCCATTCGGAACGCATACCGGATTATGCACACCATGCCGATCAGTTGTTGCATGGTTTGCAGATATGGGTTGCCCTGCCAAAGCACCTGGAACAAATGGAGCCTGAGTTTTTTCACATAGATGGTGCGGAGCTGCCAGCATGGACGGTCGGCGATCTGCAATTTAAGCTGATAGCAGGCGAGGCATTTGGTCATCAATCTCCCGTTCCCGTTTACAGCAAACTGTTTATGATCGAGATTAAAAGCAAAACAAAACAAACGGTTAATATTGGTGATGAGCTGTATGGCGAAGCGGGCCTGTATATACTGAACGGCAATATTGAAAGTGAAGGCAATATTTATCATCCCAAACAATTGCTGGTAGCCAGGGAAAGCGCGTTGTGTACTTTTACTATTGAAGCCGGCAGTACCATTTACCTCTTCGGTGGCGAGCCTTTTGCCGAAGAGCGTTTTATTGATTGGAATTTTGTTGCTACCGACAAGGAACTGATCAACACGGCCCGGCAAAAATGGATAGCACAAACATTCGACAAAATAAAAGGGGATGAAACGGAATTTGTTCCTTATCCAACATTTAATAAAAAATAGTCATGGCATCAATTAAAGCAAGTATCGGCACCGAACGTTATAAGGTCGAGATTAAATCGCCAACAGGCAATGTAGTTATAGCCGATGAACCTGTTGAGAGTGGCGGACAAAACAAAGGATTTTCGCCAAAGGAACTGCTGGCATCGGCGCTGGGCGCATGTACCTGCGGCACCGTCCGCATGTATGCCGACCGCAAAGCCTGGGACCTGGAAAGCGTAGCCGCCGATGTTGAGGTAATAAACGAAGCAGGCCATACAAAATTGATCAGAAAGCTGCAACTTACAGGTAACCTTAACGCGGAACAACAGGCCAGGTTACTTGCTGTTGCCAATGCCTGCCCAATTCATAAAATATTAACCAATACAATTGTTATTGAAACGGTTTTGGTTTAAGAAATAAAAGCCAATTGTCATCCCAACATCACAACAACATAAATCACATTTTCCTTAAAATGTTTTGTAAAGTTTCGCGTCTACATCTGTAAAAGACAAATCAACTACTTATGGAAAATATGGACTTAATGCTAACTGCCACTTGCCCTGCGGTAAACGCCGCACTACCAGACGAAGAAAGGGAACTGGCAATTTTATTTGTAGATATACGCAATTTTACCGGGCTTATGGAATCACAGCCGGGTCAAACGGTGATACAAATTGTTCGTCGTTTATTTACAGCTTTCAACCAAATTGTGAAGAATTTCGGAGGTAAGGTTGTGGAAATTGCCGGGGATAGTTTGTACGCGGTATTTGGCTTGCAAACCGAATTAAAAGCTTCTGTAAACAATGCTTACCAGGCCGCAAAAATTATGTTTCAAACCGTTAGCCTGTTCAACGAGGCTTATGCAGATGCTTATTATGGCGGTCCGCTGGAAATTGGTGTTGGCTTACATGCCGGGAAGGTTTTTGTGGGTGAATTTGGTTTAGATAATGCACCACAATTGCAGGTAATGGGTCTTCCGGTTAATATTGCTTCCAGGCTGCAGGCCAAAACCAGGGAGCTGGATAATGATTTGGTGATGTCGGAGGAGGTATACCGTTTGTTGGAACCGAGAGATGTATTTGAGCAACAAACAGTTAATCTACAGGGTATCTCCCATGGCCAGCGAATTCGGTTAGCCGGTAAGCCTTACAGCAATTTTGCTTTGACAGAATCGTCGCCCGAGATGAATTATCTAATTGCCATCGCAGGTTAAACTAACCGGCGGTAACGAAAAACCTCTTCATTTTTCTATTTCCTGCTGACATAGGGTTGTCATCCGCGCGGTATATCTTTGTTCCTAAACCAACAATAGAGATGAACGCTATACTTAAGGTGCTTGCTGCAGCTACTTTTTCGACATTATTAATGGCGCAGGCACCAAACAGAAATTTTAAAGGAGAACAACACATGCAAGCAAAGGGAACATTTGAAGTAAAAGTGACACCCGCAGACGGTACGCTACTGGAGAAAGATGCCGGCATTGGCCGGTATACCATTGACAAAACCTGGAGCGGGGACCTCACAGGCGCTTCGAAGAGTTCTATGCTAACGAGCATGACCGAGAGCACCGGTACAATGGCCTATGTAGCGCTGGAGAAAGTTGAGGGAAAGCTTGCAGGAAAAACCGGCAGCTTCTATTTTTCGCATACCGTAACGATGAAAAAGGGAGAGGCTGCCAGCGGTGTGCTAAAAATCGTTGTGGTCCCCGGCTCCGGCACCGGCGAACTCGCCGGGCTGAGCGGCGAACTTAATATCATTATTGATGCGAAGGGCGGGCACTCCTATGTGTTCGATTATCAATTGCCATAGCAGATAACGTAAAATATTGTATTTTTATGCATGCATCATGCCGTCATACAATATACCTGCCTGTTGGCTATCATTCTTTTTGTGGTTATGCTGGCCCAAAAAATCAGGGTCGCCTATCCTATCCTGCTGGTACTGGTTGGATTACCCTTAGGTTTTGTGCCATTTTTACGCGGTATCGAAATTCAGCCTGATCTTATTTTCGTAATCTTTTTGCCTCCGTTGCTCTATGAGGCCGCCTGGAATACGTCGTGGAAAGATTTCTGGAAGTGGCGCCGGGTGATTAGCAGCTTCGCTTTCCCTGTGGTCATCCTCACCTCGTGCGTGGTGGCTTTTGTATCTGCTGCAGTTATCCCGGGTTTTACCTTGGCGACAGGTTTTTTATTGGGCGGAATTGTTTCGCCGCCCGATGCGGTTTCGGCCAGCGCCATTTTGAAAACTATCAAGGTACCTAAACGCTTTGTAACCATAGTTGAAGGCGAAAGTCTGATGAACGATGCATCCAGTTTAGTGGTTTTCCGGTTTGCGCTGGCGGCAGCACTTACCGGCACTTTCGCTTTCGGTGAAGCGGCTGCCAGTTTTTTCCTGGTAATTGCATTAGGCATTGCTGTGGGGATAGCCGTGGCGCTTCTGTTTTACACCATACACCGCTGGCTGCCTACATCCACAAATATGGATGTGGTGCTCACCTTTATTACACCATACGCCATGTATATGCTGGCAGAGCAGTTTCACGTTTCGGGCGTATTAGCGGTGGTGAGTGGCGGGCTATTTTTATCGGTACGACGGCACCGGTTTTTATCGCACCGCAGCCGCCTCCAAGGCGTTAACGTTTGGGAGGCTGTGGCTTTTGTATTAAACGGTATTGTATTTATCCTGATAGGCCTCGAATTCCCGGTGGTTATTAAGAACCTGGGGGCGGGCGGGCTTACGCCGGCTATTAACTATAGTTTGATCATTACCGCCGTGCTCATAGCTGGCCGTTTCTTGTGCACCTATGGCGCCACAATTATTACCATGGTGATGAGCAGGGTAATTACCGTGGCCGACCCGAGCCCCGGATGGAGAGCCCCAACCCTACTGGGCTGGACCGGCATGCGCGGTGTTGTTTCGCTTGCAGCTGCACTCAGCATACCGCTGACTTATAGCAATGGGCAAGCTTTTCCTAACCGTGATATGATTTTGTTCATCACTTTTACTGTGATATTGGTTACCCTGGTGCTCCAGGGATTAACACTGCCGCTCCTTGTTAAATGGGTAAACATGCCCGATCCTGACCTGACCATTTCTATGGAACAGCAACGACAATTGGTACGCAAAAAGCTTGCCCACCTGTCGCTGACTATATTGAATGAAAAATACAGGGACCAACTTAAACACAACGGGATGATAAAAGGCCTTGTATTCCGTTACAATGCAGATATGGAGTTGCTGAAGGATTGGGAAAAAGGCGATAACGAGGCACGGGCCGCCGCTTTTTATAAAGACTACCGGAAGGTAATGGCGCATTTATTAAAAGAACAGCGCGCTTTGTTGGCTACGCTTAATAAAAAAGAAAATATCAGCGATGAACTCGTAAAACAACAGTTTGAGCTGCTGGACCTGGAGGAGGAAAAGCTGCGTCAGCATTTCGAGGCTGCTGATTGAAGTTGCAGTTATTCAACTAAGTCCATTTACCGTTAAAGAAAAACAAGGCTGATATTTAGTTATGAGACCGACAAGAATATGCACCAACCTTACACAGTACAATACCTCACCATAACAGGTTCATTAAAATATATATTATAGTATTAATGTTTTATTAATTATTTGTTATACGCAGGATAGTTATTTGTGATTATAAATAACCAATAGTAAACCGCAGACCTAAAAAACGCTATTATTTAAAATACCGGAGCTGCCGGAGTTTTATGGCGCTATTTGACTATTGGATTTTGATAAAATATCAAGTAATGAAACCTGAAAAAATAAAGTCCGGGCTATTGATGCTATGTAGTTTTTTAAGCCTGATATTTTGTTTTTTTCGGCCACCAAATCACCCTGCGGTTCTCGGCAAAGAAAAACAAAACGCTCCTGCTGGCTGCGACGTCATTCACTGGGCAAAATGGTCTAAGTTTTCGGGATCAAATGCAACCGGAACCATCGACGAAGGTAACGGGAGTTCGGTTGACATATCCATGTCGTCGAACTTTGATTTTTCGTCGACGCCTGAGATTTACAATTATTTCACCTTCAGTTATTATGCGTCCCCTCCCCCAAACGACACCGTTCCTAAAACAACCTGGTCTGCCGGTGGCGGAGGGTCAACAAACATGACTTTTTCGCACCAGGTAACCAATCCTGTTTTATTGATTTCGTCGTTAGGGCAATTCGGCCTGCGTGCTACACTGGGTTTCTCATTACCTTATGTAATTTTATACGACGGTGGCGGAATGACTTTTGACACTGGCTTTTCCATAACCGGCGAAGAAGGGTACGCCATCATTATGTTTCCCGGAAGTTTTAAGAGTGTGGTTATTACGTCAACAACGCCCGAAGATTATACCAACATTACCTGGGGCCTGGGAGTACCCGCGTTTGCTGTAAATATTACAGAAACCGCATCTCCCTGCGGCAGCACAACGGCAACTGCCAGCGGCGGCTTAAGCTATAAGTGGAATGGCGGCGATAGTCCATCCAGCGCCACCAATACCTTTCATACCAGCGGCCGCTATATTGTAACAGTTAAGGATGCGAGTGGGTGTTCGGTATCGGCATCAAAACAAATTGATGTTCGTTCATCACCCACGCTTTCAGTTAAAGGTAATTTTACCGGGTGCGGAAGCGTAACGGCCACGGCCATTGCTGATAGCGCCGTGAGCTACCTATGGGATGGAGGAGATACGCCAAACAGCGCCGTCAATACTTTCCATACCAGCGGCCTATACACGGTAATAGTTACCGATGCGCACCAATGCCGGGCATCCCGCGGAGTGGATGTTACCATAAATAAAACCGTAGGCCCCGCAATAAATATAACAGCATCACCATCCGGGCCAATTTGCTCGGGCGTCCCGGTAACCTACAGTGCATCATTTTCAAACGGAGGGGATTCGCCAGAGATTAACTGGTTAAAAAACGGTATATCTGTTGGGCCCGGCAATACTTATACCGCAACCGACCTGGTAGATGGCGATATAATTCAATGCACGTTAAAGAGTCATGTCCCTTGCGCTGTACCTGCCACATTGACGAGTAATAGCATCATTGCCGATGTTAAAGCAATACCGGCCATTACTTTTCCTCAAAAATTTGTGATAGATGGCCGCTCATCTTCGGTTCAGTTAAACCCCGTAATCAGCGGCAACATAGCAAGTTGTTTATGGACGCCCGCCGAAGGTTTGAGCAACCCAAATATCCCTAACCCTATTGCTAACCCCGCATCCACAACAGATTACACCTTAACTGTAATTTCACCAGCAGGCTGTCAAACTACGGCAACTGCAAGCGTTTTGGTTTCAAAAATTCTCATAATCCCTAACACATTTACACCTAATGGCGACAGCATTAACGATACCTGGGAAATTGCGAACCTGGCTATTTACCCAAAAGTGACTGTTGATATCTACACTCGCTACGGAGCAAATATATACCACTCCATCGGTTATGCCCGCCCATGGAACGGGCTTTACAACGGCAAAAAGCTGCCGGTGGGTACCTATTACTATATAATTAACCTCAATGATGAAGCACAAAGCGTTAAAAGCGGATGGGTGGCTATTTTACGGTAAGCGTAGCAATTCTGCAAAATTACAATTCTGTAAACGGCACCAAACTGTCCTCTACAATCAACCCGCTTTTGCAAAAGCCAAGTAAATTCGGCCCCTCCAACCGTTCATATAACTCTTCCAAATCTTTATCACTCCCGGTTTTACAGATAACGAAAGTATCAGCACCCATACTGCTTAACGCTGCTCCATATTTGTCAATCAACAGCCATAAATCGTTGCTTAAGGCCGGAGCAGCTAATCGGTAGAAACCTGTTTTCCTGAGGTTGTCCGCATAAGTTTTCACTGCATAAACCTCGATGATTTTGTTTAGCCGTTGGGTGAATGGCGCCAGGTCAGTAGCCGGAATAACGGCTTCTATTGTCAGCATCACCAGGTCACTAATATCAGTACGAGCAACGTTCAGGCTCCTTACGTCATAGCTCCGCTTGTTAAAATGGATGAGGATCTGCCCAACAAGGCCTTTTTTGTCCTCGGCATAGATCGAAAAGATGGTTGGGTTGGTGGCGATGGCTTTTTTCATTTGATTTGGTGATAAAATAAAAAAGCCTCCCGGGTTGTCCGGGAGGCTGATGATATATTTTGCTTTAGTTAAGACAATATCAGGACACTCCCGTAATAATTGGAATAATCAGGACAACGACAATAATAATTGCGTTAAGGATGTTGCTATATAAACTGTTCGTTGCCATCGGGCTGCAAAATAGTAAAATCAAATCAACTGTTAAAATCTTTTTCAGTGCTTATCGTCTAATTGCTTAGAGTTTACTTACCAGCTCCGCTATCCTATTTGAAATGCCAACTTCATTGTCATACCAGGCAACCACTTTTACCAATTTACCAATAGTTTTGGTAAGGCCGCCATCAACAATTGAGGAATGGGTATTACCGAGGATATCTGATGATACCATTGGCTCTTCGGTATATTCCATAATGCCTTTGAGCGAATTTTCGGCATAATGTTTAAACAGTTTGTTCAGGTCGGCAACGGATACTTCTTTTTTTAAATTGACGGACAAATCAACTATCGAAGCATCAATTACCGGAACCCGGTAGGAATAGCCATCCATTTTACCTTTTAAGTTGGGCAGCACATCGCCGATGGCTTTAGCCGCACCGGTAGTTGTGGGGATAATGGAATAAGTTGCTGCCCTTGCCCTGCGCAAATCCTTATGGGGGGCATCCTGCAAGTTTTGATCGGCGGTAAAGGCATGTACGGTAATCATATAGCCAGATTCAACGCCGAATTCTTTATCGAGTATATACAGTATCGGTGCGATACTGCCTGTAGTGCAGGATGCCGTTGAATAAATGAAGTCCTCTCCTATCAGCTCGTTGTTTACCCCATGCACAATTGTTTTTACGCCACCGGTGGCGGGCGCTGTTATCAATACTTTTTTTGCACCTGCAGTGATATGTGATTGGGCCGCTACTCTGTCCGTAAACCGCCCGGTTGATTCTACCACTACATCGATACCTAAATCTTTCCATGGCAATTTTTCAGGGTCGCGTTCGCTTAGCAACTTTATCCGTTTTCCGTTAACGGAGATAGCGTCGCCGTCAGCGAACACGTCTCCCGGAAAACGCCCGTGTGCAGTATCGTATTTAAGCAAGTGCGTTAACGTTTTAATATCTGTTAAGTCGTTTACGGCCACAACTTCTATCTCCGGTTTGTTTTGTAATGCCCTGAGGGTCATCCGGCCAATTCGGCCAAATCCATTAATTGCAATTTTCATTTTGTTTGATCTATTAGTATACTGTAATTCTTGTTAAATAAGTTCGTTCGCACCGGGTGCCTTGAGCGCTGTTTTAAATGCCCGGCGATAATCAGAAGGCGTGGTCATTAAATGCCGCAGGAATGTGCGCCGCATAGATACGAGCCCACCCAAGCCGCATTTTTCGGCGATGCTTTCGAGCGACAAATTGGTATCTTCGAGGTATTTCCGGGCGGTTTCAACTCTCAGTTTTTCTATAAATTTAGCTGGTGGCAAGCCGGTTTGTTTATGAAATACGCGCGTAAAATTCCTTGGACTCATATTCAGATGATCAGCCATACGTACTACATCTAAAGACTCATGCAGATTTTCGCTAAACCAGCTATTTAATTTTTCGGCAATGCTTGAGCTTTCACAAACCGGCAGCAAACTGGCAAACTGCACCTGGAAACCGGGGCGGCTTAAATAAAAAACCAATTTCCGGGCTACCCTAATAGCAATATCTTTTCCGTGGTCTTCTTCTACCAGGGCGAGCGCAAGGTCAATTCCGGATGATACTCCGCCCGAGGTATAAATGTTTCCGTCATTAGTGTAAAATGGATTGGAGTTTACCTCTACAAGGGGATATTCCCTGGTTAGCTTTTCGCTTAAATCCCAATGCGTAGTTGCTTTTTTACCGTTTAAGATGCCTGCTTTGGCTAAGGCAAAAGCCCCTCCGCAAACTGAACCAATACGGCGTGTGTTGCTCTCGTTAACAGCCGCCAGCCAATTAAAAAACTCTTCGTATTCGGGCTTTTTTAGATTTTGAAAATCGTTGCCTGCAACAATAAGTGTATCCACAGGTATGTTAAGGTCCATGGCGCAATATTGGGTGGTTATCTCAAAACCGGCCTGGGTCATCACTTTTTTGTTCCGGGTGGGCGATACAACAAACACATCATAACCATTTTTTGAACCAGACAAAGCCAAACACTTATCGGCATGGGTAAAAACATCGGCCGGGCCGGCAAAATTAATAATTGTATTCCCCGACATCGCCACAATTACCACACGTTTCGTTTGCGTATGATTCGGCTTTAAACTGTCATCATCATTCATAAAACAAATTTACAATTTAAGTTAGTTGTCTCAAAGGACATAAATTATACAATTTAGGCCAAGGCGCAAGATTACCTGAAACAATTCCCTGCAATCCTCTTTTTGGCTAAAACAAAAGCAGATCTGGCTAAATCTGTCGTGCTATCACCCCCTACCTTTGGTTTATCAAAACGAAAGAAAATTAAATCCATAAAAACATCAGTTATGAGAGTATTTATTACAGGGGCTACAGGTTTCGTTGGCACGGCGGTTGTCAAGGAATTACTGGGAGCAGGTCACCATGTATTGGGATTGGCACGATCGGATGCATCGGCCGAAAAACTGAAAGCAGCCGGGGCAGAAGTTCACCGCGGTGATTTAGAGGACCTGGAAAGTTTACGCCGTGGAGCAGCAGCAGCAGATGGCGTTATCCATTGCGGTTTTATTCACGATTTTTCGCGGTTTGCGGAAGTTTGCGAGGTGGATAAACTGGCTATCAGGGCCATGGCTGATGTGTTGGTTGGTTCCGAAAAACCGCTGGTTATTACTTCGGGTACTGCGCTGGTTAGTCCGGGTAAGTTAGCTACTGAAGATATTATCCCCGAATTTCATCCCGCGTTTCCACGGGCCTCCGAGCGGGAAGCCGATGCCGCCGCCGCCCGTGGTGTACGCACAGCGGTGGTCCGCCTTTCGCCGTCGGTTCATGGTGATGGCGATTTACATGGATTTGTACCGATAGTGATCAACATCGCCAAAGAAAAAGGTTTTTCGGCCTACACAGGCGAAGGGCAAAATCGCTGGAATGCCGTACACCGCCTGGACGCCGCGCTATTGTACCGGCTGGCCATTGAAAAATGGGCCGAACCGGGAACAAGGTACCACGCTGCGGCCGAGCAGGAGATTCCTTTTAAATCCATAGCAGAAGCCATTGGCAAACAATTGGGTATACCCGTTAAATCCATATCGGAGGAAGCAGCAGCCGGACATTTCGGGTGGTTTGTTCGCTTTGCCGGCATCGATGCCCCTGCCTCTAACAAAATTACACAAGAACGTTTGGACTGGCACCCATCGCAGACTATCTTACTGGAAGATATGGAAAATGGCGTTTATGCCAACGTTTAAATCGAAATAATCTATGAAAATCATAATTACCGGTTCCTTAGGGAACATCAGCAAGCCGCTGACGCAAACATTGGTTAGCCAGGGCCATGCGGTAACAGTTGTTAGCAGTAATCCGCAAAAAAAAGCAGCTATTGAAGCCCTGGGAGCCGGGGCTGCAATTGGCTCGATAGCCGATGTGGATTTCCTGACCAACACGTTTACCGGTGCGGATGCCGCTTACGTGATGATCCCCCTGAGTTTTACAGACCCCGACCTGGGCAATTATTTACGCCGAATGGCGCAGAATTACCTGCAAGCGCTGCAAAAGGCAGAAGTTAAGCGGGTGGTGTTAATGAGCGGCTGGGCAGCCAACCTAATAAAGGGAGAAAACGTAGAAAACGTTTTTGATGCGCTTACCGGCGCTTCCATTACCATTATGCGGCCTGGCTCTTTCTATACCAACTTTTATCAATCTATTGACCTGATGAAGGGTAAGGGACTGATAGGCAAATTCTTAACTTTACGCTATTCGGGGCTTGGGGCGCTGCTCACCGGAAAGACCGGCTTGCTGATGGGTAACTGTGGCGGTGAAGACCGTATCATTTTTGTTTCGCCAAAGGATATTGCAGATGCTGTGGCCGAAGAACTGCTACTGTACCCCAATAAAACAACCATCCGCTATGTGGGCAGCGAAGAAATGCCCTGTAACGAAGCCGCCCGTATCATTGGAACGGCTGTGGGTAAACCCTGGTTAAAATGGGTGTTACTATCCGATAAGGAAATGCTGCGGGGGCTAAAAATGGCTAAAGTTCCCGAAAAGCTGGCTGAAACTTTAGTGGAAATGCAAGCTGTAATGCACAGTGGCAAAACGCTGGAAAATTTTCATAAAAGTCAACCCAAAATGGGCAAAGTTAAATTGGTTGAATTTGCCAAAGAGTTTGCAGCCGTATACAATAAAGAATAATTACCTTGTGCTATGAGCAGCAACCAGCTTTTCAGATTTAAAACCATTACAGAATACCACCGGGCAGCGGGCTTACCCAATCCAGCGCATCCGCTCATTAGCGTGGTGCGTATGGATGATATTAAAATGCCCATTGTCGAGGGACCCTTCAGCCTGATCTTTGATTTTTATTCCATTTCGATGAAAAGGGTTACCCATGTTAAATTCAAATATGGGCAGCAATCCAGTGATTTTGATGAGGGCGTGTTGTTCTTTATGGCGCCGGGGCAGGTATTTGGAATCGAAAAAATTGAAGAGGGTGCTGTGCACCGTCCTCATGGATGGATGATTTTGATCCATCCTGATTTTTTATGGAACACGCCGCTGGCCAAAACCATTAAACAATACGAATATTTTGATTATTCCGTTTATGAGGCGCTTTACCTTTCCAATAAAGAGGAAACCATGCTTACGGCCATTACCGACAATATTGAGCAGGAATATCATGCCAATATTGATAAATTTAGCCAAAGCGTTATTATAGCACAACTGGAGCTGATGCTCACGTACGCCGAAAGGTTTTACCAGCGCCAGTTCATCACCCGCAAAATTGCCAGTCATGAAATACTTACCCGACTGGAAGACCTAATTTCCGCCTATTTTAAAAGCGATGCGCTCGCCAAGCAGGGTCTGCCCACGGTAGCCATCATTGCCGAAACCCTGAATGTTTCGCCGGGCTATTTGAGTGGCCTGCTCAAAACATTAACAGGGCAAACCACCCAGCAGCACCTGCACCATAAACTAATCGAACTGGCCAAAGAAAAACTATCTACCACCAATTTAACCGTTAGCGAAATTGCCTACGAACTGGGGTTTGAACATTTGCAATCGTTCAGTAAGTTGTTTAAGGCGAAGACCAACTTTTCGCCTTTGGAGTTTAGGCAGGCGTTTAATTGAGGTCAGAATAAATTTCACTTGGAATGTATAATTTCGGGGTGTATTAAAAATCATCCAAAACAAAAATTGCATCCTGAGGTTGCTCTATAAATTTTTTCAACTTGGCAACAAAAAAACAACCTGCAACTGTAAGGTCATTTGGTATATCAAAGCTCATTCTCATTTTAGGCTTAGGCGTGCTGCTGTGTGGCGAGGCATTTTTCGGCTACCGGCTGCATACGCTGTCCGATCAGCAGGAACAATTTAAAAAGGATTATAGTACGCTCAATAACATTACTTTCGGCGTTTTTTCGGTTGACCAATGGCGCGATAAAATCGCGGCTATTATTAATCGACAGGTGAAAAATTTCACCCTTACACCGAAACAGCAGCAGGATTTGCAGGTGGAGGTTGAGCAGATATTACACGGATTAATTAATAAAGCCGTGCACCTGATTAATAAACCGCAAAAATCCATCGGCGGAAAACTGAAGAAAGCGGCTTTTAATGCGATGGTGAATACTGACAAAATACAGGCCCAGGTGCCTGAATTTGCACGCACCATCATCGCCAAAGTAAATAACCCGGACAGCAAGGCCAGGCTAAGCGACCTGGCTACCAGTAAATTGAACCAACTGGAACACCAAACCTTCGACAGTACATCCAACGCCAACACGCAGGTAACCAGCCACATGTATAAAAAATACCATGTATCCAACTCCGCTGAGTTTAATAAAAAGTTAAATACTTCACTGGCCGAGATACGGACCACAACCTATTACTATTGCTTTGCCATGCTGGGCTGCATCATTATTGTGCTTGGCATTTGGTGGTTGTTACGTAAAAATGTAGAACTGCACGCTACGCTGTTTATTCTTTCGCTGCTATTTGCCTTTATATTGCTGCTGGTAGGGCTTACTGCGTCAATGATTGAGGTAGATGCCCGCATCAGTACCTTAAACTTCACGCTGCTTGGCGAAAAAGTTGTTTTTGACAATCAGGTACTATTTTTTCAAAGCAAAAGTATTTTAGATGTAGTGGTAGTGTTGGTAAAACAACCTAAGATGGATTCGATACTGGTGGGTATTTTAATTTTGGTGTTCAGCATCCTCTTCCCATGTATGAAATTAATATGCACAGGAATCCATCTTTTAAGCAAGCGAAAAATAGCCGAAAACAAAGTCATCATCTACTTTGCGTTTAAATCGGGCAAATGGAGCATGGCCGATGTGATGGTGATAGCCATCCTGATGACCTATATTGGTTTAAATGGCATATTACAAAGTCAGTTGTCCAATTTAAACATCCATAATAATGCACTTACGGTTATTACTACCAATAACACCGCGCTGCAGCCTGGTTATATTATTTTTGTTGGCTTTGTACTTTTCGGCCTTTTGCTGTCAACTATATTAAAATATATTACGCCTTATGATGCCACGTAAAAAAGCAGCGGCGAATGAACTATTTTTACTTATGCCTGGTATGCCGCCTAAGGGCCTGCTTTAAAATATTCCCATGTCTGTCAATAAACCAACGCTCCTCTGCGCTTTCGTAATCAAAATGGCCTTCCGCATCGGTTTGTACGCTCCACGAATGGTGAAGCACCATGGTTAAGTTTTTTTTAATGGTTGTTGTGCGGCCTATTTGCCAGCTTTTATTACCGGCGCCGGCACTGGTGTGAATGGCATCAATCACCTCGAAATTATACGATAATGTTGCCAGTATGCCGTAGTCCCTGTCGTCAATTACAACATATTTAGGGGTGGTTGCTATCAGGTTCCACCGGGCTTTATAGGTAACGGAATCCACCAAATTGAATGTGCTATCCTGGTACTCATCAATAGAGCCCCCGCCCAGCTCGGTTGGTATCAATTTAAAGGGAATATGAAATAACTTTTTATTTTTAAAAGCCGACAAATTGACGGCGGGCAATTCACTGTATTGTCCGTTGCATTCGTATGGAAAAACCTCTTTTGGCAAACTATCCAGATGCAACATTAGCTGGCCGCTATCCGTTTGCGGGTAAACCTTTTTAACTACGCTGTCCTTTTTAATTATAGGTGGCAAAACTGCTTTAGTAATAACGTTTTGTTTTTTAACGGTTTTAGTATCGTGCTGCATGCAAGCCCCTGCTAACAGTAAAACTGCAAGGCAAATTGTTAAGTATTTCACCATCGTACTAAAATAAAGGAATTTATCAGTTTGACAGCGCCGCTGCAACCAACAAATCCAGGTTAAGCGGCGCACTAACCCCGGCCGATAAACGGTACCGATCCTGAATATAGTGACCTTCGTTGTAAGCAAGCCAAACCTTTTTTTGCTCGTCCTGCCATGAAATAATCTTTAATGGCAAATCAAGCGCCGCCACGGGATTTTCAATCATGATGGCTCCGCCGGCACGCGGATTACCAAACAAAATAAACTCCAGCGGCCCAATTTGCAGACCTGCACTTTGCAACTCTGCCTGTTGATTAATCCTGGCGTAAATTGTAAGGCCTTTACTTTGCAGAAACGACACCAGGCGGCCAATCGTTTCATCAACTGTAAAGCTGCTTTCTTTAACAATTACTCCTTGTATGTCAAACATAAGTCCTGCTTTTTAAAGGTAAATATAATGAGAAAGATCTGCTTCGCCATATCCGGAATATCGTAGAAACTATGTAAAAATTCGAAATACCGTTAACAAGCATTAAAGAGATTAAAGATAAAACACTGATAGTTAGAATGATATACCAATGGCATACTTTGTGCATCTCTAAATTTGTTAATAATATCATTATGGGCAACTCATCAGGCAAAGACATTAACGAAGCGGAGAACAAATCGCTCCATAAAAGATCGATAAAACAGTCGGTATCCTTTAAAGGGCGCTTGTTTTCATCGTACCTTTACGCATTGCAACTGCTTTATATTTTTTACAAATAAAACGGAAATGAAAAAATTAATTCATTCAATCATCGGTTTCTGGATTGCAAGGCAATTGAAGAAGCCGCACTACTAATTTACTCTCCCCATAAAAAATTCAGCAAAGTATCCTGAACTTGCGGCACCTGCTTTTCTCCCAGCTAATGACCTCTATCCTAAATCACAACATTAACAGTTGCATAATTTGTAACCGGTCTATTTTTCTTTGGTTATAACTGAGCTACGTCTTAATTTTAGTTTGATGTTATCTCACTCATGCTCCAATTTTTACCAGCTCGCCGGTTATGGCCTGCCGGCTCTTACGCCAGGCATTGTAAATAAATGTCAACAGCATCAGCAACAGGACAATGACGAGGATAACTGCGATAAAAAGAAATGTAGCCTTATTGGCCAGCAGTTGCCCTTGCAAGCCAAGTGCCTTTGCAAGCGATGCATTTGCCAAGGCCGATACCTGATCTGTCGGGTAGCCTTTTGATTGGAATAATTGCTTGAAATTGTCGAGCCACTCGTTGGTTTGCTCGTCGGTGCCGGTGAGATGTGCTAAAAAGCTTTCCTTATATAATTGATTATAATATAGCTGCAAATTATAAAAGCCTGCACCTGCATTGAGTAATGCGGTAAAACGGGCGTAGGCCGCCACAACCAAACCGGTGATGCCGGTAGTTTGCGGCACCGACGTTAATATAAAAATAACAATAGGCGCAAACAGCACACCAGATGCAGCTCCCTGGAAAAACAAGGGTAATACCAAATCGTTAAAAGCCAGGTCGGGCGTGAATATAAAGTACATCCAAACGTGGTATAACAACAGCATCAGGAAGCCGGCAGCTAAAAAGACGGGGATTGATTGTTTATTTTTTACGATGACCCTTTCGGAGATGATCATGAAGAAGATAAGCCCTGCTATATTACATAATGCCAAAACCATTAACTGCATAGTGCTCCATTGCAGCACTGCAGCGGTGTAACCAAAAACCAGGTTAATGCTTTCCTTCATCCCGTAATAAAGTGCCAACAGGATGAGACCGATCCAAAACTTGCGATATTTAAAAACACTTAAATTAATGAGCGGGCGTTTTACTGTGAGTTCACGGCATAGATATAAAAGTATGCCTGCTATGGTGATGATGGCTGATAGCACAATTCGCTTATCGGTAAACCAGTAATATTTGGAGCCATAAATCATTGTATAAGCCAGCCCGCCGGCTGCGGTTATAAAAAAAATAGCGCCCGGCCAGTCTACCTGGTACAAAGGATACGGCCTGACGCCGGATTTGGCGCTAAAACCTAACAGGATAACGCAAAGCGTAAACACCTGGAATAATACCAGGTAATAATAGATATTAGTAAAATCGGAATTTAACGACACCTGCGAGGCAACAATGCCAATAAGCACCCCGCTGCTCAATACAGTGCCATAAAATATATAAGAGGCGATAACCACCCGGCCGTCGGGTTTTAAAAAGCCGGATATTAACGTAAGCATACTTGCTGCTACGCAACAAACCACCATCCCCTGCAAAAATCTGATGATAAAAAACAAAATGATATTAGTGGTAACCATGCACGCCAGCGACAAAACAATTCCACAGAAAATTATAAACAACAGGTAATATTTCATCTCGAAATACCTTAAAAACCGCACTTGTACGGGTAACATGGTTAATATGCCGGCGTAGCAAATTTGTATGCTGAAGCTTATATCTTCGGGCTGTGCGCCTAAGTAAGAGATGACATAGTTTTGGCTTAGCGCGAAGGTTGCAAACTGCATAATCGCCGATAGCAGGATGAGAAATAATGATATGCGTACGCCCCAACTCCAACCCGCAAGCCAGGGCTTTAAATAGTTGGGCGCGTTCATATATTATCCTTTCTTTTAACAGATACCAGCACATTCATACCTGCTTTTACCGGGGTAATATCCTTGCTGGTGAACCTTATTTTTACCGGCACGCGCTGGACAATTTTTACGAAGTTACCGGTCGCGTTATCGGGAGGAAGCAGGGAAAACTTGGCGCCGGTGGAAGCGGATATGGCTTCAATTTTACCCTTGTAAATTTTATTATCTATCGCATCAACAGCAATTTCTACAGGCTGGCCCACATACATGCCGTTTACCTGCGTTTCTTTAAAGTTGGCTGTTATCCATTTGTCTTTTTCATTGACGATGGAAACCAGCGGCTGTCCCGGCTGAATTTGTTGCCCTTCCTGTATGGTTTTTCGCCCCATGCGGCCGGTATATGGTGCCCGGATAATGGTATATTCCAGGTTAATACGGGCCAGTTGTAGTTCTGCCGTTTTCCTTTTAAGGTCGGCGGCTAATAATGCTTTGCGCGATTTTAGTTCGGAAATTTTAGCGTAACTCACTTTAAGGTTGTTTTGCGCGCCGCTATAGTCGCTTAAAGAAACATCATAACGCGACTGCACCGATTCGAGATCAGCACCTGTAACCGCCTCTTCCTTCACCAGGTTTTTGTAACGTTTAATATCGGCCTGCTGCAATACCAGCCGGGCCTTTGCACCGTCAATCTGGTCTTTATTTACCAGCGTACCAGTTTCGGCCGAGGCAATGCTTGCCGAAAGTACGGCCAATTGGGCATTGGCATCGTCAACCGCCGCTTCGGCCTCGGTTACTTTTTCGCGGTATTCGCGGTCATCCAATATCACTATGGTATCCCCTGCCCTGGCTGCCTGGTGTTCTTCAAATCGCACTTGTTTTATATAACCTCCTACCCGCGCCGAAATGGGGTTGATGTACGATTCAACCTGGGCATCGTTTGTTTCTAAATATTTTTCGCCCCTTAAAAAGTAATTGGCCAGGTAATAAATGGCAACAGCAATTACTGCTATCGCTATAACGGATAAGATTAAATTACCCGGATTAATTTTTGATTTTGCTGGAGTTTCCATAATCGTTTACAGATTGAATAGATCTTTATAATTTTCCTGATGTGTATAGTAACTGATAGTAAATAAATTGTGCGGTTGTTTGTGCCTGTACCAGGTTAAACCGTGCTTCCTGGTACAAATTGTCGGCATCCAGCAAGTCCGTAAGCAGGGCCAGCTGGTTAAAATATTTGGCGCTTACTATTTTGTAATTCACCCTTGCCTGTTCAATTGATTTTTCGCTAACGGTTATCCGGTTTAGCGCTTCACGGTATTTTATCAGTAACCCGGTGGCTGTTTGCCGTGTATTGTCGCTGATGTTTTTCTGCACATATTGCAATTCCTGCAGCCGGATTTTGCCGGCGGCCATTTTGTTTTTGTTGAGATAGCGCGACGAAATATTGTATTGAATTTTCAAACCCACAAACCCAATAGAATAAGCCTGGTCAACCGGGGGGTAAAAGATGGTGTTGGGATAGCTTAGGCCATAGGCGGTAAACAACGCTACGGTTGGCGAGTAATTACTTTTAATACCACTTATTCGAGCATTTTGAATTTGGATGTTATAGGCTATCCTGTTTACATCGAACGCATTTTTATCGGCACTGGCAACGATGGGTAACAGTGTATCAACTACCGGGCGGGGCATTGCTGCCGAATCGGATGGGTAAATCTTCAACGTATCGGGCAGGTTGAGCAATACGTTGAGTTTTTGATTGCTAATGGTGATATCATTTTCAGTTTGCTCCAGGTTTAACTTTACGGCAGATAAATTCAATTCGGCGCGAAGCACATCGCTGCGGGTGACTTTTTGATTGTTGTATAAAGCATTAATGTTTTTCAGCCTGGTTTGTGCCCTGATTACCTGTTCTTCAATAAAACGTTTTTGATCGTTAAGCCTCACCATCCCAAGGTATTGCGCTGCAACCTGCAAACTTATATTGGCCGATTGTTCCTGTGTGTTTATACCGGAAAGTCCTTTTTTATTGACCTGCTCAGCTTCAAACGCCTTTTGCCTACCCCCCGAATAAAGGTTAAATGTTGCCGACAAGCTGGCATCCGCGCCGTTGGAGCTTGGCCTTTTGGGCACTGATTTAGCATCGCCTAAAAAATCGTTGTATAATGTTAAACTGGTAAAACGCTGGTAGTCGCCGCCAGCCAATATGGTGGGCAGTTCCGCAATTTTGGCATCTTTTAAATCGGCGTTGCTGGCGTTTTCTTCACTTTGGGCTGCTTTTATTAAGCTGTTATTCGCTTTGGCCAGGGTAATGGCGCCTTGCAGTGAAAGATGACTAACAGTATCTGTTTTAATGCTTTGCTCCGCATATAATGCAGCCGGAAACATTAAAAAAAAGCACAAAAAGATCCTGGTAAGCCTGCAAAGCGCAAGCTTTAAAGTTATAAATTTCATGATGTTTTTTTTATTTAATCCTAAAGGATGTGGTTCATATAGATAGCTTTACATGTTTAAATTATTAAACCCTGCATCAATTATATATCGCACTAAAAGCGTTATTGCCCGTTTCCAGCATGCACAGCGTGGTGGGTTTTTCAAATTTCATTTTTATAGCATTATCTGTAGAGAAAATAGCCGTATCCCGATAGGATAAATACTGCCCATTGGCAGTTAAGCCGCCGTTTAAAACAAACAGGATAATATTCTTTGCCGGCGTTGTGGCCTCAATTTCGAAAGTGGTTCGAGCTTCAAATGTCCCGATTCGCAGCCAGCTTTTACGATTACCAACGCTATCGGTTTCGGGTGCCATCAACGTATAAAAGCGCCCATTTTCGGGTTGTGACGGGGCCGAATGAAATTCGTACATCTTATCATTGACGGCCGAGGATAACCAGATTTCCAGGAATTCGGCCTCATCGTTTTCACCGCTGCTGTGTATTACCGATTGCAACAATTCTGTGCCAGGGTTTACCAGCAACGTATCGTGCCCGTTTAGCACGGTTCGGTATCCCGATGAATCGAAATAATCGGCGCTCCCGTTTAACATCATCCTTATAATTTGCATAGGGGCGCCTACATAGTTTTCAACCTCCTGTCCGCCGGGCGACATCATTTTATTATCAAACCGAATAACCTGGCCCCATCCGGTATTTGCCGGCGGGTAAACTACCGGATATAGGGAATGGTAGGTTTTTACGCCTCCCATATCGGTAAACTTCCTGTTTTTTTCTGCAACGTATTTCATAAGCTCCTTTAATTAAAGGGATAAATTCTATTCCCTTATCGTACAGTACAAATGTCCGTACATTCAAACTCTTAAAAAGGTTGATATGGCGGTAGTTTTAGTCGAAATGTCGGTCAGGAGGAGAGATTAGAGGTTGGAGATAAGAGATCGGAGGTTACTGGTTAGAAATACGAGGTTAAACAGTTAATTCTCCTCTGTGACGCTTTCCATCATATCCGCTAATTTATTCTTAATTCTAACTAAACTCCAATCACCAACCTCTTATCTCTTATCTCTTATCTCTTATCTCTTACCTCTTATCTCTACTACCTCAATCCTTTGCGATACTCCAATGGTGAAATCCCTTCATGCGTTTTAAAAAACTTGCCAAATACCGATTGATCCGAAAAATGAAGCCGGTCGCTTATTTGCGCTATACCGAGATCCTTGTTTTGCAACAGCACTTTAGCCTCCAGCACAATTGCCTTGTCAATCCACTCTCCGGCTGTTTTGCCAGTTTGCCGTTTTATCACTTCCGAAAGATATTTGGGTGTAACATTCAAATTATCAGCGTAAAAGCTAACTGATCTTTGTCGCCAAAACTCTTTGGTAAGCAGATTTCGGAATTTAATAAACATTGAGTTGCTATCGTCGGGCCGGGTGGTATTTATACTCCTGCTTTTATGCAGCGCATCTATTTCATGTATCAACAGGTAGATATAGCCCCGCATTAATGCCGATTCGTGCGAGTGGGCGTGGTCATACGTTGTCCTGATCAGGTCAAATACAGGGTTAATCCGCGCTAAATCTGCTACTTCCAGCTTTAATGCGTGCAGGTCGTTATCTTCAAAAAAACGATAACGGTTAAGGTAGAAGATATCAGCGCGGGGCTCTAACAAAAACTTATCGGTAAAAAACAGCACCTCCATTTGCGGCTTTGTTGCGGCCTCACTAAAACTGCGGGTAACATTTGGCGCTACGGTAATTATCGCCGGCCCCGTAATAGCCACCGCGGTTAAATCGGCCTGCAGGTTTATGACGCCTTCCTGAAGTAACAAAATAGCGTAAGTTTCCGTGCGAAACGGCTCGTCTGTAAACAGAGGCTGTTTGCCGGCAGCCACAAAGAAATAATCATTTCTTTTGACCGCCAGGTCAAAAGCCTTTTGCAGCTTTCCGATGGAATATGTGCTGATCTCGTCCATTAGTTAAATTTAACTATTTAACCCAAAACTCGTCCGTATAATTATCGATAAACGGATGCTCGTGTGTTTTTGCCAAACTATCACGAATGCCCTCTAAAACCAAAACCGGCAATTCTGTCTCCAGGTAAGGAAAGAGTTCGCGTTCCTCAAAACGAATGTGGTTTTTCAGTAATTCCGCAAAAAAATCATATTCTTTTTTAGTGTTTAGCCCGTTTTCAATAATCTGTTGAAACCATCGGGTCAATATCCGGTGATCATCTCTCCCTTTGTCCGTTAGCCGGCATTGCAACCGGTTAAACAGCAATTCTTCTTCCTCTTGAAAATGTTGTTTTAAATGTTCCTCCCAAAAAAATTGCACATATTTATCTATCCGGTCAAAAGCTATTTCGTTTTTAAGGCCTTGTTTTATTTTCCAGCAAAACAACAAACCACCGTGATGATCGCGGGAAAATGTGATGATATAATCGCTTCGTTTTATGGGGTTGGTTTTCATAGTTGATGTAGTTTTTGTAACTCCGGTACTCCCTTTGCCTTTTACCCTTTTTGCCAATATGTGTCGCATAGACGAGTCACCCCCGATCTTCTCCGGCTTTAAGCGGATCGACCACCCCGATCTACTTCGCAGATAGGGAAAAACGCATCGTTTTACACAATAACGTTCTTAACATCCTTCATTACAGCCAATTTACTTTGAAACATTATCGCCATCAGCTCTGCCCGCTTCTTTGCATCTTCGGCCACGGCGCCTTTAAAATGGGTATCTACCGCCTGGCTAAACAATTGCAGCCAGCGGTTAAAATGAGCGGCGTTAATTAACAACGGCGCATGCTTGGCAAAAGGATTTCCTTTAAAACCGGGCGCGCCGAACAAAGCCGCGTTCCAAAAGGCATACATTTTATCCAGGTGTGGTTGCCAGTCGTCCTTTATCACAGCCAAAAATACCGGCCCTAATATTTCATCGGCGCGTACGCGGGTATAAAAATCATCTACCAGCGCTTTTATTGAATTTATGTCAATTATGTCGTTCATCATATTTATACAAGTTTTATGCTTTATTCGCGGTTATCTTATATCCGGTCCCAATATAAAATATCCCAACTCCCAAATCACCACAATCATTCCATAATCACCGCAATTTCAAAAACTAAATCAAAACAACTTCACCGCCAGCGATGTGATAATAAAATAACCCGTCCAGGCAGCAAACAGAATAATGCCCACCAGCAGCCACCAGGGGATACTTTGCGGTGTTTCACTGCCGTGTAGCATAAACGTTTTTTGGTCGCCTTTGCTGTAGGCGTTAATCATCAAAGGTAACACACCTTCCACAATTTCGTCTTTTCTAATTCCTTCAATCGCAATAGCCGGACCGTTACGTACCACAAAAGGGATAAATTTTACACCCTCCTTACCATGCTGATCTTTACTTACAACTTTTAAAGTATGGCTGCCATCCACCAGTTTGCGGGTGTCCAAATCAAAAGCTACCGGGGCGGGGAATTCTCCTACCGGCACCGCCTCATCATCAATAAATAACGTAACAAAACTTTGGCTTCGCATTTTTCAATCGTTTAGTATCATATTTTTTATATGCTGACTGTCTTTTTCAGCTGGTTTTACCAGGCATTTTATGGTGGCGATAAGCACATACAGGGTAATCGCAATCATTATCGCTACTATCAAATAATCCCATGTGTTATCAGGACCGGGCCCGTGTGCGATGCCCTGCAACACTTTAGGCTGTTGCTTTTTACAGGCTTCACAGGCTATAGTTTTACTTCCGGCAAGCAATAATATTGCTGTTAAAAAGTATTTTTCTGCAATATGTTGCTTCGTTTTCATTTGGATTTTTTTAATGATGCGATAATTTTCGCTACTTCTTCTTCGGTTACTTTTTTCGAATTATTGCCCCAGTTGCCCCGTTCGTGGTTGATAATGGCAGCTATTTCGCCGGGACTTAAATTGTTGTTGGTACCCACCGGCGGCATTATGCCATAGCCTTCACTTACCCGGCCATTATAGCCCTGCATAATAATGGTTACCTGCACTTCGGGGTTATCATTTAAAACAACCTTGCTGCCTTTTAACGGCGGGAAAGCGCCAAGCAGTCCTTCGCCATTGCCCTGGTGACAGGTTTGACAATTGGTTGCGTATAGGGCCTCGCCGTTATAAGCTGGTTTCGCAGGCGTATTTTTGCCGGGACTATTTGTTGCTGCCGCGGCTTCGTTTTTTGCGTAGAGAAAGATGGGCGCGGGCTTACCGCCGGGCAACGGCACCTGTTTTAACGATTTTAAATAAGCCAGCAAAGCCAGCGCCCGATGCGAGGCAACAATCTTCCCGGTGATGCCTTTCCGGAATTCTTCGGGCACATTTACCGTTACATCCTCCGGGAAATTATAATCTTTCACCTCGAACAACCATGCATACGATGGCATCACAGATGCCGCAACAACCGACCTTGGATTGTATAAATGCATCAGGTGCCATACGGTGCTTGGCTGGCGGTTGCCGATATTGGTCAAATCGGGGCCGGTACGTTCTGACCCCATCAGGGTGGCGGTGTTTCGCCAAACATCCATACGCTCGTTGCGGGCGTAATCAGCAGCAATGCCCGGGCGCAGACCCCAAACTTTGTCCATATCCACATTTCGTACCTGCTGGGTATGGCATGCTATGCAACCTTCGGCTATAAAAACGATCTTACCCTCTGTTTCAAGCTTGGTTAAGGGTCTGCTGCCGGGGAGCGGTGCATTGTTCCGCTGGATATCCAAAGCAGGGATAATGGCCACAAACATTGTTAACGCCACGAAGAAACATAATGCCAGCGCGAAAAGTAGTTTATGATTGTTGTACATGACTGTTTTATTTAAGCTATTGGATTAACCTTTAGTGTATCCGCCTGTTCTATCCGCTCAAAAATTTCCTGCTTAATTTCGGCTTCGGTTTTAGTGTCCACCATGGTATACATGTTCCAGGCGAAAATTAAGTGCGATCCCCACATCAGCGAGCCACCAATGGCCCGCCATAGCCAGTAGGGTGCCATCATAATTAAACCATCAATAAAGGGTTTGCCTTGTACCCATGCCATTCCTTTCAGGGTACCGCCAATCATCAGCGGGATGGTGTAAAACAGAATGCCAATCAAGGCCATCCAAAAGTGGGCGCCTACCAGGCCCTGCCTGGGCTCCCGGCCTGTTAGCCGGGGCACAAGCGTATAAATGCAGGCCCATAGCATAAAAGCAATGATGCCATACATAGTGATATGCGAATGCGCAACCGTAAAATCAGTGAAATGCCAAACCAAATTGGTGCTGCGGAAAGCTTCGGCGGTGCCTTGCGTAGAGCCTGTGAAGTAAAAGATAATACCCGTGAGGTAAAACGGCAACGTATAGCTGCGCGAAATTTTGTTGTAGTTGCCTCTGAAGGTCATCAGGAAATTAGTGGTGCCCGAAAATACCGGGATCAGCATACCCATACTACCTACAATTGCTACCGTTTGTAACCACCATGGGATGGAACTAAAGATAAAATGGTGCGTGCCGATAAGCGTGTAAAACAATATCTGCGACCAAAACGCCAGTATCCCTAAACTATAGGAGTAAATAGGCGTGTTGAGTTGCTGCGGTAAAAAATAATAAATGAGCCCGAGGTTAAACAGCATAAACCACATTCCCACTGCCTGGTGCATGTAATAGCCTTGTATTATGGTTTCGCCCAGGCCGTTTTGCCACCAGGGGATGTAGCCGACGGTTACAATTACTGTTAGGAACATCATAGCGGCGATGATGTACCAGTTGGATATATAAATCTCCTTTGTTTTGCGGCTGGCGATGGTTTGGATAAAATTGATCAGCGTGATAACGATGCCTAAGGCAAACAGCCCCATCACAGGCCAGGTATATTCACGGTATTCGCCGCCGCTGTTATTGATGCCGGCCATAAGCGATAAACTGCCTGCAATAACGGCAGTGTTAAGGAGGACAAGCGTTTGATACCCTTTTTTTATACTGAAAATGGCAGCGTTGCTAACCGTAGTTACCACATAATAGCCCAAACCGATCATTGCCAGCGACGACCATCCCCAAAACACCATATTGGTATGCACGGGCCGCAAACGGCCGAAACTTAGCCAGCTTACATGGTCAACATCGGGCGATACGAATTTGATACCCAGGTACTCCCCTATTGATGTACCAACTACCAGCCAAAAGGTTGCCGTGCCTAAAAACCATATAATCAACTTCACCACTGCCTGATCGACGTCGTGTTTTTTTGCGGCGCGGCGTTTTGATGCAAAAAAACGGATGGTGTTTACTTCAGTAATATTGTGTACCATCCCCTTTTCGTCTGCTGGTTTTTGATTGCCCGCCAGTTCGGCATTATTCAGGGTAAAGTCAAGCGCTTTTTTGCGTTTAAGCATTTCCTCGTAAAAGGCGTCGTTACAATCAACCATTTCGGTTATGTATTTGGCTTCCTTCCAAAGGCGCTGGTAACGGGTTTTTTTTACGAGGCTATTTAATTTAATGCAGATAAAAAACACGGCTGCAATGATAGGCAATAATACCAGCGCAAGCATAATCAGCATACCCGGGCTTGTTAATACACCATTATCTCCGGCGGGTATTTGGGCATTTGCCCGTATCGCAATAACTGTGAATGCGATTGATAGTAGCGTGGTTTTTATGCCTGTTGCTGAATTTTTAGGGGGATTAACCAACCTTGTGTGTTTTTTGCGGCCGCGTTTTACCAGGCGACTAATTTGCTGTTTATCAAGGTTGCTTACCTGTTGCGACTGCCTGTCTTTATCCATTTCGGTAATTTCCGCAGTTTCTTTTTGAAGCCGCAATGCCAAACGCAATAGCCATATCACTAATAAAAGGATTAAAAAAATACCTGATACGCTATAAAAGTTGATTTCCATGTCAAATAGTTTACACAATTAAACTGCAATTTTCACGGGCTGCATACCTGTATGCCTGTGATATACCGGCAGGCTGAAATAAAATATAGAACCGCCCCGCGTCCCATTTTCGGCACGTACCGAACCACCATGGCCGCTGATGATGTCTTTCACCATGAAAAGCCCCAGGCCCCTGCTATCACGTGGGCGGATGGATTTTTCGTGGCCACGATAGAATTTCTGAAATATCATTTCTTCCTGCCCTGCGGGTATTCCCACGCCCTGATCTGCCACAGCAACTTCCACATAATTGTGATCTATTGTTGCATTTATAGAAATGTGTGAAGAGTAGTCCGAAAAGTTGACCGCATTAGTGACGTAATTGGTAAATACCTGGATAATTTTGTATTTATCGGCCTTTACCCAAACCGAACCCGAAGTGCTTTTACTGAAACGATGTTGCGGAAATAAGGTTCTCATTTCGTTTATCATGATGTTTATCAGCTCATCCAGGTCGAACACGGTTAAATTGTAGCAGGATGGGTGTTGCCCGTTTGGTGCGGGTGTCATATATTCGTCAAGCAGATTTGTTATGCAGTTAACTTGCATATCCAAACTGTTCAGCAGTTTAAGTGCGGATTTATCAGGTTTGCCCGCAAACATATTGATGAGCATCTGAACATTTAATTTAATAACCGTTAAAGGGTTACGCATTTCGTGATTTACAATGGCCAGGCTCACGCATTCCTCGCCGGTTTGCTGGCTAATGTCTTCTATTACGCCAATCATTTGGTCGGGTGTGCCCCAACGGCGGTAGTATAAAATACCGGTAACACGCAAGCATTTAACCTGCCGGGCAGGGGTAATGATATTTACCTTTGTTTCGAAATGGGTTCCGGTTGCCAGGGCATGTTTAAAAGCGCGGATCAATTGGATGGCCTGCAGCGGCAACATTAAGTTCAAAATGCCGCTTAAGTCATCGCCCTGGGTTTTAGTCGCTTCAAGTATCTTTTTAGCCCTTGTACAAAATGATATTTTGCCGGATTGCAATGACAGTTTCCAGCATCCCTTAAAGATGCCGGTATGGGTATGTTGTAAGGTAATTTTTGGCCCGATAGCGGTCATTTTGGTGGCTTCCGTCGTCATCCTTTTTCATTAATTTTAATGATGTAAAGGTCCGTCGGAATGCGGGTTTAATCAATGTATAGATTAAGGTTAAGGTGGTATCGATTAATGGTTTCGGAGCATTTTTGTAGAGACGCAATACTTTGCGTCTCCGCATACCGGTAGACGATATAAATGCGGATATGTAGGGTTATACATGTCGTAGAGCGAATGTCCGGGAGACGCGAAGTATCGCGTCTCTACATTTTAGGGCTAAAACTCGTGCTTTTTTATGCCCAGTTTTTTAATTTTTGAATGCAGCGTAGTGGGCTGCACTTCCAGTATTTCGGCAGCGCCACCGGCGCCGCTTATTTTCCCGTTGCATTTTTTTAATACGGACAGTATATGCTCGCGGGCGTTATCATCAATAGATTTAGGCCTGGCTGCTTCGTAATAATTTGTTGCTGGCTGGGTATTATTGTTATAAAGCCGTGGCAGCGATATTTCTTTTATCATCGGTCCTGCCGAAAGCAGGATAGTGCGCTCCATTAAGTGTTCCAATTCGCGCACGTTACCTGGCCAGTGATAGGCGGTTAGCTGATCTAAAGCATAGTCAGAAAGACCTGTAATAGTTTTCCCGTTTTTACTGGAAAAATGTTTGATGAAATGATTAGCCAATGCTACTATGTCGTCCTTACGCTCGCGTAACGGCGGTATGATTATGGGGAAAACATACAAACGGTAATACAAATCCAAACGAAAACGGCCTTCCTCCACTTCTTTTTCGAGCACCCGATTAGTGGCTGCAATAATTCTTACGTTTATTTTTATAGGGGCCTTACCGCCTATGCGTTCTATTTCCTGCTCCTGCAATACACGGAGTAATTTTACCTGCAGTTCGGCGGGCATTTCGCCTATCTCATCTAAAAAAATAGTGCCTTTATCTGCTTGTTCAAATTTGCCGATACGTTTTTCTATCGCGCCTGTAAATGCCCCTTTTTCGTGACCAAACAATTCTGACTCTATCAAATTTGCCGGTAGCGATGCGCAATTTACGGTTACCAACTGGTTTTTATTTCTTGCTGATAATTGATGGATGCTTTTGGCGATTCGTTCTTTGCCTGTACCGCTTTCGCCAAGTATCAGCACCGAGGTATCCAGCGGCGCTACTACCGATACCATATCCTGTACAGCCAGCATCTGATGACTTTTAACAATCATGTTTTCAAAACCCTTTACTTCGGCGTTAAAAGCCGGCTTACTTTCAGGATAGGGTTTTATTTTGCTTAGCGGCCTGTCAAAATCCTGTTTTAAAATAATACCGTCCATTGCGTTCATCAGCGGCCATTGCAGGCGGCTCAGTAACGATAAATGATCGGCCGAGTAGCCGTCGCTTTTACGGCTATAATACGCACAGTTGATAATACTCCCGTTTGGCATTAATAACGGGAATAACAGCATCGATTTTAACCTGAAGGTATTGGCAATTACTTTTTTTAAGGCATATCGTTTTAACTCATTATCAAATTCAACATCGTTAAAAAAACCGGCTTTTGTAGTAACGGGTATTAGTTGTTGTAACCTCTTTAGCTCGTCGGGACTTAAATTGGTCATTGTTAAAAACTCCTTGATCCCAATTGATTGATACTCATCAAAACCCGTTCTGAAAAAGTTAAGACCATCGTATAAAAACTCTCCCAGGGTTTCGGTAGTGATGCTCAAATAATCAAACGGAACGTGCGGCTGCAACCCGCGCGCAATCTTTAATAATTTTTTCTCCCATTCCGTCGGTTCGTCTGCCGCTTTGCTTATCAATTGCTCCAGTTCTTTTTCCTGCCGCAGCTTTGACTCCAAACTATTTTGATGACGGTAAAATGCAACATCAAGGGTAATCAACAACTCTTTTTCTCTAAATGGTTTAACCATAAAACCATAAGGCTGGGTGGTTTTTGCTTTCTCTAAAATACTTTCCTGAAAATTGGCAGAAAGGTAAACGAAGGCTATATTTTGAGCCGTTAGAGTTTTGGCCAGGTCGATGCCGCTTAAAGGGCCTTTTAAAAAAATATCCAATAAAACCATTTCGGGTTTTTGTTCCTCAATAAGCGCCAGTGCTTCCTTAACCGAATCGGCAATGCCGCAAACTTTATAGCCGGCACGGGTTAATATCAGCTTTAAATCAAGCGCTACCATTGACTCATCTTCTACTATTAATATCTTTTTCATATTGATGTTTACCCTAAATATTTTTTTCTGCTATTTGATTGCCCGAAAGAATTTCTGCCAGTTGAAATTCAATGCTTACAGTAGTGCCAGCCTTGCTTTTTATTTCAAAAGTCCCCCCCAACTGCTTGCTCAAAGCCTTCATCATCTCCATACCTAAAGAACTGGCGGTTCTAATATCAAAATCATCCGGCAATCCCTTGCCATTATCGGCAATGGTTAAAAGCAATGTGTCTATCCCTATTATCTGGAGGGCTATTATCACCGCCCCACCGTTACCTGCAAAAGCGTATTTAATGGCATTGGTAATTGCTTCGTTCAATATCAATCCCAACGGCACCGCCTGCGCCAGATCCATTTTTATAGGTTCCACCAATTGTTCAAAACGAATATTACTTTTTTTAGTGTCAAAACAATCGCGCAGGTAACTAATCAAATCGGTGATGTACGCAGGCATATCAATACTGGCTATGTTAGTGCCGCTATAAAGTTTTTGGTGGATGAGCGAGATGGACTGCACCCGGTTCTGGCTTTCGCGGATGGCATCAATGGCATCGCTATTTTGCAAATAGGCCGATTGGGTGCTGAGCAGGCTCATTACAATTTGCAGGTTATTTTTTACACGATGGTGTACCTCTTTTAAAAGCCAGTCTTTTTCGGTAAGCAGACTTTGAAGTACTTTATTTTGCTCATTGATCTCCAATTGTTTAGCCTGCAGCTGTAAATTAGTGCGCTGTTTAAGCCTGTATCGGCTGTACCCTAAACCCAGCAACACCAGCAACGCTGCTGAGCTGCCAATGAATATATTCCGATTTAGCTTCGCCTGTTGTGTATCTGATTGCGATTGCCTTTCCAACGATGCCAGGTTTTGATCTTTTTCCCTCGCCTGATATTTTGCTTCGAGTGCCTCTGTTTGTTTGTTATGGGAGCTTTTCAAGTTCGAATCTGAGAGTAATTTATATTGAGCGTAGTGTTCAATAGCCGACCGGTATTTTCCCAATGCCAAATCTGCCTGGAACCACCAGTATGCATTCCTGCTTAACGATTGTACAAAATGTTTCTTTTCTAATAAAATGCTATTTTCTACTAAATAAGGATAAGAGAGCTGGTATTGATTAGTTGCCGCATAATATTTTATAAAAGTAAGCAATGCTATCTCGCGCCCGGCCGCATTCGGTTTCGACAAAACCTTCATCTTATCGAAATAAGACTTTGCCTGGCCAAAATCATCAATTTTAATATAATTGAGTACAAACTGGCAGTAGATATCCACACGGGTGGCGGTATCCTTTTCTGAAACATATTTTTCAGGCAACTGTTTCAGTATCGCTAATGCTTCCACGTACTTATATAAGCTGTAATAGCAAACGCCCAGGCCCTGCGAAATAAATATAACCGATGGCTCGTCATTAAACTTCCGGGCTATTTTAAGAGCCTTTAAGCCATAAAATACGGATCGCTCATCGTTTCTTAAATTATAGTACGCAACGCTTGTCCTAACGTATATGGTGCACATTTGTAGGGTGGTATCTTTCAATGCTTCACCTGCTTTTACGGCCAACATCTCGTATTTTAACGAATTAGCCAAATCGCCAGTTTGCGTAAAGTTATTACCAATCAAATCAAATACGTTTTGGATCGGCTGATAGCCGATAGCCCGGTATATGGATAACGCCTCATAGAGATTATTGTTAGAATCGGTAAACTGAGAAGCTTCCTGCTGAAAATCTGCCAGGTCCGTTAGTGTGGTTGCCTGCCGCTCCTTAGCGCCCACTGCTTTAAATAACTGAATAGCTTTTTTATAATATGTTATTTTCAACAGCACATCCTTACCGCTATTCCCATAGTGCTGGCCGATAATAATGTACGCTTCGGCTTCGTTACTAAGGTCATTTATCCGGGTAAACAATGTTAAGGCTTGTTGCGACAATTTAAATCCGCTTTTATTGTCGCCTTTTTTATTGGCTATCAGAGCTGCCATCAACAAACAATTACCCTGGCTTTTAACATCATTTATTTTAATACTTAACTGTTCGGCCTGTTTCATTAAAGCATCGGCATTTTTTATATCATTGTTATTTGCGCCCGATTTAAGGATCAATGTTTTGCTTAAAGCAAGGAGTGATTTTACGCGCGCGGTATCCGTTTGGCTTTTTTGGATATTTAAGACCGGCTGCCGGGCAGCCTCATCAACAGGGTGTTGCGCCGTAACGGTAAGTACGGAAACAAACAACACCACACAAATGATCACCGGTTTAAACATTTCGTTGAATTTACATATAAATTTTGTCTATTTGATTATTTGACAGCACCTTATCTAATTGAAATTCAATGATAATGGTAGTTCCAGCGTTACTTTTTATTTCGAAAGCGCCGCCTAATTGCTTGCTTAGGGCTTTCATCATTTCCATGCCTAACGAACTTGCACCTGGGAAATCAAAATCATCCGGAAGGCCTTTGCCATTATCGGCCACGGTTAGCATCGCTGTGTCGTCACTTATCGATTGCAGCGCTATGATCACCTCGCCCCCGTCGCCCGTAAATGCATATTTTATGGCATTGGTAATGGCTTCATTTAATATCAGGCCAATTGGCATTGCCTGTGCCAGGTCCATCCGTATAAGTTCGATCAGCAGCTCGAAACGGATACCTTGCCGACTGGTGTCGAAACAATCGCGCAGATAGTTCACCAAATCAGCAACATAAACCTGCATATCTATACTGGCTACATCGGTGCCGCTGTATAATTTTTGGTGAATGAGCGATATGGATTGCACCCGGTTGCGACTCTCGCGGATAGCTTCAATTGCATCGTCGTTTTGCAGATAGGCCGATTGTGTATTTAGCAGGCTCATCACAATTTGCAGGTTGTTTTTTACCCTATGGTGTACTTCCTTAAGCAACCAGTCCTTTTCATTCAGCAATTTGTCCTTTTCATTCAATAAATGCTGCAACCTTTTGTTCTGCTCATTTATCTCAGCCTGTTTATTTTGCAGCAACAGGTTGCCGCGCTGTTTTAACCGGTAACGGTTATATCCAACCCCAAGCAGCAAGAGCAACATAACCGAACCGCCCAGTATAACATTGCGGCTGGTTCGGGCCTGTTCAAACTGGCTCTGTTGTAATTGTGCCTGTTTATTAAGAAGCTGTATTTTTGTTTCTTTCAGTTGGAGGTCTTTATCCTTCTGCTTTATATCGTACTTAAGTTGTAATTGCGAAACCTGTTTGTTTTTGGCAAGGGTAAAAACCGAATCATTCAATCGTTTGTATTCCTGGTAATGGTTAATGGCCCCCTGATATTTAGCTAAGCCCGAGTCGGCCCTGAACCAATATAACTGATTGAGTGCTAAAAACCTGAATGTATTACCGGTCTTTTTTGAATTGATATCATCAATCTCCTTTAAAAGGGGATAGCAGCGCGCATATTGTTCGGTGGCCAGGTAGTAACGTACAATAGTTTTAAGAATGGCGCCGTGTAAGCTTTCGGAACCAGCGTATTTTGTTAAACTATCCAATTCCGTTGCATAAGCTTTGGCTTCTTTATATTTTTTATATTTCGTGTAGATATCCAGGAAATCCATATCGATAAAGATATGTGCCTGCGTATCCGTTTTAAAATATCGCATGCCCGAAACAGTTTTGAGCACGCGCAACGCCTCTGCAGGTTTATTTATTTCGTACAGGGCCATCGCAGTGTTTTGGGTTGTATTGGCAACAGAAATCGAATCGCCGTACTTACGCGCTACCACAACTGATTTTTGAAAATATTTTATCGCCTGGCCGAAATTTTTTAAACCATAATAACACAATCCCAGCCGGTTGTACAGCGTGCATACTTGCAATGAAGTATCTCTTTGCTCTTCGGCGGTATTTACAGCCAACAGCTTATATCTTAGCGCATTTTCAACATCCCCCATATCGTCCAATGCATTGCCAAGCAAATCATATACGCCCTGGAGGCTTTTATAGCCAATAGACTGGTAAATTGCCAGGGCCGCCCGAGCGGTCTCAGCCGATTCCCGGTACTTGCTTTGCATTTGCTGAAAATCGGCCAAATCAACCATTGTTGTCGCCCCCCTTTCTTTTTCGCCATTTTTTTGAAACAGCGCCAGTGCTGTTTTAAAGTAAGCCACCTTTTGCTCCATATCTTTACCCTGGTTACCATAATGCTGGCCAATCAATATATTGGCTTCGGCTTCGTCCCCGATATCATTTATTTTGGTAAACAGTGCCAGGGCATGCTGCGCCAACGCTAAGCCTTTATTACTGTCGCCCTTTTTGTTGAAAATAACCGCGACCATTATTGCGGTCCTGCCCTCGCTTTTAATATCTTTTAATTGAAGGCTCAACTGTTCGGCCCGCTTTGCCAAGTTATAGGAACTGTCGATGTCTTTTGCCGTTGCGCCAGGTTTGTCCAAAACTTTGCGGCTTAGAGCAAGCAGCAGCTTTACACGCCCCGTATCCGGCCTGCTTTTTTGGATACGTGAAACCAGTTGCTGCGCCGATAAATCATACAATGACTGCGCTGTAGCCGCTGACGCCGTGACGAATAATAGAAAACAAACGATCAGCAACTTAACCATAGTGATAGATTTAAATGCAAACTTTGCCCGTGTGGTTGTATCATTTAAATATCCGAAAAAAATTCAGTTATACAAACCTACCGCCCGGGCACTATGAAGCACTTTTTCCAGTGGAAATTCAATGGTGAGCGTTACCCCCGAGTTCCCTTTTATCTTAAAGCTTCCGCCTAACTGCTTGCTTAATGCCTTTATCATTTCCATCCCCAATGAGCTTGCTGCTTTAATATCAAAACCATCCGGCAGCCCCCTCCCGTTATCTGCAATGGTTAACATTACTGTTTCGTCGCCAATAACCTGCAATGCTACAATCACCTCTCCGTCTTTTTCGGGAAATGCATACTTTATGGCATTCGTTATACCCTCATTCAATATCAATCCCAGTGGTACCGCCTGTGCAAGGTCCATTTTTATGGGCTCAACCAATTGCTCAAAACGAATCCGCCGTGCCCCGGTATCAAAGCAGTCGCGAAGATAATTAATCAAATCGCCTATATAAGCAGGCATATCAATGCTCGCTACATTAGTGCCGCTATATAATTTTTGATGGATAAGGGATATGGATTGCACCCTGTTTTGGCTTTGACGGATAGCATCAAGCGCATCACCGTTTTGCAGATAGGCTGATTGTGTGCTCAACAAACTCATTACTATTTGCAGGTTATTTTTTTACCCGGTGATGCACTTCTTTAAGCAGCCAGTCTTTTTCGGTAAGCAGTTCGTCCTTTTCGCTTACCAGGCCTTCGAGCGCCAGGTTTTTCTGGTTAATTTCCTGTTGCTTTGCCTGCAATTCAAGGTTGCTGCGCTGCTTGTTCAAATAGCCTTTGTAGGCCAGGCCGGCCATCACCAGCAACATGGCTATCCCGCCAAATGTAATATTCCTTTGCAGATTTGCTTTTTGCAATTCGGCATACTGGTTGCGCCCCTGGCTTTCCAAAAGTTTTATGGCTTGCTCTTTTTTAACGGATTCGTATTTTTCCAGCATATCGGCTATCTGCCTGCTTTTTGTCACACTAAAAAGAGAATCGTTCAGGTTTTTATACTTTTCAAAATAATTGATGGCCGAAATATAATTGCCCGAAGCCGAATCAACCCTGAACTTCATCAGCAAAACTTTGCGAAGACTTACCGGTCGTATCGCGTCTTTGGGCAGTTCCAATAATTTGTTAATATAAAACCCGGCTTTTTGAAATCGTTTGGTGAGCAGGTAAAAGTTACCCAGCGTTTGGTAGTAGTAGATATAATCTGTCCACATTTCGCTGTTGGCGCTGTAAAAATCCTTGTTAAAGTTGGTGATTTTGAAAAGGCGCATCATTTCGAGGTAATATTGTTCGGCTTTATCATATTGCTTCAGGGCCTTATAACAATTGGCAAATTCTTCATTCATATCAACGCTTTGCGCCAGGTTTTGTGGTGGCACTTCCTGCACCGATTTTTTTAGAAAAACAAGCCCGTCAGCGGGCTTACCCTCACTTATGAAGTCGAACACCACGAGACTCATATCGCCATAAAAATCTTCAAATTTTCCTCTTCGCTTTATTATACGAATGGACTGCAATATCTGGCCAAGGCTTTGAGGGTACATACCCAGGTCGGAATAAGCTAAAGCAAGTTTTGAATAATAATAGTCAGACCGGGAAGTATCTGCTGTTGCTTCCATATTTTTCACCAATTCCAGCCGGTAAAATAACTCCCTATGCAAGTCGGGCTTTGATTTATTAATCTCGGCCAATAAATCGTAAGTATCGTTCAGCTTTTTACAGCCGATGGTTTTGTATAGTGATAATACGTGCAACAGCTCGCCTTCGGCCTGATCTGGTTTTCCATCGGCAAAATGAGTTGCTGCTATATTTTGTAAGGTCTCAGTTTCCGCTTGCTTGCTACCGATTTGCTTAAACAGCGCGTGGGCCTGTTCAAAACATTGTATTTTGTACGGAATATCGCTTTTATTATCTGCGGGAACCAATATGCCCAGCGCGTTCCAATGCACTGCTTCCTGCTCCTTGTTATTAGTTTGGTGGTAGTAATCAATAATTTGCTTATAACAAGCTTTTGCATGCGGTATGTTGCCCGCCTGCCCGTCGCATAAGGCAGTTAATTCCAAAGTTTTGTTTTTCCATTCAACAAAACGCAAATCATCGCTTAATTTTGCCGCTTCGGCTAAAAACGAGTAGGCACTATCCAGGTCATTTTTATTTTCATTGGGCTTATCTATGTAATATTTGCCCAGTTTCAACAAAAGCGCTATCCTGCTGGTGTCGGGTTTGCTTTTTTTAATAAGCAATGTCCATTCAGCTGGTAAGCTGTTGTTCCGCTCCTGGCCCGAAGCGGCTACAGCTGCCATAAACAAAATAAAGCCGATGAAAAGAGATTTAGACATAGCGTGCTCCTTGTAGCCAGAATGGTTTTGCTTCCGGCAATTTTTTGAACCAGGCATAAGCAGGTTTCACGCTGTAAAATTCCTGCCCGAGAGTCCTGTAATCAATGTATCCGATATGGGTTTTCTTGTACAGATTATGTATTGGTAACCGGCATCAATTATTATTTGCCCGTAAAAAGTATAATATTCCCCGCCGTTTAGCTATTGTTATTGCCTGCAAACCGGGTAACTTTACATTAGTTGTTTATCGAAAACAAATACAACACGAATTGATTATTTTGTACGATACCAGATTTAGTTATGAAAAATATTGTAAAAATACTCGCCATAAAGCAGGTAACACATGATGTTAAATGCTTCCGCTTTGAAAAACCTGCGGGCTACGATTTTGTACCCGGCCAGGCTACCGATGTATCCATTAATAAACCGGGACTGGAAGAGGAACTGAGGCCCTTTACGTTTACGTCACTGGAGAATGAGCCCTACCTGGAATTTACCATTAAGCGATATGAGGCTCATCACGGCATCACCGATAAATTACATCAGCTTGTGCCTGGCGACGAATTAATTATTGCCGATGCCTGGGGCGCAATTGAGTATGAAGGTCCTGGCTACTTTATAGCAGGAGGCGCCGGGATCACGCCTTTTATTGCCATTCTGAGGGCTTTGCATAAAGAAAAAAAAATAGCCGGTAATAAACTTTTCTTCTCCAATAAAACCGCTGCAGATATTATCTATGAGCAGGAACTGGTAGAAATATTAGGTAACAATGTTGTTTTTATTTTGACAAAAGAAAATAACCCGAGCTACGTGCACGGACATATTGATACAGCTTTTATTAAACAAAACGTTAACGACTTTAATAAGCACTTTTATATTTGCGGACCCGATGAGATGGTGATTGATTTGACAAAGCAATTGGAACAGTTGGGGGCTAAAACGGATTCGGTGGTGTTTGAAAAATGATGGAAATGTAGAGACGCGATACTTCGCGTCTCCCACATACGGGTAGAGTAAAAATATAAATATGCTGTCTAATGCTATGGTTGAGCGCATAGCGGGAGGAGACGCGAAGCATCGCGTTTCTACAAAAACAATCAACATGAAAACAATAATCATAACCGGCGCCGACGGTAATTTAGGCACTACCGTTACCAAAACCTTTTTGGATGAAGGATATCAGGTAATTGCAACCGTATCGCGGGAAGCATCAAAAGAAAAGGTGCCCGACCATCCGCAATTGGACGTACATGCCGTTGATTTGACTGATGAAGATGCTACCAGCGCATTTATTATTTCGGTAATTGAAAAGTATCAGACAATAGACGCAGCGCTACTATTAGTCGGTGGTTTTGCTGTGGGCGATATAGAAGCGACCTCAGGTGCTGATCTGAAGAAAATGTATGCGCTGAATTTTGAGACTGCTTACTATGTGGCACGTCCGCTTTTTGCCCACATGAAAGAAAATGGTAAGGGCCGTATTGTTTTTATCGGTTCGCGCCCGGCTTTAAAGCCTGCCGATGGCAAAGCGATGGTGGCGTACGCCTTGAGTAAATCGCTCCTTTTTAACCTGGCCGAATTGATGAACCAGGACGCCAAAAAAACTAACGTGGTGACCACCGTTGTGGTGCCCAGCACCATTGACACCCCTGTAAACCGCGATGCTATGCCTGGTGCCGACCCGGCTAATTGGGTGAAACCACAGCAACTGGCTGATATTATGAAATTTATTTGCAGCGATACCGCGGATGTGTTGCGGGAAACAGTATTGAAAGTGTATAATAACGCTTAGCAATAGAAGCCAAAGGACAAGAAACAAGAGTTAAGACGAAAGGTTCAATCTGATCAGATTGAACAGGCTTCTAACTTGATTCCCGGTTCTTGTCCTCTTGATTCTATTCCAGCCATTGGCGATATTTCGTATTTAACAGCCCCCCCTGCGGATATATCGTAGTCAAAACGCGATTGACAATACTTAAAATACTGATAAACAATAAGTTAAAACTTTGGGCATGAAATTAGGATACTCCCTCCTGATTTTAAAATCCGAAGGCAATGAAACAACCACTTAACTTACAAACCTCTGAAGCCCGCCATCACGACCTGCCCTTTGTTATTCATTCTATACGCGGCATAGAGGATAATTATCCTTCTCCAAAAAATGTTCATAGTGATGATCATTTTATGATTGTTTGGGTGACTAAAGGCGCAGGAAATTACAGCATTGGTCAGCAAAAAGGTATAGTAGCCAATAACCACCTTCTTTTTGTTAAACCGGGGCAGTTTAACGACTTTAAGCTTACCCGCGGACTGGAAGGTTATGCCATCTCGTTCACCTCCGCATTTTTAGATCTCGCCGACAAGGATACCGAAAGCATTTTCAATGCACTTTTCCATCTTTTTGCCAATAGTAGCGGTATCGGCATCAACCACGAAACACTGGACGATATGGAATGCATTGTAGCCATGATGGCCCGGGAGTTTACCACCAATAACCTGTACCGAAGCGAAATATTAAAGCGCTATTTTAAAATCTTCCTCATCTACTTATCAAGGCAGTGCGATGTGCCATCGCCAGCATTCCGCCAATCGCGAAATGAGGAACTACTGTACAATTTTATGCAATTGCTTGAGGGTAATTTCAAGACACAAAAAATGGTGGCCGACTATGCTGACCGGTTAGCAGTTACCCCCAATTATTTGAACGAGGTGATAAAAAAGCTCACCGGGCATTCCGCTGGTCATCACATCAGGCAGCGGGTGGCACTGGAAGCGAAACGGCTTTCGGTTTACTCAAACAATTGCATGAAAAATATAGCATACGATTTGGGCTTTTATGACATGGCACACTTCAGCAAATTTTTTAAAAACACTACCGGCATGAATTTCACCGATTTCAAGAAAAAAGACATGGTTTTACAACCCGTTGCCTAATAAGACTATCAATATGAAGGGAACTTATACAAAAAAGAAACTGGTGATAGCAGGCGGCGGTTTTGCGGGATTAAACCTGGCTCAGCGGGTGGCGATTGATAAAAAATACGAGGTTACTTTAGTTGATAAAAACAATTACAACTACTTTACCCCGCTCCTGTACCAGGTGGCTACCAGTTTTCTCGATCCATCGAGCATCAGCTATCCGTTTCGAAAGCTCTTCCGCAATAAGAACATCATTTTCCGTATGGGCGAATTGCTAAGGGTTGACCCGGCACAACAAATTATTTATTTAAAAGACGGCGAAATGCCCTACGATTACCTGGTATTTGCTGCCGGAGCTAAAACAAATTTCTATGGGATTGAAAGCGTGAGAAAAAATGCGGTGTCGATAAAGGGCATTGATGATGCCTTGAGGATGCGGAATGTAATGGTGCAAATATTGGAAACAGCATCAATTACAGCCGATCCCAAAGAAAGAAAAAAGCTGATGACGATAGTAGTAGCCGGCGGCGGCCCCACAGGCGTTGAAGTGGCCGGGATGCTGGCCGAAATGAAAAAGTTTATCCTGCTAAAGGATTATCCTGAATTGAAAGATATCCCCCTTAAAATTTACATAGTTGACGGCGGCCCCAACCTGCTGGCCCCCATGAGTAACAAAACCCATCAGGAAACTTATGATGTTTTTACGAAATTGGGGGTTGAGGTGAAATTAAATAAGCGTGTAACCGGATTTGCGGATGACCTGGTTACGTTTGCAGATGGCGAAGTAATAGCAGCCAAAACGCTAATATGGGCGGCAGGCATCACCGCCAATGTTTTTGAGGGAATCCCGCCAACCAGCCTTGGCCCCTCGCGAAGGATGGTTACCGACGATTTGAACAGGGTGATGGATCTGGATAATATTTGGGCGATCGGTGATATAAGCATTCAATATACCGATCCGCTTTACCCTGGGGGGCATCCGCAACTGGCACAGGTCGCTATACAGCAAGGGCGCACGTTGGCAAAAAATTTCAGGGCACTATCAAAAGGCAAAGCGATGAAACCTTTTAAATATTTCGACAGAGGGGAAATGGCAATTATGGGCCGTCATCACGCCATGGTTGATTTGCTTAAACACCGGGTACATCTCAGAGGCTTTCCAGCCCTGTTTATCTGGTTGTTTGTCCACCTGGTATCGTTGGTAAACTACAACAATAAATTACGCACACTCTACAACTGGGCTATCGCTTTCACCACGCGCGACCAGGCGTTGCGAATGATCTTTAGGACGGATGACTTTGAGTCTGATGCCTGAATACTTCTAATAATATAAAAATAAACAACAAACATCATGATCAAACAACTCAATCCGGGCGCTGCATCCGGCAGGACGGCTGCGCCCTTAATTAATGTTTTAATGCTTATTAAACATTCACTTTTTATCAGTTCACTATTTATCATTTTTATTATGGAAACACTTACTACAGCCAACGCGCAGGATACCCCAACCAAGGCATCATCACAGCAAATGGTTGATGCGCTTCATGCCGCCTTCGGCAAACATCCCAATGCAAGGGCCGTGCACGCCAAGGGTATTATTTTAGAGGGCGATTTTAAACCATCTGCGGAAGCGAAAAAGCTTACTATAGCCGCCCACTTTCAGCACGGAACAATACCGGTTACTTTCAGGTTTTCGGATTTTACCGGCATCCCTGATATTTCGGATATGAACGGCGGCTCAAACCCGCGCGGATTAGCTATTAAGTTTCATTTGCCCGATGGCAGCAGTACTGACATCGTTTCTCATAGTTTTAACGGTTTCCCCACCGCTAATACCGATGAATTTCGCGAACTTTTACTGGCCATTTCCAAAAGCGGACCAGACGCACCACATCCAAACGCGGTTGAGCAGTTTTTAGGAACACACCCGGTTGCGAAAACATTTCTCACTACGCAAAAACCACCGTCGGTAAGTTATGCAACGCTATCTTACTATGGTGTTAACGCATTTAAATTTACCAATGCCGATGGTGAGTCGCATTTCATACGGTATCAGATGATACCAGAAGCTGGCGACGAGTTTTTAACCGCCGACCAGCTTAAGACTGCGGGGCCCGATTATTTATCCATGGAAATTAAGAAACGCGTGGCCGCACATACGCCCATCAGGTTTAATTTCTACGCCCAAGTTGCGGAAGACAGTGACACCATTGATAATCCTTCAATTGCCTGGCCAGATAGCAGAAAGATGGTTTTATTAGGCGTATTAACCATTAAAAGTATAACGCCAAACACACTCGCCGAAGACCATGCTTTGACCTTTAACCCCGGCAACCTCCCTGACGGTATTGAACCCGCCGATCCGATGGTAATTGACCGCAAAAAAATGTACCCCATTTCAGTGGCTGAGCGGAATAATTAATTTTTTGAAAGGCAAGAAACAAGAGGTTAAGACGCAAGAGCCAAGATTTACTTTGACTTTATCTTGATTCTTGACTCTTGGTTTCTTGCCTCATAATGTTTGTCTTCTTGCTTCCCGGCTCTTGATATCCTTACTCTTTCCTTATAGTTCCGGGTGCAAATTAAAGGCCACTCCTAACCTGTTCCATGAGTTAATGGAAACGATAGACAGAATAATATTTGCGGTGGTTTCCTCGCCAAATATTTTTACAGCCTTATCAAATAACTCGTTGGTTACGCCGTGATTAGCTATCAGGGTTACTTGTTCGGTTAGTTCTAAAATAACTTGTTCAGTTTCATTAAACAGATTTGGCGCTTCGCGCCAGGCGCTCATCACAAATATACGCTGTGTTGTCTCGCCATATTTTAATGCGTCCTTAGTATGGCTGTTAATACAATAGGCACAGCCATTAATCTGGGAGGCCCGTATTTTTATCATTTCCCGTTGTATGGGCGTAAGACCGCTGTGAGCCAGCATCTTGTCGAGTTCAATTAACGGCCCGTAGGCATTGGGTAATACTGAACGTAATTTAAATCGTGGTTCCATGGTATATAAATTAAAAAATTACAAAATAAAAGACTTTTTAGGGGCCAGATAATTATCCAAACTCCAATAATAAACAGGAACAGTGTTCAATAACAAACACCCGGCACTATCGGCAAAAACCGAATACGAAAACGGCGCTTTAAATCCCAAAAACAAGGCCATGCACATTGCAAATGTTAATGTTAGCAGGCATCCTGCTATAGCTGCCCATTTTACCTGGTAACCAATCAAAAAAAGTATCCCTATGGCAATTTCGCCAAGCGTAGCTAATAATCCCATGATATCGGCCACCGGTCTGCCTGCAAAAGGCATCAGCGCGTTGGTATAGGTTACAAAGTTAGCCCAGTTACCCCAGCTAACGCCATTGTTGCCAGCTGGGCCAAGCCAGCCCAGGCGGTCGGCAACTGGGATTAAAAAGCCTGCACCCAGGGCCAGCCTGAAATACAATTGCGGAAATTTAAACGTGTTTTTCATTGTATTGTTCAATTAGTTTCGGGGAAAATAAGGCATTAGGCGCCGGGTTTTGCAAGCAAATTGCAGTGTGACATTGAGGCGATAAAAGCGATGCATTTTTTGCCGTTTTTTTTCAAACTCTTCGAGCCTTCGCGGAAATAGATTTTAAAAAGAACGATTACTCAATCTATGCTATATCGCATTAATTATCGCCAATTACGAAATAAAGTAAATATCAACATCAACAAAATTTCATATTATACTGAATAACAATTAATTACATAACATGGCACATATATGGTTATCTATATAATGATACACACATAAACATGAACACTACAAACTCAAAAACCATTGTATTTATAACCGGCGCATTTGTCTCCAGCGATTGCTGGGACAATTGGAAAACATTTTTTGAAAGCAAGGGCTACCGCTGCATTGTACCGCCATGGCCCCATAAAGATGCACCGGCCAATATTCTAAGGCAACGCTATCCCGACCCGAACGTGGCCTCAATGAGATTGGCCACACTTATAAAATATTTTGCCGACGAGGTGAAAAACCTGCCCGAAAAACCAATAGTGATCGGCCATTCCATGGGCGGGCTTATTGTTCAGTTACTGTTGCAGAAAAATCTGGTGGCGGCAGGTGTGGCTATTCACCCGGTAGCTCCACAGGGCGTATTTGTATTTAGTCTGAGTATGCTGAAAGCTGTTTGGGGACCGCTGGGTTATTTCACTTCGGTAAAAAAATCGTTTATGATGTCGTTTAAACAGTGGCAGTTTGGTTTTACCAACGGAATGACGCTGGCTGAACAGAAGGCCGGTTATGAACAATTTGCTATTCCAGAGTCGAAGCTAATTTCGCGCGACGGGATTACCAAAGTTGCCCATGTTGATTTTAAAAAAGCACACCCTCCGCTGCTAATTACTTCCGGCAGCGACGACCATCTCGTGCCGGCAAAGCTTAATTATGCCAATTACAAAAAATACAATTCATTATCTACCACTAATTATAAGGAATTTACCGGGCGCAATCACTTTGTGCTTGGCCAACCTACCTGGCAGGAAGACGCTGAATATATTTTTGAATGGTTACGGCAAACAATATAAGAAAACAGGCGTCGTATTCCGCAACGCAGGGTCCCTTCAGAGACCCTGCGCAAATGGGAATGAAGAATTGATACTTTTGTAACCCGCCCAGTCTATTCTAACTATACCGCTTATTTCAACAAATACTCCAAATCCTCCATACTCAAATTCTTCACAAATCCATCTTCGCCGCCAATCAAACTATCTGATAGTGCTTTTTTCCGTTCCTGCAGGTTCAGTATTTTTTCTTCAATGGTATCGCGACATATCATTTTATAGGCAAACACCTTTTTTGTTTGCCCTATGCGATGCGTGCGGTCAATGGCTTGTTGCTGTACAGCAGTATTCCACCAGGGATCGAACAGGATCACGTAATCGGCGGCTGTTAAGTTAAGGCCCATATTACCGGCCATCAGGCTGATCAGGAAAACGTTTGTAGCATTCCCTTCTTCCTGGAAACTGTTCACCATTTCCATCCGCTGTTTGGGCGGCGTTTGCCCGTCGAAGTGGAAAAACTCCAATCCCTGCTCTTTTAATTCCGTAGCCAACAAATCCAGCATCTTGCTAAACTGCGAGAAAACGAGCACTTTATGCCCTTTCAGGTTATTTTTTAATTCATCAATCAATAATTCAGTTTTGATGGAATCATCGCAGCCAAAACCATCATTTGGCAATAACAAAGGCGAGTTACAAACCTGTCTTAGCTTAGTTATTCCTTGTATAATGGATAGTTTACTCTGTTCAAAACCCTCCTGCTCAATTTCCAGGAATACGGAGCTTCTGATTTGGTCGCGTATATCATTGTAAAAATCCTTTTGCTGCATTCCCATATCGCACCAAAATACCATTTCGGTTTTTTCGGGCAAGTCGGGCGCAACCTGTTCTTTGGTGCGCCTTAGTATAAAGGGCGCGGTTAGCTTTTGCAGCGCCTTTATTTTTACTTCATCGTGGTCGCGGTCAATTGGATCGGCGTAAGTGCGTTTAAAAAACTCGCGGCTGCCAAACATTGCGGGCACCACAAAATTTAGCTGGGAATACAAATCGAAAGTGTTGTTCATTACCGGGGTGCCGCTCAGCGCCACTTTGGTTATGGCACTTATCCGCATAACCGCTTTGGTAGTTAAGGCATACGGGTTTTTAATTTGATGACTTTCATCAACAACTGCCACACAAAACGGTACCGATTCCAAAAAATCGATATCTGATCGCAGGGTACCCAAACTGGTTACAACAATATCATAATTGTCTTTCCTTAAATCTTCCTGATCCCGGCTGCTTCCATAAAACACCACCAGCCTTAAACCGGGTGCAAATTTTTTAAACTCCTGCTGCCAATTATAGATTAATGATGCCGGGCACGCGACCAAATGCTTCATTCCCGGATATTGTTGCAATTGATGAGCCAGGAAACAAATGGTTTGGAGCGTTTTCCCTAACCCCATATCATCGGCCAAACAAGCGCCTGCGCCAATACGGGCCAGCAGGGTTAACCAATCAAACCCGCGCTGCTGATACGGGCGCAGTTGCCCAACCCGTATGGTGCCTGGGATTTCAAACAAGGCTTCTTCGGTGGCCTGCCAGCGGTCCCACATTGCCCACCAGTCATCGGCAACCGCCGGACGGAGTAGCTGAAACGTATCCGCCTCATCCTGCGCGGTAACAGCCATCCACCGTTCAATACGTATCTCATTATCTTTTATTCGCCCGTGCCTGAATATATCTCCATACTTGTTTTGCCAGGCTTCATCCAGTACGCCCAAACTATCATCGGCCAATAGAACGGTATGCTGTCCGGCCAACAAGGTACGTTGTATGGTAAGCAAGGGAATAGCTTCATCGCCAAAGGCAACACGCATCCGTAAACAAAGCTCATGCTCATGTGCGCCTTCGGTTATTTCCATTTCGGTTACTGCTTTATTTTCCGAGAAACGGAAATGCTGCAATAAATCCATGCCCGTTACCCGCACACCTTGCTCCAATAGGGTATGATAGGCCTTCAGAAACCAATTTTTTTTCCGGGCGTCTTCAAATGATAGAAAGAAATAGCCGTTGGCCTGTTTTTCGAAAGCCGGATGAAGATTTTTGAGCAGGCTCCGTAATTCTTCTTCCGCTGCATTGTCGCGCTCAATGGTGTACGCCTCTCCGTTCTTTCGTATCTCCAGTTTTTCCTTAAAACTACCTTCCACCAAAAAACCTTCATAAAGCCATTGCGGGGTGAGCATTAAAAAGGTGTCATTCAATTCATTAATCAAAACCTGGCTTTCAGGCCTGGAGTTAATGGTGTTGTTTTGCAGTAAATTACTCCGGTCTACTTGATAGCTTTCTTCCAGCTTTGCCAGTACTACCCTTCTGAATTCAGCTTCATCGCGACCCGCTTCAACCACAATACTGCTGTTCAGCCATTCCAGCGTTTGATAATCTTTATAGCCGAGCAGTTGATATACATTATCTTTCTCAATCAAAAAATGAGAGCGGTTTAATTCTTCCAGCGCGAGGGTTAGATTTCCTAACTTAACTGTTGTGCTCAGCCCCAATCCCCGCTTTTTCTTTTCGACGCAGAACTGAACCGCCGGTTTTACATTGTGAAATGTACAGGGCGATGTACGCACCCCACCCGATGGGTTTTTAACCTTATGATAACACTTTGTTTTTTCCAGAAAGGGCATTAATACGGCCAAACAACTATGAATTTCCCTGAAAAAAGCCGGCTGAAAATACTGCTCGAACGACTTGCCCGATTGCTTGGCCGCATGGATCGCTTTAAGGCGGCTTTTTAAGGCCGCAATGCCTGTTTGCGTAAAAACCTGCAAGGTGTCTTTTACGGGCTTAGGTTCGGCTTTAAAACGCCGGTTTAATTCGGTGTTACTAAATTCAGCTATTTTATAGTCTATTGATTTGGGGGTTTTAACAACTTCAAAGGATGCTAAAACAATGCCGTCGGTAAGTAGCTTTTGCGGAGATAACAGGATCATATACGGCGGTAAACTTATATAAAGTTGTTTTTATATGCAACGTCAGTTCAGGGTTAGACAAGTAAATCTGCACTTGTCTTTACATCATTTTTTACCAAATACCAGCAGGTACCGCGCGGCAATCGCAGTATCAGTAGTTTAAGAATGATGGATGAAAAAGCCAGAGTTTGAATTAAGACTTTCCCAAATTCAAGATTTGTAAAATATTTATTACAATTTCACAACCTATTGTAAACAGTTCTACGTACAAACCCCTGATTAAACCATTTGATAAATTCATACATGCAAAACAGGGCAATAAACGTTTTATTGGTTGATGACGACCACCTCAACAACTTTATCTCCACCAAATACATTAAAAAGTATTTTGCTAATTCCAATATCACCTCGTGTTTAAACGGAAAAATAGCTATCGACCTTTTAACGGAAAATGAAACAAATAAACCAGGCTTCGTTTACGATTATATTTTGCTCGACTTAAACATGCCGGTAATGAATGGTTGGGAGTTTTTGGACAATTACACGTATTTAAAAATGGAAAAAAAAGAAAAATGTAACGTTTTTCTTTTGACTTCATCGGTACATGCTGAAGATCAAAAAAGGGCGAACAGCTATGGTTTTGTGAAAGATTATGTTATAAAGCCATTATTTTCGGATAAGGTTTGCAAGATATTTAATTTGTCTTAGTTAAAAGCAAAATTGGCGCAAATGATGATCGTTGCGTTTACCTGTCAAATGCCCCAACCATCTTTCAATACCCGCTTCGTATTCAGCGAAGTTATTTTGGCAATATAATCACCCTGGTTCAATTCAGGATCATTCTTCATGGCTTCTATAAGGTCCTTCAATTGTTTATTTTTGAATAAATCTTTTGGGTTGTCAGCTAATCCATCAAAATCAGTCCCAATTCCAACATTGTCATATTGCTTTGTACGTGTTTTGGAATTGATATACTTCATAGTTTGTATCATATAAGGTATACCAAAACGAAATTGTTCGGGCTTAAACTGTTTGGGCATGTTAGCATCGCCGCCAGTTAGCCAAAATACCTCGGCAATAATTCCAATAACCCCGTTACATTCACATATCAAGTCTATTTCCTTATCGCTAACCGAATAGTATTTATAAAAAGGATAGTTTCTGTGATCGTAATATTCATATATCTGTTGTGCACCAGTATGGGTAAAAACAATGGGCCGTGGGTTCAACCCTTTTGCCTTTCTTGCTATCGTCACGTCACGATTAAGCATAAATACCTCGTGCCTGGCTTTGGGTGCTGTGTGTGTCAGGTCTACAATCATACCTACATCCAGCATGGTGGATACCACCTCTACCCCTGTTGGTGATAAACCCCTGTCCTGATCGGGGGTAAACTCCCACTCCATAGCCGGCGTATCCTTGGAATCCGGTGAAATACCATCAACCGGGTACACCAGGTCATTTCTGAAGAAGTGCGCAAGAGTAATCAGGCAAACTCCCATTTTTTTAAACGCCAGCAGGTTTTCTATATATGGTGATTGACCTGGCACCGATGGTGTCATTTTATAGAGCGGCAGCTTTTTGTCTTCGTTTTCCTTTTGTTTTTTTGCCGACACGGCGAAGTTTCGGCCAAGCGCATGCGCTCCTTCTATTGCATGAGCGATGGCTACCGACTTCTTTTCAGGATCATTTAGCGCAGCCTCAAATGCGGTATAGTCGGTAGCAATTACATACTTTATATCGCTTTGCCTGGAGTTCATTTCCGACATCTGGCCGTTCAGCATTTCAATCATACGCTTTACCTGGTCAAAATTGCGGGCATCTTCGTACTCAATTTTGTCTTTAATGTGCAAAAACGGGATAAATTTTATCAGCGGATAAAATACCTTCAATGTGTTCCATTCGCGCTCAGTTGCTTTTTCCAGCAGATAGTGTGAAGCCAGAATTCCGCGCACATTTCCGAAACTAAATTGCCGGTGATTTTCTTGCATAGGGAAAATATTTTCTCCTTTTGCAACCGACCAATGCGCATTCCAAAACTTTTTGCCCCACAGCCACATCTTTTGTGATGGATGACAGTGAAGGTCGATAATTGCAAATTCATTCAAAACAAATGAGTCATCGGCGTCTTTTTCAGATCCCTCTATTTCCTTTGCGGGGATGGCCCATAGAGCCTTTGGCATTATTGATGTTGCGGCGAAGAGAATCGCCATTTTTTTGAGAAATTCCTGTCGTTTAAGATTGTTCATAGCATTACTTTTCTTGTGAGATTTAGATATTGATCAGCAAATGAGCGAGTTATTGCTTACTTATAAAGCTAAAGTTTTTTCTACCAACTACAAATCGTATAAAAACCCTTTCTTTTAGGGTGTTTTTACGGTACTATGTTTTAGTTGGGATTTTATTAACTTGGTCGATCAAATGATTGTCAGCACATACAATAACTAATTACATGAAGCCCGAAATTAAATACATAGAACTAAAAAGCGGCTATAACGACGATGGCCCCGCCTGGATTGGAAAGGTTGAATTTTCAAAAACTGGACAAACGGTTTACTTTAATGGGCATGCGTTTAAAGGTAACGGACATGGGTCGTGCTTTGATGTTGACTCAAAAAAGAGTTATTGGATTTCAGGAATTAAGAAAGACGGGGGAAACCGGCATTGGGCAGGTAAGGGAAAGATAATGATTGATAGAACCATTGTTGATGATTATTTGAATATCAAGGGATGGACAACTCTCGACTTAAATAAATATGAGTTAGTGGATACTGCCAAAACAGATAAGCAAAGATTTACCGCTATTGAGAACGGATCAATATACACTGCTGATACTTTGGATAAGTACCCGGACCTTAAAGCATTATCCATTGACGAATTAAAAAGCGCCGTTGAATATTTGAGAATAAGAGAAAATTACACGAGCCCCAATAATGGCGTAAAATATATCACTGTTAAAAAATTAGAAGCTGAAAAATTATTGGAAGAGCTTGAAAATCAAATTTAAAGTTAAAAATATAACACCCGCTTAACCTTATCCTAAAAAATAAATTTTAGTTTTGTACAACTATCGGCAAACATTTAGCAGCTGGTTTTGTTGTATCTCCACCAATTATAAAATCCCATGACTAAAAGAATATTAATCGTAGAAGATGACTACGATATCCTCTGCATTTTAACCGATTTATTGAACGAAGAGGGCTACGAAGTAGTTGGTCTTAGTTATACGAAATCAATTTTGGATAGCGTTTCGGAGCATCGGCCGCACCTGGTGATGCTTGATTTCTTGCTGCCTGGCATTAATGGAGGCGAACTTTGTCACGAGCTTAAAACAAGTGACAAGTCATCAGAATTACCGGTAATATTGCTTTCGGGCTACCCACGGCTGGTAGAATCGTTAGGCAGTTACGGTTGTGACGCTTTTATAGCAAAGCCATTTGATGTGGATGCAGTGCTGCATACAGTAGAAAGTTGTTTGAGCAGAAGGCACGAATTGGTTTAAAACAGTTTAGGCTTTATAACATTTTTGGGAGAGGATAGTACGACCCGGCAGGTTTTTGACCCAGCGGGTCAAAAAATGTAATGGGACAGAATCTATTCGCACTATCTTTTAACCAGTTATGTAAAGCAATGTTTTCACGAAAGCACCTTAATCAACTGGTCAATATCCCCCACAGTATTATAAATGGATGGCGAGATACGGAACCTGTTTTGATATACCTGTATATTAATACCTGCCGCATCTAATTTGGGCTGAAGTTTAGCTGCTGCATCCTTAAAAGCAAAACTAACAATTGGCGATGTTGAATTTTCGGGAGTCATTGGCCGATAGCCTAATTTAGGCAATTCTTGCTGCAGTTTATCGATCAAGGGTTGGCGGTATCGCTGTATATTATCAACACCTGTTTTTAGCAGATAAGTTAATGATGAGTTAAGGGCCGGAATAGCGGCGTTGCCCAAAGTTCCTACTTCAAAATAGTTGCGGGTTTTATCGCCCTGTACCCAATCGAAAGGGCTGTTACCCGGCGCATCAAACGGAAGGATATGCGATTCCATATCTTTTAGCTGACGATAGCCATATTGGGTTCGCTTTAATAGATGCAACCTATCCCCTCTTACATATAAAAAACCTGCGCCAAAATCGCCCATCAGCCATTTATAGGTGGCACATGCGCAAAAATCAACGCCGCTGGCTTTTACATCTATGGGCACTGCGCCGGCTGCCTGTATGATATCAGCATAAACCAATGCCCCTCGCGAATGGGCAATATCACAAATGGCTTTTAAATCGTGCTGAAAGCCGTTGATCATAGATACCAACGATAAGGCCACCAGCTTTGTTCCAGGTTTAATAGCCACATCATAATCTGCAACGTCAATCCGGTTATTTTTGGGAAGAATGGTGGTAACGTTTACGCCTTGCTTGGCTAATTCTCCGTACAGATATATCGAGCCATCAAAATGATAGGCATCTGTAACAACATGGGCAGTCGTACCAGGGATGCCCAGGTCGTTCACTATTAAATTTTCTCCGACGGTAGTACTCGGCACCCAAGAAATCTCATCTGGTTCGGCGTTAATCAGCCGGGCAAAAAGGGAGCGGGCAATATTACGGTCGCTATCGATATCCTGGGTTGCCCTGCCATTCACCTGCCTGAAATCAAGATATTCTTTAATTTTTTCGGCACTGTGAATACTCATGGGATGGGTGTAGGCGGCATTTAAATAAGTGCCTTTTATGGCAAACAGGTTTTTGGCGGGTAACTCACCGGCATTTGCGCCGGCAGTGACTTTAGCTTCATGGCCTTGGGCAACATTGGTCCATATTCCGGATGCAAAAGGGAGCAGTCCCATAACAGTGAGCAGCTTGCGGCGCGATGAACTGTGATTTTGGTGTTGCCGGCTTTCCTGATTTTTCATCCTTAAATTTCTTTATATCCTGCATTTTGCGAAGCACTTTTCCGCATTGATTTTATCACCACCTAAGTACATTTGGGTGGTGATAATTTAAAAACGTAGTAAGCGGGCAATCAGCGAGCATCCCGCCAATTACATCACTACTTTTACCTTAATCTGCCCGTTCGACAGCGTGCGGATAATCAATTTGTCGCCCGTAGGATAAATAGCCTGTATATCCATATCTTTAATGGCGACTTCTGATTTGATGCCATTGCCCATATCGCGGCTCAGCTCTTTTTGCAGGCGGGTTTTGCTATCTGTTATAAACTGCGTAAAGTTGTAGGTGGCCTTTTGGCGTATCATATCGGTTATTTTACCGTTGAACATCCATTTGGCTACCTTAAGCATCCAGGCTTTGGTTTGCAAATCGAAACTCAAATCAGGAAACGACAATACATGTGTCTTTTGGTCGTAAACTGGTGTACCCACCAGGTAAATAGTACCGGTGCTCGATCCTTTAAAATCAATCTGCATCACAATCTGTTTGCCTATGCCCCAAACCTTGGTTTTATCAACAATGAAGGTATTACCTGCAACTTCGCTGCTTTGGCCGGCCACCTGCTGGTTTACCATATTGGTTAAATGATCATAATTTTCCTGCAGATCAAGGTAAATATTGAAGCCGTTGGCCGGCGTGTATGCCGTTAAGTTGGGCAAAGGCGCAAGCGGTTGCTGTATGCTAACCGTTGTTACAATTGGCTTTGCCGATAAGCCTACCGAAAAATTAAGCTGCGAACCGTTTAAACTAAAGCTGCTTAAACGAACTGTTTGCGGATTTACATACAAATAACCTACGTCGGCTATTTTATACTCGCCGGCTATGTTCTTCCACATTTCGTCAATCATCGGCTTAATATCATAAGCCGCTACTTTTGCATCAACCTGTTTACCCAAATCATTTAGCGGGCCGGTAATGTATTGTATCAGGCGGTCGGTAACATCAATATTTCCCATTAAAACATTGCACCGGTCAATTGGATTGGGTGCCGGATACAAAATGGTTTTGGACTGCAAATGATAATCGGGCATTACATTAATGGTGGAGCGATAAGATATTTCCATCCTCCGCGGTGGCTCGTTGCCCATGCCGCACTGAGCAGATAGCGTTGGTACAATACATTGTGGTCCCTGCCCAAAAAGGGTGGAACATTTGGCACAATACGAGGCTGTGAAACCGTAGGCACCCGTAAACTTTAAATTCACGGTATTATTGCTACCCGTAATAGCAAAGGGCGTACGGGTAAAAGTATAAGCATAACTTAAACCTTCGCACTGATCCTGCTTACCACTATATTTGTTTGGAACAGAATTTTCGGCCTGTACAAAATAGCTTTTCAGTTCGGCAGTAACGGGTACTTCTATATTAGAAACCGGCTGAACTAATTTCGGGATATCAACTTCGGTATTGGCCGGGGCCAGCGGCTTAACAGTGGCGCATGAATAAAACAAGGGCAGTATTAATACCGCTAAAAGTTGTTTAGGACTAAATTTCATAGTTTAAGGAACAAATTATTAACCGTAGTTACGGCTGTAAAAATAATAAAGCTTTCTCTTTTTATTTGATTAAACATTTAAAACAACTTTTTTATTTATCATATTTGAAAGCAGAAACATCCAATCTATTTTATAAACTATCAACATGCAGGAATTAGACGCTACTGTACTTCAAAAGGTAAATTCATGGCTTCAGGGAAGTTATGATGATGCTACAAAACAAGCCATTCAAAGTTTATTGGACCAAAAAGCCTATACCGAGTTAACGGATTCTTTTTACCGTGACCTGGAATTTGGCACCGGCGGGCTTCGTGGTATAATGGGTCCCGGGTCCAATCGTATTAATAAATACACCATCGGCGCCGCGACGCAAGGGCTGGCCAATCACCTTAAAAAGACTTATCCCGGCCAAAAAATTAAAGTGGCAATTGCACACGACAGCCGCAATAATGCCGGTTTATTTTCGCAGATAACGGCTGAAGTCTTTTCGGCAAATGATATATATGTTTACTTTTTTAAGGCGCTGCGTCCCACACCCGAGCTTTCGTTTGCGGTTCGTACGTTAGGCTGCAAAAGTGGTGTGATGCTTACCGCATCGCATAATCCGAAAGAATATAATGGCTATAAGGCCTACGGCGCTGATGGCGGGCAATTTGTTTTCCCCGAGGATACAGCAGTAATGGACGAAGTAGGTGCAATCAGCAGCGTTGATGAGATAAAATTTAACCGCGTTGATGCCAATATTGAAGAGATTGGCGAAGAAATTGATGAATTGTACCTGGAAAAAATCACACAGCTTTCAGTTTCGAAGGATGCTATAAAGCGTCAAAAAGATTTGAAAATTGTATACTCTCCTATTCACGGTACCGGAATCACCCTTGTACCACAAGCGCTAAAGCGTTTCGGTTTCGAGAATGTGATTTTGGTGGATGAGCAAACCACCCCTGATGGCAACTTCCCAACCGTAATTTATCCTAATCCGGAAGAAAAAGAAGCTTTGACCCTGGCCCTTAAAAAAGCGCAGGAAGTGGATGCTGACCTGGTTTTAGCTACCGACCCCGATGCCGACCGGGTGGGTATAGCCGTAAAAAATACCGAAAACGAATTTATCTTACTTAACGGTAACCAAACCGGCGCCATGCTAATAAACTATTTATTAACTGCCTGGCAAGAAAATGGCAAGCTAACCGGCAAGGAGTACATTGTAAAAACCATTGTTACCACCAACTTGATAGAGCAAATTGCCAAAGACAAAAATGTTACGTTTTATAATACCTTAACGGGCTTTAAATACATTGGTGAGCTGATGACTCAATTTCAGGGCAAACAAACTTTTATTGGAGGTGGCGAGGAAAGTTACGGTTACCTAATTGGTGAATTGGTAAGAGATAAGGATGCTGTGGTATCGAGTGCATTTATTGCCGAAATGACGGCCTATTATAAGGATAATGGTAGCAGCCTGTTTGAAGCGCTGGTTGACACCTATATAAAATATGGCTATTATAAAGAGAAATTGATATCCCTTACCAAAAAAGGCAAAACCGGTGCCGAAGAAATTAAGGAGATGATGGAGAAATTCAGGGTGAACCCGCCGGTAAGTTTAGGTGGCTCGCGGGTAGCTACACTTAAGGATTATGAAAAAGGTGTAGAGACCGATTTAATTAGCGGCACAAGCAAGCCAATTGAATTGCCAAAATCTGATGTATTGCAATTTATAACCGAAGACGGCAGCATTGTTTCGGCCAGGCCATCGGGCACCGAACCGAAAATTAAATTCTATTGCAGCGTTAACGGTAAATTGGCAAGCCGGGAAGCTTATCACAAAACGGGAGAACAACTTGACTCGAAAATAGCCGCAATCATGAGCGATTTAGGCGTTTAAAAAAAGAATCAAAAAAAATAAAAAACTCCGGCTCTCCTCCGGAGTTTTTTTTATGCCTCATTTTATCCACTTAGTGTATAAATATACACCAACTTAGTGTATTTATTTCTCACAAATTATCATTAACAAATATTGTTTTTATTTCAAAAATAAATCAAAAAAAAACTTTCATATTTTTTAAATAAAATCAGTTTATTACACGCTTATTATTAACTTTAAATTAATTTATATTTCAAAAAATATTTCACAGCTATTTAATGCAACTTTAAATTTCATCTATTATTTTATCTACCGATAGTAAAATAGCCGTTACAATGCAATAAGGCTATGTAAACAAAACTTTACAGAAATAAATTTCATTTAAAACAAAGTCGTTGTAGGTTTGTCGTTTTAAAGTTTAATTAACTATAAACTAACACACGTATCAATGAAAAAAATTTTACTAATGAATTTGTGCATTTTATTAATAGCATCTACACGGCTATTTGCGCAAAATCATACCGTAACCGGGACAGTTACGGGGAAAGATGATGGTATGCCATTACCCGGAGTAAGTGTAAATGTGAGGGGAACAACTACCGGGACCCAAACCGATGTTAACGGTAAATATTCCATCAATGTACCAGACGGTAGCTCCTTAGCATTTAGCTTTATAGGTTATACTACCCAATACCAACCGGCAACCGGTAGCGTAATAAATGTGGTACTGGTGCAAACCAGCCAGCAGCTTGGCGAAGTGGTGGTAACCGGTGCATTAGGTATCACCCGTACCCGAAACCAGCAAAGCTACGCAGCTCAACAGGTAAGCGGCGATGAAGTGAGCAAACAGCGGTCGGATAACTTTATCGATGGTTTATCGGGCAAGGTATCAGGGTTGGAAATTCGGCAGAACAATGGAATAGGTTCATCGACGAATGTGGTGCTTCGTGGCGTAAAATCCATAACCGGCAATAACCAGGCGCTGTTTGTAATTGATGGCGTGCCTATTGGTAACGAAAACAACAACGGCAGCGACCAAATGCAGGGCTTTGGCGGTTACGACTACGGAAGTCCGGCTTCTGACATCAACCCTGATGATATTGAAAATATTACCGTTTTGAAAGGAGCAGGTGCATCAGCATTGTACGGTTCGCGCGGTAGCAACGGCGTTATTTTAATCACCACCAAAAAAGCCAAAAAAGGGCTGGGAATCATCATTAACTCCACCGTAAGCGTGGGCGAAATTGATAAATCAACCTTTCCCCAATATCAAAAACAATATGGCGCAGGATATGCCCAATATTTCAACTCCGGCAATATTTTTGGCCAAACCAATGCACAGGTAGCCCCCACCGGCGACGATGCATCAAACGGAACCAAATTCGACCCCAGCCTGATGATTTTTCAGTGGGATGCATTCGACCCTACATCACCTAACTATGGAAAAGCTACGCCTTGGGTAGCTGCGAAAAACGACCCTACAACATTTTTCAGAAAGCCGGTGTCTACAGATCAAAGTATCATGATTACCAACGGAGGCGAAAATGGCACCTTTAAATTGGGTTATACCAAGAGCATTGAAAACGGCGTGATCCCTAACAGTAAACTGGATAAAAACCTGGTTGACTTTGGCGCCACTTATAATATTACACCAAAACTGACTGTAGGCGCAAATATTAACTTTTACAATACCAACGGCACCGGCCGCGGCGGAACGGGTTATGACGGCAATAATTCGGATAACCGGAACGTAATGACCAACTTTAGACAATGGTGGGAAACTAACGTGGACGTACAGGAACTGAAAGCGGCTTACGAGCGGACACAATCAAACATTAGCTGGAACATGGCCGATCCGATTGATGGCAATACAGGCCCAGCGTTTTGGAATAACCCTTATTGGGTGGTTGACCATAACTATGAAACCGATACCCGTAACCGCTACCTGGGCAATATTAATTTGAACTATAAGCCCACTAAATGGTTAAGCATTACCGGCCGGACTTCGTTAGATACCTACTCTGAATTGGACGAAGAACGTTACGATGTAGGTAGTATCGGCGTACCTTATTATTCGCGTTATAACCATAACTATTCGGAAACCAATTTCGACCTGTTGGCTAACGTGGATAAAGACTTGAGTAAAGATTTTAACTTAAAGGCGCTGCTGGGTACCAACATCCGTAAAGATTATGATAACAGCATCAGTGCAAGTACTAACGGGGGGCTAATTATCCCTGGTTTGTATTCGTTATCGAACACGCTAAGTGCACCATTATCGCCTACAGAGTACGACGCCAGGAAAGAAGTTGACGGCGTTTTTGCCGGGGCAACCTTAACCTGGAAAAAGATGCTGACTGTAGACGGAACTATCAGGCGCGACAAATCATCTACGCTGCCTTCAAGTAATAATAGCTATTACTACCCTTCGGTATCAGCCGGTTTTGTTTTCTCCGAATTGCTTAAAGACTATACCTGGTTATCATACGGAAAAATAAGGGCCAATTACGCCCAGGTGGGCAGCGATGCACCAATTTACAGCGTTAATGATACCTATTCTATCGTTCCGCCATTCGGTGCTAATCCTCAGGCGGTGTTAAATACTACCAAAAATAATCCCGAACTAAAGCCCGAACAAACCAAAAGCAAGGAAATTGGCCTTGAACTGTCATTCCTAAAAAGCCGTATTGGTTTTGATGCCAGCTACTACAGCACCAATACTTTTGATGAAATATTACCCGTGAATGTGTCGGGTGCAACAGGCTATAGTTTTAAATACTTAAATGCGGGTTCCGTTCAAAACAAAGGGGTGGAGTTTTCTTTAAATGGCACTCCGGTTTTAACCAATAACTTTACCTGGCGGGTTACAGTAAACTTTACAGCTGCCAAAAACAAAGTAACATCGTTGTACACTGATGCAACAGGCAAAGAAGCAAGCAACCTGGAACTTGCTGGTTTCCAGAATGGCGAATCGCTTAACGCGCCGTTGGGTCAGCCCTTCGGCACCATCAGGGGAACTGATTATGTTTACAACTCAAAAGGACAGAAATTAGTTGACGATGACGGGCAATATGAAATTACCGCGAACTCGAACAATAATATTGGCAATACCAACCCCGATTGGACCGGTGGTATTAACAACAGTTTTACTTACAAACACTTCAATTTAAGCTTCCTGATTGATATCCGTCATGGAGGCTCCGTATTCTCGAACGATTTGGCTTATGGCCTGGCTGATGGTATTTATCCGCTAACGGCGTATACCAACGATTTGGGTAACCCTGTTCGTAATACACTGGCCAACGGTGGTGGCTTTATCCGCCCGGGTGTTTACGCCAGCAACGGGCAGCCGAATACCACAAGGGTGACCGCCTATAACTATGGCGACTTTGGCGATGGTTCGGGATTATTGCCGTTATCGGCATTTGTGTATGATGCCAGCTATGTAAAACTGCGCGAAGCCATTATCGGTTATACGCTGCCAACAAGCGCGATAAACAAACTTGGCCCTGTAAAAGAAGTCACCCTACAGCTTATCGGCCGCAATTTATGGATCATCCATAAAAACCTGCCGTATGCCGATCCTGAAGAAGGTTTAAGCTCGGGTAACCTGCAGGGTATACAGGAAGGTGCCTACCCTACTACGCGCACCATAGCATTTAATTTAAAACTACGTTTCTAATCCATCACGATATGAAAAAGACAGCATTAATTTTTGTACTAATGTCCATACTTTCGGCATGTACAAAAGATTTACCGAAATTAAACATCGACCCCAAAAACCCGTCGGTGGTACCATCATACGCCCTGTTTACCGAAGCGGAAAGGTTATTAACCAACACGGTAACATCATCGAGTGTTAATTTAAATATATTTCGCTTAATAGAGCAACAATGGACCGAAACCACCTATTTAAATGAAACAGACTACCAGATAACCTACCGTAAACAGCCAGATGCTATTTGGAGCGCGCTCTATACCGGCGCACTTTCCAACTTCGAAAAAGCAAAATCATTTATCCCTACTGATGTAAAGGATGCCGCAACGCAAAAAAATGAAATTGCGATTGCTGATGTTTTGGAAGTTTACAGCTATTACTACCTGGTTACAACTTTTGGTAACGTACCCTATACCCAGGCGTTGAATATCAACCAGCCCTTCCCTAAATATGATGATGCTGCAACAATTTATACCGCCTTATTGGCGCGTTTAAATAGTGACATTAGCGCCATCAATACTTCGGCAGGTAGTTATGGCAGTGCCGACGTTGTTTATGGTGGTGACCCCGCAAGTTGGATAAAATTTGCCAACACACTAAAGCTTAAAATGGGTATCACCATATCCGATTTTGATAACGTAACCGCAAAATCAACTGTTGAATCGGCAGTAACAGCCGGTGTATTTACTTCAAATGGCGATAACGCGCTGTTTCAATATGTTGCCACACCGCCGAATACAAACCCAATTTGGGTAGACCTGGTACAAAGCCAGCGTCACGACTTTGTGGGCACCAGTCAATTTATTAATTTACTAAATCCTAACACACCAACTCAAGATCCGCGATTGCCCTATTTCTTCGCCGAAAATAACCAGGGTTTATACGTTGGCGCAGATAACGGCTCGGGTGCAGGCAGTTTGGTTTACAGCAAATATTCACTTCCGTCGGGACCGCTCATTACTGATGGGTCAATTGGCAGGCTAACCAACCCCGACTTTCCGGGTTTGCTGCTTGATTATTCAGAGACTGAATTTAACCTCGCCGAAGCCGTAGCAAGAGGCTATACCGTGGGGGGAACTGTTCAATCGCATTACAATGCCGCGATAACCGCATCGATCACTTACTGGGGCGGTTCCGCAACTGATGCGGCCACTTATTTGTTACTGCCTAATGTAGCTTATGCTACTGCCACAGGCAGCACCCCGCTCCAAAAAATTGCAGCGCAAGAATACCTGGCGCTGTATAACCGTGGATGGGATGCCTGGATTATTAACCGCAGGCTCGATTATCCAACGTTGGCGCCACCGCCAAATGCGTTTAGTGCGTTCCCGGTACGTTTTACATACCCCATAAGCGAGCAAAACGTTAATGTTGTTAATTACAACGCGGCGGCGGCAGCTATAGGCGGCGACAAAGTAACTACAAAGCTCTTCTTCGATAAGTTCTAATTAATAGTTAATGAAAAAAAGCTGCCCGCGAGGGGCGGCTTTTTTTATGAATAGACTTCGTTCTAAAAGTCGGCAACACTTTTCTTTTCCAGTTTTTTATGGATATCAAACAGCGCTACCAACGCCGCCGAACCATACCATGGCCTCAGTTCCATCACCAGCGAACCGGCTTTTATAGCAGGGTCCGACTCGGTTAAGGCCTTTGCCTCCTCCACGCTGCTTACATTAAAAATAAAGATACCTTCAACTTCCTTCCCATCTAAAAAAGGTCCGGCAATTAACAATTTGCCCTCATTGGCCAGTCGGATAATGTTTTTCAAATGCGCCTTTTGCAATGCCGCCCTTTGTACCGAATCGGTTAAGCGATTTGGGCCATCCTTCAAAAAAGCCATCACATATTGCCTCATGCCGTAATCATCAGCACCCAGCTTTTTGGCCAGCGCGGCATCATATTGAGGATTCGTACTTTCTGATTTGGATTGGCCGTAGCCAATTTCTGAGACAATCAGCAGAATGAAAAAAAAGAAGATATTTTTCATGATAAATTAAGTTTATCAAATATAATTAAAAACAACATTTCTAAAATTACACCTTAGTAATCCAACTTTAAAATGTAAAACATTAATTATCAATACAATGTCATCAATTCCTTCTTTGTAGTTTGCGAAACTTTTGCTATATTTATACTATATTTCACTAACCAAAAAATCACAGCCATGCCTATCCAGCCCAACCATCTTTCTATATTAGGAATTATCCATACGGCCATTAGTATTTTCGCGCTTTTAGCTGCATTTTATGCTTTGTATAAAGAGGGGAAAATAAACCCATTAAGCGGTACTGGTAAATTGTATGTGCTGTTAACCATTATCACCTGCTTAACTGCTTTACCAATTATGAAGACGGGCCATTTCACCCCTGCCCATGGCGTTGCCGTAATCATTTTAGTATTATTACCTATCGGGATTTACGCCGGCCGGATATTAAAGAACGGTGGCGATTATTTACAGGTAATTGTAATGTCCACAACGCTGATGCTTTCCTGCATCCCGGCAGTTGTTGAAACATTAACCCGGCTACCCATAAGCCACCCGATAGCCGATGGCCCTGCTGACCCGCTGCTAAAAATGTGCCTGAATATCTTATTTACGTTGTATTTTATAGGTGTTATCTACCAGGTAATAAAGATACGATCAAAGAAAAAAAGCGCTAAAACGCCTGATGGTACTGTTAAGCTAACTTAACCAGGTAATTTGCGCTATAGGTCTAAATTGCAAATCATATCCAGCAGCCCGGTGAGGTGTTTAATTGTTGTTAACGGATTCATAATGGCTGTCCGCAGGTAAAATACATCATTTAGCGTTGTGCTTACTATATAATAGCGGCCATCCATTAACAAGTCCTGCAGTATTTTCTGGTTTACATCTTCACCTGTGTTGCTGGATAGATATCTAAAGCAAACAATATTACTTTGTGGCTCGTACGCCAGTTCGAAGCGTTGGTATTTTTTAACTAAATCTGCAAAATCACGCGCAAGCGTATAAAGCGTTTCTACATTTTGTTTAAATACCTCATCGCCATATATCCGCATTAGGGTATAAACGCATACTATATTCACATGCTTGGTGCACTCAAAGGTGCGCTTGCCCGAGTTATGCCATTCCTGCTTTTGTTGGTCGGCCCAAAGGTATTGCGCTTTTTGAGCGAAGGTTTTATAGCTATCGGCCGCCCTTTTATAAATCACTGCTGTAGATAACGCGGGTGTCATCATCATTTTATGAAAATCAACAATAAGGGAATCAGCCATTTCCACACCTTTGAGCAGATGCTTATACAGGGGCGAATAAATTGCCGGAGCACCATGTGCGCCGTCCACATGAAACCAGATATGGTTTTTTGCGGCAAATTCACCAATAGTTTGTAAATCATCATACGCTCCTGTTGACGTTGAACAGGCGCAGCCAATGATACAAAATACATTTTTCCCTGCCTTACGGGCTTCAGCAAAATAGGTATCCAGTAAATCGGTTCGCAATTGAAATCGGTCGTTAACCGGTATTTTAATAATGCCGCCGGTACCCAACCCCATTATTCGTGCAGCACGATCAACTGAGTAATGCGATTCGGCGGACACCATTATCGCCAGGTTATTTTGTTCCCCGCTGCCAGCATCCCAAACATTAGTGGAAGCGGCCCGGGCCGAAAGTAAGGCGGTAAGGTTACCTAAGGTGCCGCCCGAGGTGACGAAACCCGATGCATCGCTGCCGAATCCAAATTTCAGTCCTAAATTTTCGGTAACGATTTTCTCTATCGCATTGCCGGTCATCCCCATCTCGTATACAGCCGCTCCGTTATTTAGAAAACCGCTTAGCAGCGACCCTAACAAAGCCATTGGCGCAGGCGGGGGCACTTGGTGCCCCATATATTTAGGATTGTACAAATTAATAGATCGTGACAAAACATCCTTAAAAAGCCCTTGCGGAGTATCTAATAATGGACTATCAAAATCTTTCGACCAAAAATCAAGCTGATCCTCCGGCGATTTCCAATCAATGGTCAGCAGATCCCCTGCGGATTGGCTCTCAGTTAATTGATCTGCCAGCAAATCAATTAACTGATGCCCATATAACCTAAAATCCTCCGGCGAATATATTTTTTCCGCATCAAAATCCATGGTTGTATTACATTTAGCACAAGATCATTATTGAAGGACCTCAAAAAAATGCCCGTGAAAAATTTAGCATATTAATGTCCAAAAGTACGTTCTACCTCCTCCAGCGACGTTCCCTTGGTTTCGGGCATCATTTTCCAGACGAATAAAAGTTGCAAAACCATCATTACCGTGAAAAATAGAAAAGTATTGCCGCCCCCAAGCTTCTCTGTGAAATAAGGGAAAATGAATGTAATCAGCGCGGCCATCACCCAGTGCGTTGAGCTGCCAAGTGTTTGGCCCTTTGCCCTAACCTTGTTAGGGAAAATTTCGGATATGAACACCCAAATAACCGCACCTTGCGAAAAGGCAAAGAATGCAATAAATAGCGACAAGTAAACGATAATATAGTACCCGCTGAAATTTTGCATGTAAAAGGTATAACTTACCAACCCTAAAGTGGCAATTAAGCCAACCGAACCGATAAACATCAGTTTTCTACGGCCTGTACTATCAATAAAGCGGATCGCAATCATGGTGAACACAAAGTTAACTACACCCAATGCCAATGACGATGCAAGCGAGTCGCCCTTTCCCAAGCCTGTCATAGCAAAAATGCGTGGTGCATAGTACAGAATAGCGTTAATGCCCGATACCTGGTTAAAAAAAGCGATGAGAATTGCCAACCGTATAGGCACCTTGTGCCTGCTGCTAAAAAGCTCGTCGCCTCCTGGCTCTTCAGCCTCCTCTTTATTACTTTTTTTTATGGCAGCCAAATCAGCCTCAAATCCGCTTGGGTTAATTACACTCAATATTTGCCTGGCTTCGTCCTGTCGGCCATCGCGCAACAGCAGCCACCGGGGGCTTTCAGGTATTAACCTTAGTAGCAGCAGAAATATTAACGAGGGAACAGCCATAACGCCAAGCATATAGCGCCATGAATCTGAGCTGCCCGGCCCCAGGATACGCACTATTACCAAATTGGAAAGCAGCGCGATAACTATCCCAAAAACGATATTGAACTGAAACGATACCACTAAGCGGCCTCGTGCAGCAGGCGGCGAAATTTCGGAAATATAAATAGGGGCAATAATGGACGAAGCGCCTACACCTACCCCGCCTATAAACCTAAATATCATAAACAGATACCAGTTGGTAACCACCGAAGTAGCCAATGCCGAAAACAAAAATATTACTGCAATTATTACCAGCGATTTTTTTCGCCCAAGTGCATCAGCTGGGATACGGGCAAAAAAAGCGCCGAAAACCGTGCCTATAATGGCAATAGAGGTAGTGAGTCCCTGTGCCAGCGAACCGAGCTTCCAATAGGTTTGAATGGCTTGCTCGGCGCCCGATATCACTACGGTATCAAACCCAAAAATGAAGCCGCCTATGGCTACGATAATCGCCCAAACGATAACTTTTCGTTGTATCATAAAAAGAGGTTTATAATTGAAGGTTGGCCAAATATAACTTTTATCGTATAAGATGGGGTGTTTTACAAGAAATTAATGTTACTGCTTAATAACACCATTAACAGCATCATATATATAATTCAGCAACGAATAATTGCCTTTTGCATCTTGAAATAGCTGCCATATCATTATGCCACCAGCTTTTGCTAAAGCCAGATGTACTTTTTTGTCGATAGTGGGAATTCCGTTATAATAAACCGTGCCACCTTCAGCAACCCTTGCGCTATCTGCAAGTTCGGCAATGGGATATTTATCAATAATGCTTTTATAACTTATCTCCTGCGGTACGCCGGGGCCAAACCCGTAGCCATAAAACGGCACGCCCAAACTTATTTTTTCTTTGGCAATTCTTCTCACATTAGTCCAGTAATCAACGTCACTTACGGCCATCTCATAAGGTGAATGCTGGCCGGGATCTGATGGCCGCCATGGCCCGGTTTTATCGTACGACATTATGTTTACAAAATCAAATACCTCCAATGCCTTGTCGGGATATTGTTGTTTATAAACAGTGGCTATTGCGGCAGTAAGCATTTTGCCTTGCCGCTTTAGCGCCACAGAAAGGCCGGTAACAAATAATTCGTAGTTGCTATCTACACGCTCCCCCTCCAGGTCAATGTCCGCTCCATCAAGATGATAGTCTACTACTAATTTTACTATATTTTCTATCAGATCATTCCGGTAGTTATCCGAAAGCAGTAACGAATAATACACCGGGGCTAAACCACCGCCAAGCGAAGCCAGCACTCTTACATCATTTTTATGAGCCAGGTTCGTGAAAGCAACTAAACCGGGCAGGGCGCTAAAATTTCCCAAAGCATCCGGATTAATAAACGCAATATTAATATGAGTAACTTTGCTAAAATCGAGGGTTGCTGCTTTACCACTTTCAACATCAGCTTCTCGGACATATCCAACAATCCTGAATTTTAAAGAGGTTACCTGTGCCTGGGCATTGCCGCACAAGTGACACATTGTTATCAGCAACAGGATAATTGCCGCTACTTTAGTTCTGTTTTCCATAAAAATCTTACTAATACCTTTTCGGAAATGTTTTTTTATGTTTACGTTTATCAAGGGTAATTAACGGGCAATTTACAATTATTTCCACGCGCGTTTTTATCCTACACATCAATTATAATATGTCAAAACCCGAAATCAGCCGCCGGAAGGCGCTTCAATTTATAGGTGCATCTGCCGGGATGTCCGTAGTTACAAAAACAAGCGCTAATTTTGGTGAAACTATCTCTATGAAAAAACCCGCTTTTACTTTATGCCTTAACATGGCTACCATCCGGGGGCATAATTTGGGTTTTGTTAAGGAACTGGAGACTGCTGCCACTGCAGGCTTTCGCTCTGTGGAAATTTGGATCGATTCCTTGCAAACCTATCTGAATAATGGCGGTACTATTGCAGAAGCCAAAAAACGGCTGGATGATTTAGGCATAAAGATTGAAAACCTGATTAGTTTTACTGAATGGATAGTAGATGATGAAACCGCCCGCAAAAAAGCCATCGAAGAGCTCAAACTACAAATGGACATGATGGCCCAAATTGGCTGTAAACGCATTGCTGCTACCGGGAAGGGCACCACAGCAACATCCGTTCCTGATTTGAAAACTATTGCCGACCGCTACCGCACGATACTTGAATTAAGCGACTCAACAGGGGTGATACCGCAAATTGAAATGTGGGGCTTTCAAAAAAACCTGAGCAGGGTAAGTGAAGTGCTGTATATTGCCACAGAAAGCGGCCATCCCTCGGCGAGAATATTGATGGATATTTTCCATATTTACCGGGGTAACACATCGCTGGACACCCTTCATCTAATGAGTCCGTCAGCAGTCGACATTCTGCACATGAATGATTACCCTGCCAATTTTAATCATGAAACCATAACGGATGCAGACAGGATATACCCCGGTGATGGTGTAGCGCCGTTAAAACGAATCTTAACAACCATGGCCAAAACCGACCAGCCATTGATACTGTCAACCGAATTATTTAATAAACTTTATTACCAGCAGGATGCACTGACCGTAGCAAAAACGTCATTGGCCAAAATGAAGGCGGTAATCAACGGACTTTAAATGTAGTGGTTCAATCCTTTAAAACGACCCACCGGTTAACTGTGTTATACTTGCCTTCAATTATTATTTTGTAAAATTTAGAGGGCATATCTTTTACGCTGATCAACGCATGTTGAGTTGTAGCCGGTAGTGTTGCCAGCAGTTTATAAGTATCGGGCTGGCCTTCTTTAAAGTTATTCGATGAGGCTACCCAAACCTTCACATCACCTTGTTCGTTCAGCACTTTCCAGCTTACGTCAATATCACCTTGCACAAAATTTGCTTCTGGCCCGGCTATTGATACCGGCCCTATAAGTGATTCACCATCCATTTCACGCAGCTGATCAACAGGTAAGTTAATACCTAAAAAATGTACAATAGACGGTGTTATATCTGTAATTTCGGGATAATAATAACGCGCGTAATCATTCAACGGCTTATAATTTGTCACCATCCAGGTGGACCGTTGCCGGGTGCTTTGACCGCCATGGTTTTTGCCGGTTTGCTCGTCACGCCCATGGTCGGTCGTGATAAAAATAAGCCAGTCTTCATTAAAGTGCTGTTCTCTGTATTTTATTGATGCCCATATTTTGCCTACTTGTGCATCCATCTTTTCGATAGCGTCATAGTATTGCGGACTGTCGCCATACTTATGGCCCATGTCATCCGTGTATTCCAGGTATACCCAACTCAAATCAGGCGCTTTTTCTTTGATGCAGCTTGCAGCCACGGCAACCACCTTTTCATCAATTAAATGAATGTAGTTGCTTAATTTATCGTGGGGGTAATTTAAAATATCCAGCTCATAGCCATCGGCAACGTAATCAAACTTGTAATTGCCGGTTTGCGCCAGTCCCTCCCCTATTAGTTTTGTCCGGTTGTCCGTCCAGGTCGAAAATATCGCAGTTTTCTTATCAGGAAAACTATTTTTAAACATCCTGAAAATGGTCCAGTAATTGTAATTGGGCGCTTTGATATCGTTGCCCCAAACGTTGTGTTTGTTTACCCAGGTTGAAGTAAGCAAACTATTGTAGCCGTTTGCTGATATAGTTGGCGTTTGCGAGTAACCGCCTTTTTCGCCGCCAACGTGTGCACGTAAATAAGCACCTTCTTTGGCAATTGTTTTAAGATTAGGGGTATTTAGCTTTTCAATCACATCGGCTGGAATGCCATCCGCAATAATAAAAACTGCTTTTCTTATTTTATTTTGAGCGTACACCGCTGTGGCAAACATCAATGCAAGGGCCACAAATAACTTTTTTATCATAAAATACATCAACAAAAAATATGGCGCAAAGCTAACAGCCTGGTAGATGAGATGGATTAAAAAATTGTTATGATTTTAGGTACTGTTGTAAATAAAACGGAGGTGGAGGTTTATCCGAATTACGCAGTCGCGGTAAAACTCACGAAGCTTTCCAAAACTTCGTGAGTCTTTAAATTATCATTCGCTCTCGAACGCTGCCCTATCGGCTTTATTCTCGGCATGTGCCTGCGCTATATCATATTCCAATTCGGGGTCAATGTTTTGCTCTTCCACTTTTCTTTCTTTTTCCAGTAGTTCTTCGTGATGATCCCGCAGCCACTTTAGTTGTTTCTTACCATACGACAAGCGGGTAAATAACACAAACAATACAGGCACAATAAAAATTGAAATGGTTGAAGAAGCAATCATCCCACCCAATACAGTAATACCAATGGTGTTTCTTGATTCGGCGCCAGCTCCCGTGGCCAATACCAGCGGCATTACACCGAAAATAAAGGACATCGAGGTCATGATAATTGGCCGGATACGCAACTTTACAGCTTCGATGGTTGATTTTAACACTTCTTCTCCCCTATCCACCCTTATTTTAGCAAATTCAACAATCAGGATAGCATTTTTTGCCGAAAGGCCAATCAACGTGATTAATCCAATTTGCGCGTATACATTATTAGTAATTGTTGGAGCGGTCCATAGTGCTACTATAGCTCCGAAGGCACTTATCGGCACTGCCAGCATTACCGAAAAAGGTACAGACCAACTTTCGTATAACGCGGCCAAAAACAAGAATACAAATACAATAGAGAATATAAATATGTACACCGTAGTAGAACCCGCTTTAATTTCCTCGTAGCTCAGTCCCGAAAACTCGTAAGTGTACCCACGTGGCAATTCCTTGGCAGCCAGCGCCTTTAACTGATCGAGCGTTTGGCCACTGCTATAACCGGGAGGAATGGGGCCATTAACTTCCGCCGACCGGAATATATTAAAATGCGAAATCAATGGCGCAGCAATGGTAGGTTTATAGCTGATAACGGCGCTCAGCGGCAGCATTTCACCTCGTGAGTTGCGGACATAGTATTTATCCATAGCCGAAATGACCGCTCTATAAGCCGTATCGGCCTGTACTACTACGTGATAAGTTCGGTTATAAAGCGTAAAGTTGTTTACAAACAAGCTGCCCATGTAGGCTTGCATTGTCGAAAAAACGTCGGATATATTTATGCCCAGCTTTTGACATTTTTCCCGGTCCACATTCAATTCAAAACTGGGTGTGTGCGCCGAAAAATAGCTGTTAGCGGTTGATGTTGCAGGCATTTTTTGGGCGGCTGCCACAAACTTTTTAATAACCTTTTCAAACGTGTGGATATCATCAGTTGAGTTCCCTTGTTCAATTTGCATACTGAAACCCGCTGCCAAACCGATACCTCTTATGGGCGGTGGCTGAATAGCCACTACGTTGGCATTTTTAATACCCGCTTTAGCCACACGTTTTTTAATGGCATCCATTATCCCCTGTACCTTTTGCCAAGGCTTAGTACGGTCATCCCATGGTTTAAGCATACAAAACATGGAACCACCGTTTGAGCTGGCCCCACCATTTAATACGTTGAAACCAGAAACTGCCGAATAATGCAGTACACCATCAGTGGAGCCCACTATTTTCATGAGTTTTTTCATAACCTCAACAGTTTGTGTGGTTGAAGTTGCATCGGGTAGTTGGAAGGTAACTATCAAACGGCCACCGTCTTCGGATGGCACAAAGCCTGATGGCTTTAAATGGAACATAAAGTAAGCGCCAGCGCAAATAGCTACCAGTAAAACAACGATATATTTTGTGCCCTTAATACTTCTTCGTACACCATTTGAATAACTGAACGACAATTTATCAAACCCTTTATTAAACCATTCGAAAAACTTATTTAACGTGCGGCTAAACCAGTTGGTCCTGTTGCCTACCCGGTGGCTTGGACGCAGCAATAAGGTACAAAGGGCTGGCGTTAATGATAGCGCCACAAAAGCCGAGATAACTACTGAAATAGCAATGGTGATTGCAAACTGCTGGTATAATCGCCCCACTATACCCGGAATAAAACCCACCGGCACAAATACTGAAGCCAAAATAAGTGCTATGGCAATTACCGGCGCCGAAATCTCTTTCATGGCATGATACGTAGCCTCCTTGGGCGACATGTGCTGTTCATCAATATAATGCTGTACCGCTTCCACCACAATAATCGCATCATCAACCACTATACCAATGGCCAGCACAAACCCGAACATAGTAAGGGTATTAATGGTAAAGCCCAACGGGATAAAAAAGCAAAACGTACCGAGTATGGATACCGGGATGGCCAATATTGGAATCAGCGTTGCGCGCCAATCCTGCAAAAACAGAAATACTACGAATGCAACCAATACCAGGGCTTTCACCAGCGTGCCGAGCACTTCCTGCATAGATACTTTGATAATGGTAACTGATTCGAAGGGGACTATATAATCCACATCCGTAGGAAAGGATTTTTTCAGTCTGTTCAATTCAGCATATACATTCTCGGCAGTTTGCAGCGCGTTGCTGCCCGGCGATTGGTAAACCTGTATGGTTGAACAACGATATCCATCGGTAAAACCGTTGCTCGAGAAGGTAAATTTACCCAACTCAATCCGTGCAACATCTTTCAGGTAAACCATTTGGCCGGTTCCCGGATTTGATTTCACCACTATCTTTTCGTACTGCTCCGGTTTGTTTAACATCCCGTTTACCAGGATGCCGGTTTCACTTGTTTGGGTCGAAGGCTGTGGCGGTGTGCCTGCTGAACCTGCCGCCACATAAACATTCTGGGCATTTAACGCAGCAGTGACATCCATCGGCGTTAAGCTATACGATGCCATTTTATCCGGATTTAACCATATCCGCATACTAAAGTTATCGGTACGCGCACTCACATCACCCACCCCAGGAACCCTCAGGATGGCATCCTGTATGTAGGTGTTGGTGTAATTATCCAGAAAAGTGATATTATGCGTGTTTTTTGGCGAGTAAATGGCTATCAGCATCAGCTGATCGGGATTGCTGGCGCGTACATTCAGGCCAAGCCGACCTACCACTGCGGGTAGTATTGGTTTGGCAATACCCACGCGATTTTGAACGTTCAGCGCCGCAATTTTTACATTCGTGCCTATATCAAAGGTAACTCTTACGCTTACGCCGCCCGTATTAGTGCTGGTGCTTTGCATAAACTCCATGCCGGGGGTACCGTTCACCTGTTCTTCAATAGGCACTGCAACCGTTTGTTCAACCGTTTCGGCATCAGCGCCGGTGTACGAGGCATTTACCCCTACACTCGGTGGAGATATATTTGGATATTGGTCGACCGCCAAATTGAACATACATATCAACCCCGAAATAATTAAAATCAGGGATATAACGATTGCAGTTACCGGTCGCTTTATAAATGTATTCGCAATCATATATGATCAAGTTTTCCCAGCTCGCGCGATTTTTGGATCTCGTATTCTAATTCAGGATCAATGTTTTGTGCTTCCACCTTCTTTTCTTTTTCCATCAAATCCTTGTGGTGTTTTTTCAGATAATCAAGCTTAGTCTTGCCATACGATATCCGTGTGATAACCACGTACAATACCGGCACAATAAATATAGCTATGGATGATGCCGCCAACATCCCGCCTAATACGGTTATTCCTATGGTCTGTCGGGCAACTGCGCCCGCACCGCTCGCAAATACCAGCGGCAAAACACCCAATATAAACGCCAGTGAGGTCATGATAATTGGTCGCAAACGAAGGCTTACCGCATCGAGAGTTGATTTAAGCAGGTCCTCGCCCCTGTCAACGCGCACTTTGGCAAATTCAACAATCAAAATTGCATTTTTTGCGGCGAGGCCGATGAGTGTTATCAACCCGATTTGCGCATACACGTTATTGGTTATTCCGGGTACCAGGAAAAGCGCCAGGATAGCTCCGAATGCCCCAATAGGAACCGCCAGCAATACTGAAAACGGTACCGACCAGCTTTCGTATAATGCAGCCAGGAACAAGAATACGAAAGTAAGCGAGAACATGAAGATATAGATAGTGGTTGACCCCGCCTTTATCTCTTCGTAACTTAATCCCGAAAACTCATACGTATAGCCCTCGGGTAAATCATTTGCCAACTTCTGCAAAGCTTTCAGTGCATCCCCACTACTCACCCCCGGGCGCGATGAACCGTCAATTTCGGCCGTACGGAATATATTAAAGTGCGAGATAAGCGGCGCAGCTTCAACAGGCTTATAGCTAATAAGGGTACCCAAAGGCACCATGGTGCCTGCCGAGTTACGTACATAGTATTTGTCAACGTCCGACACCATCTTTCTGAACGCGGTGTCAGCCTGTACTACCACGTGGAAGGTACGGTTATAGGTAGTAAAATCGTTAATATACAAACTACCCATATACGCCTGAATAGTAGTAAACACATCAGAAATATTTACCCCCAGCTTTTCGCATTTCTCCCTGTCTACAGTTAGGTTTACATTTGGTGTGTGGGCGGTAAAAAAGCTAAAGGCGCCGGTAATGGCCGGGTCCTGATTGGCTTTATTTACAAAATCATTCACCACTTTCTCAAACGCATGGATATCATCCTGTGTGCTGCGTTGCTCTATCTGCATACTGAAACCAACCGTTGAGCCTACACCCGGTAACGGTGAGGGTTGTATCACTTCAACATTAGCGTTGGTAACTCCGGCATCGGCAATTCGTTTTTTTAGCACCTCAATAATACCGGGCACCTGCTCGTCCGATTTACTACGTGAATCCCAGGGCGAAAGCTGACAATAAATGGTACCGTTATTGGAGTTACTGGCATTAGTTACTACGTTTAACCCCGACAGAGCTGCATAGTGTGCAACACCAGGAGTTGATCCCACCACCTTCATGATTTTCGACATTACATCAACCGATTGCGCGGTGGATGATGCAGGCGGCAACTGGAAGGTAACATAAAGGTTCCCGTCATCTTCGGATGGTATAAAGCCCGAAGGCTTTCCCTGAAACATAAAGTAGGTACCTATACAGATCACCAACAACAAAATCACGATATATCGTGTTGCCGCAATGCTCTTTCTCACACCCTCGGTATATTTGCCGGTAACCCGTTCAAACCAACTGTTAAATTTTATAAACCAACGATCGAGCATATTGGGCTTCTTGTTAACGTCTGTTGGCTTTAAAAGCAGGGTACAAAGCGCCGGGGTTAATGATAAGGCTATAAATGCCGATATCATTACAGATATGGCGATAGTGATAGCAAACTGCTGGTACAAACGCCCCACTATACCTGGTATAAAACCTACCGGCACAAACACCGCCGCCAAAATAAGCGCAATAGCCACAACCGGCGCCGAAATATCTTTCATGGCCTGGTATGTAGCTTCCTTGGCCGACATTTTATCATGATCAATATAATGCTGCACCGCCTCCACCACAATAATAGCATCATCAACCACAATACCAATAGCCAGCACGAAGCCAAACATGGTCAACGTATTGATGGTAAAACCTAATGGGATAAAGAAACAAAATGTACCTAAAATAGATACCGGGATAGCCAATACCGGGATAAGCGTTGATCGCCAGGTTTGCAAAAACAGGAACACTACTACTGCTACCAGTGCCAATGTTTCTAACAAGGTGCGCACAACGTCTTCCATTGATACTTTTACAACCGTAACCGATTCAAAGGGTACGCTGTACTCCACATCGGCCGGGAAGGTTTGTTTCAATTTGACCAGTTCATCATAAATACCTTTGGCAGTTTCGAGCGCGTTACTACCCGGCGCCTGGTAAATTTGCAGGTACGATGCCCGGTGCCCATCAACAAATGAATTGCTGGAGAAAGTAAATTTACCCAACTCAACCCGTGCTACATCTTTTAAATAAACCAGCGCACCAGTGGATGGGATGGTTTTTACAATGATGTTTTCAAATTCGCTTACTTTACTGAGGCGGCCATTCACCAGGATGCCCAACTCGTAAACCTGGGTTGAGGCCTGTGGCGGTACACCAGCCGTTCCTGCTGCAACCTGTACGTTTTGGGAGTTTAACGCGGCTATGACATCGGCCGGGGTTAAACTGTAGGTAGCCATTTTATCAGGATTCATCCATATTCGCATACTGAAATCATCAGTAAAGCGGTTGATACTGCCAACCCCTTTTACACGCGAAAGGGCATCCTGAATAAATATATTGGTATAGTTATCCAGAAATGTAATATTATGACTGTCTTTTGGCGAGTAAATGGCCACCATCATCAGCATACTGGGGTTTAAGGCCCGCACAGTAAGCCCGAGCCTGCTTACCACAGCCGGCAGCAATGGCGAGGCTATGCTTACGCGATTTTGAACATCAAGCGCGGCCACGTCAATATCAGTACCTATTTTAAAGGTAACATTCATTGACATTTGACCATTGTTGGTGCTGTTGCTTTGCATGTATTCCATGCCGGGGGTGCCGTTTACCTGTTCTTCAACCGGGGTTGCCACGGTTTGCTCAACGGTTTGCGCATCGGCGCCGGTAAACTGCCCGTTCACCTGCACAATAGGTGGTGTAATATCGGGATATTGGTCAATAGGCAACAGCAGGATACATACTGTACCGGTAAGTACCAGTACAATTGATATCACTATGGCCGTTACAGGGCGTTTTATAAACGTATTAGCAATCATACTTTGTTCGTCATTTTTCGAGTCGATAGTCTTAAGTATCGAGTCTTAAGTCTTAATCGTCTATTATTTGAAATATCGGACTTTCGACTAAAGACTTAGGGCTTCAGACTAAAGACTTAGAACTATTTCCTTTTACCGCCTGCCGAAGGTGGAACCTTATTTTTAGTAGTAATCGGCGATCCATCGTGCAGCGATTGCAGGCCGTCAACAATTATCCGGTCGCCTGCATTAATGCCGCTTTTAATAATCACATCAGGCCCAACAGTTTGTCCCGGCATCACTTTCTTTTGCACTGCTACCAACTGGCGTTTAGTGCGGCCGGTATCGGTTGTTGCTTTTGGATTAGTGATGGTGCTGTCTTTTGCCACGTAAATAAAGTACTCGCCCATTTGTTCAACAACTGCTTTGCCGGGTACTACCAATTGCGGACCAACATCCTGATTATGCACCCTGACTACGCAGCTCATACCTACCCTTAAATAACCCTTAGGATTATCAAATACCAGCCTTACTTTTATCGATCCGGTCTGGGCATCAACCGCGCGGTCAATCACCGATATTTTACCGGTTGACGGATATAAAGAGTTATCGGGTAACAAAAGTGTGAATAGTGAATCGACATTGCTGCCTTTTCCGCTTTGCAATTGCTCAAAATGCGGCAATTGTTTTTCGTTGATGATGAAGTCAACAGCCATAGGGCTATCAGTCGATATTGTATTTAAAATGGTAGACCCGGGATTTACAACATCACCCAGTTTTACCATGCTGAAGCCGATAGTGCCATCAAAAGGCGCATAAACCACTGCGTAGTTTAAGTTGGTTTTAGCAGTTTTCACAGCCTGATCCGATGCTTTAACGGTATTCTTCGCATTTTCGAGTGTTATAATGGCATGATCGTATAGCTGCTTGGCAACCGCGTTGTATTTATTTAAATATTCGTACCGGTCGGCATCCTGCTTGGCCTGATCCAGATTACCTTGCGACACTTTTAAATTTGCCACCGCCTGATCGTAGTTAGCCTCGTATATGCGCTTATCAATTTCGTAAAGCCGTTCGCCCTTGGTAACATGCGATCCTTCTTTAAAAAATATAGCGGTAATTGCGCCGGTTATTTGTGGCAACAGGCTAACCTGGCTTAAAGCAGCTGTGGTTGATGGATACTTATCGTAATATAAAACCTGCTTTGGTTTTACCTTCATTAAATTAACAGGCACCTCGGGGGTCGATGGCGGTTGTTTTTTTTCACAAGCGGCAAATAGCAGGCAACTTATAAAAATGCTATTTAATATTACTCTATTCATTTAGGCTGTTTATTTTATATGTTAATAAGATACGCTCCCCATTGCTTTTTCCAGATCGATTTTATTCGACAATACCTGGAACAAAGCATTTAGGTAGCTTATTTCGGATGTTATTAAATTCGATTCGGCTGTAATTACATTCAGGTAAGGCACAATGCCTTGTTTATATTGCAGGTCAACCACAAAATAAGTGCGTTTGGCCAAAGCAACATTACGCTGCAATAACTGTAAATTATAATAGTTGCCTTTGTAGTTGGCTAATGCCGTTGTATATTCTGCATAAATAGTAAATTTCAGATCTTTTTCGTTCCAGTCTAAAATTTGCCCCTGCAATTTTGCCTTGTGCAGGTTATTAAGCCTTGCAAAGCCGGTAAATATGGGTATACTGACAGACAAGCCTATGGTTGATGTAGGGTACGAACTGGTTAACAGGTTGTTATAGTTATTATTTTGAAACGTGCGGTTATAATTAAAAAATGCCGATGCTGTTGGTAAAAATGAGTATCCATAATAGTTAATCAACTCCCCCTGCAATGCTTTGGTAGTTTCTAACGATTGTAATTCGATACGTTTCTCGTACTGTAATTGTACTGTAGTATCAATATGGATACCTTTCATCATCTGCAAAGTATCAAAAACAATATTAAACTGCCTTTCGGAAGGGAAGCCCATTAGCTTTTTTAAGGCCGCGTACTGCGGTATCACATTCTCGTTGGCTTGCTTTAGCTGTGCCATAGAATTGTTGAGGGTAATTTGCGCCTCATCGTAATCTGTTTCGTCAACAATGCCGCCTTTGTATTGGTGATACGCGTCGCGTACACTTTTGCCCAGGCGGGCAGTATCTTCCTTTAAAACATTAATCTGCTCTAAATTCAACAGTAAATTATAAAACGATTTACTTACCGATGTTACCAGAAATATCCTGGTGCTATCCGTTGCCTGTTGAGCCTGCTTAACATATAGCGGAGCAGCACGATGTGCATACAGCAGGGCCGGGTTGAAAATAGCCTGCGAAACGGCTACGCCTGGCGTAAAGGTATTTGCATACCCCTTCCCTTGCTGGCCCCCGTTATTTTGAGCGATGAAATGCGTTAAATCGCCCGATGCACTTACCTGTGGCAGCGCGCCCGCCAAATTGATGGCATTGGTAGTTTTAGCTACATCAATATTTATTATGGCAATATTTAGGCCGGGCTGGTTGTGCATCGCATACTCAATACACTGTTGCAGGGTTAGGTATTGCACCCCGCCGTTTTTACCGCTATCTTTTACCGTTACCGGGATTAGCAAGTTAGCTCTGCTGGTATCAGGCACTACTACCGGGGCCGATACACGGCTGGTATCCCTATTGTTCTTCTTATTTTGCGCGTAAGCAACTGACAAAGAAAACAAACCGGCAATAAACAACAGAAAGGTAATTTTACGCATAATTAATAAAACACTCGCTATTTTAGTCATTGATAAATTAGTCGTTAGGTTGATGGTCATCAGGCAGTTGTCAATAGCAAAATCAATATTTAATAATCAATCAAATTTATTATATTCCTTCAAATAATATATTCCAAATTATACTTGATTTTGTAAAAGTGGGAAAAACATAAGTTCTTTCAGGTAACAATATTGTTAGGCGGGCTTAATAAAGGCATTACAATAATATTGTTACTCCAGACTACTGTTTTCCTGTGAATTTGTTTTAAAAATCGCCTTCATCCAAAAAAAATAAAATTTTGCCGCGTCATTGTAGCAAATTCCCTTTTTACCTCGTTATGGCTAATAAATGGCGCTAATTAATCAGCAAAGGCTGGCCAGCTAAAACAGAATTTTGGCGCCGAATAAGTGCGGGTGAATATACATTGTTAATGAATAAAAAAATGAAAAACTACAGAAAACTACTTTCAATATTTACAGCGGCAGGTTGCTTATCATTGCTGTTATCTTCGTGTTTAAAACAGAACAAGTCTGATTATCCCAATCCCAACCTTGGGTTGTTAACTTTTATTCAGGCCTCGCCTGATCAGCCGGGGGTTGATTTATATCTGGATGCCAACATGGTAAATGCCTATCCTGTTAATTACGCCAATGGAATTAACTATTTCCAGGTTTACACCGGCAGCCGCAAGGTTAATGTGTATGCAAGTGGTACACAAACGCGTATTGCTTCAGACACCATTGCGATAAATGCTAACGCAGCCTATTCGTTGTTTTTGGCAAACACGACAACCAAACCTGAGCTGTTGTTTTTAACCGATTCACTGGCTAAACCAGCCGACGGAAAAGCAACCATCCGTTTTATTAATCTTAGCCCTGATGCTCCGGCGGTCGATCTTGCTATAAAAGGCGGCGATGTGATAGTTGCAAACAAAGCGTTTAAAGGCTATTCGCCGTTTTTACCCGTAGCAGGATCAAGTACTTATACGTTCGAAGTAAGGCAGGCAGGCACCAGTACGGTATTGGCTACGCTTAGCAATGTAAGTATTAACACCGGCTTTGTGTATACCATTTGGTTTCACGGTCTTGCAACGCCGGTTTCAACTACCGATAAATTGACGGCGAGTTTAATGAACAATGCGTACTATTAGGTTTTATCGACTATAGGCGCAAAAGGCAGACAGAAAGCAAGTACCAAGTCAAAAGTATTGAGTCGAGAGTCTGTTTTTCTAAGTTTCACTTAGAAAAACAGACCTCTGGCTAATGACTGTGCGATATCTGTCTGCCTTCTGTATTTTTGGGCCACACCCTTTGGGCCCCAGGGCCACCACCGCGTTTATCCCCAAATATCGTCGTTGGTGTATTTTATCTTTTAACTATACAATAGTTTTAGTTGCTTTGGCTTATTAATTAGTTAAGGCACTCCTTTGAACCCAAAATTCGCTATATCGCTTTACTGGAAATGCCAGCTCATCGGCTGGTCGGTTGCTTCTTTGTATTGGGGATACCTGGGTTATATTAGTCATAATTTCAAATTTTTCCCTGGTTTGCTCGAGTTTATTTCGGATGTAGCCACGTACATTCTGATTACCCATTTATACCGGAATTTTGCATTGAAGCACCGTTGGCAATTGTTGAACCTTAACCAGTTGCTAAAAAGGCTTATTCCTGCTGTATTTATTTTAGGCCTGGCGTATTTAGTGGCCACATTGGCCAAAATCTACTGTTTCCAGGTATTGGTAAAGCCGGATTTTGCTCAGTCCTTTTCTCTTTTTGTGCAGCTAAACTGGCTTGGAATGTTAATAGCAGGCATCAGACTTATGTCTATTTGGTTACTGGCTTATCATTTATACCAATATGCACAGCGCGAGATTAACATCACCAAAGAGAATGCCCGGCTGGCGCTTATTACCCGCGATGCGCAATTAAACAATTTGTCGGCACAGCTAAACCCGCATTTCCTGTTCAATTCATTAAACAATATCAAGGCCCTGGTTATTGAAAATCCTAAATCGGCCAGGCGCGCCATCGACCTGCTGTCAGACTTGTTGCGTACCGCGCTTTATGGCAAGGATGTGCTGCTGATTGCTATTGAAGAAGAACTTGGCCTGGTAAAAGACTTTTTGGAACTGGAAAAACTTAGGATGGAAGAGCGGCTGCAATTTGATATTGAAACCGGCGATAATGTTAGCAAGGCTTTAGTTCCCAGGTTCAGCGTACAAACGCTGGTTGAAAATGCTATCAAACATGGCATCGATCAACAAAAAAAAGGAGGGCTTGTTAGCATAAAGGCCATATTGGAAAACGGTTTTGTCAAAATAATGGTAAGAAACCCCGGCAAAGTTAAAATCGATCCCGAAAAGGAAGGGCTTGGCCTTAGAAACTTAACAGAGCGCATTAATCTTCAGTTTAAAGGAAAAGCAAGCTTTACTATTACAAATGATACTGATAGTTCTGTATTATCAACCTTAATTATTCCGGTTGTATGAAAAAAATAAGGGTAATTATTGTTGATGACGAACGTGCTGCCAGGGACGAAATAAAAAGGCTGCTGGATGACTATCTGGATTTTGAAATTATTGGAGAGGCTAAAAATGTGGATGATGCCAAAATATTGATAGAACAACAACATCCCGACCTGTTGTTTTTGGACATACAAATGCCCGAAAAATCGGGCTTTGATTTATTGGAATCGCTGGACCAGGTACCGCAGGTTGTATTTACTACAGCGTACGATAATTACGCTGTAAAAGCTTTTGAAGTGAGCGCGCTCGATTACCTGATGAAGCCCATAAGGGAAGAGCGATTTGCCAAAGCGATTGAACAAATACAATCAAAACAAATAACACCGGCAGCCGAACAGCAAATATTTGTAAAAGACGGGCAACAATACCATTTTGTGATTTGGAGCAAAGTTTATTTAATTGAATCAATGGATAACTATGCACGATTATTTTTTGATGATAAAAAGGTGTTTCTGAAAAGCTCGCTTAATCAATTGGAGAAAAAATTAGATGATGCTGTATTTTTCCGGATAAACCGGGCGCAGATTGTCAATTTGAAATTTGTACAGAAAATTAGTGCAGCATCGAACGGCAGGATAAAAATTACCCTTAAAAATGCGGAGGTTGTAGAAATGTCAGAGCGGCAATCAGCTAAGTTTAAAGCGCTTAAACGCCTTTAAAGGGATTTCGGATTTTAAAGAGTTAAATCAAACAATATTAATTACAAAAAAATGAACAGAAAAATCTGCATGGCATTGCTATGCCTAATTTTAACTAATTGTTGCCTGGCGCAAGAATACTACATTCCGAAGACGGATGATAGTACAGCGCTGGCAAAACGGATGCCTTTATTAGCAAGCAATGTTTTATTAAATTATAAAACAGATAACGATGAGAAGACCTATTTGAACAATTTGTTCCGGCTGCAAATACTTGCCGGTAAATATAGCGGGGCGCTGAAAACTATTGCCTCGTTAAGGAATATTTCGGACGCCGATGATCCCGGATTTACAAACCTGCTATGTGTACAGCACGAATTGTATGCAAAGGCAAAGCTTCAACAGTCATCATCAGATACCGGGTTTAATAAAACTTTTACCGGCATCTTCCAAAACCTGTTTCAGGGCATTGGTGATATGCAGGCGTTCCACATTTCCACGGCTTTTATTACGCGGAATGGAGTGGCCGAGTTAAAAAATAATTTCATGCAGGCACTGGCAAATGCGCAGCAAAGGGATAGCGTTAGTATCAGCGATGCCATCGCACTTTGCAGAAATTACTATATTATGGTGCTTTACCAACATATACAGGTGCTTGCACATCCATTGCTGTCCGCAGATGAAAACCGGCGCTATACTATTGAAAACGCATTGATAAAAACGCAGGATGGCGCAACCATTCATGCAATTGTTGTCCGCAAAAAAGGGGTAACAACACCGCAGCCGGTGGTGCTTCAATACACTATTTATGCGGATAGCAGCAGCCGAAGGTCAATAATTGAACCTGCCGCTTATGGTTACACCGGGGTTATGGCTTATTCGAGAGGGAAAGGGTTGAGCACCGATGTTATTGTACCGTTTGAACATGATGGGCGGGATGCCAATGCCGTTATTGATTGGATAAGTAAACAAAGCTGGTGCAATGGCAAAATCGGGATGTATGGAGGCAGCTACAACGGTTTTACTCAATGGGCCGCCGCAAAATACAGGCACCCGGCGCTTAAAACCATTGTACCTTATGTGGCGGCAATACCGGGCCAGGGTTTGCCGATGGAAAACAATGTGTTTATTACACCTAATTATGGCTGGAACTTTTACGTTACCGGCAACCACTATCTCGACAATAAAGTATACAACAATCCGCAACGGTGGCAGGCGCTTGATAGTAACTGGTATGCAAGCGGCGCGGCTTACCGCAAAATTGACAGTATTGACGGAACACCAAATCCGTTATTGCAGAAATATTTAAAGCATCCTGCTTTTGATAAATTCTGGCAGGACCAGGTACCCTATAAAAAGGACTTTGCAGGTATCAACATCCCGGTATTAACCTTCTCGGGCTATTACGATGACGGGCAGATATCAGCCCTTACTTATTTGATTGAGCACAATAAATATAACCCTAAGGCCAATCATTACCTCATCATCGGGCCTTATGATCATTTTGGCGCGCAGCGCGGCGGTGAAGCCGTATTGCGCGATTACGCGGTGGACCCCGTAGCATTAATCAGCACCAGGAATATTGCCTTTCAATGGCTGGATTACATTCTGAAGGGAGGCAAAAAGCCTGAGATTTTAAAAGATAAAATCAATTATGAAGTGATGGGTGCCAATGTATGGAAACACGCGCCAACCCTGCAAAAAATGGCCGATAAAACGCTAAAGCTGTATCTTACTGCTGTCAAAAAAGGGGAATATTACAATTTATCCCAAAAAAAACAGGCAACTACAGTTACTCTCAACCAGCAGGTTGATTTTGCTGACCGAAAAACCTCCAATAATGACTATTATCCCTTCCCCATCATTAAAAAGGAGCTTGATCACAGCAACGGCCTGTTTTTCATCACCCAACCGTTTGATAAGCCTTTTTCGGTTAACGGTATGTTCAGCGGTGAATTAAAAGCACTTATCAATAAAAAGGACATGGATATCGGTGTAGTGCTATATGAGGTTACGCCAAAGGGTGAATATTTTGAATTATCTTATTTTTTGGGACGGGCAAGCTATGCAGGGGATATGAGCAAACGAGTACTGCTTCATCCTGGTAAAGTGGAAACTATTCCCTTTTCCAGGTCGCGGCTGGTAAGCCGGCAATTGAGCAAGGGTAGCCGATTGCTGGTTGTTTTAAATATTAACAAAAACTCATCCGGGCAAATTAATTATGGCACGGGTAAAGATGTTAGTGATGAAACCATTAAAGATGCTAAAACCCCATTGAAAATTAAATGGTATAGCGATAGTTTCGTAAATATCCCGGTTGCCTATTAGTTCAATGGTGGGTTGATTGAGTTGGATCCGGGTTCGAAAACAACCTCCTGAAACCGGCCAACTCAATCACCTTATTCCAGTGTGCCCAAGGTCATTAACTCTTCCCACCTGCACTTATCAAAGTCAATGGCAGCTACCTGTATTTGGTTATTATTATCGGTCCAGGCAATCCAGGCAGTATTGTTAAAGCTGCATACAGCGGGCGAGAAATCACTCTCCACCCCTAATTGGGTCTGGCGCACAATTGAACGGTAACCGGCATCTAATTTTTGAACAAAAAGTTGCTTATACGTGTAACCACGATAACATACTACAATTTCGCCGCCGTCCGAAAAAGCCATGGCAGCCGGACTGGCCGCGCTCATTCCGCCTATCTTTTTAACATGGTCTATCGTCATAGTCAAAACGCCATCGTGCAGATTATGGATAATAGTTCCACTATATAATTGATGCGTATTGTAATCTGTCCAAATAAGTTTATTGTCGATGCACTTCGGCGCAGTTAAGCTTTTTAGCACTTCGGTAGCCATGTAAACCGGGTTGCTGCTAAAGTTTATCCCGTCGTACGAGGTTGACCAGTTCAAGTTATTTCGTTTATCCTTGTAAATAAAACAACTTTCGTTACGGTAATGAACATCAGCCGGATCAGGAAAAAACGGAAAAATAGCCGGGCTGGAATCGGTTTTTATATCTGCTTCTAAAATATTTTTCGGCGCCAATTCATTAGCGACATTAATAGATACCATACCCACCTTTCCCTCGTTTTCATCTACCCACGAAACGTTAATGCGGCTATCATAAATAAAAGGGTTAATAGATAACGACGGCGGGCAATTACTTTTGCGTCCGAGATTCAGTATTTCACCGAACGTAATTTCTTCGCCTAAGAAAACCTGGGAAACAAAAATATCGTTTTCCATATTTATCCACGCAAGATAAGTGAGCTCCCCAACTGTTTCGTCGAAATAAGAAACCATAGAAGGGCCAAATTTACTCTTCTGGTTGTTAAAGGCGGTAGTGTTAAACAAAGGCATAGTTGTGTGTTATTTTGCGGTAAAATTACCGGCAACAACATAAAACACCCTTAGTAATACCACGGGACTTGATGCGTAGTTTTACGCTTTAACTATTGATGATTGGGGAACTGCCCGTTAGGTAGGTCTGTTTCGCCTGGTATATAAATTATACTTCATTAATTTTTGATGTAAATATCCCCGGCGTTTCATCGCCAAAGCTAACGATGCGTCGCCAGCGGCATCGCCGTTGGAAATTTTTGAAACGGCAATTTGCTGCGAGCTGTATATTCCGGAATGCCCGCTAAAAAAATAGGCAGTGAAACATGCCACAGCAAATAACAGTGCATGCTCGCCACCAAACAATTCAATACCCATAAAGGTGCAGGCGAGCGGCGTGTTGGTAGCCCCGGCAAAAACAGCGATAAAGCCGAGCGCGGCAAAAAGGCTTACCGGCGCATTTAATATAACAGATAAAGTATTGCCCAACGTTGCACCTATGTAAAACAAAGGCGTAACCTCGCCGCCCTTAAAACCGGTGCCAATGGTTAAAGTGGTGTAAATAGTCTTCCATAACCAGCTCCATGTATCGGCGCCACCGGGATGAAAGGCCGAGGGAATAGTTATGGCGCCGGGATATTCTGCATCAACGCCTAAACTCAAATAATCAGGCTTACCGATAAGATATGTGAGCCCAATAATGATCACGCCTCCCGCAACCAGGATAAGCCATTTATGCTTGAATATTTTCTGAAAAACCGCTTTAATTTCATAAACCATCCCCGCAAAAAGATAGCTTGCCAGCCCAAAAAATGCAGAAGCAGCTATAACTTTTGCCAACAGCAACAAATCAAAAGGTAACCAGGCCGACAACAAATACGGCGTTTTGGCGGCTTCAGTAATATGATAGGCCGTATGATGTATTCCTAAAGCCGATACCGTAAAGTCAGCCACAACACTCGCAATAAGCGCAGGCAACATGGCGTCATATTGCATACTGCCAATAGTCAACACCTCCATTGCAAATACAGCACCGGTTAAAGGTGTTCCGAAAACAGCGCCAAAGCCCGCCGCTATCCCGGCAATTAAAACCATCCGCATATCAATTGCATTCAACTTAAACCAATTGCCAAACATGCCTGCAATACTCCCGCCTATTTGCACAGCGGTCCCCTCGCGTCCGGCCGAGCCGCCAAACAGATGTGTTATTACCGTGGTCAGCAAAATAACAGGTGCCATTCGTTTGGGCACGCCTCCGCCTGGTTCATGTATTTCTTCCATTATCAGGTTATTCCCTTTTTCGGAGTTCTTGCCAACAAATTTGTAAATAAAATGGATCAGCACACCGGCAACGGGTAGCAGAAATAAAAGCCAGGTATGGCCAAATCTGAAATGGATGGCTGCACTAAGCAGCCATAAAAAAAATGCAACCACGCTCCCTATCGTGATGGCTATCGGTAAAATCAATACGGTCCAACGGGTTACGTGCTTAAGTACGCTAAAATGTTCGGAAGAGAATAGTGTCTTTGGCATGGAAAAAGTTCTGAAAATTTTCATCTACAAACTATTGGGGCCACAATAATTGCAGCAAAGTTTGTAGGCGCCATCAGCATTATGCGGTTTGTTAAATTAACGGGAAGACACCATTTCCTGACGTAAAAGTAGATATTTTTAAATTAAATCACAAATTTTCAATTTTTGGCAGGAAATGTTTTACGATAAAATCAAACTTTCCATTTATTGGTATGTTCAATAAAAATCTATCTTAAAAACAACACAGGTTATTGCAAAAAAATGATTAATTATCTGATACGTAAGATACAACCCGGCGTTAAATTTGTAGTGAAGCAAATCACAAGTCTTTTGCTCTTATTGTTACTTGCTCCGCTTCCGCTACTCGCTTTTCAACAGCCGTTACCAGGTCAACAAATTAATAAAGACACTACGGTAAAACCGCCGGCAAAGCCGGATTATTTTGCCAGCAGGAAAAAGTTTGGCCGCTCGGCCCTGTTATTGGGCGTTGCTGAACTTACACCATGGACATTCGACCGGTTTATTGGAGGCGCTTATGATTATAAAGTGGACTTCGGGACAATAAAACACAATATAAATCTCAGAAACTGGGCATTTGACAACGATCCCTTTGTAACCAACCAATTTGCACACCCCTTTCACGGCAGCACTTATTTTAACGCATTCAGGGCTAATGGTTATACTTTTTGGCAATCGGTACCGGCGCCTTTTGTGGGAAGTTACATCTGGGAGACACTGTCTGAGCGACAATCGCCCGCGCCGAACGATTTCATCAATACCAGCTTTGGCGGGGTTATATTAGGCGAAATGACGTTTCGCTTATCCACAAGGATTGTGAACAATCAAAGCAGGGGCTTTAAGCGCCAGGCTGCCGAAGCCGTGGCGTTACTAATTGATCCGATGAATGGTCTCAATCGTATTATAAACGGGAAATGGGGCAAAGTGACACCTAACTCAAGCGAGCACGATTCATCGAAGGTATATGGCGAAATTGACATCGGCATGCGCCGGATCAACGGCTACAACAAAGCGGGTAACCTGGGATGGTACGGACATGCCAAATTACTATACGGCACGCCTGATGAAAACTACCGGGTACCGTTTAGCAATATTGCTATCAACGCCGAGTTTGGTAAAGACGACAGTACGGCAGTTAACGTAGTAAGTGCTTATGGTTCACTGGCGGGCTGGGAAGTTACGTCGACGGACAAGGTAGAGCAGGTGGCAGTTCTGTCGGCCAATTACGATTATATACATAACCAGCAGTTTTTTTATGGCGGTCAGAGCATAAAAATAAATCTGTACTCAGAATATGATCTCGCTAAAAAGATCAAGATCAACACCGTTATAAGTGCCGGGCCAATCATATTAGGCGCTGCTCCGGATATTTACCGCTATCACGGACGCGATTATGACTACGGCAGCGGCGCATCAGCAAGCGTATCGGCCGGTATAAAGTTCGACGACCGACTGTCCTATACTATTCACTATGGTACCGGTTGGCTCGGATCACTTAACGGCTATGCCTCCCATTATTTCATACATACAGTTTCCAGCGAGATTAGCGCCAAAATTATAGATGGCTTTTCGCTTGCCGGCGAACCCGGATATTTCAGCTTGAGCAGTTACTATAAAAACCATCCGGAACTCCATAAGAACTATCCTTATTTAAGGCTTTCAGCGAGGTATAGTGTGAATTTTTAACGGGAAGAAATGATGCAATGTAATTTTTCCGTTTCAAACGCATCCACCGATAAAATTTCATCATATTTAAAAGCTAATAATTTGCTTAATGAAGAAATTTTTACTTCCCCTACTCGCCTTATTCAGTTTTTTTTTCGCATCTGCCCAAAAAAATGTTAAAAAGCCGCTCGACCACTCGGTTTATGATGGCTGGCAGGCCATAGCCAACCAGCACATCAGCAGCGATGGCAATTGGGTGCTTTATGTGGTAAAACCGCAGGAAGGAGATGCTGATCTTTTTGTAAAGGATATTAAAAACAGCCGTCAGGTTAAAGTTGCGCGCGCTGATACCGGCCGAATTACTTCCGATTCGAAATATGCAGTGGTATTGATCAAACCTTTTTTTAAGGATACCCGCCTGGCTAAAATAAAAAAGAAGAAACAAAGCGAGTATCCAAAAGACTCTTTAGCAATAATAACACTGGATAAAAATCTGGTGGAAAAATTCCCTTACGTGCGCTCGTTTAAAATGGCCGAAAAGGCGTCCGTAGTGGCGTATTTATCGCCTTCAGATACCATCAGGAAACCTGCGGCATCAGATACGTCAAAAAAAGCCATTGCCACCACGGTTGCGCCACCAGTACGTGAAGGCGCCGAACTTACAGTGCGTCAATTGTTAACCGGCGCAGCACGATCTTTTGACTATGTAACCGAATATCAGTTAAGCAAAAATGGCAAGTGGCTGGCTTTTTCGGTAACCGGGCCTAAGAAATCAAAAACTGTTAAATCGGGTTTATTTGTTTATGATATTGAGGGTGATAGCTTAAAAATGGTAAGCACCGGGCGGGGAAACTACCGTAACCTGATATTTGATGATGCAGGCATGCAGCTGGCTTTTACCGCCGAAAAGAATCCGGAAAAGGCTTTGGTAAAACCGTTTAAGCTTTACTATTACACTGCCGAAAAGGATAGTGCCGATATTATTGCTGCACCAAACTCAACCGGAATGCCCAAAAACTGGGCCGTTAGCGGTGACGGACGGGTGTACTTTAGCAAAAACGGAAGCAATTTATTTTTCGGCACCGCCCCAATCCCAAAGCCGATAGATACTACGATTGTTGATTTTGAAGTAGCGAAACTGGATATCTGGAATTATAAAGACGACTACTTGCAACCCGAACAACTAAAAAACCTACAGCGCGACTTGAAACGCAGCTATCTGGCCATTATCCACCCGGCAGATGCCGGCAACAAATTGGTTCAACTTGGCGATCCTGATATCCGCGACATTATGGTGCCTGATAACAACAACGGGGATTTCGTATTGGGTATATCAGACACCGGCGCCCGGGTACAATCGCAATGGGAAGGTGGATCGAACAAAGAAGCCTTTTTAATTAATACAAAAACCGGCGGGCGGACGCGTATCAATAACCGTTTAAAGGCCAGCTACAGCATTTCGCCGGGTGGTAATTACGTGGTTTGGTTTGATGCAAAAGACCAGAATTTCTATAGCTACGCTATCACCACAGGCAAAAAGATAAATTTAACCGGCACTACGGGCGTAAAAATGGGTGATGAACAAAATGACGTACCTGATGACCCTGCTGATTACGGAATTGCCGGGTGGGAACAGAATGATAAAACCATATTATTGTACGACCGTTACGACATTTGGAGCATCGACCCGGCGACTGGTAAAGCCGTAAATTTCACTAATGGCATAGGTCGAAAGGAAAAAATCATTTTCCGCTACCAAAACACAGATCCCGATCAAAAATTTATCCCGTCGCAAAAAGTGCTTTGGCTAATCGCTCAAAACGACGAGAACAAACAATGGGGTTATTACAAAAAAGCATTGGGAAGCATAACGCCTCCCGAGAAAGTAGTAATGGCGCCAATAGGTTACAGTGCACTGATAAAAGCAAAGAATGCTGATAATTTTATCTACACCAAATTCAGCTATCAGCAGTCGCCGGATATTTATGTATCCACCGATTTTAAAAACGAGACTAAATTAAGCGCCATTAACCCGCAACAGGCCCAATACAACTGGGGCACTGCCGAATTGGTGCAATGGACAACACCAAAAGGCTACCATTCAAAAGGAATATTGTATAAGCCGGAAGATTTTGACCCGACTAAAAAATACCCGATGGTAGTTTATTTTTATGAAAAGCTATCCGAGGGTTTGTATAGCTATGTGCCGCCGGCTCCTACCCCATCACGTTTACCCATTTCGTTTTTTGTGAGTAATGGTTATTTAGTTTTTGCGCCGGATATTAGTTATGAAACCGGGCACCCTGGTGCCTCCGCAGTAGAGTTCGTTAATTCGGGCGTTGAAACACTGAAGAAAAACGCCTGGGTAGATGGTGCGCATATTGGCATACAGGGCCAAAGCTGGGGCGGCTACCAGGTGGCGTATTTAATTACCCAAACCAATATGTATGCAGCAGCCTGGGCGGGGGCACCAGTTGCCAACATGACCTCGGCTTACGGAGGTATTCGTTGGGAATCGGGCGTAAACAGGCAGTTTCAATACGAAAAAACGCAAAGCCGCATAGGTGCTACGCTGTGGGAAAAGCCTGATTTGTACATAGAAAACTCGCCGCTTTTTCATTTACCGAAAGTAAAAACACCCGTGATGATTATGAGCAATGATGCTGATGGGGCCGTACCATGGTACCAGGGCATTGAGATGTTTACAGCCCTGCGCCGCTTGGGCAAGCCTGTTTGGTTACTGGAATATAATGGCGAAGCTCATAACCTGGTACTGCGCCAAAACCGTAAGGACATATCTATCCGTGAGCAGCAGTTTTTCGATCATTTTTTGAAAGGAGCGCAAATGCCTGTTTGGATGGATAAAGGCGTGCCTGCTGTGGATAAAGGTAAGGATTGGGGATTTGAATTAGAGAAGTAGCGTCGCAGGTGATTGATTCAAATATAATATTATCATTCGGAAATATTATATTTAAATCAATCACCAAACCAATCAATAAAGGCAAAACTAATACCGTAAAGGACTTTCAAGATTTCTGAAAACTGCTTAAATCAAAAAAATATCTTCACCCAATTTAACGCGTGGATCAAATTTGGCGGCTACACCCGCTGTGCGCCATGGATTGATGCCCATTATAGCCAAAGTAAATTAGGCCGCTAACGTCTTATCAAACTGCATGGCATCGGTATTGTACGTTTCATGAGGTAGGTTTGTATGTAAGCGAAATTATTTTTCACCAAACCCTTATTATTCATATTATTTTATATTATTTTTAGTGAGCCAATTATTTATAGTTAATAAATCAATACTTATAACCATCACTAAAATTAAATATGAAAACCTTTTTCCTTATTTTTTCATTAGCCGCTCTGTTATGTATAAAAACCTGTTTTGCCCAAAACTTTTACGAGGTTAAATGGACCGGCGATAAAATGGTTAAATACACAGGCTTTTTAATTTATAACAGCGATAACGATGCCCTTATGCGCGTGGGTTACACCGCAGACGGCGTTTACAGAGTGGCCGAATATAAAGTAAATTCCAAACACTTCACCTCACAGGATGGCACCAACTATTATATGATGGAGGGAAAAGACGCCCGTTTAGTGTATGGCGCAGCGGCCCACTCCTATTCTGCCGATAAATTTCTATTTGCTGATCTGGATGCTACACACCATTTTAAAAATCTGTTTACTTACGATGAAAACGACCTGAAGAAAAGCAATTTAGCTGATTTGATGAAACATGCCACCTGGCGAAAGCTTGATCCTAAGGTTGATTTTAACCAAACCTATATCCATGAGTTTTATGGCACCAACGAACATAACTATACTGCACTGCTCAGTTTGGTAAATACGCCAAAGGATTATTCAACCAGCAACGCTAAATTATATTTGGTAGTGGTAGCCAATACGCTTGATAACAGTATAGGAACCGGCTGCGAGGTTGACCGGCGAAAATTAGTGAATGAAATGCACAGCATTGCCAGCGCCTTAAACATTGGCATTGAAGAGCATATAATATACGGTTCTGATTTTAGCAGTGCCAATGTACTAAATACAATTGAGGCTATGCACCCATCGGCTGACGATATTGTGCTGTTTTTTTACCGCGGACATGGCTTCCGTTGGAATAATCAAAAAAGTTCCTGGCCGTCAATGTCAACCCGGATATCCTCGTATGATCCTTTTACCTATGTTAGTTTAGATGATGTTTACGCTAAAATTATAGCAAAAGGCGCCAGGCTCAATATGGTTTTTGGTGATTTATGCAACAGCGATGTAGGGATAGACAAGCCGGAAGTTACCAACCAGGGCACCAATTCCCTGCAATCAAACTTCTATCCCGATGCTGATAAGTTGAAGAAATTATTTCTGCGCTCGAAAGGTAATTTAATGTCGGTTGCGGCAAGCCCGGGCGAAGTTTCATGGACAAGCGCTTATGACGGGGGCTTTTTTACTTCCAGCTTTTTTGAATCGTTACATGCCGAAATCGGAACGCTTTCGGGTTCAGGGAGTTGGAAAAACATCCTGATATCAACTATTAACAAAGCCAAATACAAATCGCAGTTTGCGTGCAACACCTGTTCGGTACAGAATGGAGAATATTATGTATCGGCAGATTTAGACAATCAATGAAAAGGCACAGCAGGTATGTGATGATATTGGGTTTAACGCTGCTTGGTTGTAGTTCGTTAAAAAACGGTGACGAAAAAAAAAGCAGCGTAATTTTATACAAAATTTCGGGCATGCCCGTTAGGGCTTTAAACTACAAGCCAAATACGCAGTATATTGATGACTACGAAGTACTAAACACCTATGCAGTAGGCGATAACGCTTCGGTTGGATTGAACAAAATCCTGTCGGCAGATTCATTAACGATAAAAGATATTCACCGGAGCTGCGATTTTTTTCCGGCTTATGCGTTAAAGTGGGTATCAGGTAAAGTAATATTAATCAGTTTATTGCCCTGTGCAAAAATACAGCGGATTAATAAACCAGCGGATGGATTATTAGCGGTAGACGATATAAAACCACACAGTCAATTGGAAAATTGGGTGTTAAAAGTGGCCTCCGCCACTAAATAGTATTAACGCCCCTCCCCTTTCTTTAAAAATCCCCCGTCTATCAGCACGATACCCAACGCCAACGCTAACTCGATCGAATTCAAAACATCCCTCTTCATTTCTTCCGTCACCCTTGCAAATCCAAACAGCCGTGCTATAAATAGCACAGCTGCCTCAGGTTGTATAGCTACCGCTTCTTCAACTACTTTTTGAATAGCCAGGTTCATTTCTTCGGGTGCTATGTATTGCAGTTTTTTGGAAGTAACAGGCAGTGCGCTGCGGTCACGTATCACAGGCATCTCCATATCCGGGTGCCAAAGAAAATCAACAATAATTTTTATAGTGCCGATTTGTTGGGCATAGGCGCTTGCTTGTGTCAGCGTATATTTTACCCGCGAATTTACCCTCGCAATTTTGGCGGCTTCAGCCATACGCCGGGTCATTTCGTCAAAATGGACTGGGCCTTCAACCCGTACAATTTCGGTTATCCAGCCCGCCAGCCTGGCAAACGAATATAAATTCAGCTCTTGTATAGCAACTTCAGCGGGAAGTTTGGCAAACACATAAGGTGGTACTGATGAGCTGGCCGGTTTTAAATGCTCGCGGCTCACCGTAAGTATTTCGTTTTGCTCTTCCTCTTCTGCATCATCCAGTTGGGTTTGTTCTTTGGCCTTTTCAATAGCAATTATTAATCGATCCAACTCCTGTTTAGGGTTGCGGAACCAATCCGTACTCCAAATGCGGAATATCTTCCAGCCCATGGTTTCAAGCACCTGTTTTCGTAGCCTGTCTCTATCGCGGGCCGATTTGGCCAATGCGTAGGCATCGCCATCGCATTCAATGCCGATGATATAACGGCCGGGATTTAGCGGATCAACAATTGCCAGATCAATATAAAAAGCTTCTGAGCCTACCTTTTTGCGAACGGTGTAGCCTTTTGCGGTTAAATGGCCGGCAACTTCGTCTTCAAACGGCCGTGGCGTTGGTGCTAAAACAGCGCCCTGCATATCAAAACGGCCATGCTGAGCGAAATAAAGAAAGCTTTTCAACGCTTTTACCCCAAATTTAGTGAGCGCAGTTATTTTAATATCGTCGGCAGTGATATTGGTAAACACCTCACAGCGCATTTTGGCCCGGGTAATTAGTACGTTTAGGCGCCGCTCGCCGCCTTCGTTATTCAACGGACCGAAACTCATAGGCACGCTACCGTTTTCGATTTTTCCGTAACCGATGCTGATGTAAATAACATCACGTTCATCGCCCTGCACATTCTCTAAATTTTTGATAAAGAAAGGCTCATGTGCATGACTGCCAAAAAAACTTTCAGCGTCCGGCGATTTTCGCCGGCGCGACTCCAAGGTGTTTTGGATAGCCTGCATTTGCGCTGTGCTAAACGCAACCACACCCAAACTTTGTTTTGGGTTATTAATGGCATGGGCAATCACCGCGTCAGCCACTGCTTCAGCTTCTATGGCATTAGCCCGTGTTTTTCCCCTGTCGTAAATTGCATGCTCAAGGTAATGAAACACCAACCCCATTCGTTGCCGGTGGCCCGGACTTGGAAATATCACCAGCTTATCTTCATAAAACTCCCGGTTCGACAAGCTGATTAACGACTCATGCTGACTACGGTAATGCCACCGTAACATTTGTTGATGCGCGCCCTGCGCATCGCACATACCTAATATACTTTGCATATCAGCCGTCACATTGTCTTCATCATCAATGTCGGTATTCATCCGGTCGAAGAAGCTGGTTGGCGGCAATTGCTTCGAGTCGCCCACAACCACAAGTTGTTTCCCGCGCATTATGGCGCCTAATGCCTCTACAGGGCGCACCTGGCTGGCTTCGTCGAATATCACCAGATCAAACTCAATACTTGCAGGAGGTAAAAATGCAGCTATCGACATTGGGCTCATCATCATCACCGGCTTTATAGCCTGGATGGCCAGCCCCGCTTCCTGTATCAATTTACGGATAGGCATTAACCGCGATTTTTTATTGAATTCGCCGCGCAATACGTTAACCTGACCACCCGCTTGTTGCCGCGGAACGTTTTCCCAATGCTTCAAAGCCACAAGCACGCGGTTGTATTGCAAATTCAGCATATCCATCCTCCTGAATTTCTCTACCACTTCTTCGTGACTTGCACGCTCAAATTTTATCAGGGCCGGATTTAAGGAAAACGCCTGTTCAATTAAATATTCGTACCACGTTTTTTGCAGGGCAGTTTTTAAATGCTCTGCGGCGCCGTTCCATTCCAGGCAGGCTGCCGTTAAAAACGATAAATGCTCCTCAGTTGCGGTATTAGTGAGATTATTCCAGGCTATTACTTTTTGTATCTCCGCAAAATGGCTTATCCACTGCTCCATGGTTTGTAACTGGGCCTGAAAATACAACTGATCCAGCGATATACCCGGCGAGCGGACAGCCAAATCCATCTTTATCCTGTCCATAAACGCCTGCAGCGTACCTTGCTGCTGGTTGAGTTTGCCGCTAAGCAGTTCAGCACTCTTTTGGGCAGCTTCTCCGTTTTTAACGTGATCGAGATAATTAATAATCACTGGTGGAACCGCGCCATCGGCAACAGCCTCCTGCAAATTGGCCATATAAACGGCAATCTTTTGTAATGCCGCCCAATCCGACCGTTGTTTTAACCAGTTTTTGCCGAACAACTGCATGGCCAAAGGCTCCAACTCTGTCAGCGTATTTTTTAGCTGCCGCGATTCGGAAATAGCATCAATGTACCTGATCTTTCCGGCGGCATCCGGTGGCAATGGTGTTTTACATAAGGCTGCCAATTGTTTATTGCTGTTGCGATAGCCTCCTATAAAAGTTTTATACCATTTATCGCCATAAGCCATCAGGTTTTGTCGTATCTCTAAAACATTCTGATCCCAGGCCTCGGGCATTAAAATATCTTTATACTCCTGCTGCAGGCCGGCATAGCGCTTACCTGTGTCCAATAGCTCGTCCACATCATGCCGGTTAAGTAACCATGCGTCGTTTTTAATATCAATACCGCGTAAATCAGGGCTTTGCGCAGCAAGTTTGCATAATTCGAGCAATTTAAAAGTGCTTACCCGATTTTTTGGCGCGGGGGTAGCAAACTGACTGGCTATGTGCTCGCTCTCCTGCTGTAAATCCAGCAATGCCTGCTGCGCTGCACGTAACTGTTGTTGTATGGCGGGTTCCTCATGCGGGAAAAAAACTGTAAGCTGACTACCCCAGAAAAGTAACTTTGATGGTACGCCAATCTCTGCAAGCCGGGCCTGTATTTTGTCGGCCATGGCTTCGGCTTTTTGCATCCGGTCAATGTCCCAATGATCAATTTGCTCCAGCGGGATTTTGGGCAATTCAATTTTGGCAGTAATGTTATAAATCCCCAGCAAAAAACCTATTACCTTTTGCGGCGAGAAATTGCTGCCTAAAATAGCATTGTTAATAGCTGTGCAATAGTCATTCAATTCTTTACGGTAAGCGCCCAGCAGCGTCAGTTCCTGGTTTAACTGGGTAACAGTGGGCTTACCTAATTCCATTACCCGCCGCAGTTCTTCCAACAAATCTTTTTTATTGGCTTTGTGGCTGTGCAGTTCAAGGCAGGCCTCGCCCAGGTTTATGGCATCCATGCGTCGTTTTACAACCTCCAGCGCAGCCATTTTTTCGGCCACAAACAATACCTTTTTGCCTTGTCCTACAGCATCAGCTATGATATTAGTAATGGTTTGCGATTTGCCTGTACCGGGCGGCCCCTGTATCACCATGTTGCGACCTTCGTGCACTGCCAGCATGGCCAGCACCTGCGAGCTATCAGCATCCACCACCTGGAAAAGTCCGTTGGCGTTGGTTTCAGTGTCCAACTGATCCTCGTCTGTGGCGGTGGGCGCCTGCTCATGAAAACCATCGTCAAATAGCGCTATCAGGTTTTGATGGGCGTAAGGTTTGCTTTCATCGGGCCATTTTTCGCTGTCAAGATCGTGATAGAGCATAAATTTCCCGAATGAGAAAAAGCCAAGCTCCATGGCATCCGGATCCATTTTCCATTTTATGTTGCGTGCAACCCGGCCAGCAATATCAGCCAGATAATCATCAATATTAAAATCGTCCGCTTCGGGTATATCGGGGATGGTAATATTAAAATCCGCCATCATTTTGGCCTGTAATGATAGGTTTGCGCCAATTTCACTACCAGTATACCGCAGCCTAAACCGCTCATTGGCGCTCGACCGCTCCAGCGATACCGGAATCAACACCAATGGCGCCAGCCGAACATCTTCATTATTACCATCCTCATACCAGTTGAGCGTACCTAAGGATAAGTATAGCGTGTTTATGCCCTGTTCTTCGATACTGGTTTTGGCAAAATAATAGGTGTTTAATAGTTTAACCTGAAGTTTTTGCTCCGTTTCGCTGGTTTGCAGTTTGGTATCGCGATAGCTTTCCTGCGATACAGGTTGCGGCAAAACCGGGAGATCATTGTCTTCTTCGGTGGTTGCCGGGTCCGGTAGCCCCAAAAAGGTCATCGCCTTGTTTTGACTCACCAAAATATCATAAATATAGCGCGACTTTTCCTGTATAATGTGCAGTCCCCTTGCTTTGGAGGCTTTGTAATTTAACAAAGGGTTGCGCAATCCCAAATCCAGCAACTCCTTACGCGAGGCCTCCAAACCGGCCAGTATCGTTTCGTTCATTTAGTGCTTTAAAATCTTAAACTTAGTAAAAAAAAATCATTCACTTCGTGGTCATTGAGTCATTTCACTGCGTTGTCATTCAGTCATTAACGCGTTATCACTGAATTATTATATCAACCAAACAATGACTCAATGACCAAATGACTCAATGATTCACCTAACCGGTTCAATAAATATCTGTTTTATCCTCGGGAACTCCATCTGTATGGTTTTGGTGATCCGCTCAATAGCATCGGTAATTTGCCGGGTAGTAAGATTTGGCTTAAAAACAGTGTTCAGGTGCAATAATACTTCTTCCGGCCCCATATACATACTAAAATGCTTCTTCACTTTTAAAACTGCCTCATCGGCCTGTGTAAGCACTACTATTTTTCGTAATGTTTTACGGCTGGTTGTTTCGCCCATCAGCAGGCTTTTACTTTCCCGAACCAACACAGCCGAAATCGTTATCAATATCAATCCGATTAGCATAGACGCAGCGCTGTCATAATATGGATTATGAAGCAGGTGACCTAAAAACACACCTAAAAAAGCTACTATGAGGCCTGTCATATCGCCAACGTCGCCTAAAAGCACAATAATTACCGATGGGTCCTTGGTTTGCTTGACCGCCCTCCAAAAAGAAAGATGCCCGCGTTGTTTGTTAAACGTTTTTAACGCCGTGTAAAGCGAAACCGCATTAAACACAAAGGCAATGGCTAAAACACTGTAATCCCACGCCTCGTTGCCATCCAGCATGGGTTGCTGCAGCCGCATCAATCCTTCATAAAAGGAAACGCACCCCCCCAAAACAAAGATCATTAGCGATACGATAAAGGACCAGAAGTACAGCTCCTTGCCATAACCAAACGGGCGGTCGAGGTCTGGCTTTCTTGAACTTGTTTTTATCCCCCAAATCAACAGCACCTGGCTGGCGGCATCAATTATAGAATGTATGCCTTCCGATACCATCGATGCACTGCCGGTAAATGCAGCCGCAATAAATTTTGATATAGCGATGAGCAGATCGACCGCTAAGGAAACATAAATAAATAAGCGCGACTTCATGGATATTTATAAATACGTGTCCTGTTTAATTTATTTAATAACAGCAATATACCTAAGATGTTGGCATTTCTTTCAGCAACTCATTCTTTTTTACAAAACTAAAACACCATCACCGGGTTTTCTTAAAATCTGCAACCCAATTAAATGATATATACAGGTACAAGTGGCTTGGTACTTCCGGTTCCTAATAAACAGGCATTTCCGCCCGAATTTCAGGATAAAAGCCGCCTTACTTATTATGCTTCACGATTCAACAGCATTGAGATCAACAGTTCATTTTATAAAGTACCGATGGTGTCGACCGTTAAAAAATGGGCCGAAAGTGTGCCGGATAACTTTCAGTTCACTTTTAAGTTGTGGCGTCAGATTACCCACAACAAGCAACTCGCTTTTGAAGCCGCAGATGTGGAGCATTTTATGAATGTGATTAATAACACGGGCGATAAGAGCGGATGTTTGCTGATACAATTTCCAAAAAGCATAACCATAGCCAGCGCCACTCAGCTTGAAAAGTTATTGTCATCAATACAGGCGGCTAATCCGCAACATCAATGGAAGGTGGCCGTTGAGTTTCGCAGCCCAACCTGGTATCAACAGGGCGTTTATGATTTATTGGCTTATTACCAGGCAGGTATTGTACTGCATGATATGCCTGCATCAATAACGCCGTTAATTCATGTAAACCAAACCTTTGTTTATCTGCGCTTTCATGGCCCGAACGGTAGCTATAAGGGCAGTTATAATGATGATTTTTTACACGAATATGCCTTGTATATAAAGGAATGGCAGGATGAGGGCAAAACAGTTTATGTCTATTTTAACAACACCGTGGGAGATGCTGTTAAAAATCTAATCACACTTAAACAATTTATTAACGGTTGAGCCAATAAAAAGAAAAATTGAGTACGCCAGCAAAAATAACCCACAATAGATATGGTATCAAAAACCAGGCGGCTGCGTTATTTATTTTACCGAACGCTTTGATATTTAAAACAATACTCACAATAAGCGCTAAAATAACAATGAATCCGGCCAAAATTTGGTGAAAATTAAAAAACACTACCGACCATGATGCATTTAAAATTAGCTGAACAAAATAAATAAACCTCGCTTTAACATAATCAATCCTTTTGCGGCGATGGTACCAGGCCAGGTAGGCGGCGAAAGCAATCATGATATATAAAAAAGTCCAAACCGGTGCAAAAATGGCGTTGGGCGGGTTAAATGTTGGTTTATGTAAACCAAGATACCAACCCTTAATTTGCGATTCGGAAAAAAAACCTGTTATAGCAGCGATGCTTAGCGTAATGGACATACTGATAATAAAAGGAAAAAATTTAAAAGGCTTGCCGCTATCGGTCATAGGTTAGATGAATAAAAATATTTAAAAGTAATAAGCAATTTAGGAGCAATTTTGTTTTTTTTTGTTTTTAAGCTTCCTCCCCTCCCACAAAAAACTGCTTATTAAAATTCACCAAATAAAGTTCGCTGGTGGCCCGGGTACAAGCGGTATAAAACCAGCGTAAAAAATCAGTGTTCACCATTTCGTCGGTTAAATAACCCTGATCTACGAAAACAGCGTCCCATTGGCCCCCCTGGGCCTTGTGGCAGGTAATGGCATAAGCAAATTTTATTTGCAGGGCATTGTAATAGGGATTTAGTTTTAGTTCCTTCCATTTATCGCGTTTGGCGGGGATATGATCGTAATCCTTCATCGCTTCCAGGTATAATCTTTTCTGATCATCGGGCAGCAGCGCAGGTGCTTCGGAGTAAAGTGTATCGAGTAGTATCTTACAATCCAGCACAGGGTCTTCTGCGTAATCAATAAACTCAAGCTGCACATCGGCAAAGCGGAAACCATACATATCCTCAATACGGCGCACTTTTTTTATGCGGGCAATATCGCCATTGGCAATAAAGCCGGTGCTTTTTTCCTCTTCATCCTGCATCCAGAAATAGTTGTTTTTCACCACCATTACCTGGTCGCCGCCGGTAAGCTCTTCTTCGCGGTATAATATACGCGCCCGTATTTGCCGGTTATAGGCATTAGCATTTTTGTTCGAGCGGCAAATGATTAGCGTATTATCGTGCCCGTATTTGCTATAGGCATAGTTAAGCCCCTCTTCCAGCATATCGCCCCCCATGCGAAACATATCGCTATATCCTTTGGTGACAATTTGTGGCATCTTCTCTTTTTTCTTGCGGATAATATCGCGCACACGGGTAACATTAAATAAAATGCCTGAATCTTTTTGCTGGCGCAGTACATCAGTTAGTTCGAAGCTAAAAACATCCAGTCCGAATTTATCTTTCATGTTTTTCACATCCAGCGCCGGGCTATCCTCCGAACCGACAGGGGGCAACTGTGCGGTATCGCCCACCAGCATCAGTTTGCAGTTTTTCCCGTTGTAAACAAACCTTAACAGATCAAACAACAAGGAACCCTTTTGATTAAGGCCAATTTCGTCCGAAATCATGGATGCTTCGTCAACAATAAACAGTGTATTATCGGCCAGATTATCGCCAATTAAAAAACCTTCATCAACATTAAACGCCGTTTTTTTGCGATAAATGCGTTTATGAATAGTAAAGGCCTTACGGCCCGAGTAGGCAGTGATTACTTTTGCCGCCCTACCGGTAGGTGCCAGCAACACATACTTAAAATTATATGCCCGCAAAGCTTTTGTTAATGCGCCTAAAACAGTGGTTTTACCTGTCCCGGCGTAGCCCTTCAAAATGAAGCATTCGTCGCCATTATTAGTTAGCAAAAACGTGTGCAGTTTGCCAAAAAGCTCCAATTGTTGCGGCGTAGCTTCGTGCGGGAATGCTTTTTGGATATAATCGGACACGAGTTGGGTTGATTAAGTTGGATTTAGTTGATTGGGTTGATTCAGTTAACAACTATTTAATTAATAACGCAAACTTAATTCTTAAATCAATTAAAGCTGTCAAATTCAGTCTTGATTATTTATTTTCATGAAAGCTATTCAACTTATTCAACTCAACATAACCCAATCATCCCTTCTCCCCTCTGGCTCTAAAAAAATAATAAGTCTGGCTGCTGTAGCTAAACACCACCACGATAATAGTGGTTAGAATTTTTGACGGCGTAGGATACCACCCCAAATAGTCGACAAAAAATTTGAGCAGCGCATAGTTGAAGAATATACAGATAACCACCACCAAAATATACCTCTGCAACTGGCTCCGGCCATTTAGTCCCGATTCCTGGAAGACGACGTATCGGTTTAAAAAGAACCCGGTTGGCAGCGAAATACTTAGTGCGGAAAACAACGCAGCAATATGCGGGCTTAAAGTAAAAAAGCCCAGTGTTACCAAATGTCCTTTAAAAATAAAATTATAGGCGATAGAAAAAAGAGAGATATCAAGCGCCGTATTTGCGCCTCCACAGGCAGCGTATCTGAATGTTTGCAGCGGCATAATTTTTTTGAAAATAGGATAAAAAAAATCTATCAGCCGCAAAATAAACAGCCTGATGCTTTCATGAATTCTCTTCCACAAGGGGTATTCTGTCATTTTAAATATGGATTGGGGCTGAATATAACAATTTCGGAATGGTTGAGCTATTAAATTATTTTTCAAGTTCTTAAAAAAAACGCAACCAATAATTTTCGTTTGCGTATAGCGATTTACATATTACAATTTTAAGACCTAAAGCTAACGTTATGAAAAAAATTTATCTTGAGTTTCTAAGAGGAATTTCATCAGTGTTCATCCTTGGTTGGCATTTAATTTTCCTTGCGCCTACCGGTCACCCCACAAGATTTGCAGGTTATTGGGGCACAGATGCTTTGATGTTATTTTTCATGCTATCGGGGCTGGTAATCAATATGTCTCAAAGTACTAAGCCAAAAACTACCATCCCTTTCTTAACCAACCGTTTTATTAGAATTTATCCGCAATTCCTGATTGGGATATTATTGGCATTCATTGCATTATATATTACAAATACCACATTTCCATCCATAAAAACTACTATAGGTAACCTTTTCCTGGTGAGCACCATGAACGATTATATGGGTTACATCGTCCCAAGTATTCAAAGCAACCTCGCTGTATGGTCATTGTCATTCGAGGTTGCATTTTATGTGCTTTTTGCATTCACCATTGGCCGGTATCAAAAAAAAGCACTGATATGTTGGTTCATGATTTCGTTGATTGCCATACCACTTCATTTTTTAAGATCAGATCGTGACGTTTTTACACATGCCATCGCTATTTTTTCATTTTCATCTATCTGGCTGGTAGGCTATTATATTTATGAATACCGTCACCTCATTTATACCGATAAATATGTTGTACTCTTTAGTCTTGGAGTTCTGCCCTTAATTTCGCGAATGCATTTTTCCGCAAACTTTTATGATCCATTCCGTTATTTTATCTTTGCTATTTTTGCCATCCCGTTCTTCCGTTACTGTTTACAATTACCACCCGCCGGCAAAAAAATAAAGATAATTTATGTGGTGATACCCCATATTCTTATTGTTTTTGCCGCTTTAACTATACGTTATTTGCCGCTTAAAAACGCCATTGCATACAGCACTTTGCCATACGTTTATATAGGTTTGGGCTATCTGGCTGACGTGTTAAAAATTAATGCAAGGCTAAAAGATTTTATCAATAAATCGGGTGCTATTATGGGTAAATATTCATATTCGTTATATATCAGCCATTTCCCAATCGTATTTATTTTTTCTAAGCTAATGCATAACATTTGGGGCTATGTATTTTTTTGCCTTCCGGTTGTTTTTGTTGTTGCATACAGCCTTGAAACCTGGTTGCAACCTGCTGTAGTAAAATATTTTAGAAAAGCGAAAGCCATGGTGCCTGCTACAGAGTCCACTGCGGGCAATTACCCTGAAACAATTTCGCCCTATTTATTCCCTGCAGGCAGGCCCGAAATAATCGCATAAAAAATGTAACCAAAAATTCAAAGTTTCGTATAAAGTTTCTGAGCATAGGGCACTCGGCGTTTATCAAAATGACTATGAAGAAACTTTACCTTGAGTTTATACGTGGTGCTGCAGCTATAACTGTGCTTGTATATCATTTTTTGGAGTTGCAAACGCTCCGGAACCATTCCAAACATTTTTATTTTGCCAATTGGGGTACCGATGCCGTTATTATATTTTTCATCCTATCGGGCGTTGTTATTAATATTTCGCAAACCAATAATCCTAAGGAAAAAGGTCAGTTTTTAGGCAACCGTTTACTTCGTATTTACCCGCAATTGGTTACCGGTTTAATTTTGGGTTTGGCAGTATTGTATGTAACCCAGTCCGAATTACCATCCGTCGGCACCATAGCCGGCAATTTTCTGATGATCAGCGCTATAAAAAGCTATATGATCAATATAGTCCCTTGTATTGAAAGCAATAGCCCATTGTGGAGTATATCATACGAAATTGTGTTTTATCTCCTTTTTGCTTTGTCTATTGGTAAATATCAAAAAAAGGCGGTTGTAGCGTGGTTTATAACCGCGCTTTGCGTAATGCCACTTTACTATTTGCAAATTGGCCCTGATGTTTTAAAGCACTTTGTAGCAGTACTGGCATTTTCGTCTATTTGGCTTACCGGCTATTATGTTTATCAGTTCCGTAATAAATTTTATGTCAACAAGTATACCGCTTTGTTTAGCGCAGGTACGTTGCCATTAATTTCGCGGATGCATATCTCTTCCATCTATTACGATCCGGCCAAGTATCTGTTGTTTGCTGTATTTGCAATTCCGTTTTTTAGATTTTGTTTGCAAACGCGAAAACAAGGTAAAAAAATCAATCTCTTTTATTTAATAATTCCTTACCTGCCAGTTGTTTATATTGTGTTTAATCAACCTTACTTAACATTTACCAGTTTCGCTCTGTATAGTATTTTACCAGCAGTTTTAATGAGCATTTGCTTTGTTGTCGATATCCTAAAAATTAAAGCCGTAGTTATCAATTTTATTAACAGTACGGGTAACTTTTTAGGTAAATATTCCTACTCAATATATATTTGCCATTACCCTGTGTTGTTCTTTTTTGCAGCATTTGTTCATAACCCTGTGTTAAACCTGCTGCTAAGTGTTGCTTGCATTGCCCTTATTGCTTACGGCCTCGAAACTTATTTGCAGCCCGCCGTGGTAAGTTATTTCAGAAGACCACAAGCCGCCGGTCAATCGCCTGTTTTCAGCTTCCGGGCATGGCTTAAACCTGCCTTTGAACTGGCATTAGTGAAACGAATAATCGTATCGTTAATGACTACTGTTGTTTGGTTGCTGCTACTCCCATTCCATAACCGTTAGAGGAATCTGATCAAATTTTTTCCAGCTTTACAGCGAAAACCTTACCGGGTTTTCGCTGTTTTCGTTTTAATATTTGGCGTATGTTTATTTATTATAAAAATAATTACTTTTGTTAATCTACATGAGCAGCAACAACTACACAGATAATTCGTTCAATTTATACCAGGCTTATAGCTACACCTTGTTATTACAGGTTGACGCTACATCATTTAGTTATGCGGTTGTATATCAAAACCGGTTGCTGGTTTCGGCGCAAAACTGTTCTTTAAATGAGCTTTCCCGTCCGCAACAACTGGCTGATTTACTGTCGGCTACCTATAAAAAAGTAATTATAGGCTTACCAGCAACCGGGTTAACCCTGGTACCAAAAAGCTTATTCAGCGAAGAACGTATTGCGGCTTTTGCCCGTTACCTTGATGTTAAGGAAACCGAGAAAGTATTGGCCCAACCGCTGGACGACCAAAACGTAATTATTTATAAAACCAATGCTAATTTGATTGCAGCGGTAGAGAAATTCAATCTGGGCAACACCGTATATACCGCGAAGGGCTGGATAAAAGCGGTTGCCAAAGGTAATCCCGGTAGTAACAACCTGTACCTGGAGATTGGAAAAAATACAGTTCAGCTATTATATTTTTCGTTAGGAAGCCTGCGTTTTTACAACACTTTTGAATTCGGTAGCGAAGATGAGCTGGTTTATTTTGCCACGTTTGTTTGCGAAGAACTGAATTTAAAACCACTGCAAACTACATTAGTTTTAAGTGGCGAAATAAGCCTGGGCGATAAAAATATGAACCGGCTGAGCGATTTCTTTATAAAAGTTCAATTAAATACCACGCAGGTTTTAGAGTTACCCGGCCAAATTCCGGGGCATAAATTCCTGTCGCTTGCTGCTTTATCGTTATGCGGATCATCGGAGGCACTTTAAGGGGACTAAGGCTTAATCCGCCAAATGATTTGCCCGTTCGCCCTACTACAGATCTGGCTAAAGAAGCACTATTTAATATTCTGCAAAACCAAATTGAGTTTGAAGGCATACGTGTGCTCGATCTATTCAGCGGCACCGGCAATATATCTCTCGAATTTGCCTCGCGTGGCGCCGAACAGGTAACGTCTGTAGATCGCAGCATTCAATGTGTACACTATTTGAAAGATACCGCCCGCCAGCATAAACTAACCAATATCACGGCGCATAAGGACGACGTTTTTAAATACCTGCAATTAGAAACCGAACAGTTCGACCTAATTTTTGCCGATCCCCCTTACGACTTAAACCGCATACCCGAAATACCGGGGATTATTTTCGACAAAAACCTGCTGTTGCCAGATGGTTTATTGATTGTTGAACATCAGTCGCTGCAAAACTTAAGCAAGCACCCGGCATTTGTGGAGCAACGGAAGTACGGGCATTCGTCGTTTTCTTTTTTCAGGGCGGGAAGCTCTGAGGAACTTTAACCTATCCATTTTTTGTCATTCAAAGTGAAGAATCTTCTGAGCCATGCAATAGTCGCTGTTCATATTCGAGAAGTTCGTCGGAGAAGATTCTTCACTTTGTTCGGAATGACAACGGGGCTATATTATATAGGATTATACCTCTTCAAACTTCAATTACCTTAACGTCCAACTCTTTTATAAATCCTAATTCATCCGATTGTGAATTAGTAATCACCGTATCAATCATCTTTAAATCCCCAAACTTCAAATAAGTCTCCTTTCCAATTTTACTCTCGTCGCACAATAAATAGGTTGCCGCGCTGTGGTTGGCAAATGCCTGCGTAATATCGGCTTCCAATTCACTGTTGGCAAATAAGCCATTGCGCGAAATACCGTCCACACCTAAAAATGCTTTCGTAGCTTTGTAATTGGCTATGTGCGCATTAGCTATGCGTCCGTGCATGGCTTTGCGTTCTGCATCGTACTCCCCTCCTATTATATTCAGCGACACCATGCTACCCTGTAATTCGAAAATAACCGGTACAGAGTTGGTAATTACCTTTATCTTTTTGCTTTTTATAAACTGGCAAAGGCGAAAAACCGTGCTGCCACAATCCATAAAAATAATATCGCCATCGTTTATCAGGGCGGCTGCAGCGCGGCATATCCTATCTTTAGCCTCTACGTTTTTTGCCGCTTTGTTTACAAAATCATGTGGTATCTCCAGCGGATTCACTTTCATGGCCCCACCATGAGTGCGAAAAAGCAGGCCATCCGCAGCCAATTGATTCAAATCGCGGCGTACGGTTATTTCTGAAATAGCCAAATCAACGGCTAATTGTTTGATATCTGCCTCGCCCGCAGCTTTCAGTTTTTCTAAAATTATTTGCTTTCTTTTTTGAAAGTTCATTTTTTATATTTTACTTTGATCAAAAATAATCATTTCCAATCAAAAACAATCAAACTATTTTGAAAAATATAAATATTCTTCACACTGATATACTATCCGACAACTGGTATGTACTAAAAAAAATAACATACCAGGATACCGCCGCAGACGGCACAGTGACAACACAAAGCCGCGAAGCTTATGATCGCGGTAACGGCGCTACCATATTATTATACAACAAACAACGCGAAACTGTGATACTAACCCGCCAATTCCGGATGCCGACATACATCAATGGTAATGCCGACGGTTATTTAATTGAATGCTGCGCAGGTTTGCTGGATAAAGATAACCCCGAGGACTGCATCAGGCGCGAAACACAGGAGGAAACCGGGTATAAAATTTCAGCAGTTAGGAAAGTATTTGAAGCCTATATGTCGCCCGGGTCGGTGACCGAGATATTGCATTTTTTTATAGCCGAGTACAATCAGGATATGAAAATAAGCGAAGGCGGCGGACTTGAAGCCGAAAACGAAAACATTGAAGTGCTGGAGCTGCCATTTAAGCAGGCGCTGCAGATGATAAAAACCGGCGAGATACGGGACGCAAAAACGATAATGCTATTGCAATATGCTTTGATTTCGGATTGTCTGAACCATGATTTTTAGGATTTAAAGATGGCCATGATGCATATCCATGATTAAATGTTGATCACAGATTGAAATTGATTAGCGTGATTACACTGATTTTACATTATACCCAAATAAATGACATACCATCTGCGCAATCAAAAAAATCATCTTTAATCTGTGATCAAAAAATAAATCCGAAATCCCAATGATGATACTTATAGCAGGCCCGTATCGCTCGGGCACAAACGACGATCCCGATTTGATTCAGCAAAATTTAGACCGCATGGAAGCCATGGCCTTGCCGTTATTCCGGGCCGGACACATACCGCTTATTGGCGAGTGGCTGGCGCTACCCTTGTTAAAATCAGCAGGCTCCAAATACCCGGGCGATGATGCCTACCAGGAAATATCCTATCCAATAGCCCGGCGCCTGCTCACCAAATGCGATGCTGTGTTGAGAATAGAAGGCGCCTCAAAAGGTGCCGACGGTGACGTAAAATTGGCCAAAGAATTAGGCTTGAAGATTTATTACAAGCTGGAAGATATTATTGGCTGAAATGTTACCTTTGGCAGGATTTATTCAGGAAAACAATGAAAATCGCGCTCTTCCCCGGTTCATTTGACCCGGTTACCAAGGCTCATGTCGATATTGTAAAAAGATCTGTCGGCTTGTTCGACAAGGTCTATATCGGCATTGGTGTTAACAGTACCAAAGCCGGCTTTTTAAGCATCGAAAAAAGGGAGCAAATGCTTCGGGCGGTTTTCGAAACCGATCCGCGCATTCATATCGTAGCGTATGAAGGTCTTACGGTAAATTTTTGTAAAAGTATAGGCGCAACTTATATGATACGCGGCATTCGTACTGTATCAGACTTTGAGTACGAAAAAGCCATCGCACAAATGAATCATTCGCTCGAACCTGAGATTGAAAGCATTTTCATCGTAAGCAAGCCAGGCTATTCGTCTATCAGTTCGAGCATTGTGCGCGAAATTATGCGTTATAACGGCGATGTAAGCCAGTTTATTCCGCAGCAAGCGCTACCCTACCTGTAACTAATTTTTGTTTTACCAGCACATCCATAATGGATGGGAAGGTATTTTCAACAATCGGTTCAATATGGTGCTTTTTAAACCAGCGTACGTCAGTAATGCCTTCTTCTTTTTGGGGCTTTAATTTTCCCTGGGCCTTGCAGCGCATTTTAAACCAGTGTGTTTTCTTTAACACAACCTCGCCCCGGTTAATATAAACGTGGTAGGTTTTGCAAATTTTATCGCCCAGCTCGCTTACTTTAATACCGCATTCTTCTTCTACCTCGCGTACCGCTGCCTCCTTAACCCGTTCATCTTTTTCAATTTTCCCTTTCGGGATATCCCATTTGCCATTACGAAAAATAAACAAATATTCGCCATTTTCGTTTTTAACTAAGCCACCGGCAGCCTCAATAAGGGTGATGTTTTTTTTAATTACCTTTAAAAAGGTACGGGCATCGTTACAATGCACATAGAAGAAATTACTGCGATGAGCGAGTATCCACGTATACAAAATTTTCAGGTCAAATGCCTCGGCATCAATGGCTGTGTAATTTTCTTTGCGCTTTGGCAGCGATTCTGTTAGCAGTATCACTTTTTCGTTAATATAAATTCTGTATTTTTGGGCCATGTTTGATAAATCAGAGACAGAACAAAAGGTTGCTGAATTCCTCTTGCAAATTAAAGCAATAAAATTACAACCTGCCAATCCTTTTACATGGGCCTCGGGCTGGAAGTCGCCAATTTATTGCGATAACCGGATTACACTCTCGCACCCAACTATACGCACGTATATAAGGCAGCAGTTAAGTGAGCTGGTGCAGGATAAATTTGGATCGGCTGGTTGCATTGCCGGGGTGGCTACAGCGGGTATTCCGCAGGGTGTATTGGTTGCACAGGAATTGGGCCTGCCCTTCATCTATGTGCGCGCAAAGCCAAAAGATCATGGCACCGGAAATTTAATTGAGGGCGATGTATTGCCGGGCCGACGGGTGGTGGTGATTGAAGATTTGATATCAACTGGCAAAAGCAGCCTGCAAGCCGTTGAGGCCCTGCGCGATGCAGGTTATGACGTAGCCGGACTGGCAGCCATATTTACTTATGGTTTTGACGTAGCTACGGAAAATTTTAAACAAGCCAACTGCCCGTTTGTAACGTTAAGCAATTACAATGCATTGGTAAAGTATGCCGGCGATAACCAGTTTATATCCGAAAGCGATATTGAATTACTGAGCCAATGGCGGGTTGATCCGGGTGCCTGGGGAAAATAGTTTGCAATGTGCAGTTTGCATTTTGGCAGATATTTGTTTGCAGTGCACAAATATCCCGATTCCGGTAAAAAACTAAAACAACATGCCACCCCAATTGTTACATGCTGACTATTTAACAGATAAAAAACTGCAAACTGCCTGCCGGCAACTGCAAACTGAACAAAAATGAGCATCTTTAAAAGTACAACCACTATAAATCGCCCGGTAAATGAAGTTTACCAGTTTTTAGCCGACTTAAAAAACCATAGCCAGTTAATGCCCGAGAACGTAGAGAACTGGAATGCAACCAATGATGAGGCCAGCTTTACCATAAAAAACATGGGAAAGCTTAGCCTCAAGGTAAAAAACCGTGTGGAAAACCGCGAAATCAGTATCGTTCCAGCCGAAAAACCGCCATTTGATTTGGAGTTAAAATGGACCTTAACTGAAAACAATAACCGAACAGATGTTTTATTTACAATCGACGCGAATTTGAATATGATGATGAAAATGATGGCGTCCGGCCCTTTACAAAAATTGGCCGATCACGAAACTCAAAGTATATTATCTATATTAACTTAGATACCTCAACAAATCACCCGCACACATCCCGGAACTAATATTCCTTTTCCTTCAACACACGGAACGTGAAAACAAACACATTTGCTAATAATAGCAATGCAATAATCAGTGCCATAACCTTTTAATTTAATGTATAATTTATATTAGATTTATACACATTATAACGTGTCATGTTATCTTAAAGTTTACCCTTTCTAATTAATACTTATTTTTCAATAAATAGTGGCATTTATTATGCAATTAAAGTTAAAGAGGCAATAATTGGATAAATTTTGCAACATTTTTACATTTAGCTATAGCTACAAAACTGCGAAAAACAGTGGATTTGAGTTTAAAAACGCCTGAAACGGCGAATAACCCAAAAACAAGGGATTATAGTATAAAGGAATTTAAATACTGTGAACCCACTCCATGCAGCTACGTTTTCCAACTTTCCAAACTTTTCCGGCCCGATAATTATCGGAATTCCGGACTTTCCGACTTCCCTCCCCTTGCTTCCCGGGCAATTTTAACGTACTTTTGCGCCAAATTACAGGGGCAGCATGATTACGGTATCCAATTTAACTTTACGCTATGGTAAACGCACTTTATTTGAAGACGTTAACCTAAAATTTACACAAGGCAACTGCTATGGCATCATTGGCGCCAACGGAGCCGGTAAGTCAACTTTTCTGAAAATACTATCGGGCGAGGTTGACCCAAGCAGCGGCTCGGTAAGTTTTACGCCAGGCGAGCGGATGGCGGTGCTAAGTCAGAATCACTATGCCTTCGATGAATTTACTGTGCTGGAAACCGTAATGATGGGGCATAAGGAAATGTATGCCATAATGAAAGAAAAGGATGCCATTTACCTGAAAGAAGATTTTAACGATGCTGATGGACACCGCGCCGGAGAGTTGGAAAATCTTTTTGCGGAAATGGATGGTTGGAATGCAGAAAGCAATGCCGCCACTATGCTAAGCAACTTAGGGATAAAGGAAGAATTTCATTACCAATTAGTTAAAGATTTAGATAACACCCAAAAAGTGCGCGTATTATTAGCGCAGGCCCTTTTTGGTAAACCCGATATTTTATTACTGGATGAGCCTACCAATGATTTGGACATCCATACCGTAACCTGGCTGGAAGACTTTTTAGCATCGTACGAAGCCATTGTACTGGTAGTATCGCACGACAGGCACTTTTTGGATACCGTTTGTACCCACGTGGTGGATATAGACTTTGCCAAAATGACCATTTATACCGGTAACTATACTTTCTGGTACGAATCGAGTCAATTAGCACTGAAACAACGTTCGGATCAGAATAAAAAGACCGAAGACCGCGTGAAAGAGTTACAGGAGTTTATCCGCCGCTTTAGCGCCAATGCATCCAAATCAAAACAGGCAACCAGCCGTAAAAAAGCGCTTGATAAAATTAATCTCGACGAAATTCAGCCGTCGAACCGTAAATATCCAGGAATTATTTTCAATAATTTAGGCCGCGAAGCCGGCGACCAGATTTTGCAAGTAGAAAACCTGAGTAAATCGTTAAACGGCGAGAAACTATTTTCCAAGGTTCGTTTTATGGTGAATAAGGGCGACAAAATTGCTATCCTATCGCAAAACAGTTTGGCCACTACTGCCTTTTACAATATTTTAAGCGGAAGAGATACTGATTTTAAAGGGGAATATAAATGGGGCGTAACTATCAACGCCGCCGATATACCTATTGACAATACCGAATATTTTAAAGGAAAAGACGATAACCTGATTGACTGGCTGCGCGAATATTCACCGGGCGAAAAGGATGACCAGTTTATTCGCGGCTTTTTAGGCCGGATGCTGTTTAGCGGCGAAGAAGTGCTAAAAAAGAGCAATGTACTATCAGGCGGCGAAAAAATGCGCTGCATGTTTAGCCGCATGATGCTGCAATCGGCCAATCTGTTGATGTTTGACGAACCAACCAATCACCTTGACCTGGAATCCATCACAGCCCTTAACAATGGCATGAAGGATTTTCGCGGCACCATTCTGTTTACCTCACGGGATCATGAGCTGGTTGAAACCGTAGCTAACCGTATCATAGAAATAACACCGGGTGGTACTATCGATAAGCTGATGACCTATGATGAGTACATCAACAGCGACGCAGTACAACAGCTACGCGATGAGATGTACAAGTAGTAATTAAGGGGTTAATTTGAAAAGGTTTTCGCCAATGGATTAGGGTAATTGTCACTTTGATCCTCGGCTACATTGTCCAAACATTTAAAATCCTTCTCAACCAACAGGAATAGCCCGTTATCTTGGTATTCAACGCCAACGTTATCGGGCAATTCCCATTTGTTTGCCAGCGTCGCAGGCATAAACAGGGTAATTTTATTGTCTTCGAAAACAGCCGACAAATTGTTAAGCCGGTTTTGCTGCAGGGCGTACGTAAGCCTTTGCGCGCCAAAATCTGTTATCTCTTCAATATAGCCGTTTTTCATAAACTTATCTACATCGCTCTTGGTAAGCCTGTATCGCAGAGAGTTTCCTTTTATCCTGATCTTCATGGTGCTGCTTTCTATTGGGGAATATTGGTTACTTCGCCTATAATAATAATAGCCGGGTAGGTTAATTGCATGCTTTCGGCAATTTCCGGCAGGTTTTTCACCAGCCCTCTCGCTGATTTTTGATTCGGAAGTGAGGCATGCTGTATAATTGCCGCTGGTATATCACCGTTTCCCGATTCTATATAAGCTTCTGCTATTTCATGTAATTTTTTCATCCCCATATAAACAACTACCGTTGCCTTGCTCTGGATGGCCAATTTCAAATCGGCAGATAAGCGGCCATCCTTTTTTGTGCCCGTAACCATCCATACGCTTTCACTTAGTGACCGATGTGTTAATGGTATATCTTCAAACCCCGATGCCTGCATACTGGTAATACCGGGGATAAAATGCGTTTTTATCCCGTGTTCACGAGCATATATAATTTCTTCGAAGCCCCGGCCAAATATAAACGGATCGCCCCCTTTTAGGCGCACTACTTTTCCTTTGGTAAATGCAAAGTGTTTAATCATCTCGTGAATTTGTTCCTGTGGGGTGTATTCGCCATAGGGCTGTTTGCCAACATATATTTTGTCGCAGTGTTCGGGCGCCAGGCTTAAAAGATCTTTGTTAGCCAGGTTATCATACAATATAACATCGGCCTGTTGTAGTATTTTATAGCCTTTAACGGTAATTAATTCAGGATCACCGGGGCCAGCACCCAGGACAAATAACTCTGGAATAACAGTTATATTTTTCATGTTTTTAGCAAATTATTAAAAATCAGTCCATTTTAAGTGATAATAAAATCATTTTTTCAATAAATTATAACATTTGATATAAAATATTGAGTAAATTATGATTTAAATCATATAAATATCAATTTTATATTTAATTAATCATTTAATTTATGACCAAATTAATAAAATATATTTGAATTATCGATTTAATTGTTTAAAATTGCTATTGTAAATGCAAATTAGGTCGCACTTGTTGTATTTACGGGTTAAAACGCTTTAACAATTTAAAAAACTCGATATGATCAAACCAACAATTATTGTAGTTGGCAATGGCATGGTAGGTTATAAGTTTTGCGAAAAACTGGTAGCCCGGTCGGCAGACTTCAACATCATTGTTTTTGGCGAAGAACCGCGCCACGCTTATGACAGGGTTCACCTCAGCGAATACTTTAACGGAAAATCGGCTGATGATCTTTCTCTTTCAACATTTTCCTGGTATCAGGAACATGATATAACCCTGCACCTTGGGGACCCCATTCAGGATATAAACCGCACTGCCAAAACGGTACATTCATTATCAGGCATTACTTTCCAATACGATTTCCTCGTATTGGCCACCGGCTCTTCGGCATTTGTGCCGGATATTCCTGGTGTTGAAAAAGAAGGTGTTTTTGTGTATCGCACTATTGAGGATCTGGAGCTAATGAAAGCTTATGCCCCTAAAGTTAAAACAGGCGCTGTAATGGGTGGTGGTTTGCTGGGCCTGGAAGCGGCCAAAGCGTTAATGGACCTGGGCGTTGCCGAAACACATGTAATTGAATTCGCCCCCCGCCTGATGCCCAGGCAGATTGATTCTGCCGGGAGTGCCATGCTGCAATCCAAACTCAAAGAACTTGGGTTAAGCATTCACTTAAATAAAAGCACTGCTTATATAGGTGGTGGGCACAAAATAGAAAACCTGCATTTTACCGACGAAAGTGTGCTGGCTATAGACATGCTGGTAATATCCGCAGGAATAAGGCCGCGCGATGAGCTGGCAAAACTTTGCGGACTGCAAACGGGCATACGCGGGGGAATTGTTGTTAACGAAAAAATGCAAACCAGCGACAGCTGCGTTTTTGCGATTGGCGAGTGCGCTTTGTACGAAGGCATGATATACGGCCTGGTAGCACCCGGCTACGAAATGGCCGATATTGTAGTTAACCAGTTAACTGCAGGCAGCAAACTATTTTACGGCTACGACATGAGCACCAAACTAAAACTAATTGGTGTTGATGTGGCCAGCTTTGGCGATGCTTTTGTAACCGAGCCCGATTGCCGCACCATTGTTTTTGAGGATACCCACAAAGGCATATATAAACGCATTAATATAAGTACTGATGGTAAGCAATTATTGGGTGGCATTTTAATTGGCGATGCCGATGCCTATAACATGCTGCTGCAAACCGTTAATAATAAAATAGTACTTCCGCCTAATCCCGAAGATTTAATATTAGGTGCGCGGGGCGGCGCTGAAAGTGAAGGCACCGGGGTGATGAGCTTGCCCGACGATGCGCTTATTTGCTCGTGCGAAGCAGTTAATAAAGCTGCCATTTGTTCAACTGTCAGCGATTTGGGCATTACGACTATTGAGGGAATGAAAAAATGCACCAAAGCCGGAACCGGCTGCGGCGGCTGTGTTCCTTTAGTTAAGGACCTGATTGCAGGCACCATGAAAGCCAATGGCCAGTATATTAAAAATGTAATTTGCGAGCATTTTGAATATTCAAGACAGGAGCTTTTTGATTTAGTAAAGATTGGTCAAATTAAAAACTACGACCTGGTGCTAGATCATTTTGGAAAAGGGGACGGTTGCGAGGTATGCAAACCTGCCGTGGCCAGTATACTATCCAGCCTGTGGAACGATGTAATTGTTAAGCAGGATACCATACAGGATAGTAACGACCGCTTTTTGGCGAACATTCAAAAAGGCGGAACCTATTCGGTAGTGCCACGCATTCCGGGAGGAGAAATCACCCCTGATAAATTAATTGTACTGGGGCAGGTGGCCAAACGGTACAGATTATATACCAAGATTACCGGCGGACAGCGGATTGACCTGTTCGGCGCGCATCTAAATGATTTGCCTGCCATTTGGGAAGAGTTAATAGATGCCGGCTTTGAAAGCGGCCACGCCTACGGCAAGGCGCTGCGGACCGTAAAAAGTTGTGTTGGCAGCACCTGGTGCCGGTTTGGCTTGCACGACAGTGTATCGTTCGCTATTGAAATTGAAGACAGATATAAGGGCATACGCGCTCCGCATAAAATTAAGGGAGGAGTAAGTGGCTGTGTACGCGAATGCGCCGAAGCGCAGGCAAAAGACTTTGGAATTATTGCCACCGAAAAAGGTTGGAACCTGTATGTATGCGGTAACGGCGGTTCGAAACCCCAGCATGCCCAGTTGCTGGCTACTGATATTGATAAAGAAACACTGGTTAAATACCTCGACAGATTCCTGATGTTTTATATAAAAACCGCCGAACCGTTGTCCCGCACCGCAACGTGGTTAAATAAAATGGATGGTGGCTTAAGTTATTTAAAAAATGTAATCGTGAACGATAGTCTTGGTTTAGGCGCTCAATTGGAAGAAGAAATGCAATCATTAGTAAACAGCTATCACTGCGAATGGAAAGAGGTTATTGAAGACCCCGCTTTGCGCAAACGATTTACACATTTTATTAATGCGCCCGACGAAAAAGATCCGAGCGTACAGTTCGAGCCCATGCGGGATCAGGTTAAAGCGAAATGGTAATATTAAAAAGATCAGAAAAAATGGAAACAATTATTACAACAGCAATTGATTGGGTTTTGGCTTGTTATGCCGATGATGTACCTGCAAATGGGGGCGCCTGTGTTAAACTAAGGAATGAACAAATTGCGGTTTACAATTTCGCCCGCCGGGGTGAATGGTATGCAACCCAAAATTTATGCCCGCACAAACAGCAAATGGTTTTATCGAGAGGTATGATTGGCAGCGCCGGCGAAACATGCGAACCAAAGGTGGCCTGCCCCTTTCACAAAAATACTTTTTCCCTTTTAAGCGGGCAATGTTTAACTAATGAAGAATTATCCATCAAAACCTTCCCGGTAATGGTAGACAATGGGAAAGTTTACATTGGTTTTGCCTGACATTTTATATAGAGAAATTTCGGTTCATCAACAGGGCGTCGTACTTATTTAAGTTTGAGAATAATGGCTATGTCTCTCCGCCGCCTGGCGGGGAGCTTCGTTTTTTACAATTGTTCATCAGTTAACGCCAAAAGCTTTTCTTCGTCGTTCACAATTATTTTTTTACCTTTTGCCTCTATAATTTCCTCTTTCAGCATTTCATTTAACACACGGAATACTGTTTCATAGGTGGCACCAGCATAAGATGCCAGATCCTGCCGTGAAAGCTCAATGTTAATTGAACCATCGGCTTTTTTTCCGAACTGTTTTTGTAATGAAATTAATGCCTGAGCCACCCTTCCCTTAACTGACATGTGCGCCAGGTTGCGCATCTTCTTTTCCGATTCTTGTAATTCGCTTGCTAAAAACATCATCAGGTTATATGTAAAATCGGTATTAACCTTTAAGGTCGATTCAAAAAAATCAATATCTACAAAGCAAATAACACCATCTTCAAGCGCAGTTGCCGAAATGGGATAAACGTTGTTTGGACCAAGGCCCCTATGACCAAAAATAGCGCCACTTGAAGCAAACCGAATGATCAGCTCTTTTTCGGGCCCCCATTTTTTGTGAACTTTAACAATCCCTTCGTAAACAAAGTAAACTCCTTTAACCGCATCACCTTCATTAAATATTACCTCGCCTTTTCTTACTTTAAAATTCTTTTTATTGGCAGCAATTGCCGGCTGCCACTGCTTTAAACAGTTTTGGCACATAAAACAGCTATTTATATCACATTCGCTTTTACTTTTCTTCATTTACTCCCAATTATATACATGCGTTAACTTTATGGACACAATTTATTTAATTACATCGACCAAAAAGACAAAACTATCATAAATAGACAACAAAATTTTAAAAAACAACGGTTTAAATTGTTTAAATCACAAAAACAGTCATAAATTTTTATTAAAACTCAACAATAATCTAATTAATTTAAACATAATACCAAAAACACATTATAAAATTTACATTTTACCAAAAAAATAGATTTACATTTTTGAAATTTTGATAAAAAACAAGGTTTTATATAATTTATATCATAAAAGTGTGTAAAAAATACACAACTAATTTAATTTTAGCATTAAATACGCTATATTTATAACAATTAAACAGATTAATAAAAAATAGCTAACAATAACACGCCGCGTATGAAGAAACAGTAATACCAAGAAAAATAAAAAAGCCCTGCCGGGAGGTCGCATTCCCAGACAGGGTTAAACAGTTTTTATCGCTTTAACAAATAAAAAACTAATCAAATGTACAAAAATGTATTAAACCAACGCATTATTGGCATAATTCTATTGTTTTCATCATGTTTAATGACGGTCACGGCGAAAGCACAGACGTCAAATGAAAATTCAACAGTTAGTTATGCAAATGCTGATCTGAAATCGGGTAAAAAATCAGATCAACCCTCCACCCTACCCGCAACCACTACAAAATCAGCCGAAACAGACACCGCCTGGAAACCGACAAGACGGTTATGGGGTTATGCCTTCGGCGATTTTTATTACAATGCACACGCCGATGCTGGTAACCGCGGGCCAGAGACCAACTATAATGGCGTGCCAACTTACCGAAACGCCTTCCAGTTTCGGCGCATCTATTTGGGGTACGAATACGACATCAACAAAAAATTTACCGCCGAAGTTTTGCTCGCATCCGAGCCAAGTGCCAATACAGCTGTTTCAGGCACTACAAGCATACCCAACAGCGACAATTTGGCAGATGGCAAAATGGCCTTCTATATCAAAAACTTCGACCTGCGATGGCATGGCGTTTGGAAGGGAACAGATTTTGTTGTCGGCGAAATGCTTACGCCCGGCTTCCCTATGTTAACCGAAAAGATATGGGGCTACCGTGCAATTGAAAGGACCGTCGCCGATTTTCACAGAACCAACGCTTATGATATTGGTGCTTCCCTGCAGGGCGTTTTTGATCCTGCAACAAAAAACTTCGGTTATAATATATTAATCGCGAATAATAGTAATGGCAGTTCCGCCAGTTTAGGGGCAGCCGCAAATGCCAATACCGGTTTTTATAAAGCTTTTTACGGCGATGTGTACGCCAAGTTTTTAAACCAAACATTGATTTTCGACTTGTATGCCGATTATATGAAAACCACGCCTGCTACGGCAACGGTTGGCGGACAATACCGCAGCATGATCAAAGGGTTTGCAGCCTATACCACACCGAAAATCACCTTCGGACTGGAGGCGTACACACAGAAAATAGCAAACGCCGTGTCGGACGCCACAACCAAAAGCGCCGCCGATGCAAGGGTTGAGGCAATTTCAGTTTACGCACACGGCGCCATCTATAAAGATAAATGGGGATTTTTTGCACGCTACGATGGCTACAACCCGGATAACGACTTTAACGCAGCAGATGTTTATACTGCTAACACCAACCTGCCCGCCTACAGTCCCTTTGCAAAAGAGCATTTTATAACAGCCGGTTTAGATTTTACCCCTGCAAAAAACATTCATTTTATGCCAAATCTGTGGTTCATTCAATATAAAGATCAACGAAATCCAACAACGGCAGGGTATTTACCCGATAGCCATGTATTGGTTTACCGGGCAACATTCTTTTACATTTTTGGCAAATAAACAAGGAGAAAACGATCATGAAAAATCAATTAACCAAACTCAACATATTTTCAATAAAAGGAGTGCAAATGCGCACCTTCCATATTACCTGGCTCATGTTTTTTGTATGCTTTTTTGGATGGTTCGGCCTTGCGCCGTTAATGCCAACCATAAGGGGCGAACTTCATTTAACCAAGGGGCAGGTGGGCGATATTATTATCGCATCGGTTACTGCAACCATTATAGCCCGGTTAATTATAGGGCGACTTTGCGATACCTGGGGTCCCCGTAAAACGGCTATCCGCTTACTGCTGATAGGTTCGTTGCCGGTATTTTTTGTTGGCCTTGCGCATAGCTATATGACCTTTCTTTTATTCAGGCTGGCGATAGGTGTTATCGGCGCATCGTTTGTGATCACGCAGTTCCACACCTCTATGATGTTTGCCCCTAAAATAAAGGGCACAGCCAACGCCGTTACCGGCGGCTGGGGAAATCTCGGCGGTGGGGTAACCAATATGGTTATGCCATTAATCTTCGCGGCTATTGTGGGCTTCGGCTATACAAAAGGCGAAGCCTGGCGCTATGCCATGATCGTTCCGGGAGTAATGATGTTAATCATTGCTTTTCTTTATTATAAATACACAAAAGATACTCCTGATGGTAACTATGACGAAATAGGATATAATAAAGGAAAATCATCAAAAACCGACTGGTCCGTTTTGGCTGACTGGCGCATTTGGGCACTTACAGCTGCTTATGCTATGTGCTTTGGCATGGAAATAACCTTCGATAATGTGGCCTCACTGCACTTTGTAGATAATTTTCATCTTAGCCAAAGTGCGGCAGGCTTTTGGGCCGGTGCTTTTGGTTTTATGAACCTTTTTGCAAGAGCGCTCGGAGGTATTGTATCCGATAAAGTAGGGGGCAAATTTGGCATGAGAGGCAAAGGTTTGCTACTTGCGGGTGTTTTATTACTCGAGGGCTGCGGACTGATCTTATTTGCACAGTCAGGCAGTTTGATGATTGCAATCATATCCATGCTGTCTTTTGCCTTATTCCTTAAGATGTCAAACGGCGCTACCTATGGGATTGTGCCCTTTGTAAATACAAAAAATGTAGGGATGGTGAGCGGCATCGTAGGTGCTGGGGGCAACCTTGGCGGGATGTTGTTTGGCTTCCTGTTCAAATCATCCACCATCACTTATGTGCAGGCCTTTACTTATATCGGCTACGCGGTGATAGCTGTAGCCTTAATTGTATTGATCACCAGATTCACAAAAGCGGCCGAAGAAACCGAAAGTATTGAAATGGAGCCGGTATTGGCTGGGGCTTAGGCTAATTAAAAACACAAATAAATGCCCCTAAAAAAGCAGCAAATAAATACATCAACTTCTACCTGCTGTTATTGCGGAGTGGGTTGCGGTGTGCTTGTTCACAAGGATAAAAGCGGCAATGTTTTGATTGAGGGCGATATGGCGCACCCGGTAAACAAAGGGATGCTTTGTAGCAAAGGTCTTAACCTGCATTACACTGTGAATGATAAAAGCGACAGGCTGTTATATCCGCAAATGCGATATAACAAAAGCATGCCTATGCAGCGTGTAAGCTGGGACGCCGCCCTTGACCGTAGTGCAGCTGTTTTTAAAACTTTTATTGATAAATACGGGCCTGACTCGGTGGCGTTTTATGCCTCGGGTCAGTGCCTTACTGAAGAATATTATGTGATCAATAAACTAATGAAAGGGTTTATTGGTAGCAATAATATCGATACCAACTCGCGCCTATGCATGAGTAGTGCAGTTGCAGCCTATAAAATGGCTCTGGGCGAGGATAGTGTACCTGTTTGTTACGATGATATTGAACTGGCAGATTGCTTTTATGTAACCGGCGCTAACCCCGCCTGGTGCCATCCTATTTTGTGGAGGCGGGTAGAGGCGCATAAGGCCGCCAATCCGGATATAAAAATAATCATTGTTGACCCCCGGGTTACCGACAGTTGCGGCATTGCCGATTTGCACCTCCAGCTTAATCCGGGCACCGATATTACCCTAAATCATGCCATTGGCCGTGTATTGATAGAAAACGGCGATATTGATTTAGATTTTGTGCCCCACCATGCCGAAGGCTTTGAGCAATACAGCAAAATAGTATTTCAAAAAAGCCTGGCTGAAGCAGCAGAAATTTGTGGTGTAAATGAGGAAAATATCCGCCTGGCGGCAAAATATATCGCCGAAGCAAAAGGTTTTATTTCGATGTGGACCATGGGGCTTAATCAAAGTTCGGTTGGTGTAAACAAAAACCTCAGTTTGATCAACCTTAATTTAATCACCGGGCATATTGGCAAACCTGGTTCGGGCCCCCTATCGTTAACAGGTCAGCCCAACGCCATGGGCGGCCGAGAAGTTGGCGGGCTGGCCAATTTGTTGCCAGCTCATCGCGATTTAAGCAATCCCCTGCACCGCGCCGAAGTACAAAAGTTTTGGGGTGGAGTAGCCATCAACCCCAAACCCGGATTAACTGCTACTGAAATGTTCGAGGCGTTGGATAACGGTAGTTTAAAAGCAATATGGATACTTTGCACCAACCCCTTAACCAGCTTGCCTAATGTACGGCTGGCCGAAGCAGCTTTAAAGAAAGCTAAATTTGTGGTGGTGCAGGAGATTAGCAATAAGCCCGAAAGCCTGGCTTATGCCGATGTTATATTGCCCGCAGCGGCCTGGGCCGAAAAGGAAGGAACGATGACGAATTCTGAACGGCGCATAAGTTACCTTAATAAAATAGTTGAAGCGCCAGGTGAAGCCTTGCCGGATGCCGAGATCATTTGCCGCTTTGCCAAAAAAATGGGTTACAAGGGGTTTGATTTTGAAAACCCTGCAGCCATTTATGCAGAACACGCCCGCTTAACCACAAAAACCAATATTGATATCAGTGGATTGAGTTATGCTATCCTCAAGGAAAAAGGAACCGTACAATGGCCCTATACCAGGAAAAAAGCGGAAAGCACCGCGAGGTTATTTACCGACAAGCGTTTTTATACCCCATCAAAAAAAGCAATTATACATGCTGTTCCTGACGCCAACGGCGGTGAAAAACCAGATAACGATTTTCCATTCATCTTAACCACGGGCCGTATCCGCGATCAGTGGCATACCATGAGTAAAACCGGGAAGGTAAATAAACTAAACCAGCATTATTCACAATCATTTATAGAAATACATCCGGCGGATGCCACAACACTCGGGATATGTGAAGGAGACATTACGGTAATCAATTCCCGGAGGGGCGAGGTGCAGGTGAAAGCCAAAATATCATCCCAAATAAAACAAGGCGTTGTTTTTTTACCCATGCATTGGGGCAAAATATTGGGCAACGACCTTAACCGCGTAAACAACCTTACATCGGACCGGGTTGACCCCATTTCGAAAGAGCCCGATTTTAAATACTGTGCGGTAAGCGTAGTTAAATATAAAAAGCCATTTCAGCGCATCGTTGTAATTGGGGCGGGCGCCGGTGCTTACGGTTTTGTAAAATCGTACCGCGAAATTAATCCCGATGACGAAATAACCATCTTCAGCAAAGAAAACTTCCCATTTTATAACCGCGTAATGCTACCGGATTATATCAGCGGCGAGCAAAAATGGGAACAACTGGTAAAAATGAGCGATGAGGACGAACCAGGCTACCATATTAGTTTATTGCGCGGCGTAAGTGTTGAGAAAATTGACCGCGCCAATAAACAAGTAACCGACTCGCGGGGGATAAAAACCAATTATGATGTTTTATTGATTGCTACCGGCAGCAGGGCCTCCATTCCTAAAAACGTACCAGCACTGCCTGGTATATTCAGTATGCGGAGCCGTACAGATGCTGATAATTTTAAAAAACACGTCCCGCTTGACGGGCATGTGGTAATTGTTGGCGGCGGACTGCTTGGCCTCGAGATGGCAGCTTCTTTACGGGAAATGGGTATAAAAATCACTATCGTCCAGCGAACATCGAAGTTTTTAAACCGGCAGCTGGATGATTTGGGTAGCAGGTTATTGCACGAGGAAATGGTTGACCAGGGCTGCGACATTTTTTATGACGATGAAGTGCAATTGTATTACGGACGCTCGAAACTAACTGGCATAGGTTTAAAAAGCGGTCGTAAAATTAACTGTGATGCCATGATATTGGCTATTGGCACCACACCAAACCTTGAATTGGCCAAAGATTGTGGGCTCGACTGTCGCCGCGGTGTTACCGTAAACGAGCGCCTGCAAACCAGTGACCCGGCCATTTATGCTATCGGCGAAATAGCCGAATTTAAAGGCACATTGTATGGTATTACTGCCGCCGCCGAACAACAGGCCCAGGTAGTTGCCAACTACATGAACGGGGATATTGCCAGTTATTATAAAGGCAGTTTGTTTATGAATATCATAAAAATCCATGGTTTTGATCTTTGCAGTATAGGGATACCCGAATGCCCCGATGAGAAAGATTACGAAGAAGTAGTATTTATTGATAAGGCCAAACGATATTATAAAAAATGCATCATCCACCAGGACAGGTTGGTTGGCGCAATACTGATAGGCGACAAAAGTGAGTTCCTTGAATTTAGGGATCTGATTGCCAATAAAACCGAACTAAGTGAAAAGAGACTTCAACTGTTACGCAGCGGCAACACGGCCGACCCTGTTTTGGGCAAGTTAGTGTGTAGCTGCAATAACGTGGGGGCCGGGAATATCCACAAGAAAATAGAATCGGGCTGCGATACCATGCCGGCGTTATGTGCCGCCACCGGTGCGGGCACAGGCTGCGGTTCGTGCAGGCCCGAGGTAAAGCGGTTGCTGGATGAAGCATTAAAAAACATGGCTATTGTAAATTAATTTATGGCACAAGGTATAACTCATTTAATTAAAATAAACCTTCCGGGAGGCTTTGTGTCAGCCGGTGATTTGTATGAAATACTACTGATTGCCGAGAATGCAGGCGCACGGGATATCCGTTTTGGCAACAGGCAGCAACTATATTTCGCAATAGAGGAAAATTGCCTGGAGGACCTCGAAAACGAAATGCTCCGGACCGAAATTCAGTACGAAACTGACGCTGATTTGTATCCCAATATTGTAAGTTCTTATGTGGCCGATACTATTTTTAACCAGGAAGGCTGGCTGCGCGAGGGTGTTTATAAAGATATTATAGACGCATTTGATTTTCAACCCCGGCTAAAAATCAACGTGGTTGACAATCAGCAATCATTTGTTCCATTTTTTAGCGGAAACATCAATTTCATCGCTTCCGATATAAGTAATTATTGGTTTATGCATGTTCGTTTTCCAAAATCAGGAACGCATCACTGCTGTCCGTCGTTGTTTTATTCGGATGATATCCCATTAATTGCAAAAACTGTTGAGGAAATCATTTTGGAGAATAAAAAACTTTTTTACGATCAGAAAAAAGCGGATGAACAACTATTTTTTAAAATGCTTGCTAAAAAAGCAAGTGCCGCATCTCAACAATCAAAAGCTGCTTTAAAATTGCCCGATTTTCAGCTTCCCTATTACGAGGGTTTCAATAAATACAATAACCGTTATTGGTTGGGGATTTACCGCCGTAATGAGCTTTTCCCCCTCGGTTTTTTAAAAGATGTTTGCTTACTATGCCTTAAAACAAGGATTGGGCAGATATACACCACACCATGGAAATCAATTATCATTAAGGGTATTGAAACCACCAACCGGAACGAATGGGGTTTGATATTAAGTAAATACCACCTTAATGTAAGGCATGCGGCGAATGAGCTAAACTGGCAGATTGAGGACATTTGCGACGAAGGTTTAGCCTTAAAACAGCAATTAGTTCGCGAGTTTGAAGAAGCCGATTTGCGCACCTACCAGCTTTGTTTTGCCATTAAAACACAGCCAAAAACGGGGTTGTCAGGATCTATTATCATAAAAAAGAATAAAGAAGATCTGTACGATTTGTTGCATACCAAAGATTTTAACCCCAACTCGAAAGATTATGTACCTTATTTGCAAGGGGTAACGACAACCGGATTGAGCAAACATTTGGTCACCCTTTGCAATGATTTTTATAACAAGCAAAGCAACGATATCATAAAAAGCAAAGTCGATTTTAATGAGGAAGCCACAGCTGAAAGCGCAGAAACAGAAATTTATCAGTGCAACTGCTGTTTAACCCGGTATGATAAAGCTTATGGCGACAGCATTAATGATATTGAAAAAAACGTTGACTTCAAAACGTTAAGTCATTATAACTGCCCGGTTTGCGACGCGCCAATGGATGATTTTAGTTTGCTAAATGAAAATCTTTACACAAACAATTAAATGGTGAAAAATCAAAAATCAGGTGTCTGAATTCAAAAAAAAAAACCCATATTTGCAACCCGGTAAAAAACCGCATGACTTGGTAGCTCAGCCGGTAGAGCAACTGACTCTTAATCAGTGGGTCGAGAGTTCGATCCTCTCCCAGGTCACAACAATTTTAAAAACAGCCCTCACGTTATCGTGATGGCTGTTTTTATGTTTCGCAAACGCAAGCCGCTACATGCTTTATATGTCCAATTTCGCGGTATAACAATCCTTTGTTTGTCGCATTTTACTTTGTTTCGCATACAATTGATACTTCTATCAAACATAACACAGGATTTAAAATCAGATTTGGTAATATCCAAAATTAAAAGGAAATTGCCCGTAAGGATTTAGCACCCGGCTTTCCTTCGTTTTAAACCAATTTTTCAACCGGCCCGCACATCCAATTAACATATCTTTATGTCAAACAAAGAAACTATTGATAATAAGCAAGTTAGCATACTATACCGAAACTACGTTTTGGCGGCGCTTACGCTGGTGTACGTCTTCAATTTTATCGACAGGCAACTCCTTGTTATTTTACAGGAATCGATAAAAAAAGAATTACACCTGTCAGATACCCAGCTCGGCCTGCTTTCGGGCTTTACATTTGCTATATTTTATGTCACGCTGGGCATTCCGATTGCGCGCATTGCCGATAGAAAGAGCCGCAGGAACACCGTTGCCATATCCCTTGGCTTATGGAGCATCATGACGGCCTGCTCGGGCATGGCGCGCAATTTTGTGGCTTTGCTACTGGCCCGCATAGGAGTTGGCGTTGGGGAAGCAGGCGGAAGTCCCCCGGCACATGCCATGATCTCGGATTATTTCCCACCCCAAAAACGGTCCACGGCGCTATCTATTTATTCGGCGGGGATTTATATGGGGATATTGATTGGCTTTTTAATGGGCGGCTATTTGAACCAACATTTGGGATGGCGCACCGCATTTTTTGTGGTGGGTACACCCGGCATTGTTTTCGCATTGCTGTTTTATGTTACGGTAAAAGAGCCACGAAGAGGCGCAACCGATATCGACAACACCGAAACAGCAAACCCGCATACTTTGGGCGAAGTACTGAAAGTGTTATACTCCAACAAAACCTTTGTTTTTTTGGCGCTGGCATCGGCGCTCAATGTGTTTTGTATCTATGGATTGTTGAATTGGGCACCCTCGTTCCTTAGCAGGCTTCATGGGATGAAAAGTTCCCAAATCGGCGCTTCACTGGGTTTAATTTATGGCATTGGCGGGGCAATCGGCTCGTTTGCCGGTGGGTTATTGACCGATCATTTCGGCAAAAAAGATAAACGCTGGTACCTAAAAATTCCGGCTTATGCTATCCTTATCGGGATTCCATGCGCAGCGGGAGCCATATTTTTGCACGATAAGTATTTAGCCCTGGCCTGTTTAGGTTTATGCGGATCGCTGCAAAGCGTGTACCTGGGGCCATCGCTTTCGGTAGCACATGGCCTTGTACCGGCATCAATGCGGGCGATGACCTCGGCAGTTTTCTTTTTGGTGATTAACCTTGTAGGGTTGGGTTTCGGGCCATTAGTTGTTGGTTTAATAAGCGATTTGCTAAAGCCAGCCCTGGGTGTCGAATCGTTGCGTTGGGCAATGTCAATTGTAATTGTAATCAGCGCCGCATCGGCAATCTTGTTTTTCAATACGGCTTCAAAAGTGAATAGACACTAATTTCACGAATTAATCGAATTTCACGAATTTTAAATCACAAGATAATTCGTGAAATTCGATTAATTCGTGATGATTCGTGTTCATTTCAATTCGTAAAATTCGTGTTCTCAATCATTTTATCGCGCCGCTCCGCCATCAATAGTTAAACAAATGCCGCTTACAAACGACGCTTCATCCGATGCCAGGTACAGGTAGCCGTTGGCAATATCCTCAGGCACTCCCCATTTGCCCAGCGGGATCATCGGAAGTGTTTGATTGCGTACTTCTTCGGGCATCAGGTCCGTCATGGCGGTGGTGATAAAGCCGGGGGCAATACAGTTGGCGGTAATGCCATAGCGGCCCAGTTCCATGGCCCATACCTTCGTCATCCCAATAATAGCCGATTTAGTGGCCACGTAATTGGTTTGCCCATAGTTACCGCGAATGGCCACGTTGGACGACGCCGAAACAATGCGGCCATAGTTTTGCTCTTTCATTATCGGCGCCACTGCCTGCGTGCAATTAAAAACACCGGTAAGGTTTACGCCAATCACATCATCCCACTCCTGTTTGCTCATTTTTAGCAAAGTCCTGTCCTTGGTGATGCCGGCGTTGTTGATCAGGATATCAATACGGCCAAAATGCGCATGAGCTTCCGCGACCGCCTTTTTTACCTGCTCTTCGTCCGTCACGGATACCTTTTGAAAGAGCACCTCGTGTCCGTCCGCTTTTAAGCGCCCGGCTACTTCGGACCCTTTGGACGACACATCCCACAAAATAATTTTCGCACCTTCTTTGGCAAACCGTTCGGTAGTGGCAAGGCCTATTCCATTGGCGCCCCCGGTAATGAGCGCAACTTTGTCTTTTAGTCGCATATTGGTATAATTTGGTTGGAGGAAAGATAGGGAAAAAGTTGGAAAAGTGTGTTAATGCTGCTCTCATAGTTAACTCACCCCGCCGTGCTTCGCCGGCACCCCTCTCTACTGCGTAAAGAGGGGAAGCTGCAGGAGGCCCCCTTTTCCCCCTCTCTACAACGTAGAGAGGGGTGACGAGCGCAGCGAAGTCGGGGTGAGTCAACTAACCGCCATGCATTTACGCATATTTCCCCCTTGCACCTTTCAACTAAATCCTTATTTTTGATTAACCAATTAAAACCCAATGAACCGTTATATCATCGCCCTGCTGGTGCTGTTTGCGTTTATCATTTGCGCGAACCCTGCACGCTCACAATCAAAAATATTAACCGAAGCCCCGGCTGCGGCTGCCGGATTTTCCGCTGCCCGGCTGGCCAAACTCGATTCGGGCATGAATGCCTGGGTAAAACAGAAATGGGTAAACGGCTCGGCCGTACTTATAGCCCGGCATGGCAAAATTGTGTTTTATAAGGCCCATGGCTATAACGATATGGCTACCAAAGCACCGTTAGATAAAAACGGCATCTTCCGCATTGCCTCGCAAACTAAGGCCGTTACCGTAACCGCCGTAATGATGCTGTGGGAAGAAGGCAAATTTTCGTTAGACGACCCGGTTTCCAAATTCATCCCCACCTTTGCCAACCAAAAGGTGCTGGCCAACTTTAACCCTAAGGATACTACCTACACCACCGTTAGGGCTAACCGGCCCGTTACCATCCGCGATTTGCTGACCCATACCTCCGGCCTTGGGTACCCCGCCATTGGCACCCCGGCCGAAAATGCCATTTATGCCAAAGCTTATATGACCGGTGGCGTAGGCACTAGGGGCCAAACCCTGGCCGACGCCATGACCCGCCTGGGCAGCCTGCCCCTGTTTTTTCAACCTGGCACACAATGGAAATATGGTCTCAATATGGACGTATTGGGCTACCTGGTAGAGAAATGGAGCGGCATGACGCTGGAGGAGTTTTTTACGAAACGCATTTTTAAACCACTGGGCATGAACGATACCTATTTTAACCTGCCCGCAGCAAAGGGCCCGCGACTGGTTAACTTTTTCCAGGGCGACTCTACCGGCACCATAGCCAAACAGGCATCCGTTTTTGGCGGCGCGCTGGATATGAACTACCCGCTGCAACACTCCGACTATTTTTCGGGCGGGGGCGGTTTGGTGAGTACCATGTACGATTATGCCATTTTACTGCAAATGTTTTTAAATAAAGGCGAATACAACGGCGTGCGCATCCTCTCGCCCACTACAGTGCGGATGATCACCATGAACCAAATTGGCGACATGCACCCCACCCTGGGCGACCATGCCGAGGCCAATAAATTCGGGTTCGGTTTTTTTGTGATCTCGGACGAGGGCAGCAAGTTTGGCCCCAGTCTGCCCGGCACCTACAGCTGGGGCGGCGTATTCTCCACCTCGTACTGGGTTGACCCTAAGGAAGACATGCTGGTAATAGCCTACGAACAAATGTGGGGGCCGTATGTGGCCAATACGGCTAAGGCGTTTAAGAGTTTGGTGTATGGGGCGCTGAATGAGTGAGGGGGCATTTCCCCCGCTGACAGAAGCGGGGGCCACGCTTTACACTCATACCGCACAGGCCTTAGCCGCATTGGCCGGTATCCGCTTCAATCGTTAATGCGACACAAGTAATCCTCCCGGCCTTGGTAACCTCAAGGAACAATGCCTGACGCTCTGCCACCTGTAGTGATTCGGTCTAAAGTTTCGTCAGTGAGCGGGAAATGAGATGGTTTCTTCCTTAACGAAAGACTCATAAAAGCCCAATTTTCCTCTGATTTAAAAAAAGAAGAAGAAAAGTGATCCAAGAAATTCTCATAAAGCTCTTTACTTACGATTGCACTTAAAGTATCGTTGACAAATGGGTGTTCGCATTTATTTCTATAAACAATTTCTTTAGTGGCATCATTTAATTTATAAAAAGAACTTAGTGTATTTTCAATATCCCGATCGTTATAGTTTCTTATTTTTTCTAAACTAACAAACGGGGTAATTCCGTATCTATCGTAAATTTCATAATTACCCGTTTGGATTTCGTGATATAGTTTCAAACTCTCTATGTCGCTACTTCTAAAACCAAATATTTTCAAGAGATCTTTGTCAGGAATAACCAAATAGATCTTCCAAACATCCCATATTTGCACTAACTGTTTGACAACACGTAGGTCGATCTCTGTAGTGGGAATCCCTTTCTTAAAGAACACTATTTCGAAATCAATAGATTTAGCCACCAAGTATTTTATTACCCCAGTAAAAACAAGTAATTCTTGATTCGAAATCCATTCAACTTCAGTCAGGTCGAAAATATATTTGTCTTTTGGGACCGATATAATGTTTCTATAAATCCGGTCAACTAATCGATCTATTTGTTTCTCGGTAAATTTTTTTTCGAATTTGAAGAGCATTTTATTGAATTGGCGTCTAGGTATAATATAGCAATATTACAAATACTATTTTATTATAAATATTTTCCGGCAAAGTATTCTTTTAGCCATTTTTAAGAAAACTGCCTGTAGCATGACGCGCAAGCAAGCCCGCAAAGGCTCACGAACGGATGAGACATATTCTTGTCCACATCCATCACCGTTACCCTCTACTCAACCGAACGAGCAGAAAATAACAAACCACGCCCTTGTCAATTTGTTAGAGAACCCCTTTAAAATAGGCCGCCTTTTTTTACGGGAAATAAGTTTTTTTGTCATCCTTGAGCGAAGCGAAGGATCTTCTCAGCCATGCAATTGCCCGCATGCATAGTTCGCTATACATGTCGCAGAAGATCCTTCACTGCGTTCCAGGATGACAAAAGCGTTTCAGCAACCAAAACGGCTCACCGTTAAACTTGTCGGTTTGCAGGTAATAAAAGGGCTGGGTAAAGTCGGCGGAGTGTGGGGTATTGCCAAGTCAAAAGTCTTTAGTCATAAGTCTGAAGTGATATTTTCGTTTTTTCTGACTTAGGACTTAAGACTGTCGATTACAGACTAAGCTATAATTTAGATCTGACACGACACTCCAAAGTCCCCAGTTTCGGGGAAGGCGCCAACGAGGTCGGCATCCACATACACCTGGTTTTGGGTGAGCAGGCCTTTGTCGAACAGGTCGGTAAACGCCAGCAGCAACACGGGTTTATGCGGGGCGGTACCGTATTTGGTAACGCCGCGTTTAAGCCGGGTTAGTTGATGGAGGAATTGATGGAGCAAAGGCACGGGGGAAGGTACGGTATTTTTTTGTGTTGAGTTAACCTCGCTCGCATAGTTGACTCACCCCCGACCATCGCTGCGCTCGGCCACCCCCTCTCTACTGCGTAGAGAGGGGTGTCGAGCGAAGCGCAGACGGGGTGAGTCAACCGGGTCGCGTGCATTGGCCGCTGACCTCGCTCGCATAGTTGACTCACCCCCGGTCTTTGCTGCGCTCGACCACCCCCTCTCTACTGCGTAGAGAGGGGGAAGTTCCCGGACATCATTTTTTCCCCTCTCTACAACGTAGAGAGGGGTGTCCAGCGAAGCGCAGACGGGGTGAGTCAACCGGGTCGCGTGCATAGCCCGCTGACCTCGCTCGCGTAGTTGACTCACCACGGAGCAGCTGACTATCAGCTAATTACCAATATTAATCAATAGTTAAATTTGCAATTATTTGATTATTAGATATTTACTATCATTTCTCGCTGAATTTTGCGTATCACGCCCTATTAAAACCGTAAATTTTCTTTAAAACGGAACGCTTTTTAGTAATAAATACATCAATAAAGGCAGGACGCGGGTTTTTATTGATAAAAACGTACATTTGGAACGACTGATTATCAATCAATTGACAAATATTAACTAATGATTAAATGTTAATTATTTAATAATCAGCATGTTTCGCCAAATTTAAAGTACTCCGCGTGTGCAAAAGTGGAACACGTGTTTTTTCGCCCCCGCAGGGTAGCCTGAAAGAGCCCTTGCGCTGCCTGTTGCCGGGACGAAAATCATGGTTTACAGTTGTAAACCATGATTTTTAATTAGCTAATTGATTATGAGTTGTTTAGCTAAAAAATATGCGAAAAAGTGTAAACCATGTGTAAACCATGATTTCGTTTCTGCAGGGCCTCCTGAAAGGGCTCCTGCGCTGCACCATGCCGGGAGAACGCAGGGTCCTCGTCGAGAGACCCTGCGGAGACAAGACCTCCGAATTAAACCTTGTAGCCTGTCGCTTCGGACGCAAAGTTCAGAGGTTGCCGCGCTCGTTCCTCGCTCGCAATGACGCAGCGGCTATCCCCCTTCCCGCTCATACCGCTCCCGCAGCGCCGATTTTAAAAACTTCCCCACCGAAGTTTTGGGTATGGCATCAATAAAGGCATACCCTTCGGGGATCCAGAATTTGGCAAACTTGCCGGTTAAAAACTCTTTTAGTTCGGCAGGCGAAATGGTTTGGCCCTCTTTGGGCACTACGTAGGCAAAGGGGCGCTCCATCCATTTTTCGTCGGGCACGCCAATTACGGCTGCTTCCAATACCGAGGGGTGGCACATCAGCGCACTCTCCAGCGCTACGGAACTCACCCATTCCCCACCCGATTTGATGACATCCTTGCTGCGGTCCTTTATTTCAATACAGCCGTCGGGGCTGATGGTGGCAATGTCGCCGGTTTTTAGCCAGCCGTCGGCCGTAAATTTACTGTGCGATTCGGTGTCGCGGTAATACGAAGCGGCAACACAGGGGCCGCGTACTTCCAGTTCGCCGGGTGTTTCGCCATCCCAGGGCACCAGGCCCTGGTCGTTCCTGCCGCGAATCTCCAAAAAGGGTACCGGGTAACCCTGTTTGGTGGCATGGTCGTACTGCTCCTCTTGGGTTGCCTGCTCCAGTTCGCTGGTGACGACGGCCGTGGTGCCCAGGGGCGATAGTTCCGTCATACCCCAGGTATGTAATACCGGTATGCCATACCGCTCGTGGAACGCTTTTATTAAAAAGCGCGGCATGGCCGAGCCGCCCAATGCTATACAGCGCAGGCTGAGCTTGTACCGGCCGGGGTGGGCATCGAGCTTGTGCAGGATGCTCATCAGCACCGTGGGTACGCCGCCGGTAAAGGTCACCCTTTCGGCCTCGAAAAGCTGCAACAGGCTTTCGGCGTCGAGATACGGTCCCGGGAAAACCTGTGTTGCGCCTGTAAACGCGCTGTTGTAGGGCAAACCCCAGGCGCCTGCATGAAACATGGGCACCATGGGCAATACCACATCGCTTTCGGTAATACCCACCCCAACACAAGTTAACATCATCGAAATGGCATGCAGCACGATGGACCGGTGGGAATATAAAATGCCCTTGGGCTTACCCGTTGTGCCCGAAGTATAGCACATAAAAGCGGCCGTATGTTCGTCGCCTTCAAAGGGTTCAAAGCGGGTTTCATCGCCGCCGGCCACTACATCTTCATAATTTAAATATCCGCCGGGCGTAGGTTCGCCGGATTGTGAAATAACAATAACTGCCGAAACATTAATGGCCTGTTTAAATTTTTCGAACAAAGGCAGCAGCACCTCATCCACGATGATGATCTTGTCTTCGGCGTGGTTAACAATATAAGCCAGTTCATCCGCACTAAAACGGATATTGAGCGGATGCATCACCGCCCCCATGCAAGGCACGGCAAAATAGGCCTCGAGGTGCTGGTAATGGTTCCAGCAGAGGGTAGCCACCCTGTCGCCGCGCCGGATGCCGAGCTGGTGCAAGGCTGCCGCCAACTTTTTGGTGCGCCTGCCGAAATCCCGGTAAGTATAACGGTGAATACTTCTGTTGGGCAGGCAGGTCACAATTTCTTTTTTTGAAAACAAGCTTTCGGCCCGCCGTAAAATGGTGGGGATAGTAAGCTGTACATCCATCATTAAACCTCTCATAGGCCGTGTGAATTATTGATTTACGATTTAAACGTTTTATCCAGCCAGGCCACCACTTCTTCCCAGTTTTCGCGGGATATTTTGGCGTGGGTGGCATTTTTCATAATCAAAAATGTTTTCTGATTGCCGGGTATCAAATTGTAAAAATCCCGCACTTTATCAATTGCAAATAATTCATCTTTATCGCCAACGCCAACCAGCACAGGCACATTCATAGTTGCAGGCAGCCGTAGTTTTTTCACATCAAGCATGGTCAAAAACCGCAGTGTGTACCTGAAATTAAACAAGGTATCTTTTGATACCGTCATCCCGTCGCGGTAATATTCAACCGCCGGGTAGGACGGACGGACAATGGAGCTTGCCAAAATCTTAGCCTGTTTAAAAAACGGAATGGGTTTGCTTAGCCCTTTGCGGCCTTCGTAAGCGCCCGAGAGTAATATCAACCCCGCAATATCATTGGGAACGGCGTCGGCAGCGCATATCGCCGACGCTACGCCCAGGCTATGGCCCAGTACAATCACTTTTGTGAAACCCAACCCTTTGATATATTTTACCGATTCGGATAAATCGGCAATCCACCTGTCTTTACCCGGACTATCACCCCGGTTGCCGCCGGATAAGCCATGGCCACGGTAATCAAGCCCGAATACGGTGTAGCCGCCTTTGGAGATCGGCTCGCCGGCCATTGCATAAGGGCCACTATAAGCTGTAAAGCCATGAAAAATTAAAACAGCAATGCCTTTTTTAGCAGGTGTAATGGTATCGGGGTTCCAACGCCTCAAAAAGAGTGTTTCGCCATCCGTTGTTTTTAACAGGTTATGTGGGCCGGTGTAGTTTTGCCTCAAAACAGCAGCTTGTTCGGCAGTTATACCCTTATTGGTTATTTTGGATTCGGTTGGAAGATATGCGAGTATTAGCCCGAAAACTACGATTATCGCCACCAGGACAAGCAGCGTGTACAAAACTCTTTTTACGATTTTTTTCATGTAAGTATTTAAGTTTACAATAGTTCAAATATGCCGGCGGCGCCCTGTCCGGTGCCCACACACATGGTAACCATGCCGTATTTTGCTTTTCTGCTTTTAAGCTCCTCAAAAAGCTGGACGGACAACTTCGTGCCGGTACAACCCATCGGGTGCCCGAGTGCAATGGCGCCGCCGTTTACATTAACTATTTCCGGATTTAGCCCCAACTCATTAATAATAGCTACTGACTGCGAGGCGAATGCTTCGTTCAGTTCAATCAGTTCGATATCCTGCTGCCGCATCCCGGCCATCTTTAAAACTTTAGGCACGGCTGCTATAGGACCGATACCCATAATACGCGGAGGAACACCTGCTACTGCGTAGTTTACCAGGCGGGCTATAGGCCTCAGGTTATTGGCCCTCATAAAACGTTCGCTCACCACCATTACAAATGCTGCGCCGTCGCTGGTTTGCGATGAGTTGCCTGCGGTTGCTGCACCTTTGGCATCAAATACAGGTTTCAATTTGGCAAGTGCTTCTATCGAAGTATCGGCACGCGGGCCTTCGTCGGTATCTACTACAAACTCCTTGTTTTTCTTTTCACCATTTTCATCAATATATGTCTCAATAACTTTTAGGGGTACGATCTGATCTTTAAACCGGCCGCTCTTAATGGCGCTGACAGCCTTTTGATGCGAATAATACGCAAACTCGTCCTGCTCGGCCCGGCTAACGTTAAATTCCCTGGCAACAGCTTCTGCGGTTAAGCCCATTCCCCAGTAATAATCGGGGTTGGATAGCACCACGTCGGCATTGGGTATAATACGCCAGCCGCCCATGGGTAACAGGCTCATGCTTTCAACCCCACCTGCAATTATGCAGTCGGCCAGGCCGCTATGTATTTTTGCCGATGCGATGGCAATGGTTTCCAGGCCCGAGGCACAATAACGGTTTACCGTAACGCCCGGCACCTTGTCGGTTTCCAGCGCCATTAACGAAATCAGCCGGGCAACGTTTAAGCCCTGTTCGGCTTCGGGAGTTGCATTGCCTACTACCACATCATCAATTTGCTCCTTGTCCACATTGGGCACTGTTTGTATCAAGCCCTTAATAACTTCAGCGGCAAGCGTATCAGGCCGGGTAAATCGAAATCCTCCACGGCTGGCTTTACCAACGGCGCTTCGTCGGGCCGCTACTATATATGCATCCATCATTTCTTTTTATTAATTCTTAATTGTTTTGCCGCCGTTTAAAACGGATTGCATCCTTTCCAGTGTCTTTTCTTCCGCGCAAAGCGATATAAACGCTTCACGTTCCAGGTTTAGCAAATAAGCTTCACTCACCAGCGAAGGCTGTGAGAGGTCGCCCCCTGCTAACACATAAGCCAATTTTTGGGTCACCTTAACATCGTATTCGCTGATATAATTGCCACTGTACATCGCATTCGCCCCTGCATAAGCCAGTCCAAGCGCCTGTTTGCCCAAAACCCTGATCTCCCTGCGCGGAACCGGTGGGGTGTAACCTTCATTGGCCATCATCAGGCATTGCTTTTTGGCTTCGGCCAGTAACCTGTTGCGCGAGATCACAACCACGTCGCGGCCTTTTTTAAGGTAACCCAATTCAAATGCCTCGTAGGCGGATGTAGAAGTTTTGGCTTGCGCGATGGTTAAAAACCGCGCACGGAAATTATTTAGTTCGATGTCGCCTTCCTGTAGTTCATCGGCAAGACGTAACGCAAACTCTTTAGTGCCGCCGCCGCCCGGTATCAGGCCGACCCCAAATTCAACCAAACCCATGTATAATTCGGCATGTGCAACTACTTTATCGGCGTGTAAACATATTTCGCAGGCGCCACCCAAAGTCAATTGATGAGGTGCCACCACTACGGGTACAGACGAATATCTTATCCGCATCATGGTATTTTGAAAGGCTTTTAAGAACAGGTTCAACTCATCAAATTTCTTTTCACCTGCTAAAGCGTATACCAATCCCAAATCGGCCCCGGCGCTAAAGTTGGTCCCTTCGTTAGATATAACAAGGCCTTTGCAACTGTTTTCAGCGCGGGTTATTGCTTCATTAATCCCCAGTAACACTTCATTGTTAATGATATTCATTTTGGTACGGAACTCCAGGTTTAATATACCGTCGCCAATGTCAATTATGGAACTGCCACTATTTTTCCATAGTAAATTCGACTCGCGGATGTTATCTAATAAAATAAAATCCTTTGCACCCGGCACTAATTGATAGTGTTTTGAAGCGGTGTCATAATAAAAACGTTTGCCGCCTTCTATTTTATAAAAGCTTTGTGCGCCGGCAGCCAGCATACTATGTACCCATTGGGCAGGCTTATAACCCTTGGCTTCCATTGCTTTAACAGTTTGCTCCACTCCTATTGCATCCCATTTTTCGAATGGCCCCAATTCCCAGCCGAAGCCGGCTGTCATAGCTATATCTATTTTATAAAGTTCATCAGCAATTTGGGGGATGCGATTACTGGCGTATGCAAATAGTTGATAAAGGGTCGCCCTGTAAAAATCTCCGGCTTTATCTTCTGATGCGACCAGGATACGCAGTCTTTCTTTTAACTGGCCCGTTTTTTTGGCAATATCAGGGATTGGGAAGCTAACTTTTTGCGATGGTTTATACTCGAGCGTTTTTAAATTGAGTGCGAAAAATTGGTTACCGCTACCCGCTTTTTCTTTTTTATAAAACCCCTGCCCTGTTTTGCTGCCAAGCTGGTTGTTCTTTACCATTTGAGTTATAAAATCGGGGGTATTGAATTGCAGGCTGGCTTCATCCCCGGCAACATTTTGCGCAAGGCCCCCCGGCTACATGTACCATAGTATCCAGTCCAACCACATCGAACGTACGAAAAGTTGCGGATTTGGGGTGACCGATAATCGCACCAGTCAACTCATCTGCCTCTTCAATTGTCAGCCCTGTGTTATTCGTATAATGCAGGGTCGACATTAAACTGAAAACCCCTATCCTATTACCTATAAATGCTGGCGTATCTTTGGCTAAAACGGGCGTTTTCCCTAAAAACTTTTCCCCGTATTCCAGTAAAAAGCTGGTTACATCGGGTAAGGTAAATTGCGTAGGGATAATCTCCAGCAGCGCTAAATAGCGCGGCGGATTAAAAAAGTGACTGCCACAGAAGTGTTTTTTAAAGTCATCGCTTCGGCCTTCAGCCATTAAATGAATGGCTATGCCCGATGTGTTGGAGGATATCAATGTGCCCGGTGTGCGATACTTTTCAATATTTTCAAATACCGCTCGCTTAATGTCCAGCCGCTCAATAACTGCTTCTATTATCCAATCGCAATCCGCAATTTTGGGCAT
>Ga0206947_1001_pt1 | contig 153512 bp, 143 predicted proteins | sample Alteio_BWOrgHeat_3_FD_153239 | JGI IMG/M metagenome (GOLD analysis project Ga0206947, IMG submission 153239) | Enriched cells from forest soil in Barre Woods Harvard Forest LTER site, Petersham, Massachusetts, United States -... | ecosystem: Environmental > Terrestrial > Soil > Temperate forest >...
TGTACTACTGATTGAGGCTGAAGCAATTCTTGGCCAGTCGGCAGGTGCAAAACCAGGTGCTGGGATTCCGCTTAGCGCAACAACATCTGATGCCAAAGCATTGACCTACTTTAATATGGTTAGGCAACGAGTTGGGGTACCTGCTGTTACATCCTTTACCTACGAACAATTGCTTTTAGAAAGACGCCTTGAGTTTGCGCTCGAGCAGGATTATTGGTTTGATTTGTGCCGCTTAGATGGTTATCAGCCTGCGGGTTCGGCAACCAGCCCTACGCATCACCCTACAGCTATTGCGATCATCAGTCAACAGGAACGGGGTACGTATAGCAACACTGCTAATAATAACCCGGTAATTTATTCAAATAAACTTACGCCAACCGATGCAAACTTTTTCTTTCCTGTGCCGGTTTCTGAATCAAACATCGATCCGAACCTGATTAAAGCACCGGTGACTTATACATTCAAGTAATTTAAAAATATTTTTATATGAAAAAGGAAATTCAACTATCAAAAATTTATTACTGGATATTGCCTGTTTTGGCAATATTCAGTATAGCATCCTGTAAAAAGGATAGCAGTCTCGGGTATACGCCTGGCACTGGGGCGCCAACTATCTCTGCTGTAAAAACCGTAAGTAAATCTGTAGCGGATACCGTTGCACAGCTGCAAAGCACCTATAGTTCATCGGGCGTTTTAACTGTTGATACCGTTATTAACACGCAGCACAGAACCATTGCTGCATTTGATTCAACAACGGTTACCGGTGCCTTAGGAAACATTTATATATTGAACGGCACTAATTTGGGAAGCACTACCAAATTGACGATCAACGGGGTTAACGTTTATTTTAACCGCGGCCTGATGTCTGACAACTCCCTTATTTTTACTATTCCAACTACCATTCCTTATGTGCAACCGCAACCCAACGCTATTGTAATAACTACATTGCACGGTACGGTTACTTATAAGTTTACCATTTTGCCGCCGCCACCAACTATTACTGCGGTTTCTGATTTCGATTTTGTTGCAAATTCGCAGATCACGCTTTTTGGTAAGGGATTTGCCGCCGTATCAGCCGTGAAACTAAGGGCTACCAGCGATGCTTTAACCATAGTTGCCCAAAACGACAGTACCTTAACGCTGAAGATGCCGGCTGCTTCTACAGCTACGGAGTCTACTTTGTTATTTACCTACACATCAGGAGCTAATAACGCTGCTCAAACAGCGTCGACCGCCAGCTTCAACGATTTGGATAATGCGTATACCATTTTTGCGAACGACAGTTTCCAAAATTCATGGGGCGATAATTCATGGTCAGGTCCATCGGGCAAATCCACAAAAGCTTCGCATTCAGGTACTGCTTCAATAGCAGCAAGCTACCCGGCTGGCGCATGGCAAATTGAAGGTTGGGCCAACTGGTATCCAAGCTTCCCTTACGATGCATCATACAAATACCTTACCTTCTGGGTTAAAGGTGGCACGGTTACCCATACGCTTGTTTTGGTAGGCGATAAAATGAAAGGTGGCTATGGCCAGGTTCAAAATGCTAATGCTTATGCAGCACAACTGGTTACTGTACCTGCCAATGTTTGGACCTACTTTAAAATTCCATTGGCCCCTTCGCAGTCGTCTACAGATCTAACCTTGCTTAATTACTGGGCAAACGGCTCGCCGGCACAACAGTTAGGCTTCTTTTTGCAGGGACAAAACGGCGATGTTAACGAAACGATGTATTTTGACGAAGTTGCTTTTATTAAATAGCCGGTTAAATGAGCGGTCTGTTTAATAGTTGATTTTTTATAAAGCCATCACCGGTTGCAAGCATAAGCTAAAACTGGTGGTGGCTTTTTTAATCGTTAAAAACAAAACACATGAAAAGCTATATTCTCGTTTTAATCTGTGTCGTCACCTTTTTTTATCACGCTACAGCGCAAAAAAACCTGGTGCAAAACGGCGGGTTCGAAGACAGTCTTTATGGCTGGAACAGTGGCGGCGGCGCCGTACAAACGCCATGGGATTTTAAGAGCGGCAAAAATAGTTGTGCTATTGTGACCGCTAACACAGACAATTGGGTAGGGATTGACCAGGTAGTAAGCATCCCCAAAAAAACTCAAAATATTGAGTTTGGTGCCTGGATAAAAACCACCAATGTAGTTAAAGGAAAAAACGATTGGGACGGCGCTATTTTTACTGTTGTTTTTTTAGACGGACAGGATAAACAAATGGGCGATGGCGTTAACATAGTCCGGATAACCGGCACCTCCGAATGGACGCAGACAAAGAGAATAATAAAAGTGCCCGAAAAGGCCTATAGTTTTAAAATTTTGTTGGCCATGGGGAATGCATCGGGAACAATGATTATTGATGATGTAGTTGCGGTTAAGGTTGATTGAGTTGGGCGTTGTTGAAAAGTTGTAGTTATAGTATCAGTTGAAAAAGTTGTAATTGTTGTAGTGGTTAATAAAGGTTCAAACCCTCTGGATCTGTTGCAGCATATCAAAATTTTACAACGTCTATAACCTTTACAACCCTTATAACATTTACAACAATTACAACTAATTCAAAACAAAACGTTAAATTCGTATCATTAAAACGGTGATTTAGTATTAATAGGAATAAATTATGATGACAAGCAATGTAATGCGCGAAATTACCCCGCTAACACCCAGCGATTGCTTCACCATTTTTACGAGGGTTAAAAAGAAATTCGACTTCCCGTTGCATTATCACGAGGAGTATGAGCTCAATTTAATCCTGAATGCCAAGGGGGCGAAACGTGTAATTGGGGGGCATATTGAGGTTATTGATGAATTGGAATTGGCCCTGGTTGGCCCCAATCTTTATCATGCATGGTTTACCCATCAATGCCAGAGCGAGGCTATTACCGAAATTACTATCCAGTTTCATAAGGACCTTTTCGACGAAAAGTTTTTGAAAAGAAACCAGCTTAGCTTTTTAAAAAGCATGTTGGAGCGTTCCCAGCGGGGTATAGCATTTGCGCCCGAAACCATTTTGGCAGTAAAAGAACGTTTGCAGGCGCTCGACAAAAAAAGTGGTTTCGATTCGGTGCTGGAACTGTTGTCAATTCTGCATGATTTGTCTATTTCGCGGAATATGAAGACATTATCTGACCCGAGTTTTACTAACGAAAAGTTTTATTACAACAGTCGCCGTATTGAAAAAGTGTTTGAGCACATGAACAACAACTACAACAAGCAGGTAACCCTTGCCGAAGTAGCCCGCATTGCCAATATGCCCGAAGCGTCGTTCAGCAGGTTTATAAAAAAACGTACAGGCAAGACATTTATAGATAGTTTAAACGAAATAAGGCTTGGCCATGCGTCGCGTATGCTCATTGATTCGACAACCACAGTAGCCGAAATTGCCTATAAATGCGGTTTTAACAACATATCAAACTTCAACAGGATATTTAAACGGAAAAAGCTTTGCATCCCTAAAGAGTTTAGAGAAACCTACACCGGGAACAGGGTTTTTATTTAACCTGATTTGAAAATTAGGTGATTTGAAGATTTGAAAATTAGGTGATGGTCGGATTTTGCTTTCAAAAAAATAGCTGAAAGGTATTTTATACATGACTTATCGTTAAAATAGTATTATCCTATTGTTATTAATATACCTACTTTAGGCTTGCCAATTGTAAAGGATTTTGAAAGTAATTTTCAAATCAACACATTTTCAAATTTAGTAGATGAAGCTCCACGCCATTGATATCACCATCATCGCCCTGTACCTGTTAAGCACCATACTTATCGGCTTATGGTACCGCAAAAAAGCGCGCGAAAACAAGGATAGTTACATGCTTGGCGGTCGGTCGTTACCCTGGTACAAGCTGGGTTTAAGCGATGCCTCGGATATGTTCGACATTAGCGGCACCATGTGGATGGTGAGTCTCTGCTTTGTTTATGGGATGAAAAGCATCTGGATTCCCTGGCTATGGCCGGTTTTTAACCAGGTGTTTTTAATGATGTATCTGTCGCGCTGGCTGCGCCGCTCTAATGCTGCAACCGGTGCGGAGTGGCTCACAACGCGTTTCGGAAAAGTGGGGGCAGGGGTAAACGCATCGCAAGTAATTGTAATAGCTTTTGCGTTGTTGAGCTGCCTTGGTTTTATGGCTTACGGTTTTATTGGCCTGGGTAAGTTTATTGAAATATTTGTGCCCTGGGATATGATAAAGGGCTATATCCCCTTTAATATAGCCCCGCAATATGTACCACATGTTTACGGCGTTATCTTCACCCTTTTTGCCATGTTTTATTCCATTTTGGGCGGGATGCACAGTATTGTGGTTGGCGATATGGTAAAATACGGCATCATGACGGTGGCCTGTGTTTGGATAGGATTTATTGCCGCAGGTCAGCTAAGCACACATCATCTCAATGTTCCGGACGGTTGGTTCAGTCCGTTTTTTGGATCACACCTCAACTTAAACTGGTCCAATATCATCACAGAAGTAAACAAGAAGATAAAGGATGATGGTTATTCGCTATTCGGCCTGTTTTTTATGATGATGACTTTTAAAGGATTTTTTGCCGCAGTGGCAGGACCGGCGCCAAACTACGATATGCAAAAAATACTGTCTACCCGTTCGCCCGAGGAGGCCAGTAAAATGAGTGGTTTTGTAAATATTATCCTGCTGCCCATCCGTTATACGCTCATCATAAGCCTTACAGCGCTTGGATTGATATTTTATCACCAAATGAACCTGAAAGACGGTACCGGCGCTATTGATTTTGAACGCATACTGCCGGCCGTAATCAATAATTTTTTACCCGTTGGCCTGGTAGGCTTGCTGCTGGCTGGTTTGCTGGGCGCGTTTATGAGCACCTTTAGCGGTACCATGAATGCTGCACAGGCATACATTGTCAATGATATTTATATTAAATATGTTAACCCCACCGCATCAGCGAAAAAAACAATTACTATGAATTATATAGTAGGAGTAGTGGTAGTGGCAACAGGCGTGATACTCGGTTTTTTTGTAAAAGATGTAAACAGCGTGTTGCGATGGATAGTGTCGGCCTTATATGGTGGTTACGTTGCATCCAATGTGCTGAAATGGCATTGGTGGCGCTTTAATGCAAGCGGCTTTTTTTGGGGAATGCTAACAGGTATAGTAGGCGCTATGATATCTTCATATCTTGTTAAGTTGGGAATAATTTCTGATGGCGATCTATTAAATCTATTCCCGGTACTGTTTGCTATCTCACTTGCCGGTTCTATAATAGGCTCATACGCAGCGCCGCCAACTGATGAAGCGGTTTTGAAATCATTTTATAAAAATATCCGTCCCTGGGGTTTTTGGGGCCCGGTTAAAGAGCTGGTACTTGCAGAAGACCCCTCATTTATCCCAAACAAAAACTTCAAGCTCAATATGTTTAACGTGGTGATAGGCACTATAGCTCAATGCTGCCTTACCATTTTGCCGATGTACCTGGTGCTTAGCCAAAAAATGCCGTTGCTTTATACCGTTGGCATATTAGCGGTGGCTGCTATTATATTAAAGAAAACCTGGTGGGATAAATTGAAGGATTATTGAGGGATTTCGGAATTTCGATTTCGATTTCGGAATTTGTAGAGACGCGATGCTTCGCGTCTCCCGCCAAACAGGTAGACGATATAACTGCAAATTGCATGGTTGGTTTGCATGTTGGGAGACGCGAGTATCGCGTCTCTACAGAAAAAGGCAGGTAAACGATATAAAACTGATACGTATGATCCGAGACGCGAAGTATCGCGTCTCTACAATAAAAAAAACATGACCAAAGAATTTACAAAACGCTTAGGCCAATTACAAGAAGCACAACGCGAACTGATTAATAAACCCAACGAAATTGAAGGCGTAGGCAACGGCATTTTCGACCGTTATAAAAACCCGGTTTTAACCGCCGCACATGCCCCGCTTGCCTGGCGGTATGATTTAAACCCTAAAACTAATCCGTACCTGATGGAGCGTTTCGGCATTAACGCTGCCTTTAACGCCGGAGCTATAAAATTTAACGGTAAATACCTGATGGTGGTTAGGGTGGAGGGTGCCGACCGTAAATCATTTTTCGCGGTGGCCGAAAGTGCTGATGGCATTAGCAATTTTAGCTTTTGGGAATACCCTGTCGATTTACCTGAAACAGCTGACCCGGACGTAAACGTATATGATATGCGCTTAACTGCCCACGAAGATGGCTGGATATATGGTCTGTTTTGCACCGAACGGCGCGACCCGGAGGCTCCGGCCTATGATCAATCCATAGCAGTAGCTGCCTGTGGCATTGCCCGCACCAAAGATTTAGTTAAATGGGAACGCCTGGCCGATTTGGTAACCAACTCGCCGCAACAGCGTAACGTGGTATTGCATCCCGAATTTGTGAATGGCAAGTACGCCCTGTATACCCGCCCCCAGGATGGTTTTATTAGCGCCGGAAAGGGGGGAGGCATCGGTTTCGGTTTGAGCGAATCTATGGAAAACGCCAAAGTGGATGAAGAAACCATTATCGACAATAAGGCCTACCATACCGTTTATGAAGTTAAAAACGGCCAGGGGCCAACACCTATAAAAACCGAAAAAGGCTGGCTGCACATGGCTCACGGCGTACGCAATACCGCAGCGGGGCTTCGCTATGTACTGTACATGTTTATGACAGATCTGCACGATTTAACCAAAGTACTATATAAACCCGGCGGTTACTTTTTGGCTCCTGAAGGCATTGAGCGCGTTGGTGATGTATCAAATGTGGCATTCTGCAATGGCTGGATTGCGGACGATGATGGCAAGGTGTTTATTTACTATGCTTCATCGGATACCCGTATGCACGTGGCTACTACTACTGTGGATAAACTACTGGATTATGTGATGAACACACCGGCGGATGGCCTGCGGTCGGCTTTGTCTGTGAAAACCATTTATCACATCATCGATAATAATAAATCCATAAGCTGAAGGCATTAGTTAAAAAAGAACCGGAATTGTTGGGCCAAAAGGAAAAACCGTTAAAAAGACATTAAAAAATACAGATAGCATGATAGAGGATCAGGCAGTAAAGGAAAGCCTTGGCATTTATAAAAAAGAACTTAATGATGAATTAGGTAACATCATGAACTTTTGGGCGGCCGTAGCTCCCGATAACGAATTTGGCGGCTTTTATGGAAAAATTGACAATAACAACAAGGTTACCCCTGGTGCGCCAAAAGGTTCTGTTTTAAATGCCCGTATCTTATGGTCATTCTCGGCAGTATATAATCACAATCCGAATCCTGCCTGCCGGGAGATGGCTAACCGTAGTTACCAATATATAGACCGGCACATAATTGATAACGAGTTTGGCGGTGTTTACTGGTCAGTTGACTACAAGGGCAATCCGCTGGATACCAAAAAGCAGGTTTACGCCATTGCGTTCACCATTTATGCCCTAAGCGAATATTACCTGGCCTCGGGCGACGAAACGGCTAAACAAAAGGCTATCGATCTCTTTTATCTGTTGGCTGAACGGGCTTATGACCCCATTGAAACCGGGTATTTCGAGGCTTTCACAAGGGATTGGAAACCGATAGAGGATTTGCGATTGAGCGCCAAGGATGCCAACGAGAAAAAAACCATGAACACCCATCTGCATGTACTGGAAGGATACACCAACCTGTACCGTATTTGGCCAGATAAAGCGTTAAAGGAGCATATTTCCATTTTGCTGGATAACTTTTTTGATCATTTTATTAATCATGAAACTAATCACCTTGCATTGTTTTTTGATGAGCGGTGGCAATCCAAATCGGGGCTGGTGTCGTACGGTCATGATATTGAAGCTACCTGGCTTTTGTTGGAAGCAGCCGAAGTTATTGGGGATGAAACAATGGTTGAAAGAGTAAAGAAAATCACCATCGCGATAGCAGAAGCAACTATGGAAGGTTTAGATACTGATGGCGGTGTATGGTATGAATATGAGCCGGATGGCGATCATTTAATAAAAGAAAAACACTGGTGGATACAGGCCGAAGCCATGATAGGTTTTTTTAACGCCTGGCAAATAGATGCTGATGAGCGGTATTTAGAAATATCGATAAAAAACTGGAAACTGGTTAAAAACAAAATATTAGATAAAATAAACGGCGAATGGTTTTGGGGGATAACAGAGGATGGACAAATAATGCCGGGCGAAGATAAAGTGGGTTTATGGAAATGCCCGTATCATAATAGCAGAGCTTGCATTGAAATTATTAAGAGGATAAGTTTGAACCATGATTAATAGGATTTGAGGATTGCCCTTATGCAGTCTTTTAATTCTGCGAATCATTGTTCAGACAGGAATATAGACACACAAAAAACAAGATGGAAAAAATAAAAAAAACATTAGTAATACTATTAGCCTCGCTTGCGGTATTGCAATCCTGTAAAAAAACGCCAAAGGGCGATAGTGGCGGCACTCCTGTTGACACTACCACAACGCCGGTAGTTACCACCCCGGGCAACGGAACAGGCCCCGGCGGAACGGTAGTTGCCGGTACCGATCCGGCGGTAGCCAACACCCAGGGATTCTTTTTGGATAGCTGGGCCGCAAAAACATTTACCGCGCCCACTGCGACATCTGCAACAAAGCCATCGGCGAGTGGTGCAGTTGCTGTGAGTGTTGATTTGAGCCAGATAACCACCAAGGTTTCAAAACTGGTGTTTGGCAATAATACCAATCCTTATATGGGGCAATATGTTACCGAACCAACGTTGATGACCAATCTAACGGCTTTGTCGCCCAATATTTTACGGGCTCCGGGTGGTAGTATTTCGGATATTTATTTGTGGAATACCGATGGCAGCAAAGCGCAGCAACCCGCTGATGCGCCCGATTCATTATTGGATAGCCAGGGAAATAAATCGCCTGCCGGTTATTGGGGCGGTAACAACACGCAAAGTTGGACGTTTACCATTGATAATTATTACAAGGTTTTACAGCAAACTAACAGCACCGGTTTAATAACCATAAACTACGGCTATGCCCGTTACGGAACCAGCGCCCATCCCGACCAGGCTGCCGCGCATTTGGCTGCCAATTGGGTACGTAACGATAATGGCCGTACAAAATACTGGGAAATAGGTAACGAATGTTACGGTAGCTGGGAGGCGGGCTATCGCATTGATACCAAAAAGAATAAAGACGGACAACCGGAAATAATAACAGGAACAATTTACGGTACCCATTTTAAAGTATTTGCCGATTCGATGCGGGCTGCGGCTGCCGAGGTTGGTAATGCCAATATAAAAATAGGCTGTGTATTAAGTTCGGCAAATGATGCAAACAACACCGCAGGGGCCAGCAACTGGAACCAGGGGGTATTGGGTGCGGCGGGTAATAGTCCCGATTTTTTTGTGGTACACAATTATTATACACCTTATGCACAAAACTCAACCGTGAACGTGATTTTAGCAACGCCATCGCCCGAGACCAGTTCAATGATGGCCTGGGTTAAAACCTCGGTACAAAACGCAGGCGTTACGCAGAAACCGGTTGCGTTGGATGAATATAACACACAAGCAACAGGCTCGGCGCAAAATGTTTCGAGTATTGCAGGCATGCATGCCGTTATGGTATTGGGCGAAGCGTTAAAAGACCAGTACAGCATGGCCAGTCGCTGGGATTTGGCCAACGGATGGAGCAGCGGCGACGACCAGGGTATGTTTAATATAGGCGATGAACCAGGTGGCGTAGCCAAATGGAATGCAAGGCCGGCGTTTTATTACCTATATTATTTCCAAAAATATTTAGGCGACCGGATGGTGAGTTCATCAGTAACCAGCAATAATAATTTGGTTAGCTATGGTTCAACGTTTTCATCGGGGCAGGCCGGGGTTGTTTTGATAAATACCAGCGCCATTGATTTGGTAGCTAATGTTACTTTTAAAAATTATTTAACAGGCACCAATTACTACTATTATACACTTAAAGGGGGTAATGATAATGTGCCTTTTTCGCGCAAGGTGTTTGTAAACGGTGTTGGCCCAACAAATGGCATAGCTGGCGGTCCGGATACTTTTGCTACTATTGCCGCAAGTTCATCACCGATTGCAGGTGGAATATTGGTTACTGTACCCGCATTTGGTGTGGTTTATTTGGTGGCGGATAAGCAGTAGCAGGGTAAATATAGAATAATAATTTGTCATACTGATCCGCCAATGGGCGGATCAGTATGACAAATTATTAGCGTTCGGAACTTACGTTATGCCGGAAATGGAAGTGCAGGAATGTTAAATAACATGAACTAAAGTTTCTATATTTATCGTATGCCCTGGTTAGACATATTAAATCGAAAATACGCTATAGAAACTTCACATTCTACAGAGAGTATTGTAAATACCTTGAAAGATCGCATTGATAACGCTAAAAAGAATTCCAGTTGGTTTTCATTTGAAAGCATACAGTATAAGAAAATGGAAATTGATGATTACCGGATGATCATCAAAAGAAGCCGCACAACCTTTAACCCGGACGCAGGAAACGGTTTTATTGTTGTTAATTTCAGTAAGGCGAACAAAGATTCTAAAAAAATCACTGTAGAAATAAAACCCTTTCAAATTGGTATTTGGGTTATGATAGGAGTTTTATTACTGGTTACAACGCTTGCGATGTGGCAATATTCAGGATGGAATACTTTTTTTATCTTGACAGTAGCCTGGATATTTTTGATCGGCTCCGCTTACCTTTCTGTGGTTTTATTTAGGTATGGTTCAAGAAACTATTTAAAAGAAATATTTACCGATATCGGAATTAATGACTATTCGCTTATCCGGGAAAAATAAAGAATTTAACAAAACAAATATGAAAATCACAAATCGCCTGCTGCTCGTCTCATTAATTGCGATAGCTGCATGCACATCAGCCAACGCTCAAAAATTTGAAGAGTTGGCGCAAACCCCGCCTATGGGCTGGAACAGCTGGAACACTTTTCAAACCAAAATTGATGAACCCCTGCTGAAAGGCATGGTGGATACCTACGTATCATCGGGCATGCGGGATGCAGGTTACACTTATTTTGTTTTGGATGATGGATGGATGGCGATGGAGCGGGACAAGGATGGTAATTTGGTGGCCGATCCGCAAAAATTCCCTAACGGGATGAAGGAATTCGCCGACTATGTACACTCAAAGGGCATGAAGTTTGGCATTTATAATTGTGCCGGTACAAAAACCTGTGCAGGATACCCCGGCACCCGCGGCTACGAATACCAGGACGCCCGCTTATACGCGTCATGGGGTGTTGACTATTTAAAGTTTGATTGGTGTAATGCCGAAGGCTTAAATGCCAAAGAAGCCTATACCACCATGAGCAAAGCTATACGTGCGGCAGGCCGCCCTATGATTTTTAGCTTATGCGAATGGGGCGGACACCAACCCTGGCGCTGGGCAAAAAATGTGGGCCAGTTGTGGCGCAGTACCGGTGATATTTGGGCCGGTTTTAAAAAAGACTTAAATAACGGTTCGTGGACTGCGCTGAGCGTGCTTAGTATTTTAGACCGGCAGGATAGTATCCGTCAATATGCAGGCCCCGGTCATTGGAACGACCCGGATATGCTGGAAGTTGGGAACGGGATGAAATATAACGAGGACAAAGCACACTTTTCGTTATGGTGTATGCTTGAGGCGCCGCTAATGGCGGGAAATGATTTGCGTAAAATGTCACCAGAAACTACGGCTATCCTCACCAATAAAGAATTAATAGCGCTTGATCAGGACGCATTAGGTGTTGAAGCTTTCCGTTATTATGCTTTCGACGGGATTGAAATTTGGGTAAAGCCATTGGCGAATAACGAACTGGCAGTTTGCTTTTTGAACCGCTCCGATCATCCGCAAACTATTAGTTACGACTGGAAGGATCATGCCATAAACGATGCAGTATCAAACACCAGTTTTGATTTTAAGCAAACCAGCTACAAACTGCGCGATTTGTGGTTGAAGAAAGATGTTGGAAATACCGGTAAAACATTTAAACAAACTATTGGTGCGGATGATGTGGTAGTATTAAGGTTGACGAAGGAATAAGACTCTTTCCCCACACGTCATTGCGAGGAACGAAGCAATCTCTGCATAGGACCGGCCACCACGAAGGTCCGTAATGCATAGTTCAGGGATTGCTTCGTGCCTCGCAATGACGTGGTGGCAAAAGGAATAAAATCGAATAAATTAAATGACCAGCTTGAAAAAAACATATATCCTGTTTATCGTTATCCTATTAAACTCATGTGCCCGCGCACAGCTTTTTGGCCCAAGCGACAGAAAGGCAACTAAAGAAACCAAAGAACTGTTTTACAGTATGCAACGGATTGCCAGCGCAGGCATCATGTTTGGCCATCATGATGATACAGGTTATGGGGTTAACTGGAAATACATGGACGATAGTTCGGATGTAAAAGGAATCACCGGCTCATACCCGGCGGTGTATGGCTGGGACCTGGCCAAATTGGAACACGATAGTACGGCTGATATTAATAAATTCCCGTTTGAGGTGCAAAAGCAAAGGGTAAGAGAGGCTTATCAACGCGGCGGCATCAATACTTTTTGCTGGCACATGGATAATCCGGCCAACGGTAAAACCGCATGGGATACCACGGGCCGCACCATTGCCGATATTATACCCGGCGGCGCTTTCCACGATGTGTATGTGCAATACTTAGACAAAGCCGCCAAATACCTGGACGATTTAAAAGGCAATGATGGAGAGCATATCCCCATCCTGTTCAGGCCATTTCATGAACTCACGGGTAGCTGGTTTTGGTGGTGCAAAAATACCAGCAGCCCGGAGGAATTCAAAACCCTTTGGCGTTTTACCATCGATTATATGCGCAAAACGAAAAAATTGCATAACCTGCTGATTGTATACTCAGTAGCCGATTTTGACACGGAAGCGCAATTTTTGGAACGCTACCCGGGGGACGATTATGTGGATTTTGTTGGCTTCGATAATTATTGCTTTAAAGATTTTGACCGCTACGAAAAGAACGTTGATAAGCGTTTAACGCTTTTGGATACGATAGCGGCCAAACACCATAAATTACCCTGCATGCCCGAAACAGGTTATTTAAACATCCCATCGGCCGATTGGTGGACGAAGGTTTTACTGCCGGTTATAGCCAAACATAAAATATCTTATGTTTTAGCCTGGCGTAATGCAGGTAAAGAGCAGTACTACGCCCCATATTCCGGTCAGGAAAGTGCCGCTGATTTTAAGAGGTTTTTTAACGATAAGAATATGATTTTCCAGGATCGGCTTACACCGCTGGGGGTGTATGGGAAGTTGCTCAACTAACGCTCGCAACCAGGTGAACGAGTAAGAAGCGTGGATTTTTGTTAACTTCGAAGCATGTTAAGACAGGCGAAGGAAGACCGCACACTTAAAGAAAACCTGATGCTGGCATCGTCAACCGCGTTTACGGCAGGCGTTACCAACGTGGCGGGCATGCTGGCCTTTCTGTCGTTCACTGCGAATATTACCGGGCATTTTGCCAACCTGGCCAAACATATTGTGCAACAAAACTATCGGGAGATCATCGTCTTCCTGATCTGGTTATTGCTTTTCTTCACGGGTGCTTTTATTTCCAGTTTTATTGTGCGCACTTACAAACACACCAGTTATTACAAGGCACATGCTTTACCTATAGTTCTGGAAATTATTGTGTTGCTGTTTGTGGCCGTATACGGCCATAATTTTTATACCGAAACCACGCTTGAACGCGAAGTGGTGATAGGCTGCATCATTTTTTCGATGGGACTGCAAAACAGCCTGGTGTCTACCGTATCAGGCGGGTTAATCAAATCCACGCATCTTACCGGGTTATTTACCGATTTGGGCGGCGACATTGCCGAACTGCTTCACCCGAAAGAACGTAAAACAGAAACCTTAAAAAACAAGATATATATCCGCCTTACTATTTTAGCCTTTTACCTTTTGGGCGCGTTAGCAGGCGGTTTGTTGTTTGATATTATCGACTTCGCCGTATTTTATGTTGTTCCTGCTGTGCTGCTTACTGTTTTGTATTATGATATTTCTCCATTGGCGCTGCATAAATTATCGAGGTTATTCAGAGCGGGGAAGTAAGAAGGGTTTTGTATCACCGGGGCGTTCCTGACTACCTGCTGATTGCGTGTTTACCGTAACTGAGAAACAAATTATGGATAGCAGAATGAAAAGTATTTTCATCGGCGTTAATTGGTTTAAACGGTATCAAAAACAATTTTAACGCTAAATTTACATAAACCATACTGAAATATAAACAACAGACGGGATTTAGGTATTACGCTTCCAACTTTAAACATTATTTTTGCGTCAATAGCAACCAATCCCCTTTAAAAAAAATGAGCGCTAAAACTGAAAATCTTACCAACGGCGATTTATATAGCAGTCTGCTGGATGGCAATAAACAATTTGTTGAAGATGCATTAAAGCTGGATCCTGAATATTTTGAAGACCTGGCAAAAGGCCAGTCGCCACCGGTGTTGTGGATAGGCTGTGCCGATAGCCGCGTGCCAGCCAACCAGATAACCAATACGGCGCCGGGTCAGATATTTGTACATCGTAACATAGCCAACATGGTTATCCACTCGGATATGAATATGTTATCGGTACTCGATTACGCGGTTAACGTATTGAAGGTGAAACACGTTATTGTTACCGGACATTACGGCTGCGGTGGCATTATTGCTGCCATAAGCAACAAACAATTTGGTTTAATTGACAACTGGTTAAGCCACATTAAAGATGTTTACCGCCTTCATGCCAAAGAACTGGACATAATAACGGACATGGACGAACGCTGCGACCGCATGGTTGAATACAATGTAATTGAAAACGTATACAACCTTTGCAAAACAACCATAGTGCAAAATGCCTGGCAAAATGGCCAGCCGCTTGGCGTACACGGGTGGGTGTATAGTCTGAAGACCGGCATTATCACCGATATGAAAGTTAGCGCTTATGACAACGCTAATATGGAGAGTGTGTTTAGGTTTGAGTAGGGGAGAGAAAGAGTCAGGAAATCAAGAAGCAAGAGCCAAGATCATTTTATCTTGTTTCTTGCTTCTAAAGGTCTTGCTTCTTTCTTACAAATACTACCCCAAAAACGGATACCGGTAATCCTTCGGTGGATCGAAAGTTTCTTTTATCGTGCGTGGCGATACCCAGCGTAGCAAGTTTATCATGGAACCTGCTTTATCATTGGTGCCCGATCCTCTGGCTCCGCCAAAAGGCTGTTGACCTACCACGGCACCGGTTGGCTTATCATTAATATAAAAATTTCCGGCGGCGTTGCGTAAGCGATAGGTTGCTTCGGCAATGGCATAACGATCCTGCGATATGATAGACCCTGTTAGGGCGTAGATGGACGTTTTATCAATAATATTCATTACCTCGTCAAACTGACCATCCTCGTACACATAAATAGAAAGTACCGGGCCAAACAGCTCTTCGCACATGGTTACGTAATACGGATCGTTCACCCTGATAACGGTTGGCTCAATAAACCATCCTTCGGTTTTATCATAACCGCCACCGGCAACAATTTCCACTTCGCTGTCGGCTTTGGCTGAATCGATATATTTAGCTAATTTATTAAACGATTTTTCATCGATAACGGCATTAATAAAGTTGCTGAAATCTTCCACTGGTCCCATTTTAAAGGAGGCAATATCGCGCTGCATGTTTGCTTTAACGGCTTGCCATAACGAAGCAGGCACATAAGCGCGAGATGCCGCCGAACATTTTTGTCCCTGGTATTCAAAAGCGCCGCGTATTAATGCGGTGCTAACTACATCGGCATCCGCGCTGGGATGGGCTAATACAAAATCTTTGCCACCAGTTTCGCCAACTATACGCGGATAGGTTTTATATTTATGAATATTGGTGCCAATTGTTTTCCAGATGGTTTGGAAAACAGCAGTTGACCCTGTAAAGTGAATGCCTGCAAAATCGGGGTGATTAAATATAACTTCCCCGGCCAGCGGACCATCACCATAAACCAAATTAATTACGCCTGCGGGTAAACCGGCCTCAATAAATATTTTCATAATTACGTTGGCGGCATAAATTTGAGTAGGGGCGGGTTTCCAAACTACCACATTGCCCATCATAGCAGCAGATGCAGGCAGGTTACCCGCAATAGCAGTGAAGTTAAAAGGGGTAATGGCAAACACAAATCCTTCCAGCGGACGGTGCTCTACCCGGTTCCACACGCCTTTGCTTGATTGCGGTTGCTGGGCGTAAATCTCCGTCATATATTGCACGTTAAAACGCAAAAAGTCAATAAACTCACAAGCCGCATCAATTTCGGCCTGGTAAGCATTTTTTGATTGACCCAGCATGGTAGCTGCGTTTATAATAGCGCGGTAAGGGCCGGCAACTAAATCGGCGGCTTTTAAAAATATACCGGCACGTTGCTCCCAAGGCAGGTTTTCCCAGGCATCTTTTGCCGCAAGGGCAGCATCAATGGCAGCTGTTACGTGAGTTTTATCGCCATCGTGGTACGTGGCTAATAAATGTTTATGATCGTGCGGGGGACGTATTTCCAGCGTTTTGCCGGTACGTACTTCCTTGCCGCCAATGTACATGGGGATGTCAATTTGTTGTGCGCGCGCTGCGGTTAAAGCAGCTTTAAGCGTTGCGCGTTCGGCACTGCCCGGCCCATAATTTAATACGGGCTCGTTTTGCGCTACCGGAACGTTAAAAAATCCTTTAAGCATATCAGATGTCAGTTATTGGAGCAAAGATAAGGGTAAATGTGCAGATTTTGACGGCAGGGATATTGTTTGATGTGCAGATTACAATTGACTTATCTACCCAGGTGTTAACAAGTTGTAAAAATAATCGTAACAAAAAGATAATCAACTACGTATAAACCCATCCAATTAATTGTGTTGTGCCACCTGTTGGATAAGCCTGTCAGACCGGGCTTTCGAAAAGGATACAGTGGGTGGTGGTCCGGCCGGATTAATGAAGGGCATCGCTTTGTTTACAGCGTTGTGAAGGCGGATTATTATTGCTCACGTACACTTCTATTATTTATTATTCCGGGCAAAAATTGTGTGAAACGGTAGCTAAAACAAAAGCGGTTTTAAGTTAAATGATTTTTATTTTAATGCCATATCGTTTTTACGTTTTTAAAGCCGAACCAATGAACCGTTTAACCCTATTAATCACAACCCTGTACTGTGTAAATTGTTATGGACAGCAAAACACTGCTCATAAAAAAATTCAATTTAAAATAGTTGAATATTATGACGGAAGGATATTAAAGGAAAAACTTGCGCCCGTTGATACCGTTGACTTAACACAAAGCAAAATTGACCTGTTTTTTTTGAATAAACATTTTAACATCCCGAGTTACCTGCCCGATCAGTTTGTAAATGCTAAATACAAAAGCGTAACTATAACTGATACCGTAATTTATAAGGAGGATAAAGACTTTAAAACAAACTGGGAAAAGACCTTTAAATACGACAGCCTCTCGCGGGTAGTTAATTATACCAATTCATCCTGCTATCGCTGTAATTATTTGCCATACAACTATAAGGTGGCCTATAACCATCAGGGCCAGGTGGAGACCTTAGTAAGTTCGGCCGACGTAGGCGAAAAGTACAAAATATATTACGACAGAAACGGCAACATCAAACAGCTTGACCGTTTGGTATTTGATAAGCTGGCTATGCAGATTATAATGCGGTAAGTTGCGTTATTTTTTCGGCCTGTCATTTTTAGGATACCCTTCTTCGTCCAAATCATCGCGGTCATCCTCGGGCGTATGGGCCAAAAACTTATCGGCGGCATCCAGTTCAACAATTTCGCCATTGTCAATATGCATCGCTAATTTATCCACATCAGTTTCCAAGGATTCGTTGGGGATATATTCGTCGCCGGCATCGTAAGGGTTGGCTTCATCGTACGTAGAATTCATGTCCTCGCCGTTTTTTACAGAGGTGTTGTATGGATCGGGATGTACGTAATCCGGGTCATCACTTTTTACATCGTATTCAAAACTATCGTCTTCGGCGTTATAGTTAAGATCTTGTTTATCTATGGTTTCGCCTAATTCGTCTTTTAAAGTGCGGTCCCTGTCTTCATTTTCATCATCAAATCCGGGGTAAAATGTCTTCTTATTCATAGGAGTGTTTTTTTATGTTTAACGTACTAAAACCCTGCCAGCTTTTTCAGTTAGCAGTTCTCAGTGGGCAGTTAGCACAATAAGAGCACGAAGGCAAACTGCCAATTGCACACTGAGAACTGTTAACTGGCAGCTTTAATAAGGAATCATCTTTTTATACGAAACCACATCGCCGCCAATGGCAAATTTAACGCCCAATGTAAATTGTGTATACGCATCATGATGGCCTGGCGTTGGGCTGTAACCATCCAATCCATCGCCTAAGATAAAATTGTAGCCGTAACCTAAATCTATGCATACATTAGGCTCATTATAGCTGTTAAATATCTTAAATTCATATCCTATCCTCAGCGGGATAAAAGGTTGCTTGCTTTTATCTTCGCCCGGTGTTGTAAAACCTGGTACCAAATATGAATTCCGGCTAACCGCGGTTATGTTATTTACTACAAACCCAATACCCAGCGATACATAAAAGTTTTTAATGGCGTTTTTGAATTTGCTTTGCGAGTAATCCATCAATTCGCCCATTTGCAGTTGCCCCCTAAAAATAAACGCACTAAAATCGTTGTTGAACTGCCTTCCCGATAAGGTTTTTAACGAATCGCCGCCGGCCAGCCTGCCTAACTGCGCCTCGAAAACAAAATTGGTATAGGGGCTTGAATTATAAGTTAAATTAAAGTTGACGGATGGAGTCATGGTTTGCGTTTGAGCATCGCCCATTGCGGTGTTCATGGCGCCCGAAAAACCAATGGAGTAATGCGAAAAATTATACCCTAACTGTGCTTTAGCTATAAAGGACGAGAAGACAAATACTATTAAGACGGTTATTTTCGAAATGTTTTTTATCATGATTTAAAGGCATTGCACAAGGCAAACAAATGTTGATGGATTGTTGATTGAATATAATTCTATAAAAATAGCATCAAAGTTTATAAAAACAACAATTTAATGTTCATTAGTTGGTGATGTCATTAAGTGATTGGGTCATTAGGTCATTTGTTGATGCTTTAGTCGCTTCAATTGTCCGCCCATTGTCAAATCAATTTTTAATGACCTAATGACTCAATGACCCAATGACCTAATAAACAATTTTATATATTTGACCCCATTAAAAAACAGTATCAAAGATGTCAAAAATTAAAGTAGAAAATCCGGTCGTTGAACTGGATGGCGATGAAATGACCCGTATTATATGGCAGTTTATTAAGGATAAATTAATAATCCCCTATCTGGACCTTGATATTAAATACTACGACCTTGGTATTGAGTATCGTGATGAAACTAACGACCAGGTTACTATTGATGCTGCAAATGCCATTAAACAATATGGCGTGGGCATTAAATGCGCTACCATTACGCCAGATGAAGAACGCGTAAAAGAGTTTGGCCTTAAACAAATGTGGAAATCGCCAAACGGTACTATCCGTAATATATTGGATGGTACAGTTTTTCGCGAGCCTATTGTAATGGCAAACGTACCGCGTTTGGTGCCAAACTGGACCGCCCCGATCTGCATTGGCCGTCATGCTTTTGGCGATCAGTACCGTGCTACCGATTTTGTAACTAAAGGAAAAGGCAAACTTACTATTACTTTTACGCCTGAAGACGGCGGCGCCGAACAATCATTTGAAGTATTCAACTTTAAAGGTGATGGCGTTGCATTGGCGATGTATAATACCGACGAATCTATCAAAGGTTTTGCGCGTGCTTGTTTTAACCAGGCTTTGCTAAAAAAATGGCCTTTATATTTATCAACCAAAAATACCATCCTTAAAAAATACGATGGTCGTTTTAAAGATATTTTCCAGGAGATATACGAGCAGGAATTTAAAGCTGAGTTTGAAGCCAACCAATTGACTTACGAACACCGTTTAATTGATGATATGGTTGCTTCGGCCCTTAAATGGCATGGTAACTTTGTATGGGCCTGTAAAAACTATGACGGCGACGTACAATCAGACACCGTAGCACAAGGCTTTGGTTCATTAGGCTTAATGACCTCTACTTTAGTTACACCTGATGGCACCGTTATGGAAGCTGAGGCAGCACATGGTACCGTTACCCGTCACTACCGCGAGCACCAGGCTGGCCGACCAACTTCAACCAACCCTATTGCATCTATTTTTGCATGGACACGTGGTTTGGAGTTCCGCGGATTGCTGGATAACAACCAGGAGTTAATCAAATTCTGCAAAACTTTGGAGCAGGTTTGTATCGAAACCGTTGAAAGCGGCAAAATGACCAAGGATTTGGCCATTACCATAAAACCAAAAGTTGAGCATGGTACAGATTATTTGTATACAGAAGAGTTTTTGGAAGCTATTAATGAGAATTTGAAAGCGAAACTGGGTAAATAATAAAAAGCCAGTGTGTTTGGCATTTTGAAATATAAAAGTCCGCGTAAATATATGCGGACTTTTTTGTTGAGTTGCCTATCTTTGAATATGAAGTTTACCGCGATAATTGAACAGGGCGAAAACGGCTGGCTGGTTGGACAAATAGCCGAAGAGCCGGCTGCAATATCACAGGGTAAAACCATAGAAGAATTAAAAATAAACTTATTAGATGCGTTAAGGTTGATATTGGGCAATAATACCGAAATGTCAATCGGTACATGTTTGTATCGTTAGCTTAAAATAGTTAATTTTGAATATGGAATTAGTGTTGAAGAATATTAGCCCTAAAGATTATGCGTTGATTTCTGATCTGGCAGGGCGGTTAGGCATCCAGGTGGAGGGAAATTATGATCGGCCCGACCACGCTTCTGTTATTGATGATCTACGCGATGCTCTGGAAGAAATTAAGATGGCCGAAGCGGGGGAAATACAACTGCAAGATGCCAGAGATTTGATCAATGAGCTTTAAAGTCCGAAATACACAGCGATTTGCTAAGGAACTAAAGTACTTAGTTAAGAAATTCCCATCGCTAAAATCGGAATATATCGACTTGATCGCTTCTCTTGAAATAGAACCAACACAAGGCACGCCAATAGGCAAGGGATTTTACAAGATCAGGGTAGGTATTGCAAGCAAAGGCAAAGGGAAAAGAGGCGGTAACCTTACTTACTGTTTACGATAAGTCAGAAAAAGAAGATATTGGAGAAAAAGAACTCAACTTGATACTCCAAACAGTGTTAAAATAAAACAAAATCAATTTTTTAATTAGTACTTCTTTATAAGAAGCCACAAAACACAAATCATGTCATCATTATATCCATTAAAATTTAAAACCATTTATAAAGACAAAATTTGGGGCGGGCAAAAAATAAAAACTTACCTGCATAAAGATTTTGGCAATTTGCCCAATTGCGGCGAAACCTGGGAAATATCGGGCGTAAAATCGGATGTCTCTGTAGTTGCCGATGGCGAGCTGGCGGGTCAATCACTGGCTGATTTGCTGGAACAATATAAAGACGAATTGGTAGGTCAAAAAGTATATGATCATTTTGGAAATATTTTCCCGCTGCTGATAAAATTTATTGACGCTAACGAAGACCTTTCTATTCAGGTACACCCGGATGATGAGCTTGGCAAAGAGCGCCACGATTCGTTTGGCAAAACCGAGATGTGGTATGTTATTGAAGCTGATCCGGGTTCTACCTTAATTTCCGGTTTTAACAAAGAACTCACCGAAGAAGAATACCTTGATAAATTTAACAGCGGCCGTTTAACCGATATTTTAAACAAGGAAAATGTAAAAGCTGATGATGTATACTTTTTACCCGCTGGCCGCGTGCACACCATAGGCAAAGGCTTGCTAATTGCCGAAATACAGCAAACATCGGATATAACCTATCGCATTTACGATTTCGACCGCGTTGATGACAAGGGCAATAAGCGCGAATTGCATACCGAAGAGGCCCTTGATGCCATTGATTTTAAACATTATCCCGAATATAAAACCAGGTATACTCCTGCAAAGGACGAAACTGTAGAATTAGTAAGCTGCCCTTACTTTACCACCAACCTGCTCGATTTTACCAAAAGCACGGCAAAGGATTACAGTAACCTGGATTCGTTTGTGATATACGTATGTGTGGCGGGAGAGTTTACCGTTAAACACAATGGTACTGGCTATCCCGTAAAAATGGGCGATTGTATCCTACTGCCAAAAAGTGTGGATAAAGTGGAGCTGGAAACAACCAGTGGGTTTAAGATACTGGAAAGCTTTATTGAGTGATCAGAGATTAGAGGTTAGTTGAATCTGCGAAGTAAGTAAAGGCTGCAAAGTTGGTAAAACCGATGGAACGTGCTTTTCCTAATCTCTAAACTCCAACCTCTAATCTCTTAAACTAAACTAACCGAATAGTAAACTTAGTACCCACATTAACCGTACTATCAATTTTGATAGTGCCACCTAACGATTCAATCTGATTGCGGGTAATAAACAGACCTATGCCTTTAGCATCGGAGTTCTGGTGGAATGTTTTGTACATGCCAAATACTTTATCCCCATAACGGGCCATATCAATACCGATACCGTTATCTTCAAAAATCATGTAGATATGATTATGGTCCCGAACTGTACGGCAACTTATGATGGTTTGCCTGTCGGGATGGCGGTATTTTAGCGAATTGGTGAGTAAGTTTTGCAGGATGCTTTCCAGGTAAGCGTGTATATAATTTACAACCGGACACTTGGTAAAGTCGTACTCAATTTTGGCATCAACGTTATCAATATTGCTCTGCAGCGCCGATACTACGTTTTTAAACACTTCTTCAAAATCAAGTAATTTACGTTCGCCTTCAACCTCAGTATGTATTTTAACAATTTCGTTCAGGTGATCAATGGTAGTTTTCAGGCTGTTGCTGATGGATTTGATGTGCGAAAAAACTTCGGCACGGTCATCCGGCGATTCGCTTTCTTCGAACAAATTAACCATAAACTGCAAATTGCCGGTATGCGACCGCAAGTTATGCGCCACAATATGCGCAAAGTTTTGTAGCCGCTTGTTTTGATCGTTTAGTAAATTGATGGAAGACTGCAGCGTAAGGCCCTTGCGTTTGATGATATCAATATCCTGGAAAATGCCGCGTATCTTGATGCATTTACCAAAATCGTCGATAATCGGTAAACCTTTAGCCCGTACCCAAATTACGTTGTTTTTGGCGCTGCGGAATAGCAGTTCCATATCATAAGGCTTGCAGAATTTTATGGCGTTGTCAATTGCTTCGGTTAGCAGCGGACGATATTGGGGCTCAAAAAAGCTGATAGCTTCATCGAGTGTTAAATTGAGTTGATCGTTTAGTTCGTAAATATCAAATGCCTCTTTTGATAACGATAAGATCATGCCGGGCACATTAATTTCAAATCCGCTAACCTTGGCTATGCTGCCCGTTTCGTTAAAAAAGAAATCGTTTTGTGCCGAGCGCAGCCCAAGTAGTTTGGCCTGGTGAATATTGATTAACGAACCGGTGAACTTAGGGCTGTTGTTATCGTCCCATTTTTTGGTGGCGCTTTCAAACCATTGATAACCGGACGATTTAGTAAGCAACCTGATGTGAGCAATATTTACAGGATCGGCAGTACGGGTATAAATAGCCTTTAAAAATGCGGGCTTATCATGATGGTAAAGTAATTGTTCGAGAAAAAAGTTATAGGAACTCTCAATTTCTCCGGGTTGATAACCCAAAACAAAGTAAAAGCCTGCCGACCATTTTACCTCTTTTGTGTTAATATTAAATTCCCAGATGCCCGCATTGATATGATCAATTATTTGAGCAAGATGCGATGCGTCGTCACCGTGGAAATTGTTCCCTTCTAAACTCATATTAATTGTTGAATCATTTTAATCGATAGAAATTGCGGTTAGGTATAGAAAAATCTATGCCAAAAATAAAATCTTAAAAATAGTTAAGCCCGTGTAATACGAAATCCCGCAAAAATAGTTCGGTATTTTTAAAAAAATGCAATAAAAATGGTAAGTTATTGACGCGGGGGTTAAAAATATTTCTCAGACTATCGGCTAATTCTGTTCGTCAATTCGTTTAGGGCTTTGCTGGCAATCCAATTTGATGCCTTGCTGTTTTGCAATAAAATGCGGTTGGCTGTTTCAATAGCGGCAATTCGTAAAATATCGTTTCGTTTACCAATCTGCCGTATAGTCCAGTTTATTGCTTTTTTAACAAAGTTTCTGTTGTCCCCCGCTTCGCGTTCTGTAATGGGTAATATGGCTATGAAAATGGCATCGTCAGCAGTCTTATTATGCATCGCATACTCTGCCATCAATACAAAGCCCGCGCGCTTCACAAATTCTTCGTTACGGCGGCAAAAAGCGATGGCTTTTTCAATAGCAAATGGTGTGCGGCAAAACAAGTTACCACAAACCTGATCGCAAATATCCCACGAATTAAAGTCCATTACCCAGGCGTCCATCAGTTCGGTGGTTACCAGTGCTGCGTCGGCTATAATGGAAGCCAGCATCCGGGCTTCGTGTATTTTGGTGTCCCAAAGTTGAAGTGCTAAAGCATGATCCTTTTTTATAGCCTTGCCAATCTTCCTCACTTCGGGGAGGGGAGTACCCAACGCATGGCTGTTATCAATACCAAAGCGCTTCATCCCTGCAAGGTATGAAGCGCTTGATTTTTGTTTTAGCTGGATGATAACTTCTTCGGTAGTCATTAACTTTGGGGCTAATTTTAACCACAAAGTACACAAAGGGTTTCACTAAGAACACAAAGGAAAAAAAAATTAGCTTCGTGTCCTTTGTGCCAAAAACTAACGTGGGGACATAAAAAAATTGAGATCGAATATCCGTCCCGATAACTATCGGGATCCGCAATCAATTAAAGATTTCCCCGCATTTCCTGCTCCCGTTCAATGGCCTCAAATAATGCCTTAAAATTCCCGGCGCCGAATGATTTAGCACCTTTACGCTGAATGATTTCGAAGAACAGGGTAGGGCGGTCTTCAACCGGTTTGGTGAAAATTTGAAGCAGATATCCTTCATCATCGCGGTCGACCAGGATGCCCAATTGTTTTAGTGGCCCGAGGTCTTCGTCAATGTGACCAACGCGGCTTAACAGGTCATCATAGTAGGAGGTAGGCACTGTTAAAAACTCTACACCACGGCTTTGTAAATCGGTTACTGTTTTTACAATATCATGGGTGGCAAGGGCTAAATGCTGTACGCCTTCGTCCTCATAAAATTCAAGGTATTCTTCAATCTGCGATTTCTTTTTGCCTTCAGCAGGTTCGTTAATGGGAAATTTAACATAGCCGTTGCCGTTGCTCATTACCTTGCTCATCAGGGCCGAGTATTCGGTGGATATCATTTTATCATCGAAGGTTAAAATGTTTTTGAATCCCATTGTCTCTTCATAAAAATGCACCCATTCGTTCATTTTATGCCAGCCTACATTGCCCACGCAATGGTCAATGTATAATAACCCGGCATCAGCTGGATTAAAATGCGTTTCCATTTTTTCAAAAGTGGGTAAAAATAGGCCGTTATAGTTTTTGCGTTCCACAAAAAGGTGAACGGTTTCTCCATATAATTTAATGCCGCTTACGCGCACTTCACCATGTTCGTCGCTCAATATTTGCGGGGACATGTAAGGTTCAGCACCGCGGCTGGTAGTTTGTTCAAAGGCATCAAAAGCGTCATCAACCGATAAGGCCAGCACTTTTACGCCATCGCCATGTTTTTTAATATGCTCGGCAATGGGATGTTCAGAATGGAGCGGTGTTGTTAATACCAGCCGGATTTTGCCCTGCTGCAAAACGTACGACACTTTGTCGCGTACGCCGGTTTCAGGCCCCGAATAGGCCAGGCTTTGAAAGCCAAATGCGGTTTTATAATAGTGTGCCGCCTGTTTGGCGTTGCCCACGTAAAACTCCACATAATCGGTACCATTAAGCGGTAAAAAATCAGTGGTGGTGGTTGGTTTATTTAGAGTTAGTGTTTCCATTTTGGTTGTTGTAAAAGTTGTAGGAAGTTGTAATTGTTGTAAAAGTTGTAGTGGTTGTAAATGTTTTAAGGAATGTAGTTGTTGTAAATGTTGAGTCCTGTCTTTTTTAACCTCTACAACTTTTAAAACCTTTTTAACCCTTACAACCTTTTCCCAACCTAACTAATCCAGCTTTTATAATAATTTTCGTCCTCAATTTTTATTGCATCTTCTGTCAGCATCAGCGGGCGGAAGGGGTCAATCATTACAGCCAGTTCGTCCGTTGATTCTTTACCGATAGATTTCTCTACAGCACCGGGATGTGGCCCGTGCGGAATACCGCCAGGATGCAGGCTCATTTGTCCTTTAACTACATTTTTGCGACTCATAAAGTCACCATCAACGTAGTACAGCAACTCGTCGCTGTCGACGTTACTGTGGTTATAAGGGGCTGGGATGGAAAGCGGATGATAATCGAACTTACGCGGCACAAAGGAGCAGATGACAAAATTATGCCCCTCGAACGTTTGATGTACTGGTGGCGGTTGGTGCAGGCGACCGGTTATTGGCTCAAAATCGTGAATAGAGAATGCCCAGGGATAATGAAAGCCATCCCAGCCAATAAAATCAAAAGGATGAGTGCCATAAATGTATGGGTATATTAAGCCCTGTTTTTTGATCAGGATTTTGAAATCGCCTTTTTCATCATGGGTTTCAAGGTCCGTTGGCCTTCTGATATCACGTTCGCAATAGGGTGATTGTTCAGTTAGCTGGCCGTAAGCGTTGGTATACCGTTTGGGAATACGGATAGGACTGAAACTCTCCACAATAAACAGGCGGTTATCGGGCGTATTAAATTCCATTTGATAGATGGTGCCACGCGGAATGATAAGGTAATCGCCATAGGCAAATTTGATGTTGCCATAACCTGTTTTGAGCGTGCCAGACCCAACGTGAACAAATACCACTTCATCGGCCTGGCTGTTTTTGTAAAAATAATCCGTCATGGATTTGCGTGGCGCGGCAAGGGAGATGTGCAGGTCGCTGTTTACCAGCACCGGTTTCCGGCTTTGCAGGTAATCATCAACAGGTTCAATTTTAAAGCCAATGAGGCTGGTGTGTTTCAGGTGTTTTTCGCGGGCTATTTTTGGCTCAACGGAATACGGCTTGCCCAACTCCTTTACCAAAGTAGGCGGATAAGCATGATAAACCAGCGAATACAGGCTCGAAAACCCTTCGGTTGATACCAGTTCTTCGGCATAAAGGCTACCATCGGGCTTACGGAACTGCGTATGCCGCTTTGGCGGGATAGCCCCTAATGTATGATATACGGGCATGGTGTGTTTTGTTGAAATGTTGTAAAGTTGAAAAGTTGGAATGTTTTAGCATTCAAAATTTCAGCAATAATTGATTATAAACTAAACGTTTAGAAATAGGATATGGTTTTAAAGCCGGGTCATAATAACATTACAACCTTCCAACATTAAAACCTTACAACAAATTTAGTATTGCGCCAAAACGATTTTAGCGAGCACAGCATCCCTGAATGAGGAAGCATCACTCATAGAAGTGAGGCCAAGGGAAAAAAGAAAATGCTTTTGTATGCTCATCATTGTTTTACAAAGCTATGGGGAATATTTGGAATGTGCAAGGGTAGTAAATGGTTATAGTAGTTGTAACGGTTGTAATAGTTAAAAACAACAGCTTCAATATCTGCGTTCCTTACAACTACTGCAACCTCCTTACAACATTTTCAACCTTTACAACTTTTTCAACAACTAAAATACTTATGTTTGATTTTCCGTAAACCCAACTAACCTATGAAATTAGTATCCTACAAAACCGAAGACAATGAGCATTTAGGCGTTTTTATAAACGGGCATATTTATAACCTGCACAGCTGCGACAAACTGATTCCCAATAACATGAATGAATTTTTATGGGGTGGCGATGAGCTGATGGAGCGTGCACAAAAAATAAATGCCGAAATCAGTTCGGGTAAGAGGGAGGCTAAGGAAGAGTTGTTTTTTGAGATGATGGCGCCGGTACCGCACCCCACTTCGTGTCGGGATGCGTATGCTTTCCGGCAGCATGTGGCTACTGCACGGCGTAACCGTAACGCAGATATGTTGCCGGAATTTGACCAGTTCCCTGTATTTTATTTTACCAACCACAATGCTATACAGGGTGCGGGCGAAATCAGGTGTATGCCCGATCATTTTCGCAACCTTGATTTTGAACTGGAAGTGGCCGTAGTGCTCAATAAAAAAGCCCGCAACATTAAAGCTGCCGATGCCGATAGCCTGATTGCCGGTTATATGATTATGAATGATATGAGCGCCCGAACGCTGCAAAAAGAGGAAATGCTGTTTAACCTTGGTCCTGCCAAAGGAAAAGACTTCTGTACGGTAATAGGCCCCTGGCTGGTAACGCCCGATGAACTGGAACCTTATAAAATTGTCACAAAAGCAGGCCACACCGGCAATAGCTATAACCTGCAAATGAAATGCGTAGTAAATGGTAAAGAGGTATCAAACGGCAGCATGGCCGATATGGACTGGACATTTGCCGAAATTATTGAACGCTGCGCCTATGGCTGCGATGTGCTACCCGGTGATGTAATAGGATCAGGCACGGTGGGCACAGGCTGCTTTTTGGAATTGAATGGAACTGGATTACTAAATGACCCTGCCTATAAGTCTCAATGGCTGCAACCCGGCGATTTGGTGGAAATGGAGATAACCGGGTTAGGTATGCTGGGGAATATTATTGAGAAGGAGGATAGTGAGTTTTCGATTTTGGGGATGAAGAAATAAAACCGTCTGAACCATGATTCGTAGGATTAAGGGATTAAAGGATTTTTGCACATTCAATCCTTCAATCTTAAAATCAAGCGAATCATGGTTCAGACAAAAAGCTATAATACCCCCATCTCAACAAGTTTCTCCCTCAGCAGCTCCGCTGATGTAAAATGTATAGACTTTATCCCCAATTGCTCCGCAGCTAATATATTCCGGTAATTATCATCAATAAATACTGCCTCGTCCGCTTTAATGTTATGCCGGTCGAGCAATAGCTGGTAAAACGCCGGGGCGGGTTTGCGCATTTTTTCGGCGCCGGAAACTACTACGCCATCGAACCAGTTTAAAAACTCAAACCGGCTTACCGCGACCGGGAAAGTCTCGGCCGACCAGTTGGTTAAGGCGTATATGTTGTATTTGCCGCTGTCCTTAAGCTCTTTGAATATTTGAACGGTATCCCAAAGCGCTTCGCCCAGCATTTCTTCCCAACGGGAATAAAAGGCACGAATATTTGCTTCATGTTCCGGGAATTCTTTCACCAATATTTCGGTACCTTCTGCAAGCGAGCGGCCGGCATCCTGCTCTTCGTTCCATTCGGAAGTGCAGATGGTGGCCAGGAAATGTTTCATTTCCTCTTCGTCGGCAAATAGCGTGCGATACATATAATGCGGGTTCCAGTCAATTAAAACTGCACCGAGGTCGAAGATGATGGTGTTAATCATAGAATATTATATTAGTTATTAGCTACTGGTGTTTGTGTCCCCACAAACACTGCCACAGCGGCTGTGGGGACACAGCCTTGTAGTGGTTTTATTTTAGTTTTCGTTTATTATTGGTATTTGTGTCCTCACAAACACCATCGGCTGATTGTGAGAACACAGTTTTGGCGTTTATATTAAGCTAATTATCTTTAAAAAACCATCTGCATTGATAGTTGTGAGTTCCGGGAAAGGAATTTTCTTCAATATATCAAAATGTCTATCTTCAGTAACTATGTAATCGGCTTGTCCGGCTATAGCACAGTCACAATATTTATTATCGTCTTTATCCCTATCTATCAATTGCCATTTGTAATAGGGTGTTATGTCGCGTGTATTTGGCAGTTCTTTTAAAAGACTTATAAAAGATTTAGCGGTAGCCAAACTGTATTTTTGTTGCAATATTTCTTCATACTCCAATAAAATGTCCACAGAAACTACGAGTTCATATTTACCGCTGATTAATGTTTGATAGATAAAATGATAAGGCGACCTGGATGTTAAACAAATCACAAATACATTGCAGTCTATTACAACGGTCATCATTTATGCAGTTCTACGAAAGTGTTCCTTTTTCCATTTCTCGAAAACCGTGTCTGCATAACCTTTTTCTTCGAATGCTTTATCAGCTTCAAAGGTTACTTTATTAGCAAGGTAGGCGATAAGCAATGATCGTATTTCCTGAAGTTCTTCTTCAGACTGGTCGTTTCTGAATAATTTCAGTATTTCTAACTGTGTGCTATTAAGTGCGACTGCCATATTAACTTTTTATCAAATATAATGGTTTTATAAACAAGAGGTGAAATTGAAAAAGTAGACAATCACTCATTTCCCAACAAAAATTCCTTAAACCCTTCAAAATCCTTACCCAAAGCTGCCGATTGTTTTTCCTTTTTTGCCAGCTCCTTCACTTGTTCGGGCACTTCAACTTTGGCAGCAATGCTTTCCGGGTAAACATCAGGGAACTTGCAGGGGTGCGCGGTTGATAAAAATACACCTGCCACATCGGCCTTGTAATTATCCTGCTGCCAGTCGCGCAGGGCCTGCCAGGCTATGGCCGTATGCGGACAAGCTATATAATTGTAGTTATCATTAATAAACTTAATGGCCTCCAGCGTTTGTTCGTCGTTATAGCTGTAGCCGGTTATTAGGGTTGTAAGGGCATTGGCATCAGCTTTAAACAAATCGGCAATGCGCACCCAGTTGCTTGGGTTGCCTACGTCCATGGCATTACTCAGGGTAGCTACAGATGGCTTTGGTTGATAAACGCCGGTTTTTAAAAACTCTGGAACGGTATCGTTAACATTGGTTGCCGCTATAAAATGTTCAACAGGCAAACCCATTTTCCAGGCTAATAAGCCCGCACCAATATTACCAAAGTTGCCGCTGGGAACCGAAAAAATTACTTTACTGATGCCTTGTTTTAATAACTGCGCATAAGCATTAAAGTAGTAAAACGTTTGCGGTATTAACCGGGCGATATTGATAGAGTTGGCTGATGTGAGCCTGAATTTTTCATTCAACTCTGCATCAGTAAATGCCTGTTTAACCAGCGCCTGGCAGTCGTCAAATGTACCGTCAATTTCCAGTGCGCGGATGTTTTGGCCGTTGGTGGTTAGTTGTTGCTCCTGTATATCGCTAACTTTCCCTTTTGGATAAAGGATAGTTACGCGGGTGTTAGGTACGCCTAAAAAACCTAAGGCTACGGCGCCGCCGGTATCGCCGGATGTGGCTACCAAAACGTCCAATTGTTTTTCGCCTTTCTCTAAAAAGTAGCTCATGATGCGGCTCATAAAGCGGGCGCCAAAATCTTTAAACGCCAGCGATGGGCCGTGCCAAAGTTCCAGCACAAATACATTGTCTTCCAGTTTTACAACCGGGGCTAAAAAGCTGATAGCATCGTAAACGATTGCCTTTAAATCGGCATCGGGTATATCATTGCCCAATATATTTTTAGCTACATGAAAAGCAATTTCGGGCAGGGTATATTGGTCAATGTTATTCAGGAATTTATCATCCAGCCGGGGGATACTAACCGGCATATAAAGGCCTTTGTCCTGCGGCATGCTGTTAAAAACCGCTTCTTTAAATGATACACGGGTGGATGGGTTGTTGGTACTGTAGTATTGCAATTTGATTTACGATTTTAGATTTACGAATTACGATTTATTTTTTTGGGGATTACGGTGATATTAAAAAGATTGCGGTGATTTTTTAATTGATCGCGTTGAATTATCGATCCGGAAGACAAAATCCGAAATCGAAATTCCCAAATCCGAAATCAAATCACCCTTGGCCCTTTATCATTAATAGTGGATACATAACCATTTGACCCAATCTTCATCGCTGTTAAATGATGCCTCAACTTTTGAGTAACCAGCTTTGCCGTTTCCTCATCACGCGTAAACGCAAATACCGACGGACCGGAGCCGGATATACCGAAACTTACGGCGCCCAATTCCATCGCTATCTCACGCATTTTATAAAAATCGGGGATGAGCATGGAGCGTACGGGTTCAACCAGTATATCCTTCATACTGCGGCCAATCAGGTCAATATCGTTCATAAATAAGCCGCTTACCAGGCCGGCTATATTGCCCCATTGGGTAACGGCATCTTTCATCTGGATGTTTTTGCGTATAATTTGCCTTGCCTCACGGGTAGGCACATCCACATCAGGGAATACAATGGCGCACCATAAGCCCGCAGGGTGGGGCAGGCGGATGACGTCCAACGGTTCGTAGCTGCGGATCAGCACAAAGCCGCCCATTAGCGCAGGAGCGACGTTATCCGCATGGCCATGACCGCAAGCCATTTCTTCGCCCTTCATGGCAAAAGGCAACAGGCTGGCTACATCGGTTTCATCGCCCAAAAGTGTTTTTATCGCGAATAAACCAGCAACCGTACTTGCAGAACTGGAACCCAGTCCGCTGCCGATGGGCATTTTTTTATGCAGCTCAATATCCAAACCAATATCCGTACGGCCAACGCTTTGCAGGTAATGCTGTACGCTCACACTTACGGTATTTTTAGCCGGATCGAGTGGCAGACGGCCATCATCGCCGGTAATTTTACTGATGGTGATACCCGGTTTATTGGTCATTCGCATGATGACTTCGTCGCCGGGCTCGTTAACGGCAAAACCGAGTACATCGAAGCCGCAGACTACGTTGGCGACAGTGGCGGGGGCGAAAACGCTAACCCCCCGACCCCCTAAAGGGGGAGTGATAAGCGTGGGGGCTTGTATTTCTTGTATATTGTTATTGTCCATATAAGTATCAAATTTCAATTCCCCCTTTAGGGGGTTAGGGGGTAGTTTACGCCCCTACGTTAATCAAATCAGCAAATACACCGGCGGCAGTAACCTCTGCGCCCGCACCCGGGCCTTTTACCACCAGCGGGCGTTCTTTGTATCTGTCGGTGGTGAATGATATTATATTATCACTTCCCGATAAGGTATAAAACGGATGACTTTCGTCAACCATTTGCAGGGTGATTGCAGCCTTGCCGTCTTCCAGTTTACCGATGTAGCGCAATACTTTATTTTCTGCTTCGGCCTTTGTTTTTAAGTTGGTAAAGAAAGCATCTTCGGCTTTTAGTGCTGCGTAAAAATCGTCAACGGTTTGGGCCTCTAAACAAGCTTTGGGTAATACGCTTTCAATTTGCACATCAGCGGCTTCCATGGAGTGACCGGCATCGCGGGCTAAAATTAATATTTTGCGCATAAAATCTTTTCCACTCAAATCATCGCGCGGATCGGGTTCGGTATAGCCTTTTTCCTGGGCTTCTTTTACCACATCGTGAAAATTGGCATCGCCTTTAAAATTGTTAAATATAAAGGAAATAGTTCCTGATAATATCGCTTCAATTTTGGCAATGCGGTCGCCGCTGTTCATCAGGTCTTTGAGCGTGCGGATAATCGGCAATCCGGCGCCAACATTGGTCTCGTAAAAGAAATCGACCCCGTGTTGTTTTGCCGCATCGCGGAAGGTTTTATATTGCTGGTACGATGCCGAGTTGCCAATTTTATTGCAGGTGATGACCGATATGTTCGATTTAAAGACTTCTTCGTAAAATTCGATGGGTGTTGGGCTGGCTGTATTATCGATAAATACGCAGTTCGGCAGGTTCATGCGTTTCATTTCGGTCACAAATTCTTTCAAATCGGCGGTATGACTGGTTGCCGCCAGTTCATCCTGCCAGCTATCCAGCGAAATACCATCCGAATTAAACAGCATTTTACGGGTATTGCTGATGCCTGCAATTTTTACCTGTATGCCGTTGTTTTCCTGTAAGTAATCGCTGTGCGCGTTTAGTTGTTTAAATAGAGTTTGCCCGATGTTGCCGGTACCCAGGCAAAAGGCATGAAGGGTTTTGGTGAGTTGGGTAAAAAAGCCATCATGTACAGCATTCAAAGCCTTGCCCAAATCTTTTGCCGATATAATAACCGATATATTATATTCTGACGAACCCTGCGCTATGGCCCTTACGTTTACCCCGTTGCGACCAAGCGCATGAAACAGTTTGCCCGATACACCGGGGGTTTGCTTCATGTTTTCGCCAACGATGGCTATGATGGCTAAATTTTGCTCGATGGCTACAGGATCTAATTTTTTAGCAATCAGTTCCAGCTCAAACTCCAGCTCAATTACCTGCCGGGCCCGTTCGGTATCGCCAGGTTGCACGGCAAAGGTGATGCTGTGCTCGGATGAGGATTGGGTAATGAGGATGATATTGATTTGCTCGCGCGCTAAAAGCGAAAACAAACGCCCGCTAAAGCCCGATTTGCCTACCATGCCGCTGCCTTCCACATTCAGAATACTGATATTATTGATGGATGAAATACCTTTTATGGGTAGGTTGGATGGCTTGCAATCGTGACGGATAACGGTGCCCTCAAACTCAGGCTCGAAAGTATTTTTGATAACGATGGGTATCTTTTTGAGGAACGCCGGGATCATGGTTGGCGGATAGATCACCTTGGCGCCGAAATAGGAAAGCTCCATGGCTTCGGTATAAGTAAGCTCGGGCAATGAAAATGCTTTGGTCACCATTCGAGGGTCGGCGGTCATCATGCCGTTAACATCGGTCCATATTTGTATTTCGGCGGCATTTAAGGCCGAGCCAAATATGGCGGCGGTGTAATCGCTTCCACCACGACCAAGGGTGGTGATTTGCCCGGCATCATTGGATGAAATAAAACCGGTAACAAAAATCATTTTACCTTCGTTTTCGCGGCGAAAACCTTGTATCAGCTGACTGCTCAGCTCCATGTTTACCTTGGCATTGCCGAAAGTACTGTCGGTTTTTATCAGTTCCGAAGCATCCGCGCAAACCGCTTCTTTAAATTCCTGGGCAGCTATTTTGCAGATCATCAGGGTGGAGCAGCGTTCGCCAAAACTCAACACCATATCGCGGGTTTTGGGGGTAAGTTCCCGTAAGGTAAGTACACCCTGCAACAAGTCTTCCAACTGATTAAAATAGAGCTTTAAACGGGTAAAGGCCGGGTTTTGGTTTTGAATGGTTAACAGGCTCTTTACCACATCAAAATGGCGTTTTTCCAGGTCGGCTAACCCGGCGGTAAAGTCAATGCCGTTTGCGGCCCCTTCGGCCATGGAAATCAGTAGGTTGGTTACGCCGCTCATGGCGGATAATACCACCACCGGCTTTTCTTTACTGTTTGCTTCGCCCTTTAAAATAGTTAATAGGGTGCGGATACTTTCAACTGATCCTACGGATGTACCGCCAAATTTTAAAATGTTCATTGTTGCTATTAAAACAAAAACGCCTTCCCCATTTGCGGAGGAAGGCGTTTTGTTGGTTTTTTATGTTTTACACCATACCGCTATCTTCCTCCGTGTTTTATTCCGGTGGTTGTGGTAGTTGTTGTAATGGTGTAGTTAATTATCATACTTATATAATGTCTGTAAAGTAAGTAGATTATTTTTTAATATGCAAATGGTATTTTGTTTTTATTTTTTCCGTTTTACCCCAAAATCCTTCTTGCGTATTTTACACATTCTGCCGGTACCATCATTGGCGTGAAACACAATGCCTTCAACATCGTTATCCAATTCGCTTAAAAACCTTTTGATGCCTTCGAACGACCTGTCGCTTAACTCAATCTCCTCCCCACCATGAACGACTAAACGGTGTTCATTATATCCTTCAGGATTACCTTGTACTTTTGGCCCTATCAACTCGTAAGTCCCATCAATTTTTTCGGCCAATTTATCAAAAGCTTCTAAATGGTATCTGTCCGATTGATCGTTTCTTTCGCATTTAACCCAATGTGGCCAGTGCCCGGTTATTCCGTCGGGCTCTTGACAAGGTATTGCATTAGCTGGAATTTCCCGGCCTTTTTTAACATCATATCGTTTATACAGTTCGCCGTCTATTATCGCACAAGCGGTACCATCGAATTTCCTGGTTGCCATTCCGCTATGCAATGCCCAATCGTTCTCAGGGTCAACTTCATTGATAACCCTCGCTAAATTATTTGGGTCCTTCTTAAATAAGGTTGATATTTTTTTCATGATTTAATATTGTTTGATTTTTAGACTGCCGCTAAAACAGAAAGCCTTCCCCGTTTTGGAGGAAGGCTTTCATTTGGTTTCTTTATGCTTTTTTTACACCATACGATCACATTCCCCCGGTAACGAAACCGGTGGTTGATGTGGTTGTTGTGATGGTGTTGTTAATCATTTTTATAATGCAGCAAAAGTACGTAGATTATTTTTTAATATGCAAATGGTGCTTTGTTTTTTGGTGAGTATTATTTACTTACAACTGTAATTGTAGTAGTTCCGGTAAGGCCGTTAGGTAAATTAACAGGTAAACCATTACGCCAATAAACCGAATTGCCGTAACCAGTGGAAAATAAATATCCACCGGATACAAACACATCGTTTCCATGTAGCGCAACCGCATTTAGCAAGCTGATGGTTTGTTGGTTTGACGCGCCATTGTTGAGCACGGTAGCTTTACCGTTTTTCCACAAAGCAACTTCACCGTTAATATAACCAGCAATGTACACATCGGCGCCGTTAATGGCAATGGAGTTTGCCACTGAAAGACCGGTGCCATCCGTTAGGCTCGTAGCGGTGCCGTTTTTCCAAACGGTTGCAACTTTTGCAGTTGAGTATTGCGTGGTAACTAAGCCAACTACATATACATCAGTTCCATTTACAGCTATTCCATTGGCCAAAGAACTAATAGAAGGGGTGTTCTGGAGGACGGTTGCAACTCCATTTTTCCAATAAGTGGCTTGGTCGAGACCGAGATCGTAAGTATTGCCTGCCATATATACGTCGTTCCCACTCACTGCAATAGCTTTTGCTTCGGTAGCTGCCGTTTCGGTAGTTGGTGGTATTATTGTGGCAACTCCGTTTTTCCAATAAGTGGCTTTTCGGTGGAGGGTAGTTGGTGTAACCAACCCTGCAATATACACGTCGTCGCCATTGATTGCTATAGCATTGGCGCTGGATTCGCTATCTGCAAGTTTCACGGCCTGGCCATTTTTCCAGTAAGTTGCGACAAAATGATCCCCCATGAGGGTTCTGCCTACCACATATACATCGGTATCATGAATGGCGATGCCAAAGGCCGTTGAACCTAAATTTGATAAGCTATTAGGCAATACCACAGGTACGCCGTTTTTCCAATAGGTAGCTAATTGTACACTATTTATATCGTCGCCCTCAACGTTGCCAGCTACGTACACATCCACCCCGGGGGGCTTTACCGGATCAATATGTGGGGCTCCGCTTTTTTTGCAGGCAGTTATCCCAAACATGGCAAGTAACAATATATAGAGGTGTTTTTTGCTCATTACCTGTTGGACCGTAATTAGATTAATAAAAGCGCGATAACAACTTTGCATACAGAAGTGAAAATAAAAAAACCGAACTCAACGACTTAATAACGAGATGTGATTTTGGTTTAAGGCTATTAAACTTTAGATTAATAACGTCCTGGCTATTAATTAATTGCTATAAAGTAAATTTATTATTTTTGAATATGCAATTCAATGCGTCTGTTTAGTTATTGTCTAAGTATAATTCGTGTTTATATCTTTTAGCCAATAACCCCGTAGCCACCTCCAAATCAATATCGACCACCAAAACTCCCGGTTCGCCGTAAGGCTGATTTGCCATACAATGCCCATCCGGCGCTATTAACGAACTGGCCGATTCCGGATACATAGTAGCGCAATTGGAGCTTGCAAAATAGATGGTGTTTTCCAACGCTCTCATCATCATTGCTCTTTCGTAATAAGGATTATCTTTATTACCCCATTCTGTCAGTGGTTTGCCTTGCAGGTTACTGCCGCCAAAGTGGGGGTGAAACACAATTTTTGCATCGCGGCGGGCGGCCCATCGTACCAATTCAGGGTAGCGGAAGCCTTCGTGACAAATAACAATGCCGAATTTTACACCGTTTACTTCGAACAGGCGGCGCTCGGTACCTGCAGCCCAAATTTCGTCTTCTGATGGGTCTAACTGGGTTTTGGCCTGGTATCCCAATACTTTACCCTCATTAGAAATTACTTGTGCTACATTCAATACTTGTCCGTTTACATACCAATCCATCGGCAATATAATGGTGATGTTGTTTTGGGAGGCTATTTCACAGGCTTTATCCAGCGCTTGCTGTAGTTTTTGAGGCGTGGCAACGTCAACCGTAAATTCTTCAGCTGGGTATCCCGGGATATAGGATTCCGGGAAGCAGATAATTTCAGCTTGTTGGGCTGCCGCTGATGAAACTAATTTTTCTACCTGAAACAAGCCATCATCAATAGATTTTGGAAATGGCGGTGATGCGATTGCTATTTTCATGATGCTTCCAAAATTAATGCATCTTTGGTTATTATTTTATCTGCGATGCACAAATTATTGCTGACAGCATTTTTTTTATTATTGACAAGCCCTTTGTTTGCTCAAAAGGAAACCGACACCCTGCTTAATAAGTTGCCCATGGTTAATGGCCGGTTGGTATATGCCGATAGTATTGCCGTAAAAGGACGCAACAAAGCTGCGCTGGACAGTGCCGCAAAAAAATGGTTTTACAGCTATTTTAAACAATACTGTGCCGACACTTTAACTAAAGATCAGGACGCTGGTAGTAGTATTTTAAATCAGGGGGCATTGATATTCCGCATGTCGCCAAATGCTTTGGGGTTGGTTAAATATGATTATTATTTAATTGTAACGCTGAAAATTAATTGCACAAATGAGGGATATAGCTATAAAATATTCCACATTTATTTTGCGCCCAAGAGTAAACTTTTTAGGGCTGTGGGTTATTATCAAACAAGTCCGGACTATTTAATTGGGCTATTAAACAAAAAACATTTAGGCCTTGAACCTGCGCTTGATATGGGTCGCAATAAAATAAGGGATTACCTTACCCATACCAATGATGCCATACAGGCTTGTATTGCTTCGTTAAACAAGTCGATGACAAATTAGTAGCATATATCAAGGTAAAATACGGATATATCAATATGTATATCTATCTTTGATATATAATTCGATATTATGAAAAGTATCCTTTTGAAGTTAGATGATAAGTTGTTTGAGGAAACGGACAAACATGTAAAGGCTGAAAAAGTAAGCAGATCAAACTATATAAAAACAGCCTTAGAGCAGTATAATAATTGGCAAGCAAAGAAGGCGTTGGAAGAACAAATAATCAGGGAGGTGCAACTACTAAATCAGTTTGACCCTGATAAGGAACTAAAGCAAGAATTTGAATTGGCGTCGCTATCTGATTTGCAAAAATATTTAGATGAGTAGTACAAACCCCAAGCAATACGAAATTTGGGTAGCTGACCTTGATCCAACAATTGGTAGTGAGCCCGGCAAAACGCGCCCGGTTGTAGTTATACAATCTGACATATTAAACAAAGCAGGACATCGTTCAGTTGTAGTTTGTTGTATATCTTCACAAGGTGTAGCGGGAGTATCATTTATCCGAATAGCTATTGAGGCAACCAAAGGAAATAGTTTATCGAAAAAGTCTTATATTTTGTGTGATCAGGTAAGGTCGATTGATGTGTCGAGGTTTCGAGGTAAGATAGGTGTGCTTGATACGATCGATATTAACAGATTAAACACAAGTTTAAAAACCATCCTTTCACTTTAATGCAGGGACTCATCATTAAATCGACAGGCAGCTGGTACCAGGTACAAACCCCGGAGGGGGAACGTATTGATTGCCGTATAAAGGGAAAGTTTCGCACTAAGGGCATCACCACCACTAATCCGCTGGCCGTAGGCGATGTGGTTGATTTTGAAATGGAACCCGACCAGGAAACCGGTGTAATTACCGAGCTGCAACAGCGCAAAAATTATATCATCCGTAAAGCCATCAATCTATCCAAACAGGCACAAATATTAGCTGCCAATTTGGATCAGGCCATGTTGGTGGTTACTTTGGCCTCGCCCCGAACCTCGCTTGGTTTTATCGACCGTTTTTTGGTGACTGCCGAGGCGTATGATATCCCCGCCAAACTCATTTTTAATAAACTGGATTTGTTTAGCGATGAGGGCCTCGAAATATTGGCCGATTACAAAGCTGTTTATGAAAAAGTAGGGTACCCCTGTTATGAGGTTTCGGCACTGGAGGGTACCAATATTGAAGAGCTGCAATCGCTTATAAAAGACAAAGTAACCCTGTTCTCGGGTCACTCGGGTGTGGGGAAATCAAGCCTGATTAACCGCTTATTGCCTGACCTGGATTTGCGCACCCACCAGGTATCCGACTGGAGTGACAAGGGTATGCACACCACCACCTTTGCCGAAATGTTCGAACTCCCGCAAGGCGGTTTCATCATTGATACCCCCGGCATCCGCGAATTGGGGGTTATCGATATTGAAAAACAGGAACTGAGCCATTTCTTCCCCGAAATGCGTGACCGGATGAACACCTGTCGTTTTAATAACTGCCGCCATATTAACGAACCCGGCTGCGCCGTTCTACAAGCTGTTGAAGATGGCGGGATTGAGCTATCGCGGTATGAGAGTTATTTGAGTATTTATAATGGGAATGATACGAGGGCATAATTTTGAGTCCGGAAAGTCAGGAAGTCCGAAAGAAGCTGCAGCATAATTCGTGTCTCTGTATTATCCCTATTGCATTCTGATAAAATCTATCGCCCAAAAATGGCTGTGCTCGTTTGTGCACCCGGGAGGCTGATAAATTTTTCCAGGTGTTTACATCGCACACACGCCCTGCCGTTTTTAATTATGCAATATATTGATAATCAAATAATTAATTTTTAATTATAGGTTAAATTTCAGTAAAATACTGATAATCAAGTGTTTAATTTTTAGGCAATTATTTATAAGTGTTTATATTGATTATCAGCTAATTAGCCTGTTTTATGGGTTGTCGCTTTAAATCGGAAAATCGATTAAACACTGACAAAATAGTGTCACCATATTAACCATTGCAACCGTTTAAATTTGTTGTATTCCGTTTAGCAATGTTAACCCGCGCACATAGTTTACTCACCCCGCCTTGCTTCGCAGGCCCCCCCGATAGCTATCGGGGCTGCTGCGCAAAGAGAGGAAGATCAGCCTCCTTTTTTCCCTCTATACGAAGTAGGAGGGGTGGCCGATCCGCCTAAAAGGCGGAGAAGGTCGGGGTGAGTCAACCCGCCATGTCCGCATAAAATCAAATAACCATGTCAACCAACCCCTCCTCCGAACGCCCGCCTTATATTGATCAGCTTCGCGCCGATTTGCGCGGGCAACCCTACCGCCCTGCCAAAAGGAAAGGGCGGCCAAAATGTGAGCCGCCCAGCCCCGAAGACAGCCGCCGCCTGTTTACCGTTGAAACCGGCAACCGCTGGATGGACATTGCCCAACGCGAACCCGAAGCAATGATGCTGTTCGACGAGTTTTGGCATCAGGGCGAGCTATGCATGTTGTTTGCAGGAACCAACATAGGTAAATCGGTGCTGGCCGTACAGATAGGCGAAAGCATTGCCCGCCGAAAAAAGATTGGCGGCTTTGCCTGCCAGGCCCCGGCGGCACGCGTACTCTATGTTGATTTTGAGCTCAGCGCCGCCCAGTTTGGCCTGCGGTACAGCCATGCCGGCGACCGCTATCTGTTTTCGGATAATTTTTTCCGCGCGCAATTCAATTTTATAACCGATACGCCCGAAAACGTAGATGAAAACGAATTGCTTATTGCCGCCATTGAGTATAAAATGCTACAGGTAAAGGCCATCGTGCTCATTATTGATAATATTACCTGCCTGCGCGGCGGTACCGAAAATGCTACAGTGGCGCTTTCGCTGATGAAGAGCCTTAAGGCGCTAAAAAATAACCACAAACTTTCGGTATTGGTGCTGGCCCATACACCTAAGCGCCGCCAGGTTGCGCCACAACCCATCAGCGCCGACGACCTGCACGGCAGCAAACTGCTCATCAACTTTGCCGACAGTGCCTTTTCCATCGGCAAAAGTATGGCCGACGATGGCCTCTGCTACCTGAAACAAATAAAACAACGCAACACCAGCCAACGCTATGGCGACGACAATGTGCGCCTTTGCCGCATCCAAAAAAATGGCAACTTTTTGCACTTTAAGTTCAGTGGCCGCGGCCGCGAACTTCATCACCTGCTGCCTGCCCATAAGCACGGCCCGGTGCGCCGCGTTAACCACGAAGAACGCGCCGATAAAATAGCCCGTTTAGCTGCCGCCGGCCTAAGCCAGCGCGACATCAGCAAACGGCTAAACATCAACCTGGCCACTGTTAACAAACTGATACGGCACGGGAAATCCGCCACCAGTTACACCACGTAGGGGCAAATAGCATTCGCTCCCCAAATAGGTCAATGGTTGCGACCATATCGAAAATGAACCCTAAAAGAAACGCTGAAATTCAGTGGGGGCAATTTTTCGTACCGGAAAAAATATGTTGTTCAGGTGGTCAAAGTCGGAGTCGGTAGTAACTAATTGAAATCCTATCAACGCAGCAAGCGAAGCTATCCACAAGTCATTCTTCCCCATGTTTCTCGGCGTCGGGAAAGGATAGTTGTTAAAATTGGGATTTAACTTTTGTGAAAACGCGTCGATTTCCGCGTAAATTTCAACTTACGATTGGCTTATTTCTACGATGTTGATTTCATCTAAAAAGTTATCCAAAATATCGTTCCGCTTGACGCCCCATTTATTCTTTAGCGATATTGATTTAATTTCTGCTTCGGAAACTACAGATGTATAAAGTTTTACGTTCCCCGGATTTATAAAATCAACAAAACTATCTGTGTCGCTTGTTCGCGACCTAAAAAGAAGAATATTTGTATCCAGCAAAATATTCATCATTTATCATTCGCCATTTGTTCTAACAAACTGGCCCATTCCTCGTCTGTAAAAGGTTCTGGTTTAGGATCTTTTTTTAGCGCCTTTTTTAATGTTTCATTGTTTTTGCCCGATTTTATACCAAATGCAGTGGCACCCCCGGCAGCTAAAATTTGTTCGGGCGAAACGGTTATATGTGTTCTGAATGTTGTTTTTTTTTGCTATTTCGTCGTGTTTCATTTACAACCTCCATTCTTAGAAATCAAATTTAGTGATATTTAAGCCAAAAAAGTTGCTTCCCTTTCAAAAAATCCTTAAAATAACTACACTCGCTTATGCTGTCTTATACAAGGCTGTTTTTGAATAATTGCTTTTTGGCGTTTTAAAGTAGGGGTCCGTTTTATAATTAAATCCCGATAATCATCGGGACATTAAAGTCAAGTAGAAGTCCGAAAGACGTGGCAAAGCATTTTTGGCTCTATGACGCTTTGTATGGGTGTTTGGTTTTAATAGCTTTTAAAGTAACTTTTCCTAATGGCCATCGGCCCGGCACATATTGTAGCCACGGGTTTCAACCCGTGGGACGATATAAAAGGACAACCAAAGTGCCATCGGCACGGCTCATGTTTTGGTGAAAATCGGGTGCCCACGGTCTTATTTAAACTATATCGCTTCGATAATATGGAAACGAACCTACGGTTCTTAAACGCTTTCTTCTTTTTTCCACGGGTTGAAACCCGTGGAAAAAAGATTGCCCGAGGCTACGCCTCTGATTCGGACGAAAGAAGTCTATTGTGGTTTTACCCATACAACGCTCATCGAAACGCATTTTTTCTCTATTTTTGCAAAATCCCCATCGCATTAGGATAAAACCTGCCACCTAATAACGATGCCACTCCGTTTTGCCATAAAACGCCATCTCCCTGGGCATTAATCCCTGCCACACAAACAACACCGCCATTTATCACAATGGTATTTGCCAGCGACGATTCACTTGATAGTACTGTTAAAGCGCCATTCCGCCAGTAAGCCGCCTTAGCCACGCCATCGGAAGTAGTTATGGTGCCTGCGAAATAGATATTATCGCCGTCGAAGCAAATGGCATTAACGGTGGAGCCGTGTGCGTTGTCGTCAAGCTTTACAGCCGCACCGTTTTTCCAGTAAGTTGCATTTTTATTGCTGAAACCTGCCACATAAGTATCAGCGCCCCATGTTTTTACCATGTTTGCCCATCCGTTTGATGAGCCGTCGGTTAATTTGGTTAATGCTCCGTTTTTCCAGTAAGCGGCTACCGAGTTACCATTTGAAGCGGTCATCATCCCGGCAATATAAACATCGGTACCGTTAACGGCGATAGAAAATGCGTCCGCATCGGCCGAACCATCGGTTAGTTGGGTAGCGACGCCGTTTTTCCAGTACGCGGCCATTGTTTTGCCGCTTGCAGCATATATTAAACCGGCAACGTAAACATCGGCGCCGCTCACGGCAATGGCATTGGCCTGCCCGCCAAAAGTACCACCTGGTAGGTTCACAATGCTGCCGTTTTTCCAATATACCGCAGTATTTACCGGCGTCCCGCCCAAGGTTATACCAGCAACATATACATCGGCGCCATTGGTAAAAATATTGTTGGCCGAACCCCAGGTGTTACCACCCGATAATAGTGTAACGGAGTCATTAAGCCAGTATGCAGGTACATTAGGAACAGTAGTGCCGACGGTAGCACCCACTATATAAAGATCGCCCTTGGCCGTAGGGAAGGGTTGAGTGGTAGTAACCGGCTTATCCAGCTTACGGCAATCGGTTATCAGGCATATAAAAACCAAAGCTGCGGAAGTGTATTTTTTTAAAGGCATGACGGTAAATAAAATCAATAGCCTTTACGTGTTTTTTGCGTTAGTGATACGTTTTTGAGATTTTTATTTGCCGTTCCCTTTTAGAAAATCGCGGAAATAACTGCATTCATCTATTGCTGTTTTATAAAAGGCAGTTTTTGAATAATTGTCTTTTAAGGTTTTAAAGTAAGGGTTACTTATTGCAGCATGATCATATTCACCATCCCGCCTTGAATAGGGTTCGTGATGTATTTGTGTTTGGTAACATAAAGCCAGCATAAAAGTGCACTTCGCCTTAAATTGATTATCGTTGCTCAAAGCACTTGCCTTAAGGTAATACTTTTTAGCGGAAGCCACTTTCAGGAAATCAGCATCGTAATAATTTTCGGACTTGCGGCCTATATCGTACACCGACCAGGTATAGGTGGTTAAATACCACGAGTTTCCATAAAATGATGTATTGTACAAGCCGTTAGCCATACTATAATAATATTGGGCTGCGTTGTTTGGGTTTACTTTAACTAGTTTTTCCAACCTCGCCATCTGTAGGGCAAACATTGGTTTTGAATATTGCTTTGTGTGACTGGTATCGTATTTTTCCCGTGTGGATACAATGAACGGATCATAACTATATTCCTTTTTCGTATCCCAATCATCAAAAGGTGTATGCTTTGATTTATTGACCGGGATATTTTCAAATGCGTTTACGGCTTTTTGATATTTATGCTCGCGCAAATAAGCTGTGCCGAGCAAATCGTATAAATCGTACAGCATTTTACGGTCGGCGCCGCCGACTAATAATTGTAAATAAGGTGTTTTTTCAGGTGTTTTTATCAACTGAATCATTTTTACAAAATCATAAGAATGCACTTTCCTGTGCAAAAAATCGGGCATTTTAAATCCTAAAGCTTTTTCCCAGTATTTAGCGGGTCTGATGGTTAACTTGCTGTTAAGGATCGCTATAGCAGCCATGGCGGTATCTTTTTGCCGCATATAGGCGGGTGCCAAAACGTAAAAATAAAAATCGCGCGATGAAGCCGAATAGCTTTTATCGGAGTAATCAGCCTGGTATCCCTCATCATAATAGCTGTGTTTTTTGACGACGTTGTGCTTTTCCCATTTTACCTTGTTGTTTAGCCAGGTTAATGATGGCACCAATTCCTGTTCGTTCAGCGTATCCAGCGTTTTTATTTTTTGTGATAGTAGTAACAGTTTTACCATCTGTTTTTGATCCTCCAAAGGCGGGACTAATTTTAGGCTATCCGTTGCCGACAAAGCAGTGAGTCCGCCGCTGTTATCATCCTGTATCCACGAAAGATATGCGATAGCGATATTGCCCAACGCTGGTTCATTATACTTATTTTCGGTTGCCAGCCGCAGGCAAAAGGCTTTAAGTTTTGGTATATACGCTTTTTGCTTTTTAGCCGTGCTATCTTCGCCTACATATGGCGAACCCCAGCTATAAGGGTTATGGCTGGCTGTTTTGTCCAGCTTTCGCGATAAATAGCTTTCTTCAATTTTGTTGATTTCTCTAACCAGCAATAGCTTTATCAGCGGCGATTTGGGTTGGCATTGGTAAACTTCCTCTAAAGCTTTAAGGCTTACCTTGTGTGTGTTGAAACCGGTTATGGCATATACAAAAGCTTTTTCGTTACCCGTTTTGGCAAACTTTATGACGTTTTGAGGTTTTACCTTTATGTTATTAAAATCATGAAAAGCCTGTATACGGCGTTCGGGGTAGTTGGCAAACACTTTTGAAAACAGGAAGGCCGCTTTTGCGGGATTGCCGGTATGCCATTCTTCCCCGGCTGTTAACGATAGTGCCCAGCCCATCACGTGGCTTTTTGATTTTGAATTTGCTATATAACGTTCGTATATACCATTAGCTTCTTTATAATCCCCACCGTAGTGCATTAGCCGCTGGGCCTGGTAATAGTAACGCAATTTTAGAAATGCGTTTTTTTCGCCATCAGCCTTTTGTATGGCATCCTTTGCTTTTACTATTAGCGCCTTGCCATTAAAAATCTTAGGGTTCCACTTATTATCTAATACGGTCGCTGTTAAATGTTCCGCAACTTTCGCAAAGCGATAGTATTGCAAATCGTTATTATGACGTCCGGATACCAACGCTTTTAAAAATGTATTTGGTTTTAAACTATCAGGAAGTAGTTTATTAGGTTTCAGGTAATTTAGCAGCAACAATGAATCGGACTTGGTATCCAATTGGTACATAGCCTTGTTAACATCGTTTTTTAATACGCCATTCCCCAAATGATGTGCCCACTCGGCCGAATTAACTTCCGCTTCGTTTACTGGGTTTTCATCGTTGTTTAAAAACATCATCCCGTTAAAATAAAACGACTGGTAATCGTTGTTGGGTTGAATGTTATTATGGAAAAACGAAATGTAATAATCATAAGGATCAGCTTCCGGCCCGCAGGCCAAATCCATTGCTATACCAATAAAAAATACTGCAAAAAAGCTAACGCAGTAAATTACTGACCGTTTCCAGGTCGTGATAGGAGTAGGATTTAACGATGGTTTCATCGAGATGGAAGTAGATAATGTTGACGGAATCTGTTTTTATTAAGGGCGACAAATAACTTGCAGCAGCCTCCAAATCGGGCATAGAGATATCCTCCCAACGCACTTCATCGGCTTTATTTAATCCAAATTCAGGAAGATCTTTGGCTGCTTTGTAAATGTTATTTGCTATAAATATAAACTGATTTTTATCAATTAAATTAACTTTTTTTATTCTTTTTGAAATACCTAAATATTCCTGATCGCGGAACGCAACAGCCCATTTAAACAAGGGTAAACCGATGTCGGTTGGCATAGGGTAACGACCAATATTATCATTGGCGTATTTTTTTAACTCGCTGATATCCAGTATTGAATTCTGGTGGCCGTACCTGCGCAGGTTGCCCATATTATAGCACATCAGCATCACCCGGTTTACCGGTGGTATGCCGCTGCTCCGTTGGTTTTTTAACTGGTGCAGACGCAGCGTAGCCGATAGTATTTTGTGTTTTAAAACCGGGTTTAATTTTAGCCGGTTAAGCAAGTAAAAATAGCTATCACGGGTAGTTGCAGTCCAGTCGCAATCTATTTGTAATTCGTTAAATCTTTTTTTGCCGGCTTGTTCTACTTTGCTGTTTACAAAAAGTATTATTTTATTGGCGAGGTCGTTTAGCTTAGGTGTATCAAGGGTTTTTAAAACATCATTTACAATAAATACCACCGGCACAATTTGCACGGTATCGGGTATTTTACCTTTAAATATAACAGGCGAAATTGGGATGGGCGTTGTGCCGTCATCATCCATATTAACATCCATTATGCGCACGTACAATTTGTGTGTATTAAAATGATGCAGGTAGGCGGCTTCGGTGGTATTGGTTTTATAAATAGTTTTCCAGTAGTAAAAAGAGGTATTTATGGTTTTGGGGTGATGGCAGGAGGGGAGTAAAGAGGCAAGAAGCAGGAGGGCAAGAAGATGGGTCCCGACTTTTATGGATTTTTTCATAACACGGTATTTTCTTTCCTTGACGTATTTTATGTAGAGACGCGATACTTCGCGTCTCCTGCATACCGGTAAGCGACATAAATGCAGATAAGTATGGTTGAGCGCATGGTGGGAGACGCGAAGTATCGCGTCTCTACGCAAAAAATTATCCCAGCGCTTCTTTAAAATCCCCAATCAAATCATCCAAATCCTCAATACCGATAGATAACCGGATCAATGAATCAGCAATGCCCATTTCGGCCCTTTTAACCGGGCCTAATTCGTTAAAAATGGTTTGCGCAACGGGTATAGCCAGGGTACGGGTATCGCCCAGGTTGCTGGATTTTATAACTAATTTCAGTTTGTTTAAAAATGCAAGGCAGTCAATGCTATCGTCCACTTCAATGCTCATCAGCGCACCATATTTGGCGAACAGATGGGTAGCCATGTCGTGCTGCGGGTGCGATTTAAGGCCGGGATAATTTACTTTTTTAATCATCGGGTGGCCCTCGAAAAACGTCGCCAGCGCAAATGCGTTGTTACTGGCGCGTTCCATGCGCAGGGCCAGGGTCTCGGAACCTACAGAAATAGAGTGTGCAGCTTCGGGAGCTAAAGTACCTCCTGCATCGCGCAGTCCTTTTTTGCGGATTTGTGTTATACCTAAAACTTCGGGTTTTACGGTTGTTTTAAAGCCTTCGAATATGTTGGCAAAATTGCTCCAGTCAAATAAGCCGGTATCAGTAACGCTGCCACCTAAAGCATTACCATGCCCGCCAATGTATTTGGTTAGCGAGTTGATAACCAGGCTCGCTTTTACATTGATAGGTTTAAATATATAAGGCGACGTCATGGTGTTGTCCACAACGTAGATGATGCCTTTTTCTTCGCACAAATTGCCGATTTTTTCCAGGTCAACTATCTGCGTTGCCGGGTTGGCAATGGTTTCAACAAACAACATTTTGGTGTTGGGTTGCAGGGCCTCTTTCACATTTTCTATGGAAGTAGCATCAACAAAAGTGATATCTAAACCCATATCCATGTAACTCTGGAATACGCTGCGGGTATTACCGAACAAATATGAACTGGCTAATATATGATCGCCATGTTTAATGAGGGCCAGTACAGTAGCTGCAATTGCGGCCATACCGGTTGAAAAGGCAATGGTAGCCGTTCCGTTTTCCATCTGCGTAACCTTATGCTCCAGCGCCGAAACGGTTGGATTTCCCTGGCGCGAGTAAGCATAACCTTTTTTCTTATTCTGAAAAACATCAACCAAATCCTGCACATCATCGTAACCATAAGTTACAGCGGTGTGGATGGGCTTATGTAAAGCGCCATGTTCAGGTTTGGTTAAACGGTCGGAGTGGAGTATGGTGGTAGTAAAGCCTTTTTTAGTAGTCATGATGGGGCGAATTTCATGAATTAATGCGAATTTAAGAATTTAAATAAGCACGAATTTTCTTAATTGGGGTTTACGAATTTAAATAGACACGAATTTCACGAATTGAGCGAATTTTAAGACGAATTAAGAAATATTTTGGTGAATTTAAATAGACATGAATTTCACGAATCGAGCGAATTTTAAGACGAATTGAAAAATAAGTTTGCGAATTTAAATAGACACGAATTTCACGAATTGAGCGAATTTTAAGACGAATTAAGAAATAGATTTATAAATTTAAATAGACACGAATTTTAGATGGGTCGAAAATTGAATTTAATTAGTGTCAATTAGAGCAATTCGTGAAATTCGTACTTTTTAAATTCGTACGCATCCTATCGCATTAAAAAAGTACCCGATGATATTCCAAAGATGGTGTGCCGAAGTTGATTACGATACCTAATTTAAGCCCTGATGCTTTTATATAATTTAGTGTTTGTTTGATGTACGGCTCGCCGATATATGTTCCGGTTTTTATTTCGAGGATGATAGTATCATAAACAACAAAATCAGCGATGTAATAATGTTTCAATTTTTGTTCTTTGTAAACTATATCGAATTGTTTTTCCCTAACAAATGGAATTCCTAACCTGATAAATTCAAGCTCAAGCGCATCTTTGTAAACCGCCTCCATAAAACCATGACCTAATATCTTGTGGACTTCGAAGCAAGCACCAACGATTTTATAAGATTCTTGTTTAAATAATATATCAGCCATAGTTTTTTAATTAAAATAGACACTAATTTTCGCAAATTATTCGAATTTCACGAACAAAAAAAGTAGATCCTAATTCAAATTATCCGAACTAATATCGAACTGAATTTGTGTAATTCGAATAATTAGTGAAATTCGTGTTTATTCAATTCGTACGCATTCAATTCGAGAAATTAATACATGAGAGCAGTAATACAACGCGTTGCCGAAGCCAGTTGCAAGGTTGATGGCGAAATAATCGGAACAATAGGTTTAGGTTTCTTAGTTTTGATAGGCATTGAAGAGGCCGACACCGATGAAGACTTGCAATGGCTGGCTCAAAAAATAGCGAACCTGCGGGTGTTTGGCGATGAAAACGGGTTGATGAACAAAGGTTTAGCCGATATTGACGGCGGGATATTACTCATTTCGCAATTCACACTGTTTGCGCAAACTAAAAAGGGAAACCGGCCGTCGTTTATTAAAGCTGCCAGGCCCGATAAGGCGATACCGATGTACGAGCAAATGATAAAGACGCTGCAAGCTTTAACCGGCAAAACAATTGCTACCGGCATTTTTGGGGCCGATATGAAGATTAGTTTAACCAATGATGGACCTGTGACGATCATAATGGATACAAAAGATAAGGACAACCACTAAACCAAATTTGTCATTGCGAGCGAGGTACGAGCGAAGCAACCTCGTCGTTATGCCTATCAAATATCTATGGCGGCAATGGATGGTGACGAGATTGCTTCGTCGTACCTCCTCGCAATGACAAAGCATTTTATAATACACATGACTATAGAAAACGCCCAAAAAGCCGTTGACAACTGGATAAAAACCACCGGCATCCGTTATTTTAATGAACTTACCAATACAGCCATACTAATGGAAGAAGTAGGGGAGGTGGCCCGCATTATGGCGCGGCAATACGGTGAACAATCATATAAAAAATCAGACACCGAAGTAAACCTGGCTGATGAAATGGCCGATGTGCTTTTTGTGCTGATATGCCTGGCAAACCAAACGGGGATTGACTTAACTGAGGCCCTGGAAAAGAATATGGAAAAGAAAAGCATCAGGGATACGGAGAGGCATAGGAATAATGAGAAATTAAAGTAGGGTTTTCTTTTTCACTCGTCATTGCGAGGAACGAAGCAATCTCTGAACATGCACTTCTATCGCGCAGGTTCGATACCTTGCAATCCGAGCGGATAGTTCAGAGGTTGCTTCGTCGTTCCTCCTCGCAATGACGCGTAGATAAAATTATGACTAAACTAACTTAACCAACCGCTCCCCATCCAAAACCGGGATGGCCGTTGCTATATCTATCTGTAAGCAAAACTCAATATCTTTTTCGATACCTAATTTTTTAAGGCGTTCGCTGTGCGAGGTTTTTTTGAGGTATTCGTTTATATCATTTTTGCCGGCTTCGTATAAGTCGTTTGCGGCAATGGCGGCATCATCCAGTTTGTAATCCAAAGCTTTTAGTTGGTCAACAACTGCACCGGCGAAGAGGGTATCTTCCAGGTTAAAATTGTTTTTCCAGCCGGCGCAAACTAACAGCACATTTTCGTTTTGGGTTTTAAGCCAATTGCATAGCGCGGTAAGGTTTAAAAACGAGCCGATCACTATTTTTTTTGCTTTGCGCGATAAATGCAACGCCTGGGTGCCGTTGGTGGTAGTTAATACAATTGTTTTACCGGCCACTTTTTCGGTAGTGTATGAAAAGGGCGAATTGCCAAAATCAAAACCTTCCACCACTTTCCCATCGCGCTCGGCGGCAACCAAATGGCCGGGATGCGTTTGCCGGTAAGCTTCACATTCTTCTACCTCCGCAACCGGAATTATCGCTTCGGCTCCATTTTCAATACCATAACAAATGGACGAGGTGGCGCGAAAAATATCGATGATTACAACAATATGATCGGCTACATTAAAAAGAGAAATTAGCGGAGGGCAAAGGCAAACCTCCACCCCCCGGCCTCCGCCTGCAGGCGGGGGAGTTTTTGCGTTTATTTTTTCGGACATTGAGTTTTTTATTCCCCCTTTAGGGGATTAGGGGGCAGTTATTTATTAAACGGCGGCTTCACCACCTTTGCTTTAATTTTGTTATCCCTTATGCTGATAAATATCTCGGTGCCTTCTTTGGCGAAAGCGGTTTCAACATAACCCATACCTATTGCTTTTTGCAGCGATGGCGATTGAGTCCCCGAGGTTACTTTACCAATGTTATTGCCATCAGCATCAACAATTGGATAGTCGTGACGGGCGATACCGCGGTCAATCATTTCAAAGCCAACCAGTTTACGTTTTACGCCTTCCTGCTTTTGTTGTTGAAGTGCAGCTGAATTGGTAAACTCTTTGGTGAATTTGGTTACCCAGCCCAACCCTGCTTCTAATGGCGAGGTGGTATCGTCAATATCGTTACCATAAAGGCAAAAGCCCATTTCCAAACGTAAGGTATCGCGTGCGCCTAAACCTATTGGTTTGATGCCGAAAGGTTCGCCGGCTTTAAAAATAGCGGCCCATATTTGTTCGGCGTATTGGTTTTCAAAGTAAATTTCAAAACCACCTGCACCTGTATAGCCGGTTGCAGATACCAATACATTATTTACTCCGGCAAATACGCCTTTTTTAAAGGTGTAGTATTCCATCGATGCCAGGTCAATATCGGTTAAACTTTGCAGTGCTTCGGCGGCTTTGGGACCTTGTATGGCTAATAGCGAGGTGCGATCTGAAATGTCTTTCATATCGACACCGGCAGTGTTGAAGCCGGATATCCAGTTCCAGTCCTTTTCGATATTGGAGGCATTAACTACCAGCATATAGGTTTTATCATCTATGCGGTAAACCAGCAGATCGTCTACAATTCCGCCGGTTTTATTGGGCAGGCAGGAGTATTGCACTTTGCCATCGTACAGTTTAGCGGCATCGTTGCTGGTTACGCGTTGAATCAGGTCGAGCGCGTTTTCACCTTTTAAAATGAATTCGCCCATGTGGCTCACATCAAAAACGCCGACGCCATTGCGCACAGTTTCGTGTTCGGCGTTAATGCCTGCATATTGTACGGGCATGTTGTAGCCAGCAAAGGGAACCATTTTGGCGCCTGCCTTTATATGCACATCGGTTAAAGCGGTATTTTTCATAAAAAAAGTAATAGGCGGCAAAAATAGCAGGAATTTTAAGATTTAAAGATTGTCTGAACCACGATTTTTCACTTGTTAATTTGTTTTTAGCGGCGTTCAAGAAGGCTTTGCCATTTTCAGGATTTCAGAATTCTCATGAAATAAGATGAAAAATTACATCCTGTAATCCTTAAATCAAGCGAATCATGGTTCAGACCAGCACAATCACAATCTTATAAAAATCAATCAGCTTTTGGGTTACAATATTTACGTCGTGTTGTTCCTCTACCAGCTTGCGGGCGTTTAGGCCAATATATTTGCAATAGTTTTCGTCGGCTATGCAAAGTTTTATGGTTTCGTAAAATTCGTCCTGGTTATTGGCTATCAGAATGTTTACCTGGTCCTCATAATTAATACCTTCGGCGCCGAGCGACGTAGATATGATACATTTCTGCATGGCCATACCTTCTACAATTTTTACGCGCATGCCGCCGCTGGTCAACAGGGGTACAATCATTATCGATTTGCTGTTCACAAACTCCAGCGCGTCATCAACCTCGCCCTGTATAAATATTTTGCCCAGCACGTCGTAATCGTCAAAGCGTTCGGGTATATCGTTGCCAGCCACATAGAAGCGCACGCGCAGATCGCCATCGGTTAAATCTTTATGAAAATTCTCTAAAAACCATTCAATTCCTTCGCGGTTAGGCAGCCAGTCCAGCGAACCCAAAAAGAACAGGCTGGGGAATTCGGTCTTGCTAAAATCGGGTTTATAATGATCCAGGTAAATCCCCACCGGCATTATTTCGATGGGTATTTTGGTGCCGTATTCAAGCAATGTACTTTTATCCTGTTGGGTAAATACAGCAATGCCGTCAAAATTATTCAGTTGTTTTAGTTCGTAATCTTTTATCCGCTTGGCGTGCATCTTTAAATAAGATTTTTTAAACGGATCGGATTTTTGTTCGGACAAACGTTGCCATATCTGGTTTTCGATATTATGCGCCCGGTAAATAAGCCGCGCACTGGAATGTTTGCGCACAGCACCCAGGTACAGGGACACCATTAACCCCTCGAACTGAATGATGTCATAGTTGGTCGTCCTTACTTCCTGAATAAGCAGCCGTTCAAACTCGGCGCTGTAATAGCGGTTGATATTGAATGATGTTTTACTGAATAAATTAAGCGCTACATCAAAAACGGAAACGCCAATATCGATATTAAAAGCCCGGTAATTTATTTTGGAGATCAGGTCGTTATCATCATCAGAATGCTCGTGGTGGTGATATCTTTTTGCATTAAGCGCCACCAGCGAAACTTCGTGCCCCAGGTTCACCAGTCCCCTTACGGTATTGCATACCACAATAGGATAACCGCCATTTTGCGGAAATGGAACGCGATGGGTGAGAATAAGAATTTTCAATGTTTACTGGTTTTCAACAAAAATAATAATTTGAGGGAAAGAGGCAAGAGGCAAGAGCCAAGAATCAAGAGACGAGATTGAAAAAAACACCCGAACTGATAGGAATATGACGTTTGGCTTACCGGATTAAAAGACAGGAAACAAGAGCCGGGAGCCAAGACAGGGAAATTCACCTTGTCAGCAATGACATAGCGAAAATGCCCGGCTCAAATCTTGGCTCCTTGCTTCTTGGCTCTTGGTTCTTGCTTCTTGGCTCTTTCTTTCTTAAACTTGCGTACAAATACCAATAGAAAACTATGTCAGCACCAATTGTAACCGGCTTAATGTCGTACGGGATGTCGGGAAGGATATTTCATGCCCCGTTTTTAACCACCAATCCCGGGTTTAAGTTTAAAGCCGTGGTGGAACGGCACGAGAAAAAAACGCAGGCCCGTTATCCGGACGTATTGAGTTATGATACTGTTGATGAACTGTTAAACGATGAGGAAATTGAACTGATCATCGTTAATACACCCAGTTATACCCATTTTGATTATGCTATGCTGGCCCTGAAGGCAGGTAAACATGTGCTGCTCGAAAAGCCCGCCACAGCCACCAGCGCGCAGGTGAAAATATTGTTTGATTTGGCGCGGCAATTAAATCTGCACCTGCTGCTTTATCAAAACCGCCGTTGGGACAGCGGCTTTCTTTCTGTAAAAGAAGTAATTGAAAGCGGCAAACTGGGCGAATTAATAGAAATCCATTTCCGGTTTGATAGGTATAAGATGGCGCTCAGTCCTAAAGTGGCCAAAGAAACCAAATCGACCCCCGCAAGTGGCTTATTATATGATTTGGGGCCGCACCTGATAGATAATATCATTTGTTTATTCGGCAGACCATTGAGATTTAGAAAAACAACCGCCATTCACCGTCCCGGATCGGAAGTGGTTGATTATTTTAATTATCACCTGGAATATCCCAATCAGCTGAATATTTATTTGACATCGGGACTGCTGATTGCCGAAGCCGGTCCGGGCTTTGTGGTACACGGCGCTTTGGGTAGTTTTATTAAAGATAAATGCGATGTGCAGGAAGCTCAGCTTGATGGCGGCATGTTGCCAACTGATCCTGCTTATGGTATTGAACCCGAAGGCAGCGATGGTAAATTGGTGACCATGAGCATAGATAACCAAAAAACAGTGGAATGGGTAAAAGCCCCGAAAGGCGATTATAACGGTTTATTTACGGCCGTTTATCATACAATTCGCAATAATACGTTATACCCCATAACAGAAGAACATATTTTTTGGCAACTGGAATTGATGGAAGCCTAAAAACTGTTTAAATTTAACTCGCTAAATGTTTTATTAAGAGTGAATAAACACGAATGATCACAAATTGATCGAATTTCACGAATTTTTAAAACGTATCATTTAATTCGTGAAATTCGAGTAATAAGTGAAAATTAGTATTCTTTCACCATTCGCGAATAAATATTTTATCATTTTTAACCAGCATCTTAAAAAAATCGTATATATGCCTCAAAAAATGCCCTCAAAACTCATGAAAAAACTCCTATTTTTTATCGGCTTTATTATTGTTGCAGGTTGTGCCAACGCACAAATGCCTTATACCCCCCCGTTAACAATACCGCCATACCATATTTTAACAACCGATAGTGTATATGTTACCCCGGCAAACCTGAAAAAAAACAAGCCGGTAATGATTATTTACTTCGCTCCGGATTGCAGCCATTGTCAGCATTTAATGTACGAAATGAAGCCTAAAATGAAGGATTTTAGCAACGTACAGGTGATAATGGTAACTTTTGTTAAAGAAATGAAAGCCATCAGAACTTTCTACCGCGATTTTGACCTGGTCAAATATCCCAACTTTACCGTAGGGACGGAAGGCTATACTTATGTAGTGCAAAAATATTACCAGGTGGCTACCACACCTTATATTGCCCTGTACGATAAAAGCGGCAAAATGGTAAAAAACTACACCAAACCGCCAAAAATTGAGGAACTGGCTGAGGAAGCTAAGAAGCTGTAATTTGAGTCCGGAAAGTCGGAAAAGTCCAGAAGTCCGAAAGTTGGAAAAAGGCAGGAGATTTACCTATTTCATAGTCAAATCTTCCGGACTTTCGGACTTTTCCGACTTTGGGACTATTTCCGTAATAGAAAAATTACCACTAAAGCGGCCCTCCTTATCAACAAAGTTACATTGGTTTATAGCTGTATAAAATCAAAAATTTAGATTTTTGCGGCATGAATAATACCCTGATTAAAACGTTACTATTATCGTTTATATATTTCTCTTTTTTTACTGTTAATGCACAGCAGGCGCCTGCAGGCGGAGCTGTTTCGGGTAAGCTAATTGATGGCAATACTAACCAGCCGTTAGAACTGGCTACCGTATCGCTGGTTCGGAAATCGGATAATCACCCGGTAATGAGCATGCAAACCGATCTGAACGGCAATTTTTCACTTAAAGGCGTTGCCAACGGTGTTTACGCTTTACACGCTACCTATATCAGTTACCTTCCCTTTATTAAGGACAGTATTGCAGTAAGCGGGACTAACCAAACCGTTAACCTGGGTACACTTAAAATGCGCCTGGGTAAGGGCTTGCTAAAAGAGGTAACCATTACTGCTCAAAAAGCCCAGATGCAGTTAGGTATCGATAAAAAATCATTTAATGTCGATCAAAGCCTGGTGAGCCAGGGCGGTTCGGCTACCGACTTGTTAAGCAACGTGCCGTCTGTACAGGTTGATGTGGATGGTAATGTAAGCCTGCGCGGTTCAACCAGCGTACGTGTATTAATAAATGGCAAAGCATCGGCCCTAACCGGCGGTAACCTGGCTGATATATTACAGTCTATCCCTTCGAGCGCGATTGAAACTATCGAGGTGATTACCAATCCATCGTCAAAATACGATGCCGAAGGTCAATCGGGTATTATTAATATCGTATTAAAAAAGAATGTACAAAAAGGCTTTACGGGCTCTGCATCAGCCTCGGTTGGTACGCAGCATACCTATAATGCAAACGTAGGGTTAGCCTATCAAAATGCCTCGGTAAACATCTATTCGAACTATAGCTACCGCAAAGGCGAAAGGGTAGGGAATGGCTCGGTTGATAAAACCACCACCCTGAATGATGGCACCGTACAAACCCAGGATCAGCAGGCGAATCAAAACTTTACCTTTACCGGGCAGAACATTCGTACCGGTATTGATATTAACCTGAATAAGAAAACTACGCTAAGTTTCTCCAACAACATCAACATCCGCGACCGTGACCGTAACCAGTATGGCAATACGCTTATTGCCAGCGGCGACTCACTGTTACAACGCATCGATCAGAACAACCTATCCAACGGCAGCGGCACAAACGTTGATTTTAGCGCCGATTTTGACCATAAGTTCAAGAAAAAAGGTGAAGAGCTGACAGCGAACGTGGGCTACTCACTTGATAACAACAATAATTTTGATAACCTGAATAGTGCTTATAATTATTATACCATCCCCGCGTATTTTAATTCGGTGCAGCATAATACCACTATTGGCCATCAGCATAACTGGAATATCCAGGCCGATTATACCAGGCCACTAACCAATGGAAAATGGGAAGCCGGTTTAAGGAGTACCATCAACAACAGTAATAACAATTACGGGGCTGATACACTGAACACTACTACCGGTAATTATGACTATAACCCTTATTTATCGAACGATTTTATTTATAAGGAAAACATAAACGCCATATACACCAATTATCAGCACGATTTTGGCAAGTTTGGCATACAGGCCGGTTTGCGGGTTGAAGATGCACATGTACGTACCCAACTGATTGACAGTGTTACCGAAAATCATAAACAAGATTATTTCCGCATTTATCCAAGCTTGTTTTTAACCGAAAAATTGTCGGAAAATCAAACCTTGCAATTAAGCTACAGCAGGCGTGTAAGCCGTCCGCGCGACAGGCAGTTATCACCCTTTATTGATGAGAGTAACCGCCTTAACTATCAGCAAGGTAACCCTAATTTATCGCCGGAAGATACGCATGCGTTTGAGTTGAGCTATATTAACTACTGGAAAACGGTAACGCTTACCTCATCATTGTATTACCGGTTAACGCTGGATAATATTCAGCAAATTACTACGCCGTTAACACCGGGTAACCTGGATACCACACTTACCCAGTTTCAAAACATCAAAAGTGCATCAAACGCCGGTTACGAGCTGATTGCCAAAGTGAGCCCATCGGCCGCGCTTGATTTTACTGCCAACGTGAACGTTTATTACCGCCATATCGACGGTGATGCAGCATTGGGATTAACCACCACATCGGGCTACGCCTGGAACGGAAACATCACCGCCAATGTTAAACCCCTCAAAAAATTAGGCTTCCAGCTAAGGGCCGATTACCAGGGACCGCAGGTAATACCACAGGGCCGCATGCACGCCATGTATGGTATGGATGGTGGTGTTAGGTATGATATCACCAAAAAACTGAACATCAGTGCCAATGTGCGCGATATATTTAATACCCGCAAATTTGTTTCGGATATTAACTACAACACGCCCTACTTCACCTCTGCTCAAATTTCGGACCGCCGCTTTAATACCCGTACGGGGATAGTGACCCTATCATACCGTTTCGGCAACAATGGCATTCCGCAGAAACGCAAACAGGACAAAACCAAAGAGCAACAACCGCAAGACCAGGAAATGCCTGATGAGATGGGCGGTGGGCAGCAAAACGGACAGCCGGGTGGTGGCGGGCAGCCAGGGCAGGGCGCCAAAGGGGCAGGCACTAAGGGGTAATTTTTTAAACTAATGTTTTATAATTTAAGGATAGCCGGGATTTTTTCCTGGCTATTTTTGTTGGTAAACCTGTCAATTCAAAATAGGAGTTTAATGCATTTGGTTGGGGCGGCCGTTGTGTCATTAAGTTAACGTGAGTTCGATATAACGGTAGGTACTAACAGCCTCTATCACGCCTCACCTAAACGGCGAAGCCCTCACTCATCCTTTCCAAAGGAGATGACTTTAACAGCCTCACTCTCCTTCGGAGAGCGATTTGATAGGAGCGTATCCTGCTTTTTAGCCCCTCTTCTTTGGAGAGGGGTTGGGGTGAGGTGTATGCTTCCTTATATCGAACTCATGTTAAGTTAAGGATTTCGTCCCCCTATTTGCGCAGCAGAGGGGGGCGATCCGCCTAAAGGCGGAGAAGATTGGGGCGAGTCAACTGTGCAGCATGCGTTGGCGCCGCCGCCGAACAGTAATCGATACCAATTGATGCAAAAAGTGTAAACTCACTTTTTGCTAAAAATACTCACAATAAACTTATTTACAGGTATTTAAATATGGGTTTATATTAAAATGTGTAAACCCACTTTTTGGATTAATATAAGATTATGTGTCAATTTATGGCTGATACGACACTACTGCACTTCGTGAAATCTTTGTGACTTTTTTGGCAAAATCAAATAATGAAATTTAATCTCCTATATTTATCGCTATCAAATACAAAACTGATTTCCCAAAATAAGAACTATATGAATTTAAAAAATTGGCTATTAGCAGCCATGCCTGCATTATTGCTGGCAGCCTGCACACACAAACCTACCGGTTCGGATGCGCCACAGCGTACCGTATTTTTAGATAAATCGGCTATGGATACCACCGTTAGTCCGGGCGATAACTTCTTTTTGTATGCTGCCGGTAACTGGATTAAAAAAACGCAAATACCTCCTTCCGAAACCCGCTGGGGATCGTTCAACGAACTGATCGACAACAACAAAAAGCAGCTGCACGCCATCTTAGATGAACTTTCGGCCGAGAGCAGCTATGCTGATAGCATAGAGCAAAAGGTAGGTGACCTTTACAAGAGCGGCATGGATACCGTTGGCATCGAAAAATTGGGCTACACCCCGGTTAAACCACAATTGGAAAAAATCGCCGCAGTAAAAGACTATAAAGAATTAGTTCAATTAGCGGCCGATGGTAATAAAACCGGCGACGGCTTCCTGTTTGGGTTTTATGTGGCGCCGGATGACAAGATCAGCACCATTAATGCCGCTCACTTTTCGCAGGCAGAATTGGGATTACCCAACCGCGATTATTATTTTAATACCGACGATGCTTCCAAAAAAATACGCGATGCTTATGTAAAATACATCGCCAAAATTTTCACTTTAACTGGTGTTGATGCGGCTACAGCGGATAAAAAAGCGGCTTCCATCTTAAAGCTGGAAACTGATATCGCCAAATCGCACCTTACGCCGGTTGAGTTGCGCGATCCCCAGAAAAATTACAACAAATTTGCGGTAGCCGATTTTCAGAAGCAAGTGCCCGATATTGATCTTGCCGATGCCTTTAAGCGGATGGAAATTAAAACAGATTCGATACTGGTTGGTCAGCCGGCTTATTATAAGGCGCTCGACATCTTACTAAAAACAACTCCTGTTGATGTTTGGAAAGACAAGGAAACCTTTGGGGCTTTGAGTAATGCAGCACCATCGTTAAGCAAAAGTTTCAGGGATGCAAATTTTGAGTTTTTTAATAAAACACTGAATGGCCAAAAACAACAAAAAGAACGCTGGAAAACCATGGCCGAGACCATTGACGGCAGCATTGGCGAACTGTTAGGGCAGTTATACGTTAAAAAATATTTTACCCCCGAAGCCAAAAAACGTATGCTGGAACTGGTGAATAACCTGCAAGGCGTTTACCGCGAGCGTATAAAAAACCTGGATTGGATGAGCCCCGAAACTAAAAAAAGGGCCATTGAAAAACTGGACGCTTTCACCAAAAAGATAGGTTACCCCGATAAATGGAAAAAGTACGACGATGTTACCATCAACAAAGATACCTATTACGCCAATCTGGAATCAATTGCTGTGCATGATTATAAGGAAATGATAAAAAGGGTAGGCAAACCGGTGGATAAAACCGAATGGGGAATGACGCCGCCTACCGTTAACGCTTATTATAATCCGCCTTTTAACGAGGTGGTTTTCCCTGCGGGTATATTGCAATTTCCATTTTTTGATGCGAATGCCGATGACGCCGTTAACTATGGAGCAATAGGCATGGCCATAGGTCACGAAATGACCCACGGCTTTGACGACCAGGGTCGCCAATACGACAAAGACGGCAACTTGAAAGACTGGTGGACACCCGCCGATGCTGCTAAATTTAAAACTAAGGTCAAAGTGATGATAGATCAGTATGATGCTTTCTCGCCGCTGCCTGGCTTGCACGTAAACGGCAGCCTTACCCAGGGCGAGAACCTGGCCGATATTGGCGGATTGGCTATTGCCTACCAGGCATTTAAAAATACCCCCCAGGGCAAAAGTGAAGAAAAGATTGACGGTTTAACCCCCGATCAGCGCTTTTTCCTTTCGGTAGCGCAAATATGGCGCAGCAAAATAACCGATGAAGCTTTGCGCTATCGTATTGCTAACGATCCGCATTCGCCCGGCATGTACCGAGTAAATGGCCCGGTATCAAACATGCCTGCTTTTTATAAAGCGTTTAACATTAAACCCGGCGATAAAATGTATCGGCCGGATAGTTTGAGAGTGAAGGTTTGGTAAGGAGCCTTTAGGGAATGAAAAATAAAAATGCCACCCGCACGGGTGGCATTTTTATTTAGGGAGGAGAAGCCCTAATGCCTGAGCAATTTTTTACTTAACAGGTACAAATACTCAAATAAAACAAATAAATTTGACTGGTAAGTTTAAAAGATGATAACCATTTACACAAATTTAAAATCGGTAATCGGACGAATCATTGTGATTATATGCTTCGGTTTTGTGCTTTATTTAATGGTTTTTAAACTTATCCCCGACAAAAATAATCACGATGCTTTGTGGCTGCTAAGCGGGATAAGTTTGTTGATCGCATTTCTAATTGTAAATACCATCATTTCATTTTTGGGAATAATTAAAGTGGAAGCAGACCCCGCATCCGGTAAAATTAATTTCACAAGGCTTTTTAAAAAAGAAGAAATCGCAGCCGCCGAAATTGCAGGTTACTACGTTTCTGTATCTAAAAGCAGGGGAGGCACATCCTACGGAAGAATAATTGAAACTACCGACAGAAAAATCAGGGAACTTAACCCAGGAAATTTAAAAGATATCGACGATATTGAAGAATTTTTTAAGTCGCGATCTATTAAATGCCTGGGAGAAAGGAATTCATTTTACCCGCTTAGTAAGGGGTTATAGTTTAATTAGTTACAAAGGGCTTATGCCCGAGGCTATGACTACCTCAAATGCCATTATTAAGCTCTGCCTCTATTTCGTCAATAGCTTCCCTGGCATCCTGTAACTTTATTTTACCGGCTTCCCAATCTTTTATTTCAGAAAATGTTTTTTTTAGCTTTTTATATAATTTATCTTCCTGCTCATTTATAACCGGGCTTTCATTTACTTTATAGTCTATACCAAACCGGGTCAGGATTTCCTTAATTACAGGTAAATCTTTGCCGTTATTAATATTTACGGTTAAAGTAGTCATAATACAAACTTACATAAATTATAAATGAGTTCGGATTTGTTAACTTTTAACCCTTCTTCGTGGTTGTGGGGACACAACCAACAGCTTGTTAATATGCACGGTAAAATTCGGTGCTGTGTCCCCACAGCACCGAATTACACCGTCAACTTCTTATATTTAATTCTTTTCGGCGCAATATCACCAAGGCGTTTTTTGCGGTTCTCTTCATAATCTGAATAATTTCCTTCAAAAAAGTAAACCTGACTGTTGCCTTCAAAGGCTAATATGTGCGTACAAATACGGTCTAAGAACCACCGGTCGTGACTGATCACTACGGCGCAGCCGCCAAAGTTTTCCAGTGCTTCTTCCAGGGCGCGCAGGGTATTTACGTCAATATCGTTGGTAGGCTCATCCAGCAGCAAAACGTTCGATCCTTTTTTTAGCGTTATCGACAAATGCACCCGGTTACGTTCTCCACCCGATATTACCGCTACCTTTTTTTGCTGATCGGCACCGTTAAAGTTAAAGCGAGATACATAAGCGCGGGAGTTGATGGGTTTATTGCCTACCAAAATGGTTTCTTGTCCATCGGTTATGTTTTCCCATACGGATTTGTTAGGGTCCAGATCATCATGCAATTGATCCACATAGCCTAATTTCACCGTTTCGCCTACGCGGAAAGTACCTGCATCTGCTTGATCCTGCCCGGTAATCAGGCGGAACAGCGTGGTTTTACCGGCTCCATTAGGCCCAATAATACCCACAATGCCGGCAGGAGGTAAGGAAAAATTCAAATTATCAAACAGTAACTTATCGCCATAGGATTTACTTACCCCGTTGGCCTCAATTACTACATTACCCAGCCGCGGACCGGGTGGAATAAACAGCTCCAGTTTTTCTTCCCTGTCCAGTGTTTCCTCCGATGCTAATTTTTCATAGTTGGATAAACGCGCTTTCGATTTGGCATGACGGCCCTTTGGCCCCATGCGCACCCATTCCAGCTCGCGCTCCAAAGTTTTCTGACGTTTAGTTTCGGTCTTTTCTTCTTGCGCCAGGCGTTTTGATTTCTGATCAAGCCATGAGGAGTAATTACCTTTCCACGGGATTCCTTCGCCGCGATCCAGTTCCAGTATCCATCCGGCAACGTTATCCAAAAAGTAGCGGTCGTGTGTAACGGCAATTACGGTGCCTTTGTATTGTTTTAAAAATTGTTCCAGCCAATCAATTGATTCGGCGTCTAAGTGGTTGGTAGGCTCATCCAACAGCAATACATCCGGTTCTTTCAATAGTAAACGACATAAAGCCACCCGCCTGCGTTCACCACCCGATAGTACGGCAATTTTGGTATCCGGGTCGGGGCAACGCAAGGCGTCCATCGCGCGTTCCAGCTTTACATCCAGTTCCCAGGCATTTACGGCGTCAATTTTATCCTGCAACTCGCCCTGGCGTGCCATCAGCTTGTCCATTTTGTCCATGTCCTCATAATATTCGGGCAGGCCAAATTTTTCGTTTATTTCTTCGTACTCCTTTAATAGCGCCGTAGTTTCAGAAACACCTTCTTCCACTACCTCTTTTACAGTTTTATTTGGATCAAGCTCCGGCTCCTGGCTCAGGTAGCCAACTGTATATCCCGGCGAAAAAACAACCTCGCCGATATTGGTTTTATCAATTCCGGCAATAATCTTCAGCAACGATGATTTTCCGGAGCCGTTAAGCCCGATAACGCCGATTTTGGCGCCATAAAAAAATGATAAGTAAATGTTTTTTAAAACTGTTTTCTGCGGAGGGTAAACTTTGCTGACCCCAGCCATCGAGAAAATTATTTTTTCGTCTGCCATAAGTATTTTATTGGGACGCTAAATTAGTTATTTTGTTGATTAAGTTGATTGGGGAGTTGTTGATTAAGTTTTTTTGGTTCATTAGTTTATTGGCTCATGAGTTTGTTGGTGGTTGGCCGGTGAATTCGCGCAATCACAATCACAACTAAAACATAGACAATGAAACACGGCAGCCCTGTTTCAAGCCCGAAACTACCGCCGGTAAGCAGGCGGCTTTTTGTGGTTAATTTAAATGCCGCAATGGCCAGGTTAGCATCGGTTTGCGATACAGCTATGGTTGTTATTTTGCCGATGAAAAAAATATCCCATACGGTATGCACTATGGCCGCATACCAAACCGACCGGGTATACCAGTAAATGCAGGCAAACATCGTTCCCGCAATAATACCGCCACCTACAACCGTCAATATATCGATGGCGCCAAAAGAGCTAAGCATGGCAATATGTACTATCCCAAATATAAGCGAGGTAACAAAAATAGTCCAAAGGGTTGAACCCCGACTGCTGATAATCATCAGCAAATGTCCCCTGAACAGCACCTCCTCGGTAAAGCCGGCTGCTATTGAAATTGCCAGCCATTTCACCAAAATGCCCCATCCATCGGCTGCACTAAATGAAGCACTATGCCCAAATGGAACCGCAAAGCCGAACAAATAGTAAAACAGCCAAACGACTGCTGGTAAGATAATGCTGATCGCCGTCCATTTCAGCACGTTTACTAAACTTAGTTTACCATAAATAACACCCGGGTTGTAGGTTTTGATAACCCGGCCGGCAAATACATGCAGCGCATAAATGGTTAAAGGCATCCGGAGGACTAACTCCCTCAGTACAATTTTGGGTACGGTGGAGGGGATCCAAAAAGTGAGTAAATCGCAGATAACCGCTATTAGCACAAATATTAAAATGCAGGCAATTGTAAATAATACGATTTTAAGTAATGATAACCGGCTTTCGGTTGTGTTTAAATTGTTTGTCATTTTTGAATAATTAAAAATTATGAATTGGTTAATTTAATTAGTAATGCATAGTACATAGTATAACTATGTATAAGGGTAAAAAAAAACTATTTCCCCTTCAGCAGGCGAAATAGCAGTGTGTTTAAGAAATATAAAACGGCCATTAAAGTGATGTCGGTAATAAAAAACCAATTACCCAATTGCTCCTTAACGCCGACCGGAATTTCGGCCATAAAGCCAAAGAAAAAGACGTGGCCACTGCCGGTAAAAAAGCCGGTATGCGCCGGGTATATCAATTTAAAAAGAATTAAAAACCCGAAGGAGATAATCAATAAATACACCAATGCGAACAGCACATATCCCACGCCATTGAATATATTAAGATATAGCGCCTGGAAAATATGTTTGGGGTTAAAAGACCGGGTGGCCTGTTTTACCTTTTTGTCGGCAACGGCAGGGGCCAATACCTCTTCGGGCATACCCAGGTTTTCAATGGTGTTTACCAGCACCTCAACTTCATTGGCTGGTGCAGCACCCTGCGTAGCCTCGTAAATATGGCTGTTTAGTTCCATTATCATTTCCAATTGGTCACTTTCGGGTAAAATGCTTACGCAGCGGCGTACCCTTTTAAAATAGTCGTCGTATATTTTTTGTGCCGTTGGGTTGTTAAAAGTTATTCTTTTCATTTTTGAAGTTTTTGAATGGCAGTTTCCAATGCCGACCATATTTTTTTCATCTCTGTTAAGGTAGCTTTGCCGTCCTTACTCAACGTATAGTACTTACGCGGTATGCCCGATTCCTGCTCAATCCATTTGGCATCAACAATACCCTCGGTTTTTAACCGGTTTAATAGTGGATACAAAGTGCCCTCGGCAACCTCCAGCGTGGTATGCGTTTTTATTTCCTGTACCAGTTCGTAGCCGTAGTATTCCTTCTCATCCAGAATAATGAGGATGATATAGGATAAGGTTCCCTTTTTTACCTGCGAGAACCAATTCTGCACAAATTCGCTGTTCATGGCGCAAATATAATACATAGTAATACAATGTACAAAGTATTGCTATGTTTTTTTATTTTGGGGATTACACCGATTGTAAGATGATTACAGTGATTTTATTTTGGAGGATTACACCGATTGTAAAATGATTACAGTGATTTCTTTTTGGATAGTAGCGATTATTTTATGATTTGATTGGTTTTTAACTGTGCATTCCAAAAAATCAGTATCGCCAATAATCCGTATCTTTGCCCGCGCAAACGGTGTTTTCACAAAATTAATCACTGTAATCAAAAATTAATCACTGTAATCCCCACAAATGATAACGGAAACGGAAAACCCCGCCTACAAAGGCTACAACAACTACGGAGCATGGCTGAAAGAAAAATACAAAGGGCAGCGCGTGTTTAAAGTTATTGTTGATGGTGGTTTTACCTGCCCCAACCGCGATGGCTCCAAAGGTTATGGCGGCTGTACTTATTGTAATGTTGATTCGTTTACACCATCGGTTTCGCGCAACGCCCCTACCGTACGCGAGCAGGTCATCCAGGGTGTAGAGCGCGCCCGCAAAGGCAACAAGGCCGATAAGTTTATCATTTATTTTCAACCGAACACCAACACCTACGCCCCGGCGCATTATTTAAAGATGTTGTATGATGAGGCGCTAAGCTATCATACCGAAGATATAGTAGGCCTATCGGTTGGCACCCGCCCCGATTGTATTGATGCCGAAAAAATTGCCCTGCTGGAAAGCTATACCGACCGCTTTGACGTGGATTTGGAGATGGGTATGGAATCCATCTATAACGATACCCTGGCACAGATTAACCGCGGCTGTAATCATGATGATTTGATAAAAGCCTTAGGTTTACTTGAGCACAGCAAGCTGGATGTTTGTGTACACACCATTTTCGGCTTTCCGTGGGAGACGCACGAAATGATGTTAAAATATGCGGACGAGATTAACCGTTTCCCGCAGATAAAATTTGTAAAATTCCACCACCTGCATATTGTTGAAGGTTCGGTAATGGGCGTGAAATATAAACGCCAGCCATTTAAAGTTTTCGAACTGGACGAATACGCCAACTTCCTTTGCGAGTTGCTGCCCCTGGTGCGCCCCGACGTAGTGATCCAGCGCCTCTTCGGCCTTAGCGACCGCGAGTTGCTCATAGCTCCTAATTGGGGACTAAAAAAATCGGAAATACAGTATTATATCGATCAAAAGATTTTGCAGCGGGGTGTTGTGCAGGGGAGTCATTGGTCAATGAGTCATTGTGGCATTCGTGCTAAATAAAGTTTTAATGCATAAAACTAATTTTGTAAATTTTTTTTATGAGTTTGCAATACTTATCTGACCAACAAGGGCAAATTATTGCCGTACAAGTTCCCATACAAGAGCGGGAATTGCTTGTAAGCAAATATCCGGATATCGATAGTGGAACTAAGATGTTACCCGATTGGCAAAAGGAACTGATTGACAACCGGCTGGCAGCTATTGAAAAAAATCCTGAACGTATTTTGCCTATAGATGGCCTTATGGCTGAACTTGACCGGCTTATAGACTAAACGTTTATGGGGTGGCAATTATCTTAGTACGATGAAGTAGCACTTGATGTTCGTGAAGCAAAAGACTGGTATTACAGACAACAAAAAGGTCTCGAAAAACGATTTGCTACCGATGTTAAAAACTGCATTAAACGTCTGCAAAAAAATCCTCTTCATTATGAAGTAAGATATAAAAAAGTCCGCATAGCGTATTGTGTAACCTTTCCATACGCTGTGCATTTTTATCTTGACGAAACTGCCAGTCATTTAGTGATTATTGCCGTAGTGCATCAACAACGGCATCCTGAATTTGCCAAAAAGAGGTAATAGTTGCACATTGCGAAGTGCGGCGAGTGCTTATTGGTCATCGGTTCTTGGTACGTTGAATTAACGATCTTATTTTTAATTATACCGAATTCGGTGTAATTAAAAATAACAGAAAAAGTAATCCATATTATAAGTTTCCAAAGCGGCTTTTCTGGCCCGGAGCGCCTACCCCTTGTAGCTAAAAGAATCCGCCTTTCTATCGCCGCAGAGCGGCTACTCTTTAACCGTTAGGCCAGATTCATGCAATAAGCGGGATAACTTCCTTGCCGATGAGCTCAATGGAGTGCATCAATTGGCTATGCGTTAACCCCGCATTATCCATTTGAAAAGTAAACCGGTCCACACCGCCTAAAGCTTCGCTGTGGCGCAGTAATTTTTCAGCAACCTGTTGTGGTCCGCCAACTACCAGCACCCCTTTTTCGGCTATCAGGTTGTCGAATTGCGGGCGAGTTACGGGTGGCCAGCCGCGCTCGCGTCCAAGCTTTGTCCAAAGTTCTGCATATCCGGGGTAATAATCTGCAATGGCCTGTTCTGTACTTTCAGCTACATAACCGGGCGAATGTAAACCAACCTTCAATTGATCGGGTGTAAAACCGGCCCTGCGGCCTGCCTCGCGGTAAAGGTCAATCAACGGTTTGAAGCGGTGAGTTTCGCCGCCTATAACGGCCACCATCAGTGGCAGCCCTAAGGTGCCGGCCCGCGCAAAAGACTCGGGGGTGCCGCCAACGCCCAGCCATATTGGTAATTTTTGCTGCAATGCCCTCGGGTAAACCGGCTGATTATCCAGCGCCGCCCTAAACCTGCCCGACCAGGTAACAAACTCACTATCGCGGATCTTTAATAAAAGATCCAGCTTTTCCCTGAAGAGCGCATCATAATCATTCAAACTGAAACCAAACAACGGGTAAGCCTCTACCGACGAGCCCCGGCCCACTACCATCTCGGCACGGCCTTTAGAAATCAAATCGAGTGTGGCGAAGCTTTGATAAATCCGCACCGGATCGGCAGCGCTCAATACCGTAACTGCACTGGTTAGGCGGATGCGACTGGTGCGCGCGGCCGCTGCGGCAAGGATCACCGCAGTGGCCGAATCCAGGAATTCTTTTTTGTGATGCTCGCCAATGCCAAAAACGTCAAGCCCGGCTTCATCGGCCAGGGCAATTCTGTCCAGCAACTGCTCCATCGCGTCAACACTGCTCAGCGATTTGCTTCCATACATGGCCGAAGCGAAGCTATCGATACCAATTTCCATTTGATTAAATTTAAATGTTGTAACACCTAATTCAAAGGTCGGACTTTTTTATTGAATGGAAAAACATTGTAGTGTAAATACATCGCTGAGCTTTGATGGTTTTTTGCCTTCCTCAAACTAAAGCTTTCAATGGTTGGCCTAATTTCGTGGATTACCGATCAACGCAACGTGCTTGTAGCTTCTTTCGGCCTTTACTGACTTTCCGGACTTTCGGACTCCCACCGATTCCCACACCATGTGAATAACTCTCCCGCCCCTTTTTTCGTAAAACTCCTATATTCGAAAAAATTAATTATTAGTTATAAATATTTTGTCTCAACGAGCTCAGGAAAACTATGTCCCGGCATTAACCGGGGTGCGCGCTATGGCTGCCTACCTGGTATTTATATCCCACTTTGCGGACGGTTTTGATGAAAATTTTCCACACATCGTGCAGCGCTTCCTCGGCGAGTTCCATATCGGCGTAAGTATTTTCTTTGTTTTATCAGGTTTTTTAATCACCTACCGTTACTACAATAGCTTTCACTTAACAACCGACTGGTTTAAGCAATATCTTAAAAACAGGGTGGCCCGAATTTACCCCATGTATTTCCTGCTCACGGTGGCGGCTTTCGTTTATTATTTTATTACTAAGGACATCGCCATAACCAAAGGCACCGGCAACCCAATCGCCTTAATGTTCCTTAACATCACCTTTGTGCGTGGTTTTTTTTACCAGTTTTGGGATACAGGTATAGCCCAGGGATGGTCGTTAACGGTAGAAGAATGTTTTTACTTTTCGGCACCCATTATCTTCTTTATCGCCAAAAAGTACAATAAGTTTTATATCCAGCCGGTCATCATTACTGCAACCGGTATTTTGCTGGTGTTGATATTCAGGAACGTAGATTGGCACGGCTTCTTCGGCAATTTTACGTTTATGTTTCTGTTTACCTTTTTTGGGCGCTGCTTTGAATTTTTTGTAGGAATACAGCTGGCCCGTTACATATTAAAAAACGGCTTTAGCCGGACAAGAAAAGTTAATTTTACTTATTCGGGCTTTGTATTGATATTTGTTTGTGTATTTATAATGGCGTTGCAGCCTATTACCAAACCCTGGAATGCCGGGTTAGAGAGCCCTATAGGTATCGTTACCAACAATTATTTGCTTTGTATTGCCGTTGCCCTCTTTTTCTACGGGCTGCTTACCGAAACCACCAAATTTAAAACCCTGCTGGCAACGCCATTTGTTGAGTTACTGGGCAAAAGCTCGTATATCTTTTACCTGATACACCTGGGATGGATGTATACTTTATTACATAACGGCATCAATCACTTAAACGATAACATATTTACGCTTTACGATGGCTGGGGCAAGGACTGGGTTTCGCCATTTCAATACGATAGTTTAAACATTATTTATGTTTTTATCGTATTAAACGCCGTTTCGGTAGGTTTATTTAAACTGATTGAAGAACCGTTGAACCATTACATCCGCAAATCTAACTTTTTGATACCGTACAAACCCCGGCCAAAAGGGATTGAGGATTAGGTGGCAATTTGTTAACCTGATTAATTTTTAATGCAGAAAACGCGTCTATTTATCATTTTTTTAGCGCTTATTGTTTTAGCTACCCCGGTTAAAACATTCGCCGGCTTCCCCATTGGTAAATATCGCGATATTGTGGTACCCTCATTTAATTATTACCGCCAAACCGACCGCTTTGATGGCAATGACAAAGTAATAAAAGGGCCGCCGGGCACCAGCTTTACCTCGTACTCAAGCACTCTTTTTATTGGCTATGGCATAACGCGCCGGCTCGATTTAATTATGAATGTGCCCTTTTTATACCAGGTGAATAACCTTGGCCAAAACGGTAAAATTGTAGATCAGGGTCCGGGCGATTTTGTGGGCGGCTTGAGTTATAACCTGGTCAATTGGGGATATACTAAGTTTTTATCGGTGCAGGCATCGGCCATTGTGCCTTTATATTCCAAAATAAACGGGGAGAATACTGCTTTAGGGTTGGGCGATTATGGCACAGAAGTTAAATTAATGTTTTGTGGCAGCCTGCCCAAATTAATAGCCGATAAAGGGTACTTTAATACCGAACTGACTTACCGCAGGTACTTTGATACGCAGGGGCCAGACCAGGTGAGCTTTATGGCAACCGTTGGTTACCCTGTAACCAAACATAACCAGGTAAGCGTCGATTTAACTTTTTACAGGTCATACAGTTCAAATAAAGCGTTTGATCCTAATATTTTTACGGCAAGGGACTATGCTTTTTTTAAGCCGCAATTAAACGTTGGGCACCAATTTTCGCGCCGCGCATCCCTATTTATAGGCGGCTACTATGTACCGTTTGGGCTAAACACCGGCGTGGGGTACGGAGGGTCGGTTTTATTCGTTTTTAAATTATAAATATGAGAACAAAAAGCTACCTGGTATTTTTTACTATCGTATTCATAATGGCCTCAGCGCCAAAGGTATGGGCATTTCAACAGGAAGAAACAGCCGAAACCGGCAATGTAACCCTGAAACCCGTGCCGGATAATAAAGAAGGTATTTTTGCGCAACGCGAAAAAATAGGGTATGCGTTACGCCTGCATAACAATACCGGCGAAGTGCAAAAAGGTACCATAGCTTATAGCATTACCACAGACGATGGAAAAAAAGTGGAAGACGATTCTTCAAAATTCTCGCTAAAAAGCTATGGTTCAAAATCGCTTATATTAAAAATAAAACCCAAGCCGGTTGGATTTTATCATATCAATTTCAGGGTAAATTTGCCCGATTATGATGATACCGTAAGAAATGTTTTTGGCGTCGATCCGCAAAAAATAACCTCACAGCTACATAAACCGGCAGATTTTGATGCTTTTTGGACCCGTACGCGCGAGGATTTGGAAAAGGTGGTACCTCAATACCGGGTTTTGGAACGAAAGGATTTATCGACAGATGAAAAACGGGTTTATTCAGTTGAAATGCATTCGTATGGCGATATCGTGATCCGCGGATGGTTGGTTGTGCCAACCGATGGTAAGAGGTTCCCTGTACATTACCGGGTGCCCGGCTATGTGGTTGGTTTGAAACCCAATATGGATAATGACGATTTCATAACATTCGATCTCAACGTGCGCGGCAATGGCAACAGCACCGATGTAATGGAAATTGGCACCGACAATTATTGCCTGTTTAATATAGAAAACAAGGATAAATATATTTATCGCGGCGTATATATGGACTGCCTGCGGGGTGTTGATTTTTTAATGTCGCATGCCAGTTTGGGGATTGACATCAACAAAATTTTTGTGGAAGGCGGCAGCCAGGGTGGGGCATTGGCACTCATTACTGCGGCGCTTGATAAGCGGGTAAAGGTTTTAACGCTGCAGGTGCCGCTTTACGCAGATATACATAACGACTTGTTGGTTTCCTCATCGTATCAAACGCAGGTATTTCCGTTTAAAACATTCCGTAAATACCAGGAAAAACACCCGGCATTTACCTGGGATAAATTTTTTGCCACCTGGGATTATTACGATCCGCAAAATTTTGCGCCCATGGTGCAGTGCCCGGTGCTAATGGGTATTGGATTGCTGGATCAGTTTTGCCCGCCGCGGTGTAGCATGGCGCTATTTAATCATATTGGGAGTAAGAACAAGGAGTTTGTTTGCGTGCCTAACTCTACTCACGAAGTTAATTTTGATTATTTTATGTTTCAGAATGTTTGGCTGCGCGAAAAGTTCAGGATACCATAGTGTAATTAATGGAAGGAGATTATTGTAAATTTGGGAAATTTACGGGGCGCCGGAGTCGTGCGATTCCTCTCAACAGAGAGGCAAAAAAAATTTCGGCACGGAAATAGCCTTAATGCACAGGTAAAAATTTAATTGTCAGTTTATTCTGGATATAAAGGAGTTAATTATGATAAGAATTTCACATAAAATACTAATTGTAGTTTGCCTGTTATTTGTTATAACGGGTGTTCAGCAAGTTTTGGCACAGGCTGATACCGCAGTGACCACTGTATTAACCCCGCACAGCAGCGATGGTATTTTCAGTTCGACGGCCTCATACACCTTCGAGGTGAAAAATAATTATAAAACCCGGCAGGTGGGTAAGGTATCGTACGTAGTGCTATCAGAAGATGGCAAAAGAATGAAGCACGACTCCGTGTTAATCAATCTGCCTAAGAAAACCAGCGAGAGCTATAACTTTAACGTACCAGGGTTAAAAGCAGGTTTTTACAAAATAAACTTTATGGTGAATTTATCTGAATATGACGATACCACCCGCAGGGCATTCGGCATTAAACCAGATGATCTCCATTCGCAATTTGCCAAACCGGCCGATTTTGACTCATTCTGGCAAAACACTATGGCCGAATTGGCTAAGGTTAAGCCCGAGTATAAAATGACTGAAATGCCCGACTCTGCTAAAGATAACCGCAGGGTATTTTTAGTAGAAATGAAATCGCTTGATGGATTGCTGGTTAGAGGTTTCTTAACTATACCTATCACCAAAAACAAAAACAAAAAATTTGCCGTATTGCTGGGCTTGCCGGGCTATCAGGTAACATTAGGTCCCATGTTTGGCACCGATCCGGATATTGCCATATTTACCATCAACACCCGGGGACAAGGCTACAGCCGCGATGTTATTAATGTACGCAGAGACAGCTATATTGTGCTTGATTTGGAAAATAAAAACAAATATGTATTGCGGGGCGCCATTATGGATTGTGTACGCGCGGTTGATTTTATCTACTCGCGGCCCGAATTGAGGCATGATAACATCATAGCGGCCGGGGGCAGTTTGGGCGGATTTTTGGCCCTTGCAACTTCCAGCGTTGATAAACGTATAAGTTTCTGCTCGGCAGCTAACCCTATACTTTGCGATGTTCGCAATTTGGTGCACGAGGTCGACTGGCCATTTATTGACATACGCAAATATGTAAATACAAGGCCAGGACTAACCATGGATAAAGTATTAAACAATTTAGATTATTTCGATGGTAAAAATTTTGCAACCACCCTTAAATGCCCAACCCTGGTTGGCCTGGGTTTGGTTGACCCTATTGCACCGCCAAATAATGTTTATGTTATGTACAACGGCATCAAATCGCAAAAGCATATTATCCTATTCCGGGATCTTGGGCACGAGATAGGAAAGAAATTTAACGTATACGAAGGGCGCTGGATGCGCGATACCTTTGCATTGTTTTAAATAAATTATACAACATGAACCTGTTAAAAACATTTACCAAAATTTTATTCGTTACGCTGATATTTATTCTGACATCGCAAAATGTCACTTATGCCGATGGGGGCTTTCCTGTAAGGCCGGGCCGTTTGCTGATATCTCCCTCGGTTAGTTATTTCTTTGCCAACAGCCAATGGGATTCAACAGGTGTGCAAAAAAGGTTCCCTAATAATGGGAAATATACTTCAGTAGGAGTTACGTTATATTCGGAATATGGCATAAGCCGCCGTTTTGCTTTGGTTGCATCGGTGCCTTACGTGTTTAACAACTTCACCGAAAATATCGACCCAAAAAGCACCAAATCGCAGGGCCTTACTGATTTAGAAACAGGCATCAGGTATTACCTCGCCAACATCGATTTCATCTATTATATCTCGTTACAGGGAACTGCCATTACGCCCTTGTATCATGATAAGCCCGATTTGGGCTATGGTGAAGAAGGCGCCGAATTAAAGCTGGCCATATCGGGCTCGGGCCATTTGTTTGGTAAAAGCACCTATTTTAATGCAGCCGATGGCGTTCGCCAATATTTTGGCACCAATGGCCCTATACAAAACAGGTACAACGGCACCTTCGGTATATCGCTGGATGAAGATTTTAAAAACCAGGTATCAGCAACGTTAAGCGGCATTTACTCGCAAAGTAACGATAAAAGTTTTACGCCGGTTTTTGAATCGAACAAAGATTTTAACTTTTTACAAGCCTCATTAAGCTACGGTCATTCATTTACCGACGAAATTTCATTGTTCCTAACCGGCGGCAGGTTTATAACCGGACGCAATACCAGTGTGGGCAATATTGTATCGCTGGCGTTTGTTTACAGGTTGGATTATAGGTAGTTAGTGAGTAGTTGATTAAGTTGGATTGGGTTGATTAAGTTAACAGCCCCCAATCCAACCTAATCAACTCAATAAACTAACTCACCGAATATCTCCCTCACGGCTTTCTCTCTAAACTCAAATATTGTTTTTACCTGTTTGCCCACTACCAACGCATTAACCATTCGGCCAAGTATCCCAAATGGCAGGGCATAGTGCAAAATGTCGCTCATTAATACGCCGCCGTCAATGGCTTTAAAATGATGCTGGTGGTGCCAAAAGGCAAATGGACCCATGCGCTGTTCATCCACAAAGTATTCGCCTTCTTTTACGTGGGTTATTTCGGTCATCCAATTCATTTTTATGCCAAACAGAGGTGATACCTTGTAGGTGATGATCATTCCGGGGTACATTTTCTTGTCGCCATTATAATGGGATGTTTCTTCAAAATTCATATCCTTGGGCGTAATCTTTGCAAGGTTTGATGGTGATGAAAAAAAATCCCATGCTTCAGCCAGACTGATGGGGACGGTTTGTTGAGCGGTTAGTACGTAAGTTTTCACATTGCAAGTTACGGGATAATTGGGGATGCGGTTTTATTTTTAATCGGTGAAATTTTTATTGTTATTGAGGTCAACAGGTGGCTCTTTAACATTTCAGTTACACTTACAAGCGGCCCATAAAACTTAAGGATATAAAGTAAATTAGCCTTATTAAATATAGCCACGTCTATGAACTCCTCCGAATTTAACGAATCCAATCCCCGCCGCACTTTCCTTAAAAAAATGGCCGTTGCAACTGCTGCCATAGCATCAACCGATATCGTTACTTTTGCAGCGGGTGTTCCGGCATCGGATAAGATGACGCCACCAAAGGAAACCCCCTGGTATCGCCGCGTAACACGCTGGGGCCAAACTAATATCACCGAAAAAGATCCGCAGCAATATGATATTGCCTGGTGGCGCAAACAATGGAAGCGTACCGAAGTACAGGGCGTAATCATCAATGCAGGCGGTATTGTGGCTTATTATCCCAGTAAGGTAGCGCTGCACCGCCCTTCTCCATTTTTAAATGGGCGCGATTTGTTTGGCGAGCTTTGCCGCGCCGCGCATGAGGATGGCCTTGCGGTTTTTGCACGCATGGATTCGAACCGGGCGGGTGGAGAGTTTTACAATGCCCATCCCGATTGGTTTGCCGTTGATGCGGCCGGCAAGCCCTACAAAGCCGGCGATATGTACATAACCTGCGTAAACGGCCCTTATTATAACGAGCATATCCCGGCTATTCTGCGCGAAATTGTTGACCTGTACCATCCCGAAGGTTTTACCGATAATAGCTGGAGCGGCCTTGGCCGTAATTCGCCTTGCTATTGTGAAAACTGCAAAAAGGGTTTTCGGGCAGTAAGCGGCAAGGAAATTCCCATCACAGCCAACTGGGGCGACAAAACCTATCAGCAATGGATAAAATGGAACTATGACCGCCGCCTGGAGATTTGGGATTTAAACAACCGTACCACTAAAGCTGCGGGAGGGCCTGATTGTGTATGGTCGGGTATGAACAGTGGTTCCATCAGCGGGCAAAGCAGCAACTTCAGAGACTATAAAGGCATTTGCAGCCGGGCAGATATCCTGATGATTGACGACCAGGGCCGCAGCGATGCCAGTGGCTTTCAGCACAATGCAGATATTGGTAAATTTCTGCACGGGTTGCTGGGCTGGGATAAACTCATCCCCGAAAGTATGGCCATGTATCAGCAGGGTAGCGTGCAATTCCGTTTGGCAAGCAAACCCGCCGCCGAAGCGCGAATGTGGATGATAGCAGGCATTGCCGGTGGCATACAACCCTGGTGGCATCATGTTGGGGCTTATCATGAAGACCGCAGGGCATACCACACAGCTGCGCCAGTGATGCAATGGCATAAAGCCAACGAGAAATTCCTGGTGAACCGACAGCCGGTTGCTACCGTTGGCGTAGTATGGTCGCAACAAAATACAGATTTTTACGGGCGCGATAACGCGGGCGAACTGGTTGACCAGCCCTGGCGCGGTATAACACAAGCGCTCATCAGGGCAAGAATACCTTTCATCCCGGTACACGCAGATGATATTGACCGCGATGCCCCGCAGCTTTCGCTATTGATATTGCCCAGCCTCGGCGCCATGACAGATGCACAGGTTACGAGCGTGCGCAATTTTGTTGAGGCGGGCGGAGGCCTGATTGCTACCGGCGAAAGCAGCCTGTACGATGAATGGGGCAATGCAAGGTCTGATTATGCACTCGCCGATTTGTTTGGCGCGCATGTAACCGACCAGCACCGTCAAAACAAATCATTCAATACATCACATACTTATATGCGGCTTTCGCCGGAGCTACGCCGGGAGGTGGATGGCCCCGAAACTGGGAGCGAGCCAGCTATCACCACTACAAGGCATCACGTATTGCAGGGTTTCGAAGAAACAGATATCCTGCCATACGGCGGGCAGTTATATCCTTTGCGCACCGACGCAGGCGTTGAAATACCCCTAACCTTTATTCCTGAATTCCCGGTATACCCGCCGGAAACAGCATGGATGCGAGAGCCGAAAACAGATATTCCCGGTTTAGTTTTAAATACAAAACACAAAGGGCGCGTTGCCTTTGTACCTGCCGATATTGACGGACAATTTGGACAACACAATCTTCCCGACCATGGTGACTTATTGGGCAACCTTATCCGCTGGACGGTAAAGGAAAGCATCCCGTTAAAGATAAACGGCACGGGCCTTATTGATTGCCACCTGTACAAACAGCAGGGCACATTGATTATACACTTGGTTAACCTTACCAATGCAGCAACATGGCGGCAACCGATTCATGAACTGCTTGCTGTGGGGCCATTTAAAATTAGTGTAAAGTTTCCTGCTGATGTGCGTACAACAAGCATGAATTTACTGGTGTCTGAGCAGAAAATGCCTGTTGCTGTAAATGATGGCTGGGCAAGTTTTGAGGTTAAGGCTATACTTGATCATGAAGTGGTAGTACTGAGATAAAGAGCGGCCGTTTAGAAATTAACTGTTCCGATTTGTACAATTTTAAAATTCGTGCCTGCATTAATTTTGTGGTACATTTTAAAATTTATGAAACGGATAAACCTCTTTACAGCAATACAAGTGCTTGTCATACTATTTTTTAGTAACCATAGCGCTGCTCAACAATCAAAAGATACAGCACTGCAGGAAGCAAAAAAGGCTATCGCAGCAAGCAACCGAATTTATTTCCAGGCTTTTGTAAAAGGCGATTCATCTATATTTATAGACCGTTACGCAACAGATTGTTGGATTATGCCGCCAGATGCCCCAGCTATGCACGGACCTGACGCACCACTTAATTTTTTCAGGACGGCATACCATAAATTTGGCCTGCGTAATGGCAAATTTATCACAACAGACGTATTTGGAGATGGCCGTGAATATGTTACCGAAGTAGGTATCTGGCAATCGTTTAACGCCAATAACCGGATGTTTGATAATGGTAAATTCCTGGTATTGTGGAAGAAAACGCCAAAAGGATGGAAAATGTTCAGGGATTCATTCAGCAGCGACCGCAGTAAATAAAGATTGAAATAATTTTTGTAACTTCAATTATGGAATTTAAGCAGTTTCCGCCATCAGATATTTTAAAGCCTTACATCAGGCATTATTATATCTTTCAGTCAGATTCGGATGCTGAATTTGAGGATACTGTATTCCCAAGTGGCGATATGGAGGTGATTTTTAACCTCGGAGAAGGCACCTGGGAATCATCTGTCGAAGATAAATTTATCCAAACGCCGAAAATTGAATTGTGGGGACAGCTCACCAATCCGTTGCCTATAAAATCGAAAGGCAGGCATACTATGCTGGGCATTAAATTTTTTACCCATTCGGCGTCGTATTTTTTTAATGACGAAATGGGCGTATTTAACGATCGCATTTCCGACCTCTCGCTTATTATCGGTAGCCCGGTAAAAACGTTGCACTCGCAGCTATTGGAAACAAAAGACGAACTGAAAAGAATAGAATTGATTGAAGCTTTTATGTTAGGGCGATTAATCGGCAACGATAAAAAGTCCTTCAGGGTTGATAAAGTTGCCCATATTTTAACCAGCATAAAAAGAAACCCTGCCGAAAATAACCTGGGCGCAATTGCCTCCAAACACGGCATTACGCCCCGATACCTGCACAAGCTTATTTACCGCCATACCGGCCTGTCGCCAATTGCCTTCAATAAAATAAACCGTTTCCAGTTCAGCTTAAAACTCATCGCAAAAAATGAGCAGCCGCTAACGGCTATCGCGTATAACAGCGGCTATTTCGATCAATCGCATTTTATACGCGATTTTAAATCGTTTACCGGCGTAACACCATCTGCGTATTTAGAAACCGCATCGCCTGTTAACCAGTTGTTAGCACAATAAAAATCAAACCGTTCCGGTTTGTACAATTTTAAGATTTATCGCCGCAATACCTTTGTTTATATAATTATTAAACAACATAAAGCGTATTGTATGAATTCCTTTGAAACATTTAAACAGCTGCATCAAAATTCATCCCCTTTTGTATTGGGAAATACATGGGATGTAAAAAGCGCGCAAGTATTTGAAGCTGCCGGCTATAAAGCTATCGGGATATCCAGCCAGGCCCTGGCAAATTCCTTCGGTTACCAGGATGGCGAGAACCTGCCGTTTGAAGTGTTGCTACAGGTAGCAAAAAAAACGGTTGAAGTGGTTAAAATCCCTTTTTCGGTTGATATAGAAGGCGGCTACAGCCGTTCTATCGACAGCATTATCAACAATATCAGCAGGCTGCATGATGCCGGCGTAGTTGGGATAAACCTGGAAGACACCATTCCCGGTGCAACCCGGCAATTTCAAACCATTGCCGAATTTCAAAAAGTGGTTGCCGGGATAGCAAATCACATTAGCCGCAACAATTTGCAACTGTTTTTAAATATCCGTACAGATGCATTCCTGCTGGGGATGCCCGATCCGCTGGCCGAAACACTTGTGCGGGTTAAAGCCTACCGGGAAGCAGGCGCCGCTGGGATTTTTACACCCTGCATTACCGATGCAGGCGATATTAGAACACTTACAAACGCTACTACATTACCCGTAAACGTAATGTGCATGCCCAACCTGCCCGGTTTTGATGTACTCGCATCGCTTGGCGTAAAAAGAATTAGCATGGGACCATTTCTGTTTAACAAGGTGTATGCTAACGCCGGGCAATTGGCAAAGCTGATTTTAAACGACAATAACTTTTCCGCTATCGTATCCTGATTTTTTATTCAACAACATAAAACCAAACAAAATGAACTTACCAAAACGGGCTGAAGATGCCCACGCCACGCTTGCAGCCGCCTTTAACACCGGCGACGTTGCCACAGTAATGAATATGTATGATGTTAGCGGCATCATTGTTCCTGAGCCGGGAAAGCCGGTATCAGGCAGGGAAAAATTTGAAGAAGCCATAAGAGCCATTTTATCCATCAAAGGCACAATGGAAATTAAAACCGTTTATTGCCTTCAAACCGGGGATATTGCCCTGGGCAGATCAGAATGGCGCATTACCGATGGCGATGAAGTAAAGATAAGTGCCAAGGGAATTGAGGTAATGAAACAACAAACCGATGGCACCTGGAAAATAACCATCGACCAGGCTTTTGGCGCCGAGGCCGATTTAGTAGCATAAGTGAATTTGCCGCTATAGCTTACAAGCCTTGCCGCCATAATTGGGTGTGCAGGGCTTGTAAATTAAATCACTCCCGCACAAACCGATCAAACGATTTCCAGTATTTATCCTTATAAATATCATAGTTCAGCTCAATTTTACCGGCGTATTTTTGTTTTATTTGATAAAGCACTTTTGTTGGCTTTCTGAAATCCATACAGGCCAGGTAAATTTCTCTAACGCTTTCGGCGGTTTGCCGGCCAATGTTCAGGTAACCTTCAAAGTCTTTCAGTTCTTCCATTATCTCATCTTCAATTTGATTGAGCAAGGCGTATGTTTCATCGTCCGGCATGCCGTTGTTGCTTTTGCCATCATAATTAATTTCGATGTTTAATATCCAGGGGTGCGAAGCTTTGCCGTGCCACCCCAGCAAACTCATGTTGATAGCTGCCAGCAATGCGTTCCCGCTTTCCAACTGCGCCTCCAGCATCGAATAGCCATCATTTTCGGCATCCCATTTTACATCGTCATATTTTTCAATAAATTCTTTTTCGCGCCAAATCAAAAAGGCTTTTAATTTTTCAATGGGCACTAACTCTTTTTCTGCACTTTTCTTGTCTACCACTTTAATATTGTCAATGGTAGTTGCAAAATTTAGCTCGCCTAAAAAATTATCCAAAAATATATAAACGCCAATGGTTATATTGCCTTTATCAGCTTCGTTAAAATCGTCATAAACAATGGTGACGTCTATTTCATCAGGATATGCCGCATCTTCATTGGCATAAAAGCTTAAATTTTCGGCTTTATACTCATAACGTGCCATGCGGATACTCACATTTTTTATGTCCATTGGCGGTTTCAAAGCAGTAAACACCCAGCCATCAATTTTGGGCGCCGATTTAACCAGGTCTTCCACAAAAGCAATGTTTTTTATGGCGCCGTCTGCTGTTAAAACCAGTTCGCAGGTATTATCATTTAGCATCCCTGTTAAATAAAAAAAACCATCTTTAAGCTCACCGAGTTTTGGCGATAGTTTATCGAAAAATCCCTTTTCGATATCGCCCTTTTCTTTCACAACGGAGAAAAAAGTTTTTTCATTTTTTTGGAACCAGCTCCAAAATTCTTCGTTAGTTTTTATGGGTTCGTTTTTCTTTTTGAAAATGTTTTTTAACAGGCTCATTTTGGGATTAGCATTTTACGAAAATATATTTTTTGTCCGAATATTAAACTGAAACACCTAATTGTTGCGCTTATATTTATTTAATGCTACATTGAGCCCTAATAAACCTGATGAGCGCCTATACCCCATTAACCGACGAAAAATTGGTTGCCTTACTAAAAAAAGGCGATCAGCAGGCCTTTACCGAAATTTACAACCGGTATGCGCCAAAGCTTGCCGGTTTTGCCGCGTCTAAATTGTACAGTTTGGACGATGCCCGTGATATTTTGCATGATATGTTCGTGAAACTTTGGGAGTGTCGCGAGGAGCTACATATTACCGCCAACCTGCAATCGTACCTTTTTTCCATCATCAGGCATCGCGTTATTGATAAAATCCGTAAAAACATTACCCGCGAAGAATATGCTGCCGCTGCGCAATTAATAGAGACTGTTTATACTGAAAATGCAGAGAAAGAAATTGAGGCAAAAGACTTGCAGCAAAACATCCAAAAATCATTAAATGAACTGCCGCCCAGGGCACGTGAAATTTATAAACTAAGCCGCGAACAAGGTTTAAGTAATGGCGAAATTGCGGACAAGCTCCAGCTATCCGAGCAAACGGTAAAAAATCAGCTATCAACTGCGTTGAAACATTTGCGAAAATCGTTAACTGGGTTTGCGGCGGTTGCTTTTATTATTTGGGGGATATAGTAACCCGCATTACAGTAATGGAGATTATAATAACTCCAAATATTTTTATTTTTCTATAGTACCTTTTACCCTCTTAACCGACTATTATCAAATTGCAGCATTATGAGCCGGATAGATATGGATGAATTACTAAACCGCTACCTTAACGGGACAGCCACGCCGCAGGAAACGCAGCAGGTAGAAATGTGGCTAAACCATTATGGAAATCCGGATTCACGGTGGGAACAAATGGATGCTGAAAGCCGGGAACAATGGCTGGCCGGTTTATTTACCGATATACAGGAAAGTGCAAGTATCAATACCCCAAAAGTGGTGCCCATGCCGCCGCGTAGACATGTGTGGCGAACCATAGCGGCAGTTGCCGCCGTGTTCGCCATATTTTTTACGGCTTATTTGGAATGGCCCGTATTGCAACGCAGTTTACACCCTGTGCAATTAACTGTGCTTAGCGTTCCGAAAAACGAAAAAAAGCAGATAATAATAGCTGATGGCAGTACAATACGCCTAAATTCGGGCGCTAAACTGGAATATCCGGAGGAATTTAACGGCAAAACGCGGGAAGTCTACTTATCAGGCGAGGCTTATTTTGATATCCGGCACGATGCCTCTAAACCTTTTATTATACATACCGGTAGGGTAATTACTACAGTATTGGGCACTGCATTTAATATAAAAGCCGATAATATGCTGCATACCGTTGTAGTTACGGTAACCCGCGGAAAAGTTAGCGTCGCTAACGAGGGTCAATCGCTTGGCGTTATTACGCCTAACCAGCAGATAAGTTTCAATACCGTTAATCATCTGCATTCCCAAACCGATGTGGATGCCAGGCTCGCAATTGCCTGGCAGGTAAGCGATATACACTTTAACGATATTACTTTTGCCGCCGCCGCCGCCCAACTGCAACAGCGTTTTAAAGTTAAAATAACTTTCGCCAACGAAAAAGTTAAAAAGTGCCGCTTTACGGGTACAGCGATGCGCGAAGAAAAATTGGACAAGATATTGAAGGTAATATGTTCATTTAACCATGCCACTTACCAAACCAAAGCCGACGGCAGTATAGTTATTGACGGGCCGGGGTGTGAGTAAGCCAGCTGTGATGGTCTGAATTATAACAAAGGGAATAATTATTTATATATCGCAAATTAATCTATCAATGCGTATCCGTATATCAATACCGGTGTTATTTATCCTATGTATCTTACTACTTTTTACCATCGCAGGTAAAGGTCAAAGCATCGCTACAGAAAAAGTTACAGTTGGACTGAAAGGCGAAAGTCTGGAAACGGCCATAAAAAGGATAGAGCAGCAATCGTCTTTTCGTTTTTTTTATCGCAATGCAGATATTGAACCCTTTGCCCGACTCAACTTAGCCGAGGACGCGCGGACGGTTGAAGAAACATTAATTGATTTACTAAGAAACACACCGCTCTGTTTCAGACAAATGGATAGTAATGTCCTGCTGGAGCGTAAAGACAGCCAGGCTTCTGCCGAGATCACAGGCCGGATAATCAACGGGACCGACCATACGCCAATCCCTAATGCCAGTATATTTTTAAGTAATGCTACTATAGGCGATAACACGGCTAACGACGGCGCATTTTCGTTAAAACGTATAAAGCCGGGAAAGTACGACCTGGTGGTTTCCATCATTGGTTTCGAGACTTATAAGCAAACCATCTCGGTAAATAACATTAATATTTCACTGCCAGATATTGTGTTGTTCCCCAAAACAATTGCTTTAAAAGAAGTTACCATAAAACCCGTGATCGACCCGGAATGGGATCGGTATTATGCCTGGTTTAAAGATGAGTTTTTGGGAACATCAAATTTGGCGTCGGAATGTAAAATCATCAACCCCGAAATACTCGATTTTGATTATAATGACACCACACAAACGCTCAATGCTTCGGCAAACGATTTTTTAATTATTGAAAACCGTGCGCTGGGTTACAAACTCAAATACTTACTTACCAACTTTAAATATGCCATGAATAAGAGCGAAATTCAAGTGCATTATGAGGGTTCGGCTTTTTTTGAGAGCCTGGCAGGAACGCCATCAGAGCAAAGGCGCTGGCAAAAAAAACGTAGAGACGTGTACCAGGGATCGGAAATGCATTTTTTGCGGTCGGCACTTAATAATCAAACCGATGAAGATGTTTTCAGGATACTACGTATGGAACGTTGTGTAAATCCTGAAAGGCCAAATGATAGTTTAATAACCGCAAAAGTTAATCACTTTAAAAAAGAAGGTTACGCAAGACGAGACTCGTTGGCCTGGTGGAATAAGAAAGCCAAACTTCCAAAAATGTTGGAAAAATTATTGTATGATCCTTTAATAAAAAAAGATTTAGTTAAACCAACTGATCAGGAAGGCCTGTTTGCATTTAGTCCCGGGGATAGTGATGACGCTTTGTACATTATGTATAATAAATACCATCAGTTTAGCCTGCGCGATTCGAAAGACCCGAATAATACGCTGATAAGTTTTAAAGCGCCTTATGTTTTTTTTGATGTAAACGGCGGTGTAATAAATCCCAATAGTTTAACTATGGATGGTGCCTGGGGCCAAAGCCGGGTAGCCGAGCTTTTACCGGTAGATTACGAGCCATCGCAAAATATTACTGCAAAAACGGCAAATGCCGCGCCGGCCAATAATGAAAGCCGTTTTTCACCTGTTGATTTGGATGCGTTAAGGCAGAGCCTTGTAAAAATAAAAACCATGTCCGACAGTATAAGCGTAAACCTACCAGCCGAAGACCTCTTTATGCAATTTGATAAACCTGGATATTCCGTTGGCGATACCATTTGGTTTAAAGCATATTTATTTAACGAGTCGTTTTTAACAGCTTCTGAAAAAAGCGGGATAATATATGTCGACGTAGCTAACGACAGTAGCAAAATTGTAAAACAATACAGCATGCACGTGCGCTATGGCCTGGCCTGGGGCAATATCAGCCTTGATGAAAAAGAGTTTTTGCCAGGCACATATACCATCAGGGCCTATACCCAATGGATGCGCAATTTTGGGACCGACTATTTCTTTGCCAAAAATTTCCAGGTAGCGGGCGCCACGGAGAACTCCTGGTTGGTTGATAAACAAATTGTGGCAAGTAGTAGCGATAGCGTAGTCGCCAAATTGCAATTCAGCAGTTTAAACAGAACGCCCATCGCCAACAAGAACGTGCATCTGCAATTAACTGACGGCAGCAGGCTTTTGTATCAGCAAGTTGCGCAAACAGACCCAAACGGCCTGCTCAGTGTAAATTTAAAAATCCCCGAAAAATCATCGACCCTGGCGCTGAAAGCTGAAAGTGAAAGCAGGAAAGCTACTATTCCGCTCCGTTTAAACCGTATTGAAAACGCTGATATTCAATTTTTGCCCGAAGGCGGCAATTTAATAGCAGGTTTGGCGGCACATATCGGCTTTAAGGCTACAGGCGAAGATGGTTTGGGATTGGATGTTGAGGGCGTTATTACCAACCAGGCGCAACAAAAGGTAGCTTCATTCAGGTCGTTACATAATGGCATGGGCAGTTTTAATTTAACCATCCAAAACGGCGAAACCTATACAGCGAAAATTACGCTGCCCGGTGGCGGTGTAAAAGAATATGCGCTGCCGGCTATAAAAGAAACAGGGATGGTGTTGAAAGTGGAAAACCGAATGGAAGGCGATTCGTTAACCGTTTTTGTAGAAGCTACTAATGACATTATTCAATCAGGCGATAGCTATTTTTTAATCGGGAAGGCGAGGGGGATTGTTTGTTACGGTGCTATTTTCAATTTTCACGATGGCAATTATGTGAAAAAGAAGATCGCAAAAAATTTATTCCCGAGCGGGATAACTCATTTTACCATTATGGATACAAAATACCGGCCTTTAAATGAACGGCTGGTTTATATCGATAAGCATGATAATTTCAATATAGAACTAATTGCCAATAAGGTTAACTATGCCCAACGGGATAGCGTAGCCCTGAAGCTAAAAGTAACAGATAGCTCGGGTGACCCCGTAGCGGCAAATTTCTCCGTTGCGGTTACTGATGATGCACAAGTGGTTGCCGATAGCCTTAAAAATGAAAACATTCTTTCGCGAATACTGTTGACTGCCGGATTAAAGGGTTATATAGAGTCGCCAGCCTGGTATCTCGGCTCACAAACCAAAGATGCATGGCAGGCTCTTGATAACTTGCTGCTTACCCAGGGCTGGGTGGGTTACGACTGGAAAAAGGTATTTAATCCACCTGCATTTACTTACAGGTCCGAAACATCATTTGCTATAAAGGGCAAGGTAGTAAATGTATTTAACGGGCCGGTTAAGGGCACAGATGTATTGTTGTTTTCAAAATCGCCAATGATATTAGTGGATACAACCACCAATAAACAAGGTAGGTTCGTTTTTGATCGTCTGCCGCAGGTTGATACGCCTATTTTTATTATAAAAGCCGTAAACAAAAGTGGAAACAGCTTTAATGTAGGCGTTGAGGTTGACGAAGTAACACCCCCGGAGTTTACAAGGTCCGGCAGCTTTTTAACCGATCCCTGGTATGTAAACAGCGATACTACTTTGCTTAATTACACAAAAAATAAAACCCTTTTAGCAGAACAAAACTACAAAGCCCAGGGGCATTTGCTAAGAGAAGTTAAAATATCGGGCAAAAAAATCATAAAAGACTCGCAAAATATAAATGGCCCAGGCAATGCCGATGTGGTACTTGATGAAAAGGACCTGGAAAAGGCCGGGAAAAAGACCTGGCTGCAATTATTTCAGGAAAATTTCAAAGGGTTAAGGATAGGCTCGCATAAGGCACTTAGCATGCAATCGGTTTTTCAGGGGCCTTTGCCGTATGAAGTTATAACCAGCAAAACTTCAATGTGTTACTATATTAATTTCAAAATAATGAGGATTATTATTGATGGTACAGAGTTAACTCCCGACCTGTTATCAATATTTGCAGGTGTAAGCCTCGACCCAATTAAAAATTTAAATTATTACCTCGAATCACATGACGCCGAAGAGATAAAGGGCATTGAACTGAATTATTCAAATAAATATACCGACAGGTATGGACTTGTGTTTGGAGCGGGGATAGATCCTCCTCCTTTTTTCGTCGAGATTACCACCCGCTCCGGGCACGGGCCATTTATGGATCATACGCCCGGCATGTATTTATATAAACCTTTGGCTGTAAGTAACCCGGCTCAGTTTTATAAACCCAAATATACTGTTACAGATACTGCCCGGCGTGCAGTTGATTTACGGTCGACCATCGACTGGGAACCCAACATCATCACCGATAAAAACGGCGAGGCTACATTTTCGTTTTACACTGCAGATAAACCGTCAACCTACTCCATCATCATCAATGGGGCCGACATGAATGGCAACCTGGGTTTTAAAACGGGGAAAATTAGGGTGATAAATATGGATTCGTCGAAGGAAAAGGCGAAATGACAAGACACTCACGTGGCCGGCAGTTTTAAAAAGGTTAATCATGTTCATGAAGCTTATCTTTTTTATACTCTTATTTCCTTTATGCTGTTCCGCGCAGTTCAGTATATCAGGCAGGGTTTTAAACCAGCCTGATAAAAAACCTGTAGCCGATGCCAGTGTGTTTTTAAGCAACTCTTCTGTCGGCGCCAAAACTGCAAATGATGGTACTTTTATATTAAGCAATGTAAAATCAGGTAAGTATCAATTAATTATATCAATAATTGGTTTTGAAACTTATAGCCAAACCATAACTGTAAACGATAGCAAGATGGCTTTAGGCGATATCGAAATATTGCCTAAACTGCTCATTTTAAATGAAGTTACCGTAAAGGCCACGCGTATAACAGATGTTAACAGGCAAAAATATTTGTCGTGGTTTAAAGATGAATTTTTAGGAAAATCCAACCTTGCACTTGATTGTAAAATAGTAAATCCGGAAATACTCTATTTGCATTTTGATGAAGAACAAAATATACTTACTGCTTCGTCATCTGATTTTTTATTGATTGAAAACCCAGGTTTGGGGTATAAAATCAAATATCTGCTTAAACATTTTTCATTAAATCTTAGCGACCGGAGCGCCATCCGGGTACAGTTTGAGGGATCTGTTTTATTTGAAAATATGACAGGAACGGTTTCAAAGGAACAACGCTGGCAAAAGAGGCGGCTGGATGTCTACCAAAATTCTTCCATGCATTTTCTTCGTGCGGCGCTCAATGATCAAATAGAAAACGAAGGATTCACGGCGTTTCAATTAGATGTGACGCCTAATCCTCAGCGTCCGCCGGATAGTATAATTAATGCTAAGACCAGTTTCTTTGAAATCTTTAAAAATAGAAATAACAACTACCAGGACTCCCTTTCGTTTTGGAAAAAGAAAGCGGCATTACCTAAAATGATTAAAAACAACAACGTTAAAATTTTTAGTAAAGATGATATTATAAAACCGACCAACGAGAAAGGTATATATGCACTCTTCTCCGGAAATAATAACGGAAGTATCCAGGTTACATATAATAAATATCATCAACGTATGAGTGATGAAAGCACCCGTTTGGATTTTAGAAAAAAATCTGTTCTATTTGACAACAATGGTGTAATTATAGATCCCGACGGTCTGTCAATAACCGGCGCCTGGAGTAGAAACAGGGTGGCCGAGCTGTTGCCTGTTGATTATGAACCGCCTTCGCAAACTGTAAACGATGTTGGAAGTGACATCCATCAATCCACTGCTCAAAGACTTTCGGCCCCGTTAAAAGCTGATTTGTTGAAAATTACAGCAGCATCCGATAGTTTAAATAAAATACTTCCTTTCGAAAAGATATACCTACAGTTCGATAAACCGTATTATGCCATAGGTGATACCATTTGGTTTAAAGCTTATCTTTTAAATTCCGCATTACAGGCTTCGGGTAAAAGCGGGATTTTAAATATCGACATGCTGAGTGATAGTGGCAAAATAGTAAAACAATATCGCTTGCCGGTACAGAATGGGCTTAGCTGGGGCAACCTTTTTTTGGATGATAAAGATTTTACGCTAGGAACCTGTACCCTGCGTGCCTATACCAATTGGATGCGCAATTTCGGAGATGCGTATTTTTATTATCAAACAATTGCGGTGAGTGGCCCCAATGAAAACACGCTGCTGGTTAATACTTTATATAATGCAACATCGCCAAACGGCAATACTACTGTAAATGCCAGGCTTTTATTCAGTACCATCAACCAAACGCCCTACGCAATTGAACCCCTGAGTTTACAACTTATAGCTAACGGGAAACATCTAAACAGCCAGAAAGTACAAACCGGAGTTGATGGCGCGCTTGATGTAAACTTTGCAATTCCGCAAAAAGCGACCAATATGGCCTTAATTGCCGAAAATCGACAGAAAAACAAAAAAGCGATAATACCCATTATATTAAACCGTCCAGCTAATGCCGATGTGCAATTTTTACCCGAAGGTGGTAGTTTGGTTGCCGGCTTACCAGCAAATATTGGCTTTAAGGCGGTAGGCGAAGACGGCAAAGGGCTTAACGTTACCGGCACTGTTTTTAATAGCGCGCAACAGCAGGTGGCAGCATTTAAATCAATACACAACGGGATGGGCTGCTTTGGTTTAACAGTGGTTGCCGGTGAGAATTATACCGCAAAAGTAACCCTGGCTGATGGCTCGACAAAAGAATATCCCATACTGCAGAGTAAAATCACGGGCACAGTTATACAAATAAAAAATCCATCCGAGGCCGACTCTGTTGAGGTAACTGTTGCAACAACCAACGATGTAGTCCAATCGGGTGAAAGTTTCTTTTTAATAGCAAAAGCCAGATCGGTTGTTTGCTACGCGGCCATTATTAGCTTTCGTGATGGTAATATCGTGAAAAGAAAAATCGCGAAAAGCTTGTTTCCTTCCGGGATAGCGCGGTTTACTTTAATGACCACAAAATATCAACCATTAAATGAACGACTCATTTTTATCGACCATAACGACAATTTGAATATAAAGGTGATCACTGCTAAGCCATTTTATGGTAAGCGTGATAGTGTTGGCATAAAACTAAAGGTAACAGATCAAAATGGCGGTGCGGTAACCGGCAATTTTTCTGTTGCGGTTACCGATAATGCTACGGTTAAACCGGATAGCGTAAACGGAAAAAACATCGTCAATCATATCCTGCTCACCTCCTGTTTAAAAGGATATGTTGAAACACCTGCCTGGTATTTTTCATCAAAAAGCGCCGAAAAGTGGCAGGCCCTGGATAACTTGTTGCTCACCCAGGGCTGGACAGCGTACGATTGGCAACAGATACTAAACCCACAACCTATAACTTTTGAAGCCGAAACCGAATTTATGGTAAAAGGTCATGTTTTTAACCTGTTTAATAAGCCGGTTAAAGCATCGCATGTGCTTTTGTTTTCAAAGTCGCCGGCAATGTTGTTGGATACTGTTACCAACGATAATGGGAGCTTTGTTTTTGATCACCTTCCGCAAATTGATACGCCCATATTTACGTTAAAGGCGGTCAACAAAAACGGTAAAAGTTTTAATGTAGGTATAACTGTTGATGAGATAAAACCTCCAGATTTTATAAAACCAAGTGCCCCGGCGTTGATGCCCTGGTACGTAAACAGCGATACCACATTGCTTAACTATACAAAAACCAAGGCTCTTTTAATACAGCAGAATTATCGCGCCGGCGGCCATTTATTAAAAGAGGTAAAAATAACCGCGAAAAAAATAATAAAGGATTCACAGAATTTGAATGGCCCGGGCGATGCTGATTTAGTGTTGGATGAAAAAGATATGGAAAAAGCAGGCAAAAAAACGCTGTTGCAATTGCTGGAGGAAAATGTGAAGGGTTTTGGCGAAAGTATTTTTGCCCAGGGAGGATTTAAGGCGATGCAGGATAGCTTTTTAATGGCATACGTAGCCGAACATAAAACAATGCAATGGTATTTTGTTAATCGCAAGCCTGTAAAATTTATTTTCGACGGAGTTTCACTCGCCCAGGTTATTTCAAGCCCGGAAGACCCCGTATTTTTTTTGACGATTAAAGATTATCTCAGCGGGCATTCGGCCGAGGATGTAAAAGGTATAGAGGTAATTCATAGTCCGGGTTACGCTGCGGCATACCTAACACGATTCGCCCCCGACCATTTATTAATCGACGCCATTTACCATAATCCGCCAGTAAATATTGCTCCATCAGATATAGCCATCGTTGAGATAACTACACGTGGCGGTCATGGTCCTTTAATTGACTACACACCTGGCATGTATTTGTATAAACCTTTGCCCATTAGCGAGCCAAAACAATTTTACAAACTAAAATATGCTATAAGAGATACTGCTAATCACGACATGGATTTGCGATCAACCATTGATTGGGAACCCAACATCATCACCGATAAAAACGGCGAGGCTACTTTTTCGTTTTATACCGCCGATAAACCATCAACCTACTTCATCATCATCAATGGGGCCGACATGAATGGCAACCTGGGCTTTAAAACAGCAAAAATAAAGGTGGTAGTAAACAACGGGGCGGGTAAATAGCTGGTTAGCTATACTTCATAACTTGTGATAAGGTTTAGGTTTTAATAAAGTTTAGGTTTGCTAAAAATAGAACGAAAACGAATTCCGCACTACCGTATAAATACCTTTTTTGTATACGTATTTCTACGCATCTTTCAATTATATATGTTTTTATTCCTTGATTCGTCGTTTCAATGATTGAATATCATTTTCCGGTACAATTTAGCTGGAAGCTGCTGGCATATAGCCTTTTAATTAAACCGACTCATAGCTTGCGATAAGGTATAGGCTGGTGATAAGGCTTAAGTACGGTAAAGATAAGGTAGGTTGGGATGAGCTGAAAGCGTAGAACTACGCATTTTTGTACGTAGTTCTACGCATAGTTATTTTTGCATAACCATTACATCATTCAATAATAAAGTGCTGCCACTATCGGCAACAATATTGTATACGTTTTGAACGCCACCGCCATGTTCATTTTTTTGCAATACGGTAAATGTTTCGTACTTCCCTTTTGCGTTATTAAAACACAGTACTTGCTGACCAACAGCTATATCACCCATTTTAACGTTGCCTTGTTGGGTAAGCATTGGGTGGTTGGGTGTGGCCTGTACTACTTTGGCATTCAACAATACCAATTGTCCTGTTGCGGTGTTAGTCTGTATTGCGGAAATAAGGGTAAGTTGAGTAAGGGCATAGTTTTTGGCGGCATGCACGGTTAGTTCTTTTACTACGGTAACTGATAACTTCTTCGTAACCGGATCAATAGTGGTTACTTCATCGCCGCTTTTTACATTTTTAAGCAGTTTTTTCGAGCCATTACCCATCGTTACCTCTTCATCACCGGGGAAGCAGATATCGTTACCATAAGTGGCGGCTTCCTCTTTCATATCCTTACCATTATTAAGTGCCTTGTATTGCTGAAAACTTAGCTCTTTGGATAATACGTAGGATAGCTTCAGTATAAAATTGGTTTCAACCTTGTTAATATTATCAATATCCTGAAAATATTGTGCCCATACTTTGGCGTCGGCTGTAAAATCAGGCATTAGCGCCTGGAATCTTTTCCCGGTTTCGTTGGTATAAAAAATCATCAGGCCAATTTCCTGCCTGCCTTCTTTGGCAACTAATTTGTAAAGATCGATCCGTTTTTTAAGACCATCGGCGCCGGTAATAAAATAGGGTTTGCGGTTTTCGTAACGGTCAAGCACGTAGGCGTTGTCGAATTTGATATAGGTGTCATTATCCAAGTCGTTTATGGAATAAGTGAGGGCCTTGGTATACTCGGCCATAGTAAGCGGCCGCGGGTTAACCGTTACCTGTTGGGCATGGCAAAAAAATGCCGGGACTAAAAAAAGTAGGAGTAGTAGTTTGCGCATTGTTGTAATAATTTATAAAATAACATTTGTCATCCTGAGCGCAGCGAAGGATCTTCTGTGATATGCTGTACCGCTCACATGTTTCATCATGCATCGTTCGTTACGTATGTCGGAGAAGATCCTTCGCTGCGCTCAGGATGACAAAAGAAGAAAAAAGGTTATGATATCTCTTTAAAAGCATCTGCAAATGCCTCCATTTCGTCCATGCGGCCAATGCTGATACGGCACCAGTCTTGCCCGGCGAGTTTCCAGTTGCGTAAGCCTACGCCGCGTTTCATCATTTCTTGTACAAACTTCAGTCCATCCATTTTAAGTGGGAACATTACAAAGTTAGTGGACGATGGGATATAAGTATAGCCCTCCTTAGTTAAAGTAGCGTACAAAAACTCTTTAGAAGCCATTGTTTTTTTGAAGGCATCCTGCAAGTAATCTGTTTCGCGGTAGCCGGCAATTGCAGCGGCTATAGTTGGGGCAGTGATATTAAAAGCGCCAACGGTGTATATAGAAAGGGTGGTAATCGTATCGGGCTGGGCCACAATGTAACCGCAACGCAAGCCGGCAAAGCCGTAAAGCTTGCTGAAGGTACGGGCCACAATTACGTTTTGATTGGCTTTTACAGCGCTGATGAGTGTAGTGCCTTGCGGATCGGGCAGGTAATCGATATAAGCTTCATCAATAAAAACGGTTACTTTTTTAGATACGCGTTCACAAAAATCTTTCAGCTTTTGGGTATCCAATACTGTACCGGTTGGGTTATTGGGGTTGCAGATGTACACCAATCCGGTGTTGCTGTCAATTTTAGCCTCCATGGCATCCAGGTCAAGCTTGTAATCAGCCGTTACCGGTACTTTTATCCATTTGCCTTCAAAAAGTTCGGCGTGCGTTGGCAGGTCCTCGTATGACGGATCGCCGGTGATAATACTTTTACCGCCTTTGCTAAAATGCATGGCCGCAGCCAGTAATAGGGGCGAGGAACCTGAATCTATCAAAACGTTTTTAGGATCAATCCCTTCGTACTCAGCAATTTTTCCAGACAGGGTTGCTATTTGCCGCATCGGGTATTGATAACTGTGGTCGATGGAGTCCTGTATAGCCTTTTTTGCTGTGGCCGATGGTCCAAAGGGGTTTTCATTGGCAAAAAGGCGCGCCTTTAAAACATCAGGCGCGCCCTGCAATACCGATTGCTCGGTTATGCGCGCAGTCCTTGCTGTTTTACGAATTACCGGCATAGCGGCTAATTTTTCTATAGTACCCGAAAAGAAAGCCAGTCCGCCGGCCATCAGTGCGCTGGATTTAATCCAGTTTCTGCGGTTAATTGAGTTTGCCATATCGTTTTTGTTTAGTGAGTTCATCCTTTTGTTGCGCCTGTAGGGTAGTTTAACTTTTGTTCGGTTACGCGGCCGTGCAGGGCGGCAACCACACTCCTGGCCGATTCAAATGCCCCGGCCATCCAGGCGTTCAGGTACGTTAAATGTTCGCCGGCAAAGTATACCTGTTTATCGGGCTTCAATAAGGCAGGGTACTGCGTTTTGCGTGTGTCGTTGGTATAAACAGCCCAGCCGCCCAGGCTGTATTGCGTTTTATGCCAGCTAACCGAGTACGATTGCTCAAACTCCGCATCATATTGCGGATGTATCAGCCTGCCCTTTTGCAGCGCCAGTTTTTCGCGATCAGCAAAGCTCAATTCGCCTGTGCGTTGCGCCTTTTCGTTAAAATTATAATAGCCTATCAGTATGCCTTTTTTCGACAAGTAATCATACGAGGGATAAAAAATCTGCGTTAAATCGTTATTGGTATGGGTAATGCCGCCATAAATATGCTCATCCTCCTCCCAAAAACGGCGTTTAAATTGCAAGCCAATTTTTCCGGTTTGCATGTAGCTGATGTAGTCAATTGCCCGGCTAACGTCACCCGAAAAATTGTTGTTTACATTGCTCAATACCGGTAACGGCAGGGTGCAGATACAAAAATCGGCTTGTAGAGAATGCTCGCCATCCTTGTCTTTATAAACAACTTTTACTCCATCGGGTATATTGGTAATATTGGTGACTTCGGCACCCAGTTTTAAATTGGGGACAATCTGTTGCTGCAGGGCCTTGGCTATATGGTCCATACCGCCTACGGCCTGGAACATGGTCATCTGCAATTCGTAAGTATATTCGGCCACATTATAAAAATCGGGGTCCATTAGGCCCGATTGAATAATATAAGCCAGCTTATATGCATCGGCAACTTTGCCGGGCTTATCTCCGGCACCCGGAGGCTCCGAGTATCCACGGCGTGCGGAGGCTTTGTATAATTTGTCGGCATCAAGGCCGCCCTCGGCCATAAGGTATTCAATTACTTTTTCGCCGTCTTCTTTGGTCATGGGAGCATCCAAACCGCTGTGGTCAATACTTTTTGCCAGCAATTCGGTCATATAGCCACGCACATCATTATGGATTTCCCTTGCCCGTACCTTTTTGTTGGATAATGCCCCTTTGCCTTCCGCAAAATAATAAGCACTTTCATTAACATTATTGTAAACCTGTATAGGTATGCCCAGTTCCCTGCAATAATGTAAAGTAAGCTCGTGGTTATGCGGTATGCGCGATGGCCCTGCATTAAAATACTGCCCATCATCAAACCGTGCGGTTGTTTGCGCCTGGCCAACTTCGGTATTAACGCTGTTATTCCTGATGCTCCAGCAACGGCCACCGGCCCGTTCGCGGGCTTCCAATATGGTGCAGTTATAACCCAACTTGTTTAATTCATAGGCGCAGGTCATGCCCGCCAGGCCGCCACCCAATATCACCACTTTTTTCCCGGTGCCCTTGCCGGGCAAATTGAATGAATAAGCAGGCGCAGGGCGCAACATACCCAAAGCCAGCATGGCCGGGTAGGCGCCGCCTGCCAGCATAGCGCCTTTAGTTAAAAAATTACGTCTGCTAATGTTATTTAATGCCACAAATGATAATAATTCTGATTGATAGTCGAAAATAAGATAAAAATTTCTATTTTTTTACAATCTACAGCAGTTTATTTGGATTTTGACGTTAATTTGGTAAGAATAAGGTTGGTGTTTTTCGATTTTGACAAGAAAAACGGGAATACTTTGAGGATATGGAATTTGATGGTGATGTGTTTTTAACATGGGTGTTGGCTGGGATAGTGGTTAACGCATGTTCTATACGATGGGCGTTGCCCATCGCTAACGGATTGTGCCCTTTCAGGGCTGGGATCGAAATTTTAATACATCCATCTTATATCATTGCAACGCGGTAAGACATGTTTACAAATATATGTCGGCTCTTGGCTTAAACATTATACTTAATCTCTTGTCTCAGTTCTGAACGTTTGTATTTGTGTAGTTTGCCGGGTTGGCGGGAGACGCGAAGTATCGCGTCTTTACTGGGGGCGCTTATAACAATTCATTCACATCGCGCCCGTAATGCTCTTTAAACAGCTTGCTGAAATAGGCCGGTGTTTCGAACCCTGCCACATACGAAATTTCGGATATGGTGCGATAACGGCCGCTTTCTATTGCTTCGCGGGCAATTTGCAGCCGTATGGCGCGGATATATTTATTGGGTGTAAGGCCGGTAATATCTTTAATTCGCCGGAAAAGCTGGCGTTCGCTTATGGCCATATCATCGCTCAGCATGGCAATATTCAAATCAGTTTTACCGATGTATTTTCTCACCAGTTCTTCCAGATCGGCCAGCCAAACCAAATCAGCGGGGGATACGTGCGGCGTTTTCTCCGGTGTGTCTTCGGATGGGTTTGTCTCCTGGTTCGGTAATTCGGCAAACTCCTGCTCATCCTGTACCGTAAAACTCAGCCTGTCGCCGGCATTGCGTATCAGGTTGCCTGCGCGTGCAAGCAGTTCGCTGCTGATAAACGGCTTGGTTAAATAATCATCAACACCGGTGTTCAGTGCTTTCAGCCTGTTTTCGTTATCGCCTAAAGCGGTCAAAATAATTACCGGTATCCTAAAATACGCTGCATCGTGTTTTAAGTGGTAGAGCAATGCAAATCCGTCCATTTCGGGCATCATCACATCGGTAATAATCAAGTCGGGCTGTTCAGGCATGGTTTTCAGCATATCCAGCGCTTCCTTTCCATTGAAGGCTGTTACCACCCGGTAAAAAGGCCTCACAATAGAGCTGATATACTGCGCCATTTCGCGGTGGTCTTCCACCAGCATCACCAGCTTTTCGCCGCCGCTGCTGGTAACTTCGGCTATGGTTTCTGTCGTAAATTGGGCATAATCAACCATTGCGTGGTTAGCTGCTGCTATTTTTGGTATCGATGCTTTAAAAATAGCGCCCGCCCCGAAGGTGCTTTTAACTGTGATAGTACCGCCCATTAGTTCTGCAAACTCCTGCGCAATAGCAAGGCCTATACCTGTTCCGCCTTCGGTCAACGCCTCGTCCCGGTTGCCCTGGTAATAGCGGTCGAAAATAAGCGGCACATCATCGGGGTGTATGCCGCGGCCGGTATCGGTAACCGTAAATTCAATCAAGCCTTCATTCATCGCAGCGGCTATGTGCACCGATCCGCCGGTTGGCGTAAACTTAATAGCATTGCTCAGCAGGTTATTGGCAATTTTTTCGAACTTATCGGCGTCAAGCTGCACAAACGTTTCCGCTTCAATGGCGTTGGTTATGGTGTAATTGATGTTTTTGTAATCCGCAGATGAGGCAAAGCCCTGGTAAATAACATTCATAAACCAGCCCAAATCCACCGGTTTTAATTTTACCGAGAGCGTACCTGCCTCAATTTTACCTAAATCGAGCAGTTCGTTAACCATATTCAACAATTTTTTACCATTGCGTGCCACTGCCAGCAAATAGCCTTGCTGCTCCTGCCCGTCAATATCTTTTTTGTTTAACAGTTGCTCGGTAGGGCCAATGATCAATGTTAAAGGTGTGCGCAATTCATGACTGATGTTGGCAAAAAAACGGGTCTTCATGGCATCCAGGCGGGCAAGTTGCCGGTGGCGCTCGTTTAACAGGGCAGCTTCCCGCTTATCCTTGTAAGCCAGCCAGCGAAAGGCAGCAACCATGCCCAGCAATAGTATGACGGAGATTGCGATAATAAAATCGCGTTGCAGGGTAGCTTCCTTTTCGTGATCTGCCGCAATGAGCAGGCGTTTATCGGCATTGTACTTTTCGGCAAGTTCGGTGGCAGCCTTATCCTTATCAGCGTTGCTTATGCTATCACTAACGGCGTCAAATTTATCGGTATAATCCAACGCATTTTTATAATCGCCAAGCGCTTTATAAGCCTTCGTTAATTGGGAATAAATATTCCTCAATTCAACGAGGCTTCCTTGTCCACCCGCCTGTATGGCCAGTGCCTGGTTACTGTAATCAATGGCCTTTTTATAATTTTTAAGGTCGATTTCGCAAGTCGTCAGTTCATTCAATGAGTGTTTCTCCAGTGCGATAAACTTGTTGGCTCTTGAAATGGCTATCGATTGCTGCTGTAAGGCTTCAGCCTGGCTAAATTTACCCTGATTTTCGTATATCCGGCCGAGGTTACCGAGGTATTGCGCCTTTGTATAGTCCGATAACCCTGCCAGATAGGGCGGCGCCAGCAGCATTTCCTGGTATTTGGCAGCCAGCTGCAGGTTTGCCGGGGTGCGAATAGGCTTTGTTGAATAAAGATTGGAAAGCGTGCTTAAGCAAAACGTATACATTGCCGTATCTTTTAAGCTTTCGGCATCCTTTGCGGCCCGTAAGGCATAAGGAAGCGCCTTTTGAGGATCGCCCATTTCGCGGTACAGATCTGATATACAATTGAGGGAAAGAATGCCCTGTTTTTTCCAGCCGTTGGCATCCGTTTTTCTTAACATATCAAAAGCAACACTTAAGGCTTCCACGTTTTTGCCCTGCCGGCCCAGCATGTAGGCAATCATGTTGGTAGCGCTGGTATACGTTGCCGGGTCCCTAACCGAAGTAAGTTTAGTGGCCTGGCGCGCCAAATCGAGCGCCCGGCTGTCATCGCCATTCCTAAAAACCTTCATCGATTGGGTATATAATACCTGGGCTTCAAAAAGCTGGTCGTGATTTTTTTGTGCTAAAGCGATCAATTGCCGGGCATACATTTCGGACGAATCCTTGTTCTTGATCTTCTTGAACGTTTTCAAAAGCAAATCATTCCCCGTTTTTTGAGCAACCAAAACAGAGCATGGCAACAACAATAAAAGGACAGCAATAAATTTTAGCCTGTACAATATGGATGGGTTTAACAACATTATCAAGGTGTCCAATTTACATTTTTATTCCATTTGGATACAAATGCAACGGTTATATTACGACACAAAAAAAGCGGCATTCAGCCGCTCTTTATAAAAATGTAGATTTGATGCTTATGATCCCCAGCCGTCACCCCAGCCGTTAGCTTGCTTGCTATTAGAATCCTTTAATAACTCGTTGTATTTGATGGCCTGGCGGCGGGTGAGCACGGCCTTAATCTTCCTCACGGTTGCCATACGCAACGGACGTATTTTTTCCATCATCTTATCGGTATTACCGTTTTCTTCTTTTTTGATCTTTTCAAATTTTCTTTCCGATTCCTGGTAAATATCCGCTACCCTGGCTGTTTGCCTGTCGCTTAGCCGCAATTCTTTCTGCAATCCCTTAGCTTTTTCCCTTGGATCAGAATCCGTCCGGCCAACAGTCCCGGCACGGCTTACTGCTGTAAACCCCATGAGCAAACAGCATACTAACAATATTTTTTTCATTTTTTGGTGTTTTAATGGTTTTATAATCCCTACACCTAACGGTGCGTATTTGAAAACAGCATCGACCGAAAATTGTTTTGCAAAGTGGCCGCTGGCGTAAATCGTTTAGACTTACGTTTCATTTTGAAAACAAGCTTTGAACCATGATTCGTAGGATTAGGGGATTGAAGGATGTAAAGCAGGATTTTGAAACAGGGCTAAAGTTCCGTAAATAGCTTTAACTGCGGATCGCTAACCCTAAACGTACGACGGTGATACGGCGTATAGCCAATTTTTAAAACTGTTTCGCGGTGTTTTATGGTGGGATAGCCTTTATTTTTATGCCAGTCGTACTCGGGATGTTCGGCAGCTATTTTTTTCATGTAATCGTCGCGATAGGTTTTGGCCAGGATGGACGCCGCCGCAATGCTGAAGTATTTGGCATCGCCTTCAACAATGCATTGGTGAGGAGTGGATTTGTATTTGTTAAACCGGTTGCCGTCGATAATTAAAAATTGTGGACTGGTTGTTAGTTTATCCAGTGCCCGATGCATAGCCAGGAAGGAAGCATTCAGTATATTGATCGCATCTATTTCTACATTATCAACCGAAGCAATGGCGTAAGCAATGGCTTTTTGTTCAATTTCAATTCGTAATTCGTACCGTACGTCTTCTGATAACTGTTTGGAGTCATTCAGCAGGTCGTGGTTGAAATCATCAGGAAGTATAACAGCCGCAGCAAACACGGGTCCCGCAAGGCAACCGCGACCTGCTTCATCGCAGCCCGCTTCCAGGAATTCGTATTGATATCGGGATAATAACATTATTTTTTTCGGATGTTGCTATCCCCACTGAATGTCATTTCGAACGCAGTGAGAAATCTTATACGTCATGTATTAGACGCTATGCATAGCCAGTCGCGCATCTTTGTAAAGATTTCTCCTCGTTCCTCGTCGAAATGACATCGGGAGGGTAGAGGGTTAAAATATTTTCAAAGTTAGCAAAGTCACATCGTCAATTGGCTTGCCTTTTATTACCAAATCAATATGATCCATCAGTAACTGGTTAAAATCTTCGGGGCACAAATTGCCATTGGTTTTTACAAAGTCAATCAAATGTTGCTCCTCCCACATTTTGGTATCGTGGTTGGAGTGATCCATCAAGCCATCGGTATAATTTACTAACAAGCTTCCGGGTTCAATATCAATTTCGCCCTGGTTCAAAAATGGCAGTTCGTCAAAAACGCCGATCATGGTAGTACCTAATTGCAGAGTTATTATTTCACCCTTCGAAAAAAGAATGGTGGCATTGTGGCCAGCATTGATGTAATTAAGCTTTCGGGTATTTTCGTTGTATTTTGCAAGGAAGAGGGTAATAAACCGTTCGCCTTTGGTGTTGTTGAGCACTATTTTGTTGAGACGCTCAATCACGTTAGTTAAATCTTCCTCAACCGCCGACCATGCATGCAAACTGGCCTGGAAATTTGCCATTAGTAAAGCCGCCGATATTCCCTTGCCCGATACATCGGCAATACACCATAAAAATTCATGATCATTAAGCCGGATGAAATCAAAATAATCGCCGCCGATGTTTTGATGGGGGATGTACCTGGCGCCAACCTCCACACTTTTGTCCTTATAGCTTTTTAATGGGATCAGCATGTTTTGCACTTCAACAGCCAGTTCCATTTCGCGCTGAAAACGTTCAGATAATAATCGTTCTTTAAAAAGCTTCTTATTTTCCAGTGCAACTACAATAACATTTATTACTGTTTGGATGAAATTCAAATCGTTGTTCAGCAATTCGGCCGAAGTGTTAAAATCGCCGATGAGGGCAAATGCCAGCGCCTTTTTTTTATGATAAATGGGGATAAAATAATCGTATTTATTGAGCAATCCGTCTTCGTGATCAGCTACAGCGGCGATGTTTTTTACTTTATTCATTTTAAGGCAGGCAGTGTGCAAGGTGCCAACCTGTTCAATATCACCACCATATTTTGAGAGCAGAACGTAACCGCCGTCTTTTTCAATTAGAAAGCGAAGTTTGCCAACCTGCAGATAGCTTTTTAAAATTACCTGCAGCATTTGTATCAATACCGGCGTGCCCGTATCCTTATTAATTGCCTGGGTAACTTCCAGCAAGGCGTTTAATTCGGTTTGCCGCTTTAGCAGTAACCGTATTAAATCGTCTTCGGGCGACATATCATCAATATTTTGCATCAGTAGTTAAAGGAAGCCTAAAATAAAGAATATTTTTTTTTAAAAGCGGGTACTTTGTGATTTTATATCAAAAGCATCGCGCAAGCCAACGGTTACCAGGTTAAAAGCGTACACCAAGAGCATAATAGCCAACCCGGGAGCAATAGCCAAAAAGGCCGAATCCATTACAATATAGCCATAATGCTCCTTAATCATGCTGCCCCAGGTAGGCATTGGCGGCTGTGCGCCGAAGCCCAAAAAACTTAGTCCGGCCTCTAATAATATAGCCGACGCAAAGTTGGAGGAGGCAATAACCAGGATAGGCCCAATTATATTTGGCAAAATATGCCTGCTGATGATGCGGCGATTGCTAAACCCTAAGGAGCGTGCCGCTTCAATATATTCTACCTGTTTTAAGCTCATTACCTGCCCGCGTACTACCCTTGCCACTTCAACCCACATGGACAAACCCACCGCAATAAATATTTGCCACAGGCCCTTGCCCAGTGCAAATGATATGGCTATAACCAGCAACAAGGCAGGGAGCGACCACAAGATATTCATGAGCCAGCTTAAGGTCGCATCAATCCATCCACCAAAATAACCGGCTATTGCGCCAATGGTTACGCCTAATAGCATACTAATGATAACCGCCATTAGTCCAACCGAAAGGGATATTCTTGTTCCCAACAACAGGCGGCTCAACAAATCGCGACCGTAAACGTCGGTGCCCAGCCAAAAGGTTTTAAAAACAATTACGCCCCGGCGGAGGCTGGGGGGTAATAAATAAGCTTTCTTTTCCGGTTTGTCTTCGGTACCGATGTATTCATCAACATAAACTGAATCTTTTGCAAAGTGGTAATCAGTAATCGGAATATCGTGGTAAAAGGATGGCTGACCGGAAAGCATCTTCCTAAAAATATTAACGGTATCCACAGGCTCGGGTTTGCGTAGCCGCAGGAACATGAATGTCGAACCGGGCTTTTTGATGCTTAGCTGTATCGTCATGTTATTAGCCATTGGAGTAGAATCGGGCATAATTAAATATCCCAATATGGCCACTAATAACGTGATGATGATGAATACCAGGCCGGCAACGGCAATTTTATTGCGCTTAAATATTTTCCAGGTGCGTTGCGAGGGACTAAGATCAGTCAAAGCGGTTGTTTTTGGCTAAAGATAGGGGAAAGTTTGCAGTTTTCAGGGGGCGGCTTGCAGTTTGAGACGGACATCGGGAAAGTTGGCAGCGGGTAGTTGGACGTGGCACTGCCAACTGTGAAGCATGCCCACTGCAAACTGCCCACTGAAACCTGCTACCTCACCACCCTTCCTTTCCAGGTATAGGTAGTGGCATTGCCGATAAACCCGATGTAAATTAAATAAATAACGTGCAGCGGGATGATAATAATAAGCAACCATACCAATTTTACGCGTTTAAAAAACCGGGCTATAGGTAGTAAAAACATCAGTTCGAACAGGTATTTTAAGATAAATTGCAGCGCAAAAACTTTGAAAAACAAAACATCATAAAACCCTAAACCAGCATTTACCAATAGTGATACGTTGAACAGCCAGATGGAAACCAAAACGGCCACTACTTTTTTGTCTTTATACTTTACCGATTTGGATGCCCAGCGGCGGCGCTGCTGCATAAATTCTTTCAGGTTGGGTTTGGCGTGGGTAAATACCACTGCATCGTATCGTTTTAAAAAGCCGATCTTCCCGGGAAAACGCACAGCCACTTTTTGCAACAGCAGTTCATCATCGCCCGAAGCCAACTCGTCAATTCCTTTAAAACCGCCTACTTCGTAAAATACATCTTTTCGATAAGCCAGGTTGGCTCCGTTGCAGGTGGATGCACGGCCATTGCCTATAAATGCGGCGCCAACGCCAATGAGGTAACTAAATTCCAGCGTTTGCATCCGTTCGAACAAGGATTTTTCCTCGAAATAGCCTACCGGGGAGGAGACCATTACCGGATTGTGCTGTTCATAGTAGCCTACCACTGTTGACAGCCATTTGCTGCCCATACGGCAATCGGCATCGGTAGCTACCATCAGCTCGCCGGTTGATAGTTTGATGGCATCAGCAATAGCTTTCTTTTTGTACGAGTTTAGCGGCTTATCTTCATTCAACTGCAATAGTTGAACGCCCCTGTCGGCGTAGCTTTTAATGATTTGTGAGGTGCGGTCGGTTGAGTGATCGTCGACTATTATAATTTCGGTCAGATGTTTGGGGTAATCCTGGGCCAGTATATCTTCAATAGTTAAATGTATTTTTTCCTCCTCGTTACGGGCGGCAATCATCACTGTTACTTTGGTGGTGAAACCGGAGGTTTTTATTTGAGGGCGCTTTACAGCTGCCCATCCAACAATAAGATAAACCAATACCGACAGGTAGAAGACGGTAAGCAATAACGACGGAATACTAAGCAGTGCGATCAAAGAATTTGAGTTTAAATACAAATACAGAACCTAAAATAGCTGGAATTATCAGGTTAATAATATAAATAACCGAAACACCAGCAATTACAGCAACGGTTTGATGGGTTACGAACTTAAATATAGTGCCTGCGGTGAGCGCCCTTACGCCAATGTCCAACAAATCTAACGATGGTACAGCCGACTGAACGAAGAAAAAAACAAACATCAGTAAGGCTATTTGCCAAATAGGTATTTCGGGTACCAGCAAGTGGATAATCAGGTAATATTGAAAGGTAAAAACCAAAAACCGCGCCAGGCAAAACCACATGATATGCAATAGTTCTATGCTTTTGTACTTGCCCATAATATCAAAAAAACGATGGAATTTCTTAAGGAATTTGATACGGTTAAGCAAGTATACCATCCATTTGATATGGAAATAAAAAACGAGCATTACAATCATGAACCCAACCGCAACCACAGTAATGCCCAGCATAAACCATTGATTGAGCGGAATAAATGTATACAAGAACCATACGCTGGCACCAGCCCCCAGCACATTGGTGATTACATTTTGCCCGAACGAACCCACTGCCATAGCAAAAACGCCGTGGATGCGTTTTCGATTGGGCAAAAACATCACCCTGCCACCATATTCGCCAATGCGGTTGGGCGTAAATACGGCCCAGGCTAATCCGCAAAAAACGGCTTCAATAGCCTTCCAAACCGACATGGGATACAGAATCCGGGTTAAATGCCACCACTTTAATGATTCGAGCACCCAGTTTACCACCATTAACAACACGATAAATACAAGGGTAATGATCACCCTATCGTGGCTGATGTGGGCAATAGAAATTTTAAAGTGCTTATAGTTATCGCTATTTTTTAAAATGCGGTGATACACATACCAAAACGTTAGCAATAAAATGCCAAGCTTAAGCAGATACGAAAACAGTTTTTTAGCGCGGGCAGTCAAAAGGTAGCTATTTTGTGCAAGTTTACGAATTTAGTTCATAGTTGATGGTGAAAAAGTCCACGGTCCATAGTCCATGGTAAAAAGATCGTTGGCGCTATCAAAATAACCTCCTGGAACCTATTGGGATATTTTATTCAGCGTCTTTCTACTATGGACTATGGACCATCGACTATGGACTCCCCCCTCTACCTCATTCTCGTTTTCAAAAACGCTATGGTATATCCGTAAGCTTCTTTGGTGGCATCGCTGTTATAAATAGGGCTGCTGGGATTAGCGAAACCATGGTCGGCTTCGTATTGGTGTACATATAGTTTTTTGCCGGCGTTTTTCATATCATCACTAAATTTGGCAACTACCTTTGGGTTTATCCATTGGTCCTTGTTGGCAAAATTGCCCAATACATCGCAGTTAAGCGTTTTAAGGCGGTTAACATCCTGCTCGGGCATGCCGTAGTACATTACGCAACCTGCTGCCTGTTTGCCCGCCAGTAAGGTGGTTTGCAAACTCCAGCCACCGCCGAAACACCAGCCAATGGTTGCAATATGTGCCTTAGGGCCAACATAAGCAATGGCGCCGTTAATGATGGCTTTTGCCCGGTCGTCGGTTACGCTTTGCATGTATTTGCCGGCATCTTCACGGGTGGTGGCTACTTTGCCGTCGTAAAGGTCCAGATCGAGCACGTTTACATTGCCAAGGGCATTGTAAATTTTTTCGGATTCTGCCTTTACAAAATCATTCAGTCCCCACCATTCGTGGATAACGAGAATGTAGTTGTTGGTAGGATTTTTAGCCATCAGGATGTAGGCATTGGCATCCTTGCCGCCGGTTGTTTGGTAGGTAATGGCTTTGCCAATAGTGCTTTGAAAATGAAATTTGATCGGATTTTTATGCGACATCCGGAAATCTTTATTGGAGGCCAGCATAGCAAACTGTTGTGTTGCCGATTGTTTACAACATGCCATTTTACTTTGACTAAAAGCCAGTACACTTCCGCAAAGCAGCAATGTTAAAAGGAAAAGTTTTTTCATTGTTTTATGTTTTTTTATGTGATTTTAAAGATTGTTCAATTAAGTGGTTAAACAACCAATATTAGGGTATTTTTGTTTGCGAACATATAATAGTTACGTTAATAAATTGGCAAAGGTTGTAACTTACGCAAATCATATTTAACCAATGGACCCAGAATTTATAACCTACCAAAAATTTAACGACCCAGCTTTGGCGGAAGAACTTGCTGAACAATTAGATAAACATCATATAGCTTATGCGCTGGATGAAGAATCATTCAGGTTTGATCCCGGTATGGTTTTGAGCCATGCAACCAGGGAATATACGGTAAAAATAAAGGCGGAAGACTTTGAAAAGGTAAATGAACTGTTAAAGCAGGAAGAGATTGAAGATGTTAGCAAAATAGACCAGGATTATTATCTGTTTAGCTTTACCGACGACGAATTGATGGATGTGATAGCCAAAGCCGATGAGTGGAACCCCTTTGATATAGTGCTTGCCCGTAAGCTGCTTGCCGAAAGGGGTAAAAACATAACCGATGAACAAATAGCAATAATTCACAAAAAAAGAATTGAGGAATTAAAAGCGCCGGATGCGCCGCAAACCTTTTGGATAGTTATTGGATATTTGGTTGCTTTGGTTGGCGGTGTAATGGGAATTTTTATAGGCTGGTATTTATTTAAAGGCAAAAAAACACTGCCTAATGGCGAAAGGGTTTTTGAATACAGCGAGAATGACAGGCACCACGGTAAACGGATATTTTATTTATCGATTGTAGTTTTTGTGATTGCTGTTGGGTTTAAGTTAGCGCCGGTGTTTTCGAAAAATTATTAATTACCGAAGAGTAGATTTGCGAAGTTTTTAAAACTTCGCAAATCTTTAAACCTGCTTCGTGAGTGACTGTATTACCTTATCGGCCGTTAAGCCTAACCCATCGGTAATAACCGTAGCCTGCATATAAAATGGATCCCTTTCAGTTAGTTTATCAGCAATAAAAGTTACCAATGCTTCGCCATGTTTTTCGCGCAGCAGGGGGCGTTTTTCCTTTTCTTTTTCCAGTCGGCCGGCTAAGGTTTTAGCGGGCAGTTTAATGTAAACTGATTGGCCATGGGTATTTATCCATTGTATATTGTCAAAAAAACAAGGCAGACCACCACCAGTGGATACTACCGCATTTTCGGGATAGCTGGTTTGTTTTAACACTGCTGATTCCAGCTTGCGGAAAGATTCTTCTCCATATTGGGCGAAGTATTGCGTAATGGTCATGCCTTCCTGTGCTTCCAGGATATGGTCAAGGTCCATAAAATCTACACCCAGGCGGTTTGCAAGCCGGCGACCTAAGGTGGTTTTACCGCTGCCCATAAAGCCTATCAGGAAAATGAGGCCCAAGCCTTTAGTGGTCTCTTTAAAATTCTTATCCATTATTATACAAATCTACGGATCAGGATAGTTTGGTAAACCCCACTCTTCACCCGCCCCAAGGTAGGAATCGCTCGGGGCCACCGCTTTTTCCTCAGGCTATGAACCATGAACTACACAAGCTTCACCCTCGGATCGACCCAAACATAAATAATATCCACCAAAATATTTATCACCACAAAAATAAAGGCAATAAACAGGATAGAACCCATCACCACCGGGAAATCTGCCATCTCCAATGCGTCAACCGTGGTTTTCCCCAGGCCATTATAGCCAAATACATATTCTACAAAAAAAGAGCCCGCCAGTAGTGAGGCAAACCAGTTGGCAATAGCGGTTATTACGGGGTTAAGGGCGTTTTTTAACGCATGGCGGTAAATAATGGCATTATTACTTAAACCCTTGGCTTTAGCCGTGCGGATATAATCCTGCGCCAGCACATCAAGCATAGCGTTGCGGGTAAGCTGCACAATGATGGCCAGCGGACGCAGACCCAAGGTAACCATGGGCAAAATTAGGTTGCGCCAGCTAATAACTTCGCCCTTGAAGGGATCGTAAGTGTACAAGCTGCCCGACATGTTCAAGCCAGTATACTTCGTTAATTCGAAACCAAATATCCAGGCGATAATAATGCCGGCAAAAAACGAAGGAGCCGATACGCCTAAAGTAGAAAAGCCGATGGCCAGTTTATCAATCCAGGTATTTTGATGTACCGCGCTGATCACACCTAAAAATACCCCGATAATGATGGCAAAAAGCATAGCCGTTGTGGCCAGCACCAGGGTGTTGGGTATAACTTCGAGCAATAACTTCGCTACCTCTTTATGGGTTTGATAAGAACGCCGTAAATAGGGCCATTTTATAGCCAGCACTTTTGCCGAAGACACCCGGAACAGTTTTACATAATGATAGCGCTGTTGCTCGTTGCTGGTATTTAAGTGGATACCAATGGGCGATAGGTCGTTTAAATAATAAACAAATTGTACAGGTACAGGTTTATCCAAACCAAATTCCTTGCGTACAGCTTGTAGTGATTGTACATCGGCGCGTTGTCCCTGGGTCATGCGTGCAGGGTCCACCGGTAAAATATTGAACAGAAAAAATACCACTACCACAATACCCAGCATTACTGCCATACCATAAAATAGCTTACGGACGAGGTAGGAGACCATTGTTTCTATTGCTGAAAATATTTCTTGGTTAACTCATCCAAATTAGGCATGGAATGATAGTGCCATTTGTTAATCACTGTTCCATTCTTCATCAGGAATATTCCGGGATTGGCCCGCACCATTGTTTTTAGCGGAACGCCGTCGGCATAAAATATCTCGACAGCTAAATGATGTGCTTTGCTAAATGCCTCGGCATCAGCCGCAGAGTTTGAAGTGAGCAGTACCGTACGGGTGTTGAAATTTTGCTGTAGATTGATGGCCAGTGCGTTTAACCGGTTAATGGCATCGATATTGGTTGTGCTTAAATCATAAGCAACAATAATTACGTTATTGTATGGATTGGTGAGCAACTCATTATTGTAATTGGTGCCTTGTGCATCCTGGATACCTAAATCCATAATCTTGGGCGAAAATCCTTTTTTTACCAGCCGGCTTTCGGGTTCGCCTACTACTTCCCAGTTATTATCTTTCCAGATGTTGCTGCTCAGGTAGTCGGTGTTGTTCATCACCTTAGTTTCTTTTGTTTTTTTATTTTTAAGATGATAGGTGAGTTCAAACTCATCGGGTTTTGCGCCCGGTGGGGTTTTCATCTCATCGGGGATATTGGCGCCTACTTTATAGGGTAAAAAATCAATTACCGGTAAAAAGTTGTAGGTATATAAGCCCAAACCCACGGATATAATGGCGGCTAATATCAACAGCATATCAGCTGTTTTGGCAATAAAAAGCGGTTGTATTTGGGTGCGATTAAAAAACAGCAGCAATATCAGCAACAGCAAAAACAAATCTTTGCTGAACGACTGCCAGGGTGTTAACGGAATAGCATCGCCAAAGCAGCCGCAGGTTTGCACAACCTGGAAGTAGGCCGAATAAAATGTTAAAAATGCAAAAAAGATGATAAGCAGTAATAGGCCCCATGCTACCGATTTAGCGCGAACGCCAATTAATAATGCAAAGCCCAATACCATTTCCAATGCGCACAGTACAATGGCCAATGTTAATGACAGTCCACTTAAAAAAGTAAGGTGAAAAACCTCAAAATATTCTTCCAGTTTGTACGAAAAGCCCAGTGGATCGTTAATTTTAACAAGACCGGAAAATATAAAAAGCAGCCCCACAAATATCCTGGCTGCCCATAGCCACCATGTTGTTGAATTATTATTGATTTTATTCATTTTCTTTGTTGAAATGTCGTACTTTTTGTTGTAAAGTTGGAACGTTGTAAAGTTGAAATGTTATTTTAATATTCACCAACTTTAAAACATTACAACCTTTCAACATTACAACAATTTACCAGTGGCTAAAGATACATTTTTTCGGAAAAAGGAAACCTTAAATGCGGGCGGCAGGCTGATTGATTTAAGCCATCCCAAAGTAATGGGCATTATTAACCTAACGCCAGATTCTTTTTATGCAGGGAGCCGGAAGCAGGGGATTGATGAAGCACTGATGCAAGCGGGGAAAATGCTGGATGAGGGTGCTGCTTTTTTGGATATCGGCGCTTATTCGTCACGCCCCGGTGCTGATGATATTTCGGTGCAGGAGGAAATGGACCGTTTGTTGCCGGTTGTTGAAGCCATTGCTTTGAATTTCTCTGACGCGGTTTTGTCTATCGATACCTTTCGCGCACAAATAGCCGAAGCAGCCATTGTTGCTGGGGCACATATCATTAATGATATTTCCGGAGGTCAATTAGATGCCGATATGTTTGCCACTATTGCCCGCCTGCAGGTTCCTTATATTTTAATGCATACCAAAGGGACCCCGCAAAATATGCAGCAACTGGCGAATTATGAAGATGTTTTTGCGGAGGTATATGATTATTTTGCTGATAAATATCACCAGCTAAAACAGCTTGGCGTACACGATGTGATTATCGATCCCGGTTTTGGCTTTGCTAAAAAGCCGGAGCATAGCTATGCGCTGATGAGTCGTTTACAGGATTTCGGTGCGTTGCAATTACCCTTATTGACGGGCATATCCCGCAAAAAAATGATTTATGGGTTATTGGGTAATACTGCAGCCGATGCCTTGAATGGCACCACGGTGTTGAATACCATTGCATTAACGAAAGGTAGCAATATATTGCGTGTTCATGATGTAAAGGAAGCAGTAGAGGCTGTTAAGATTTGGGAGATGTGTCAAGTCTGAAGTCTTGAGTCGAAAGTCTTAAGTTTTTAGAAAGGAACAAACTATCTTGTACCTCAATTATTATTGAAAAATCATGATTACAATGACAGACACTGAAGTAAAGCAAAAAGGCTTATATGCTTTGCTCAACGCATTAGGCGAGGTAGACGCGGACCGTTTTATTACCTTATTAAACAGAGAGCCTTTTGACTACACCATTTGGCAGCGCGACATTTTTGAGAATATGGACGTTAATGAAATAAGTTCAAAAGCTATGGCGCTTAGAAAGAAAAGTTCATAATCTTATTACTTACAAAACTTACTGATATTATCTTTTGCTGGTGCATAACCCAAATTGGCCGCTTTATTCCAGTCGGCGCAAGCGCCGTCTTTATCGCCCGCATGGTTCCTGGCATCAGCGCGGTTACTGTAAGCTTCTTTATATTCGGGGTACAAATCTATTGCTTCATTAAAGTCTTTTATCGCATTTTCATAATCGCCACCAAGGCTTTTCGCCTCACCTATGGCTTCGTATATGTTTGATTTAAATAAGTAGCTGTTTGGTATTTGTGTATCCTTAAAAAGAGATAGTGCTGCCGTAAAATCTTCAATAGCACTTTTATAATCGCCTATCTTCAATAGCGCGTGTCCCCTGTTCATATAAGTGGCCTGATCGGCTTTTATCGCGATGGATTGTGTATAGCTGTTAATAGCACCCTTATAATCCTTCATTTCCTGTTTGACAATACCTATGCTATTATAGTATATCCATGTATATTTTTCATCTAACGAAGCAGCTGATTTATAATCTTGTATGGCGCCTTCATAATCCTTAAGCGTCCATTTGGCGCTGGCCCTGTTGGCATAGGCATTGATGTTTTTAGGGGCGAGCGATATGACTTCGGTATTATCCTGAATTGATCCTGCGTAGTCCTTTAAGTTGTATTTAGCGTTAGCCCTTCGCTGAAAAGCAATCGGGCTGTTGGGTTCCAATGCTATCCATTGATCATAATCAGCAATGGCAGCCTTTTTATCAAGCGCTGACAGATTGATAAATGCGCGTTCGTTATATGCGTTAACATCTTTCGGGTTTATAACAAGCGCATCTGTAAGGTCGGCTACGGCGCCTTTATAATTACCCTGGAGGTCCTTTGCCTTTGCTCTTTTATGATAGGCATCTGCATATTTGGGGTTTAGCGATATAGCCTGGCTGAAGTATTCTTCAGCTTCGCGGTATTTGGCGCTGTCCAATTTTTGGTTCCCAAGTTTAAAATACTTTTTCGCTGTTTGGGAAAAGGTTAATGCAGGGAAAAGCAGGATTAGGATTAATAGATTTTTCATTGGCACAATTTAATGGCTTCCTTCAAAAATACAAATAATAGAACGATACTGGTTATCAACGTTATCCCACCAATTCCATCATCTTTAAAATGCTATCTACATATTCGCGGTTGTTGGCCAGGCGCGGTACTTTATGCTGATTACCTAACTTACCTTTGCCCTTCATCCAGTTAAAGAAAGTTCCTTGCGGGGCCTTTCGTACTATTGGGCGGCGCAGGGCCATATCTTTAAAGCGCTTGGCATCATAGTCGGAATTGATACGGCGCAGGGTTTGGTCCATAATGTCAACAAAACGCTCAAATTCGGCGGGCTTTTTTTCAAATTCAATAATCCATTCGTGGGCACCACATTCGTCGCCGTTAAAGTATACCGGGGCAGCTGTATAGTCGCGAATGATTGCGCCGGTTTGCTGACAGGCTTCATCAAGGGCTCGCTCGGCATTATCAATAATCAGTTCTTCGCCAAAGGCATTGATAAAGTGTTTGGTGCGACCTGTTACCTGTATCCTGAAAGGCGATAATGAGGTAAACCTTACGGTATCGCCAATTAAATAGCGCCAAAGCCCGGCATTAGTGCTGATGATGGGGGCATAGTTTTTACCGAGTTCCACTTCATCCAATATCAGAGTTTTGGGGCTTTCATCGTGCAAGTTTTCCAGGGGTAAAAACTCGTAGAAGATGCCATAATCAAGCATCAGTAACATCTCTCCTGGTTCCTTTGTATCCTGTATTCCAAAAAAACCTTCGGAGGCGTTGTAGTTTTCCAGGTAATACATATCCTCATTCGGGATCAGTTTTTTAAACTGCTCGCGGTAGGGCGTAAAGTTTACCGCACCATGAAAATACATCTCGAGGTTGGGCCAAACTTCCAGCAGGTTTTTTTTGCCGGTTATTTCCAGTATGCGTTTAAACAACAGTATATTCCAGGTGGGTACGCCGCTCAGACTGGTTACGTTAACATCCTTAGTGGCGTAAGCCATGCGTTCAATTTTTTCTTCAAAATCGTCCAGCAGGGCTATGTCGAGGTGCGGTGTACGGTGAAACTCGGCCCAAAGGGGGAGGTTTTTCATCAGCACAGCCGACAAATCGCCAAAGGAAGTATCAGGATGAAACTCGCTTACCTGCTGACTGCCGCCCAGGGTCAAAATCTTCCCGGTAAACATACGGGCATTGGGTACGTTATTAAAGTAGATGGTGAGCAAATCCTTGCCGCCTTTAAAATGGCATTCCTCCAGCGCTTCCTCGCTTACGGGGATATACTTACTGCGGTCGCTCGTGGTGCCCGATGATTTTGCAAACCAGCGGATTTCCGATGGCCAAAGCACATTTTGTTCGCCCCGCAGCATGCGCTCGATATAGGGTTTTAGCGTATCGTAAGTTTGTATGGGTACCCGTTCTTTAAACTGGGCCAAATGGGTAATGCTTTTAAATCCATATTTTTTGCCCCACTCGGTGTTTTCAGCCGATGATATTAACTGTTCAAACCATTCTTCCTGTACCTCGTTAGGATATTTCATAAAAAGCTCTATCTGGTGAATACGCTTTTTCATGAACCAGGTAAATACCGAGTTAAAAATCTCCATAGGCTATCGCGATTAAAATCCGCCTGTAGTTGGAGGCGGAAATACTTTTCTTTTCAAAACAAAATTTGCACCCAGGTAAACCTTGCGCACCATCTCATTTGCCGCCAGCACTTCGGGTTCGCCCGATTCTAATATTTTACCCTCAAAAAGCAGGTAGGCCCGGTCGGTTATCGAAAGGGTCTCCTGCACATTATGGTCGGTTATTAATATACCTATGTTTCGGTGTTTTAACTTGGCCACCATGGCCTGTATTTCTTCAACCGCAATTGGATCGACACCCGCAAAAGGTTCATCCAATAATATAAAGTTTGGTTCGGCCGCCAGGGCCCGGGCAATTTCGGTACGCCGGCGCTCGCCACCCGATAGCAGATCACCACGGTTGCGACGCACCTTGTGCAAGCTAAATTCGTCTATCAGTTGTTCCAGTTTGTCCTGCTGCCGGGCTTTTGGCATATTGCCCATTTCCAGCACTGCCTTTATATTATCCTCAACCGAAAGTTTCCGAAAAACCGAAGCCTCCTGCGCCAGGTAGCCAATCCCCTTTTGCGCGCGGCGGTACATCGGGTCGTTAGTGATGTCTTTATCATCCAAAAAAATAGTGCCTTCGTTTGGTTTTATCAGGCCCACAATCATATAAAACGAAGTAGTTTTCCCGGCGCCGTTAGGGCCAAGCAAACCTACAATTTCGCCTTGCGCTACGTTGAAAGACACATCGTTTACAACGGTACGCTGTTTATATTTTTTTAATAAATTTTCTGCCCGAAGGATCATTTATTTGGGGATTACAGTGATTAAATTTTGATTACAGTGATTATTTTTTTTGATTACATTGATTTTTGATCACAGATTTACGCTGATTTCTTTGATTACGCAGATTGCCTTTGTTAGCCATCTTTTACCTTTCAGCTTTATCCTCTACTTTAGGCTATGAACTATGAACCATCAGCTATGAACTCCCTAATCACTAAATCTCATTCCTTTTATATTCAATTGTATCGATCTCCGCTCTTGCCATACGTTTTCTTCTATAGAATAACAAATGTCAAAAGGTACATCTTTTTTTATTTTAGATAACTGTTCGCCCTGGTTAAAAGCTATTGCCGCAAAACCCGGCGAACCTTCCTGTATTACGGTCATCTTAACATGGCTTTCGCCAACCAGACCGGCAATGCCGCTAACATACACATTTTTGCTAAGGAAAACAGGCGCCATATTCTCGGGACCGAAGGGTGCAAATTGGTTCAATACGCGGAAAAATTTGGGTTCTATCTGGCTTAAACGTAATTCGGCGTCAATTTGTATCTGTTGTATTAATTGTTCGGGTTTTATACTTGCCGATACTACTTCTTCAAATCTGTCGGCAAATGCTTCCACGTTTTCCGGATGCATGGTGAGCCCCGCCGCATATTTATGGCCGCCAAATTGAATCAGCAAATCGCTGCATCCGCACAGCGCTTCGTACAAATCAAATCCGACGACTGAACGCGCCGAACCGGCCACATGTCCGTTTGAACGCGTAAGCACGATAGTAGGCCGGTAATACTTCTCGGTTAGCCGCGATGCTACAATCCCGATAACACCTTTATGCCAGTTCTCGCTATATACAACGGTCGATTTACGGCTTATTAATGCTTCATCATTATCAATGATACTTAGCGCCTCGTCGGTGATATGCAAATCGTGGCCCTTGCGCTCAGTATTGCGTACGTTTATCATCTGGCTTTTTTCTTTGGCCACATCGGTATTATCCGTAATCAGCAACTCAACAGCATGTTTGGCATCATCAATGCGCCCGGCGGCATTAATGCGCGGACCTAATGAAAAAACAACATCCGATATGGTGTAGTTGGTTGTTTTACCAGCCACTTCCATCAGCGTTTTTACGCCTATACAGGGATTACTATTTATTTTTTGTACCCCGAGGTGGGCCAGTACCCGGTTTTCGCCGGTGATGTGCACAATATCGCAGGCTATGCTGATGGCGGCTAAATCATAATAGCAGCTCACTTCCTCAAACGGAATGTCATTTTTTTCGGCATAAGCCTGTATCAGCTTAAAGCCGATGCCACAGCCCGAAAGTTCTTTATAAGGATAATCACAGTCCTGACGTTTAGGATCCAATACCGCTACCGCCGCAGGCAATTCATCCCCTGGCAAGTGGTGGTCACAAATGATGTAATCAATGCCTTTGGTATTGGCGTAAGCAATTTTATCAACCGATTTTATTCCGCAGTCCAGCGCTATAATCAGGCTAAAGCCGTTTGCTGCTGCATAGTCAATGCTTAGCGTGGATATGCCATAGCCTTCTTTGTATCGGTCGGGGATATAATATTCCAGGTTATCGCAATAGTTTTTAAAGAAACCGTAAACTACCGAAACTGCGGTGGTGCCGTCAACATCATAATCACCATATATCAATATTTTTTCGCCGGTGGCAATGGCAGTTTCTATACGCAAAATGGCTTTTTCCATATCAGCCATCAGGAAGGGATCGTGCAGGTGACGCTCGTCGGGCCGAAAAAACAGGCGGGCTTCTTCGTAGGATTTAATTCCTCTGTGTATCAGTAGGCTGCTTAAAACGGTATCGATATTGAGGGCGGCGGCTAATGCTTGTATTTCTTGTTCATCGGCATTATCCCTTATTGCCCACCGTTTATTCATATCTTTGTGTTTAAAAAAAGTAAAGATAAGGCAAATATAAATGAAAATATTCACCCTCGGCGAAGGCTCTTACTCTGTTGATGCCACTAAAAAATTTATTCCCTTTAACCCCGAAACTGATAACTTCAGGGAGCGGCCGGCATCCTTATTTATTCACGTAAATCCTTTTCTGATAAAAACAGACACCGACCTGATTGTGCTGGATACCGGGCTTGGCTATAAAGATACCCGCGACGAATTGATTATACATCAGCATATCCGCAACGCAGGTTTCGATCCGGATGACGTAACTTTGGTTTTAATGTCGCACCTGCATTACGATCATTCGGGTGGCTTGGTAGTTGAGCATAGTGGCAAACTAAATCCCAGTTTCCCTAATGCCGAACATGTAATTCAGCAAAAAGAGTGGGAGACAGGCCTTTCGGGTAAATCGTCATCTTATCATAAAGAAATTTTTGAGGCATTAAATGGTGCAGTGAAATTAACGTTGGTTGATGGCTCGGGCGAATTCAGATCGGGCATCAGGTACGAACTGTCTGGCGGTCACTCGCCGTTTCACCAGGTGTTTTGGATGGAAATTGAAGGAACCAAATGCTTTTTTGGTGGCGATGAACTGCCGGAACCTGAACAACTGATCCGTAAGTTTGTGGCCAAGTATGATTATGATGGCCGTAAGGCAATGCAATTGCGCGAAGAATATGGTAAAAAAGCGGCCGAAGAAGGCTGGACCTGTTTATTTTATCATGCTAAATCTTTGGCAGTGGGTAACGTAAGTTACCAGGATGATCATTTTAAGATAGATCCTGCTTAAGCAGGATCTTCAACTTTAAAAAGTTCTTTTATTTTTTCCACATTTAGTGGTTTCGAGATAAAATCTTTTACCAGCGGGTATGATCGGGCTTTATTGATGTCATTGCTGAATACCGAGGACGAAATGATAAAAATTTTGCATTTGCCGGCCGGGTCAATATTTAAACGTTTGTATTCGTCTAAAAACTCCCATCCGTTCATAATAGGCATGTTTATATCCAGTAAAATATAATCGGGTAATTTTTCGGGGTCCTTGCGTTGTATCTCCACCAGCTGATCAATAGCAAACTTACCGTTAAGGCAGGCCATTATCTCAGTATTTAATAAAGCTTTCTTTATTAATTTTATTGAAATGAAGTTGTTTATTTCATCATCATCAACGAGTAACACACTTACGGATCTGCTATTAAAGTTCATATATCAATCTATTCTGATATTGCTTTATACGGTACAAAAATTTAAAAGGTTATGCCTTTTATGAATAGCACACAGATAAATCAGTTAATAGTATCCGGGGGTAACGCACTATTAATATCATTTAATTCATCCTTAGCTATTGTGCAATAATAATCAATCGGTTATTTAATTGGTTAATATTGATTAAAATTAATATTTTAGACTGAACAATGCAACTTATCATGAAAAAAATTCATTTGCTCTTTTTCTTTCTCGTTACCGCCTTTCAATTTGCCTATAGCCAAAAATCAGATGATTTTGAGTTAAAAACTCATGGATTAAGCAAATATACAGGGTATTACAGTTTTTACTGGGACGAAAAAACAGGGCGCATATTGTTAGAAATTGATAAATTCAATACCGAATTTCTATATGTTAACTCCCTTCCGGCCGGCGTTGGATCAAATGACCTGGGGTTGGACCGCGGACAAATAGGGGATAGCCGTATTGTAAAGTTTATTAAATCGGGGCCAAAAATTCTTCTGGTGCAGCCCAATTATGCATACCGGGCAGTAAGTAACAATGCTGATGAACGAAAATCGGTAGAGGAAGCTTTTGCGCAATCGGTTATTTGGGGTTTTAAAGCCGAGGCGCAGGACAGCAGCAGGGTCTTAATTGATTTTACGCCTTTTTTGCTGCGTGATGCTCATGGCATTGCCGACAGATTAGGCGCTGCCAACCAGGGGAATTATAACCTTGATGAAACACGGTCGGCCGTTTACCTGCCTAACACCAAGAGTTTCCCCGATAATTCGGAGTTTGAGGCCACTATTACCCTAACCGGGAAGGCTAAGGGGGCCGAAATTAGTTCGGTAACGCCCGACCCAAATGCGGTAACGGTGCGGATGCATCACTCATTTATTAAATTACCCGATGATAATTATAAACCGCGATTATTTGATCCGCGGTCGGGGTTTTATGATAACGCATATATGGATTATGCCACACCGATAGACCAGCCTATTGTAAAACATTTTATAACACGCCACCGCCTGCAAAAGAAGGACCCATCGGCTGCGATGAGCGAACCGGTAAAACCCATCATTTATTATGTTGACCGCGGCGCACCCGAGCCTGTTCGCACTGCCCTGTTGGAAGGTGCAGCATGGTGGAACCAGGCTTTTGAGGCAGCCGGTTATAAAAATGCTTTCCAGGTAAAACTATTGCCCGAGGATGCCGACCCGATGGACATCAGGTATAATATTATACAATGGGTACATCGCTCAACCAGGGGATGGAGTTATGGTATGTCAATTGTTGACCCACGCACCGGCGAGATTATTAAAGGCCAGGTTTCATTAGGCTCCCTGCGCGACAGGCAGGATTTTTTAATTGCCGAAGGCTTTTTACAACCTTATGAAGATGGAAAACCAGTTAGCGATGGTATGATGAAATTAGCCATTGCCCGTTTGCATCAGCTTGCAGCACACGAGGTTGGGCATACTTTGGGTATGCAGCATAATTTTGCCTCCAGCGTAAATAACCGCGCTTCGGTAATGGATTACCCACCACCGTTTGCCGGATTGAAGGCTGACGGTACGATTGATCTGTCTAACGCCTACACCACCTCCATTGGTGGCTGGGATAAACGGGCCGTCCTTTATGCCTACCAGGATTTTGCGCCAGGTACCGACGAAAATGCGGCATTAAAGAACATTATGGCCGAAACGCTGAAACAAGGCTTTTTATATATTACCGACGAAGACGCCCGGCCCGAGGGGGGCGCTCACCCGCTGGCCCACTTATGGGATAACGGTACCAATGCAGCCGATGAGCTAAACCGGCTGATGGTGATCCGCAAGCACATACTGGATAATTTCTCGGAAAAGGCCATAAGGCAGGATGCACCGATGGCTACGCTGGAGGAAGTTTTGGTGCCTATGTACCTGCTGCAACGTTACCAGGTGGAGGCGGCGTCAAAAATGTTAGGCGGACTATATTATACCTATGCGGTAAAGAACGACGGACAGGTGACAACCAAATTTATCCCCCCAGCCGAGCAATGGAAGGCGTTTAACGCGCTGATGACCACCATCAGCCCGGAAGCGTTGGCGCTGCCCGAAAAGCTGATTGAAAAAATACCTCCCCGGCCCGATGGTTATCCGCGCACAAGGGAAATGTTTAAATCGCGCACAGGTTTAACTTTTGATCCATTAGGCGCTGCTGAATCCGCAGCAGGCACCACGTTGGCCTTTATGCTGCAGCCACAACGGGCAGCACGGTTGGTTGAATACCGGGCACGTGACAGCAGCCAGCCCGGCTTGATAGCGGTGTTGGATAAGTTGATAGCCCAAACCTGGAAAACTCCGCAGCTACCCGGTTACAAAGGCGAGATATCTCGTACTGTTAATAACCTGGTTTTAAAACAACTACTGATATTGGCCGCAAATTCGCAGGCTACTGAGAACGTAAGAGGTATTGCATTAATGGAAATTGATAGTTTAAAAAAGTGGATGAACAGCGCGGTTAAATCGTCGACCGAAAATCAAAGAGCTAATTTGCTATTTGGCTTATCGCAAATTGAAGCTTTTGAGAAAAACCCGGATCAATTTAAACCTGCACCTGAATTAAATATGCCTGATGGCAGTCCGATTGGGAGTGATGAATAAATGATCATATCGCTTAAGCCTTACGAAGTAATTAAAACATCGTAAGGTTTAATTTTTATTTAGCCAGCACCATAATTTGCGGAGTGCTTTGGCGTGTATAAACCAGCGCCCCGTTATAGGTAACCGAACTGAGCACCATGAATGGGCAACATCCACCGGTTGTACCGGTTTTAAACAGTAAAATATCGATCGGTTTATCGGCAACCTGCATGGTTACAGTATCTACAGGGTGGGCCGGCACCACAAATACAGTAAAGAGCCTGGTTGTAGAGTCGGCCCGCAAAATGGCGGAATCAGCAACTCCGTTTATAATGTGTTTCATTTTTAGCTGGCTGGCTTTATAAGGGCCACCCCAAAAAAGATCCTGGCCGGTTGTTTTATCAACCACTTTAAAACTCACGTTTGGAATTACTGCTGCTATCGCGGGACATATCCCGCTGCATTTGGTGACACTGGTTGAACTGCATCCTGTTCCAATAATGGAAAATAACAAAAGGGAAGCAAGGAAATACATTGATGGTTTCATAGCGACAACGTTGATAAATATAATAGCATTACGTGTTAAATCTTTGCACCGTAACAGCTTATTCATTAAATAGTTGCCCGGGAGGCGCTCATTTAGCTGAAAGCCGCCGCCCTGCATTTTCACATGCCCCTCTGCTATAAATTACCGGTGATGCAACCAATTTTAACAATATTTCATCTTAACCATATAACCCTCAATATTTTAATAAGATGAAAAAAATACTATCCAACAGAAAATCAATACTGTCTATTCTGCTCATGTTGTGTTTTGCATGTACAGTACAAGCACAGAATAAAACAAAACGAATAGGCAACAGACCACGGTCGGGTTCGGCAAATAGCAGCTTTGATATGGTTAAGGGCTACCAGGTAGCCGTTAAAATGAACGCGGGTCACAAGCCTGTACAGTTGCTGCAATTGAATTTTGATGCTGAAAATGTTAGTGCCGACAGTATTAAATTTAAAGTGAACGTTTACGAATTTGACGGCATTACGCCCGGAGAAAATTTAATTAAACAGGATGTTATTGGCACCATACCCGAAGGAAAAAACCGCGTAAATGTTAATTTGGAACCGTACAACATTACCGCGAAAGGAAGTTTACTGGTGGCTGTTGAATGGTTAAAAAGCGGCCATGCCGAAAATCACTTTGCCATTGGCTTATTTAACGGCGGCACCTACCTGTTTAAAAATAATCAATGGAAAAAAGTCCCCGTCGCCGGCGTTGATTTTAACATGCTGGTGCGGAAGCTAAGCAGGGCGTGAGAGTCTCCTGTTAGGATGTATGAGCCATGATTCGCAGGATTTGAGGATTACAGGATAATAGTAAGATATAAAATGCTTATGTCATGGCAATCCTTAAATCCTGCGAATCAAGGTTCATATAATCACCGTAATCTTCACAAAATCGCCGTAATCCCCAAATAAAAAAAGCCCGAAGAGATATCTCCCCAGGCCTTACAGATTAAACATTGTTTTGTCTTTATTCGCCGGTGGCATGCTCATGCACACCTTCTTCGCGGAACAGCTTGGCACTGAAAAAATCGTTATTCATGCGGCTGATGTTGGTCATTTTTATTTCTTTAGGGCATTCGGCCTCGCAGGCGCCGGTGTTAGTGCAATTACCAAATCCTTCGGCGTCCATTTGCGCAACCATGGCCTGTACGCGGCTGTAACGCTCGGGTTGGCCCTGCGGCAACATGCCTAATTGGGTAACCTTTGCCGATACAAACAGCATAGCAGACGCGTTTTTACAAGCTGCTACACAAGCGCCGCAACCAATACAAGTTGCAGAGTTAAAAGCCTCGTCGGCAATTACTTTTGGGATCGGTATAGCGTTGGCATCAATAGTAACACCTGTGTTTACCGAAACGAAACCCCCAGCTTGCTGTATACGGTCGAATGCTGAACGGTCAACTGCCAAATCTTTTATTACCGGGAAGGCTGCTGCGCGCCATGGTTCAATCACAATAATTTCGCCATCGTGAAAAGTACGCATGTGCAATTGGCAGGTGGTAATAGCATTTTTAGGCCCATGCGGGTGCCCGTTGATGTACAGCGAACACATACCGCAAATGCCTTCGCGGCAATCATGGTCAAAATGGATAGGTTCGTCACCTTTATGGATCAGGCCTTCATTTACCACGTCCAGCATTTCCAGGAACGACATATCCGGCGAAATGCCTTCGGCTTTATAAGTCACAAATGCGCCCTTGGTGTCGGCATTCTTCTGCCTCCATACTTTAAGCGTCAGGTTCATGTTTCCAGTACTCATGTTTTGTTAAATTTCTTTGTCATCCTAAACAAAGTGAAGGATCTTCTGCGATGTGCTTATCGAACTATGCAAAGTTTGCACTTGCAGGATTCAGAAGATTCTTCACTTCGTTCAGAATGACAAATTGTTAATTTATTTATAACTCCTTTGAGTTAAGTGAACAAACTCAAAATCAAGGACTTCCTTATTCAATACTTCGGGCTGATTATCCCCTTTATATTCCCAGGCTGCTACGAAAGCAAAATGCTCATCATCGCGCATAGCTTCACCTTCCGGAGTTTGCGATTCCAAACGGAAGTGGCCACCGCATGATTCTTTACGCATCAGTGCATCATCTACCATCAGCTCGCCAAGTTCAAGGAAGTCAGCTACACGTCCGGCTCTTTCTAACGAAGCGTTAACTTCTTCATTAGCGCCTACAACAATGGCGTTTTTCCAGAAGTCGGCACGCAGGGCTTGTATCAAGCCTTTGGCTTTAGTTAAACCTTCTTCGGTACGGGCCATGCCGCAGTATTCCCACATAATATGGCCCAAATCGCGGTGATATTCGTTTACTGTTTTGGTGCCTTTTAATGCCAGCAATTTGTTGATGCGGGCAATCACATCCTGCTTGGTTTGCTCAAAGGCAGGGTGCTTGGTGTCAACCGGTTTTGGTCCGATAGTGGCTAAGTAATCACCTAAAGTATAAGGGATTACGAAATAACCATCGGCTAAGCCCTGCATCAAAGCAGAAGCGCCCAAACGGTTAGCCCCGTGATCGCTAAAGTTACATTCGCCTAAGGCGTATAAGCCCGGGATATTGGTGCTCAAGTTATAATCCACCCATAGGCCGCCCATTGTATAATGCACCGCAGGGTATATCCGCATAGGTTGTTTGTAAGGGTCTTCGTCGGTAATTTGATAGTACATATCAAACAGGTTACCATATTTGGCCGCTACAGCGTCTTTACCTAAGCGGTGTATCGCATCGGCAAAATCCAAAAATACTGCAAAACCTGAGCCTCCCACGCCGCGACCGTCATCCACCATTTCCTTGGCGTTACGTGAAGCCACATCGCGCGGAACAAGGTTACCGAATGAAGGATATTTGCGTTCAAGGAAGTAATCACGGTCGTCTTCCTTAACCTGGTCGGCCCGGATAGCGCCTTTGCGCAATTGCTCGGCAACTGCGACTGTTTTTGGCGCCCAAACCCGGCCGTCGTTACGCAACGACTCGGACATCAGCGTCAATTTCGACTGATGATCACCCGTTACCGGGATACAGGTTGGGTGAATTTGTGTATAGCAGGGGTTAGCAAAATATGCACCACGTTTGTGCGCCCGCCATGCAGCAGTAACATTTGAGCCTATTGCATTGGTCGACAGGTAAAACACGTTGCCGTAACCGCCTGTGCAAAGCAATACGGCATGGCCGCTATGGGTTTCAATTTCGCCTGTTATTAAATTACGGGTAACAATACCTTTGGCTTGTCCGTCAACGGTCACCACGTCCAGCATTTCGGTACGGGTGTACATTTTTACCTTGCCCAAATGTATCTGGCGGTTTAAGGCTGAGTAAGCACCTAATAATAGTTGTTGTCCGGTTTGTCCGCGTGCATAAAACGTACGCGAAACCTGCGAGCCACCAAATGAACGGTTATCCAGTAAGCCACCGTATTCGCGGGCAAATGGAACACCTTGTGCAACACATTGGTCGATAATATTTACCGATACTTCGGCCAGACGGTACACATTGCCTTCGCGGGCACGGTAATCTCCACCTTTAATGGTATCGTAAAATAAACGATAAACACTATCGCCATCGTTTTGATAATTTTTGGCAGCATTAATACCCCCCTGCGCAGCAATAGAGTGTGCACGACGCGGGCTGTCCTGGAAACAGAATGCCTTTACATTATAACCCAGTTCGGCTAACGAAGCCGCAGCAGCGCCGCCTGCAAGGCCGGTACCTACTACAATAACATCGTATTTACGCTTATTGGCCGGGTTAACCAGTTTTAAGTTAAATTTATGCTTGCTCCATTTTTCGGCTAATGGACCTTCAGGAATTTTAGCGTCTAAACTCATCTCTTTTATGTTTTTTAGAGGCAAGAAATCAAGCGTCAGGAATCAAGAAATCACTTTTTCAATCTTGGCTCTTGCATCTTGTTGTCTTGATTCTATCTTATTTTAAGCTTTGTATATAATAAACCACCGGCATTGCCGCAAAACCAAGCGGAATGATTACCGCAAACAACCATGTGCCAATTGCCGAAACTATTGGCGTGTACTTACGGTGCACCCATCCCAGCGTACGGAACGCACTTTGAAAGCCATGCAATAAGTGGAATGAAACAGCAAACATGGCAATCACGTAAAATATCACGTAGATTAAGTTGCTGAAACTGCTTGCCACCCGTGCATGCAAATCCTTTACCCGTACAATTTCAACATTGTTTTCTACCGATACGGACTTTTCAAAGCCTGGGGAGGCCTGATAAATGCCAGATTTAGTTTCACCTGTTGCCAAATCGGTTTTGTACTCCTTAAAACCCAGCTTATCGCTGAATTTATAGTTGAACCAAAAATCGCCCATGTGGATGACCAAAAACAAAAACAAGATAGACCCCAGCAGGCCCATGTTTTTTGACGACCAGGTTGCCGTTGACTTGTTTACTTCGGCATACCTAACCGGGCGGGCCTTTCGGTTTTTAATGGTTAAAATTAAAGCATAAAGCGCATGTACCAGTATCGACAGGTACAGCAGGTAGGCAATAACTTCAATCGGCGGGAAATGCGTAAGGAAATTGGCGTACACATTAAACCCGAAACCATCATCATTACTGAACAATAAAAGGTTGCCGCCAAGGTGCACAATTAAAAAAGTACACAGAAACAAGCCCGTTAAAGCCATGATCAGCTTTTTGCCCAACGATGAGTTAAAGGTTTGTTTAAATTCGCTCATTAGAAATCAGATTTATTGGGGCAAAAGTATTTAATATATGCCAAAAGATACAAATGGATTTAGCTTATTGAATAGCATTTAGCTATTTAGAAACAATCTAAAAAGGTGGTGCGCCCGGGGGCGCATTTTTTAATGATTAATTTGCTTTATTTGTATCCAGTTAAATCAAGATTAAACCCGCAATGCGCCAAATTAAACCACCTAAGCCCGGAAAGTACATTGACCTTTTAGTTGACTTTGCGTTCAAGAAGATATTTGGCAGTGACCCCAATAAAGATTTACTGATAGCGTTTTTAAATGCCATTTTTATAGGGCGAAAAGTGATAGTTGATTTGATTTATAATAAAAATGAGCATCCCGGCGAATCGGGGTATGAAGGCGGCGTTATATTCGATTTACTTTGCACTGGTGATAATGGTGAAAGGTTTTTGATAGAAGTTCAACGTGGCACACAAGGGCGGTTTAAGGAAAGGGCCTTGTTTTATGCCGCGAGGTTAATAAGCGATCAGGCTCCAAAAGGTGACCGTGCCGGGTGGGCCTATGATATCGACGAGGTTTACCTCATTGCGTTGTTAGAGGATTTTATACTGGAGGGTAGTAAGGCTGATGAATATATGCACGATATTTGCCTTTGCAACAGGAAAACCGGTGAAATATTTTACGATAAATTAGGGTTTACATACATCGAATTACGTAATTTTGTTAAGATTGAAGAAGAACTGGAAAGCGATTTGGATAAATGGCTTTACGTGCTGAAAAACATGAGCCGTTTTGAAAAGATACCCGTTTATCTGCGAAAGCCAATATTTGAAAAACTATTTAACATTGCCGAATACAGCAATTTAACCAAGGAGGAAAAAAAGATGTACGATAGTAATTTAAAATACAAATGGGACAATGAGAACGTGCGGGCGTATGAGAAAGAATTGGCTGCTAAAGAAAAGGAAATAGCAGTGAAGGAAGCAGTTGAGCAACAACACGCGAAAGAAGTTGAGAACATGAGAAATGTTGCCAGGGAGCTAAAAAAAGAGGGGCTAGGCGCTGAATTCATCGCGAAAACCACAAAGCTTCCTATTGAGGAAATAGAAAAGCTATAATTTCAATTCAAAAATCCTTAACAGTTGCAGAATACACTAATTTAACCATGGAGGAAAGCAAAATGTACGATAGCAATATGAAATACAAGTGGGACAATGCGAATGTGAAGGCGTATGAAAGGGTGATAGCTATTAAGGAGAAGGAGGAAGCAGTTAAGGCAGCAGTAAAAAACGTGCAGGAACAAGTGAACATCCGATGGATAGAAAAAATGAAGAACATGGCAATCGAATTGAAGAAAGAGAAAAAATACCTGCTGCTAAAATTTCAAAATACACCGAACTTTCGATCGAAGAAATAGAAAAGCTATAATTATACTTCAGGTCCTTATCATCAATGAAATACCTTTCAATTCCACTATTCGCCATCCTGCTAAGCGGCTGCATTAAAAAAGCCGATATTGAATTTACCGGCGAAGCGCCCGGCGTTAAAAGCGGCGTTTTTATCGTCAAAACCGTTAGCGACAGCACGGTTTACGGCGAGAATATTAAAGACGGTAAATTTGCCGTTTCGAAAAGGCCGCTCAAATATCCCGGTTACTACACTATAAACGTTACGGACGATGCTAATAACGATAATCACTCTCCTTTTGAGGTTTATTTGGAAGGCGGAAAGTATAAAATCGAGACTGAGGAGGGTAAATTGTATAAATATCCTAAAATAACCTCGAGCTCAAAAATACAGGAACAGCTTTCGGCCTTTTATACCATAGTTGATAAAGTAAGTTCGGGGACCGCGCAGGTGGTAAAACAAATAAACCAGGAAATAAAAGATAAGGAAAAAAGCTCGTCGCCACAGGAATATACGCGGATGCTGAATAAACTTACCGATGCGCAAAATAACATGCTTACCAATAACGTGGTAGCATTTAAGCAGTTTATTGCGGCCTATCCAAACAGTGAAATCAGCGCGCATTTAATGGGCAAACTCAACTATGATGATGACCCTGCTACGTATTATGCCATTTATAAAACACTTACACCGGCAGCCCGGAACTCGGACGAAGGTAAAGAACTTGGCGAGCGGCTGGGTCATTTGGTTAAGCTGGTGGTTGGTGCAAAAGCTCCGGCCATTGTTGGCAACACGCCGGATGGAAAGCCGTTTGACCAAAAAAGTATTAACAGTAAGGTAATTGTAGTCGATTTTTGGAAGGTAGGTAATGATTTTAGCAAACAAAATCATCTGCAATTTGCAGATATTTTGAACAGGATTAAGGATCCGAAAAAGCTGGCTATAGTGAGCGTTTCGCTTGGTTCCAGGAAAGATTGGTGGACCTATGCCATAACCCAGGATAATTTGACCTGGACACAAGTTACCGATTTAAAGGGTGATGATTCGCCAAACGCCGCTAATTGGAATATTACCCAAATCCCCACTTATTATCTTTTAGATAGTAACTGGAATATTGTTGAACGCAATATTGACATAGGCCGGATTGAGTTTGAAGTGAATGATTATTTGAAAAAACACAGGTAAAGGAGAAGCAAGACGGTAAGAGGCAAGATGCAAGAGAAGAAGAGCCATTAAATTCTTGGGTCTTGATTCTTGTCGTCTTTACTCTTTCCCCCTAATCTATAGCAATCACCTTATCTTTTGTTACCGCGAAAATTTTATCGGTTTTATTACTGCGGATAGCCACTTTACCTGTGAACTTTCCGAAGGACGGTAATACGGCCTGGTTGGCACCAAATGCAAAACACGGTAGTGTAACATGCGCCCGCCCCCGGCCTGTCAAACTAACGCCCGGGTGGATGTGCCCGCAAAATACGTAGCCCTTTGCCGGTTGCAAAGCATCATCTGTTTGAGGGTGATGAAGCATTAAAAAAGGTCCCATCAGCAATTCATCTTGCAAAATAATATTAAGCTGATGGTAATACGAGTCATCAATAATATCATGATTGCCTCTAACGAGGATAATTTCGAGCCTGGGAAACTGGCTTCGCCACAAAATAAACCAATCCCAGTCGTTATTCATATCGCTGTGAAACAAATCGCCAAGGAAGATTAGTTTTTCGGGTTTATGCTCGTGAATCAAATCTGACAGTACTGCCAGGTCACTTTGTTCCATATTTAACGGCACTGCTATGCCTGCTTTGCGGAAGTGGCCAACTTTACCTAAATGTACATCGGCCGCAATCAGCGCTTTTTCCTGCTGCCAGTAGACAGCTTTTTGTGGCAGTAATAGTAAATCCTGATTTAATAGATTAAAAGAGAGGGCAGTAGCGGTAGTCATCGCGCAAAAATAACAATCGATATTCATTTGTAATTATTAATGCAGTTTTTGGCAGATAATATTTACTTTCAGGGGCTGCAAAACGGGTTACTGGATTTTATCATAATACATGAAACAACATTTACAAAAAATTGACTTTTTAAGAGGCATTGCAATATTGATGGTGTTTGTATTTCATAGTGAGAGTGCCTTATATCCTGATTTTTTGGTATTAACTTATAAGCAGAATGGAATTATAAATGCACCAGGCGTCAAAAGTTTGATTTTGAACTTGTCGCCCCCCGCGTTTGGGTGGACTGGTGTCACTTTGTTTTTTATTATTAGCGGCTTTTTAATTCATTTAGGCTATTTAAGAAATCAGGATAGCTTTAGCATCCGCACTTTTTATAGCAAACGGTTTTGGAGAATATTCCCTGCATACTGGTTGGCATTGTTTTTCTTTTGTTTTTGCACCGGTGGATTTTGGTTGTATTTTTTTTATCGCACAGGGTTTGAGAATTTTGTACTTCACGTATTTGCTTTGCATAACTTACTGCCTGCCACGTTTTACACAATTAATCCTTCTTATTGGAGCATAGCCGTCGAAGTCCAGCTGTATTTAATTTATCCTGTTTTATTATATGTGCGAAAAAGAATAGGTATCGGCAAAACTTTTATATTGATTCTTTTGCTTTCGTTGACTACCTTAATGTTAGAAATTATCTTCGATAATAAAAATGTATTTGGCTATCGGTATTCGGTTATTGAATTTTGGTTCGAATGGGCAGCAGGCGCTTATATGGCTGAAGCGTATTTTAATGATAAGCGTATATTAAAAAATGCAGGCCTTTTGATTAGTTTGCTGTTGCTGTTGTTGCTGATACCCGGTAAATATTTTGTGTATACAAATTACTTTTTAATATATATAGCCACCCTGTCGTGGGTTATATTTATTGATTGGCTACTGGGCAATAAAAAAATTAAAATGGAAAGCCGTTTTTCGAAATTAATTATCAATATTGGCTTATGCAGTTACAGCATCTATTTAATACATCAGCCGTTTTTATTTGATATGGTTAATTTTTTCAATATCATTTCCAACAAACATTTAACCCGGATACTGAATATTGTTCCGGCTTTTGCCGTCATTTTTTTAATATCATGGTCTTTATATCAATACGTCGAGCTTCCTTCTGTAGCATTTGGAAATAAACTCAGAAAACGAAAGGAAAATCAGTGAAACAACACTTACTAAAGATCGACTTTTTACGGGGAATTGCTATACTGCTGGTATTCGTGTACCATTGCCAGGAAGTAATGTTTCCGGGCTACCTGGGTAGTTATAATGCCAATGGTATCATCAATACGTCCGGTACAAAAAGCATTGTCCTTAATTTTTCGCCAACCGCATTCGGATGGGCGGGCGTGGTACTGTTTTTTGTAATAAGCGGTTTTTTAATTCATTTGGGATATTTAAAAAATCAGGAAAATTTTGATGTCCGTATGTTTTACAGCAAACGGTTTTGGCGCATCTTTCCGCCGTATTGGCTAAGCTTAGTTTTTATTGGTTTTTCAACCGGCAGCCTGTGGTATTATCTTTTTTCGAAGCAGGGATTTACCGACTTTTTCTTACACCTTGTCACGCTGCATAACTTTACCGACCGTACTTTCTTTTCTATCAATAAATCATACTGGAGCCTGGCAGTGGAAGTTCAGCTGTATTTAATTTATCCATTTTTGTTGTTGATGAGGCGAAAAATAGGCATGAGGGCCTCCTTTGCCGCCACGCTCATTCTCTCCATCCTTTTGATACTGCTGGGGCTGTTTTTTAATAATTTCGGCACCGTGTTTACTTACGCCAAATCAGTTTTTGAACTTTGGTTTATATGGGCGGCCGGTGCGTATTTTGCTGAATTATATTTCAACGGAAAAACCATCCTGAAAAGAGGCGGCCTGCCCGCTTTTTTAGTTTGTGTATTACTGCTCACTATTTCTAAATATTACATTTACTTTGATTATTTTGAATATCACATAGCTACCCTGGCTTTCATCCTGTTTATCGACTGGTTTTTACAGGCGGATAACGTAACCATGAACAGTCATTTCTCAAAAAGTATGATTGCAGTGGGATTGTGCAGTTACAGTATTTATTTAATACATCAGCCTTATTTAAATAACCTGCTCCATTTTTTCGATATCATTTCACAAAAACATGCAGTAAGACTGCTCAATGTTATTCCGGCGTTCATAGTTGTTTTCTTAATTTCCTGGGCATTGTATCAGTTTGTTGAACTGCCATCGGTAGCGTTGGGGAAGAAGTTGCGGGATCGTTTGAAATAATTGCATAAAAAAGCCCGGTTTCACAACCAGGCTTTTTGTGCAAAAATGAATGATTCTATTTTATTGTACTTCGAACGGTAATACCAGCTTCGATCCATCAGGGTAGTAACCCGAGAATACAATGGTACTGGTACGAAGATTTGACAGGATTTTATCAATATCCTCAACCGAAGTAACAGGCTGCCTGTTCACCGATGTAATTACCGATCCTACAGGTATTTCGGCGTTATCAAATACACCACCGTCACGAACCTGGGTTACCAAAACACCCGAACGTACATTGAATTTCTGTTTTTCGGCAGGCGACAGCGCTTTAAAGCTGGCGCCTAATTTATTGTATAACTCCTCTGCCGATTTTGATACTGCAACCTTTGGCATTGGCATATCGGCTTTCAGTGTCACGGTAAAGCTTTTCTCTTCGTTGCCGCGCAGTACGGTTAGGTGTATCTTGTCACCAGGGCCCAAACGGCCAACACGTTCCTGTAAATCCGATGATTCATAAACCGGGTTGCCTTCAACTTTGCTGATGATATCGCCTTGTTGTACACCCGCCTGTGCAGCACCGCCACCTGGAACTACCTGATCTACATACAAACCAACGGTTTTGTCGGTTTTTAGGCGTTCGGCATTATCCTGGTTAAGCTCGGTAAATGTAACACCTACAAATCCGCGTTTTACAGCGCCAAACTTTTGAATATCATCCAGCACCTTTTTAGCAAGGTTAATAGGGATGGCAAAACCATAACCTTCGTACGAACCGGTATGCGATGCAATGGCCGAGTTAATGCCAATCAATTCGCCGTTGGTGTTTACCAACGCGCCACCGCTGTTACCCGGGTTAATAGCCGCATCAGTTTGTATAAACGATTCAATGGCTTTATTTAACCGTGGCTGATCGCCCCTGTTTTGAGTGCGGCCGAAGGGGTTTTGATTTGCGTCCTGATTATCCTCAGAGCCAATTATACCAATATTACGGCCTTTCGCGCTAATAATACCGGCAGTAACGGTTGAAGTTAACTTAAACGGATTACCTACAGCCAATACCCATTCGCCAACCCGGGTGTTATCCGAATTTCCTAATTTTACGATTGGCAAATTGCTGCCTTCAATTTTAATGAGGGCAAGGTCGGTGCTGGGGTCAGTACCGATAACTTTAGCTTTAAAATCGCGGTGATCGTTGGTCACTACTTCAATTTTTTCGGCTTTATCAACCACGTGGTTATTGGTAACGATATAGCCGTCGGGCGAAATAATTACCCCCGAACCTGAAGCCATTTGCGGCTGCATTTGCTGCGGGCGCATCTGCTGACCAAACATATCGCCAAACATTTGCTGTAACTGGCTTTGCTGATCGTTACCGGCTTTATTTGAATAGGTAGTGCGGATATAAACCACGGCAGGAGTTACTACAGCAGCCGCCTCAGTAAAATCAACCTGTCCGGCCGACGATAAATTACCCGTGGGCGGTGTTAAATGATTGCTTGTAAAATAAACTTTTTGCTTGTCCTCAAAACTCATGTTAGCGGTATACCTGTTCTCCACAAGCTTGTATGCCCCTAACGCCATAGCACCGCCAATAAATGCGGTTAATAATGTTAAACCAAACTTTTTCATCTTTCTAATTTGTTTTTCGTATTATAATTTTCAAAAACGCACCCGGAAAAGCGTCACCTTATACCGGATTATATTAAATTTTTATTTTTTACAGTAAACCGGGAATATTCTTCTCTTTTCTTTATAGGTTTACTTTTTATTTAACAAAATTAATACCATATAGACGTTATAATCAATATTAAGTTATTGAGTTTTTTGTTAAAATTTGTTAAATATAACACAACGGGAGATTTTAATTGTGAAAATACATTTTTATAAATACCAGGGTGCCGGTAACGATTTTGTTTTAGTAGATAATCGCGATAACGCTATCAACCACCACAGCCCAAAGCTGATTTCCAGCTTGTGCGACCGCCGTTTTGGCATTGGCGGCGACGGAATGATGTTTCTGCAAAACAGGGAGGGATATGATTTTGAGATGGTTTATTATAATGCCGACGGCCAGCCCAGCAGCATGTGCGGCAACGGTGGCCGCTGTATTGTGGCCTTTGCCAAACATTTGGGTGTTATTGACAGCGAAACCAACTTTTTGGCAGTTGATGGCCCGCATTATGCCAAAATTTCAGCAGAGGGCGATTGGGTGAGCCTGCAAATGATAGATGTTAACGAAGTAAATACCGACGCGGATGCTTATGTATTAAACACCGGTTCGCCGCATTATGTGCAATTGGTTGAAGGCCTAAAAGATAAAAATGTTTTTAACGACGGTAGCGCTATCCGTAATAACGACACTTATCGCGCACATGGCATCAATGTAAACTTTGTAGAACCAAACGATACCGGCTATTTTGTACGCACCTTTGAACGCGGGGTGGAAGATGAAACCTACGCCTGCGGTACCGGGGTAACTGCTGTAGCGCTGGCCATGGCCAAACATAACGGCCAAAGCGGGCACATTACAACACCCATAAAAGTTTTAGGCGGCGATTTGAATATCCGGTTTAATTATGATGGTAATAAGTTTGAAGATATTTTTTTAGAAGGGCCGGCGGTGAAGGTGTTTGAGGGGGAAGTGGAGATTTAATGGGCAGTTGATTAAGTTGGATTAAGTGAGTAGTTAAAATAATGAAAAACGAAAAAAAGGAAGCGCTGTTAGTTCAAATTGATGAATCTCTCAATAAATATGATAATGCGATATTATCTCCCGAAAAACAAGCCAAATATGATGAAATATTGCGGGTATCCGGACACCCCGGGGATGCACTGAAACGATTGATTGCAGCCGGTAAACTTCACGGTTGAGAAATTTCAATAAATATAATTGTGCAAGTGCCGCTTGCACAGTTACTATTATCGGAACGGCGCCGCGATCTCCTCAACCACCACCGGCACATTAAAATTACTATACCGTAGCCACTTAGGCGTAATTTTAAAATGAACAATGTGCGGCCAGGTATCAGCCCGCTCCCGCCCATCTTTAAAAACATTAAAATAAATTTCTTTTAAATTATCGCCTTTAGTTCCTGTTAATTCCGTTGCAATGCCTTCGTATTGTAAGGTTGTTTCGTTATCCCAGCCAATTACTAAAGCCAAATTGGGGTTTTGTATGATGTTTTGATATTTGCGCGAGGTTTTAACCGTATCAAAAACAATCTCCAAATCTTTTGAAATGGCGAAGCCTATCAACGCCGCTTCAGGTTTTTGATCTTTTGATACAGATGATATTACCGCCAGGGTATGCTGTTTTATAAAATCGTAAAAAAATTCCTTATTCATCGGGGGTTAAACTTTAATCTAATTTACATCTTTTACGGTCAGTGCTTTCTACTATTTTATCGGATTTACGGCCAATGAACTAATGAACAAATGAACCAATAAACTACCACTGTTAATAATTATTTAACCCAACAGATTTCCGGTTACGGAAAAAACTGTTTACGTTTGAATTTTTTGTTGATGTAACTTCTAATATATTTTTTGTTTGATAATATGTTACGAGTCGACAGCAGCAAACCTTGCCAGATAATTTATGCTATTGCCAGGCATGAATACCTGTCGTATGTAATTGAACCCCATATAGTTCAGCTTAATCCCAATGGCGAGTTTTCGCTCACTTACCAGCGTTTATTCTCGAACACCGCTAAAGAATTTTTGCAATACCTGGACGAAACCGACATTAAACTGGTGAAGCTATTGGAAGAGATGGAGCAGGGTAACATCATTAAACGCTTCCACAAAAAGGTAATACGCCCTTTTGAGTTTTTTAGCAAAATATTTAACGAACAGCTTTTTGATACCATAAGGCCCAAAATTGAAAAGCGCATGAATGAGGTACTGGGCATGTTGGGCAACAAGCAATTGTACCAAATGAGCAAGGAAGGCTACCCCGCCGAGCGCAAGCTGGAAATTGCTACCGAAGCTGCAACTGTGCTTTTTCACTTCCGCCGCAACGAGGAGGAGATCAGGTATTTTCCTACCATAAAATACCAGGGCATGCGCATTGAGTTTATGTTTAAAAATGCGGAGGTTATTTGCAACCACCCTGCCTGGATGTTGCTGGGCGATACCATGCATTATTTTGAAAAGGAAATTGAAGGGAAAAAACTTGTACCGTTTTTAAACAAACGATATATCGCCATTCCCCGCTCGTCCGAGCATTCGTATTTTGAAAAGTTTGTTGCTCCGCTGATTGAGAAGCATCATGTTTATGCAGAAGGGTTCACGATCAACACCGAAAAGTACGATGCCCACCCACTTTTAAGGCCAGTTTATGTTGACGGCGGCGTATCGCAATTGCAGCTTTGCTTTAAGTATGCCGGCTATATTTTCCCTTACGGGGATGAACGGCATATTTCGGTACGGATGGAGCAAAACGGCGACCACTATACCTTTCATCGAATTAAACGATCAGTAACCTGGGAGAAAAATAAACTGCACCAGTTGGAAGCGATGGGTTTAAAAATGGTTTCCTCACTGTTCGCTAACCTTGAAGTAGCCACAACCGACGAGGATACAGACCTGTCCTTTTCCGCGTTCGATTGGCTTAACCAGCACTACAATAAACTAATTGAAGAGGGTTATGAAATTGAGCAGCCCGCAAAAGATGCCAAAAAACGCTATGTTTTTGGCAATAGTACTGTAAACCTTGAACTGAAGGAAAATAACGATTGGTTTGATATTCACGCCATAGTATATTTTGGGGAGTATGCTATTCCGTTTATCAAGCTCCGAAACCATATTCTTAATCATAAACGGGAGTTTACATTGCCATCAGGCGATATCGCTATTATCCCCGAAAAATGGTTTTCGCAATACAGCAGCCTGCTATATTTTACCGAGGGGACGGATGAACTTAGACTGCGCAAACATCATATAGGCCTGGTAACCGAACTGGAACAAGGCGAGATGGCCCAGGTGACCATTAACCGCAAACTGCAAAAGTTAAGCGAGTTTGAAGAGATGGAAGATATTGCCTTGCCTGTAAACTTCACCGGTAGCTTAAGGCCTTATCAAAAGGCGGGGTATAACTGGTTCCATTTTTTAAAGGAATACCGTTTCGGAGGCTGCCTGGCGGATGATATGGGTTTGGGCAAAACCATACAAACCCTGGCCCTACTGCAAAAACACAAGGAAGATGCCGAAGCGGCAGGCGGCAAAAGCACCTCACTGATTATAATGCCTACGTCGCTTATATACAACTGGTTGAACGAGGCTACCAAATTTGCCCCGCAGCTACGGTTGATGGTGCACACAGGTACGCAGCGTTACAAATCGCCGGAGGTGTTTTACAATTACGATGTGGTGATTACCACTTATGGCATCAGCCGGATAGATATCGACTTGCTGACCACCCATTATTTTGATTATGTGATATTGGACGAAAGTCAGAATATTAAAAACCCATCGTCAAAATCGTTTCAGGCGGTAAATCAGTTAAAATCCCGTTTTAAGCTGATACTGAGCGGTACCCCGGTGGAAAATACCGTTAACGATTTGTGGACGCAAATGAGTTTCATCAACCCGGGCCTGTTGGGCGGCCAGCAGTTTTTTATGAATGAGTTTGTAACGCCTATCGAGAAGAAAAAGGACGAGGTAAAAGCCCGCAAACTACAGGCATTAATAAAACCATTTGTTTTGCGTCGCACCAAGGAACAGGTAGCTACCGAGCTGCCGCCAAAAACTGAAAATTTGTTCTACTGCCAGATGAGCGAAGAACAATCGGCCGTGTATGAACAGGTAAAATCGGAATATCGTAACGAATTGCTCCAAAGCCTGGAAGATGGCACCTTCGCCCAGAAGCAGATACAGGTGTTACAGGGCCTGATAAAGTTAAGACAAATTGCCAACCACCCGGTAATGATTGACAAGGACTATGAGGGCGATTCGGGCAAGTTTGAGAACGTGGTACATACGCTGAAAACAGTGCTGGATGGCGGGCATAAAGTGCTTATTTTCTCGCAATTTGTGAAACAGCTGGCCATTTACCGCGAACATGTGGAAACAGAAGGCATCCCTTACGTGTACCTTGACGGTGGCACCCAAAACCGGGGCGATGTGGTCAAACAATTCCAGGAGGACCCCAAAACCAGGGTGTTCCTGATCTCGATAAAGGCCGGTGGGGTGGGCTTAAACCTTACCGAAGCCGACTACGTTTTCATCCTCGACCCATGGTGGAACCCGGCCGTGGAGCAACAGGCTATTGACCGCACGCACCGCATTGGCCAAACCAAAAATGTATTCATCTATAAATTTATTACCAAAGATACTGTTGAAGAGAAGATATTGGCGCTGCAGCACCGAAAGCTAAGCGTGGCAAGAGCCTTAATTACCACCGAGGATAGCTTTATCAAATCCCTTTCGCTGGATGATATCAAGGAGATTTTAGGGTAGGGAAGTCGGGGGAATCCGGAAAGTCAGTAGAGTCCGAAAAGTCGGAAAGACCGGAAAGTTATGAAAGCCGTTATGTGTGCAAATGATATGTAACATTGTAGGGGCTACCCTTGTGGTTGCCCCAAAGTGCTGGGTGGAAGCTTGTCCTGCTATCTCAAATAAACTGCGTCCTCTTCGCCTTCTTCATCTAACACTACATCCACAAACTCCTTTAACACAGTTGAAAGCGCAATGCCTGCATAATCAGTAGTCATCGGGAACTTTTTGTGGTTGCGGTCAATGAGTACGGCGGTACGTAGTTTTTTGAGTGGTACGTTAATAAATACGCCAAAGCCATAGGCCAGGGTTTTGCCGCTATTCAGTACATCATCAACCAAAATTACCACCTGGTTGCTACAATCCTGTACATCAAAGTCAATGGACGCATTTAAGCTGGTACTTTGCTTATCCAGTTCGATACCGATTAATTTGCTTTTAAACGGCGCAATTTCGTCCAGGATAGCCTTTATCCGTTTAGCAATTTTATCGCCACGGGGCAAAATTCCTGCAATCAGGATTTCTTCCTCGTCAAAGTTGTCCTCCAGTATCTGGTAGGCAATACGATCAATCTTTTGCTGTATTTGCTGGTGGTTTAGCACCAGGATGTGTTTTTCAGTCATATTCTGAATTTATACACTGTCGTTATTTTGTTGGGAATAATTGTGCGGTGGCAGGGAGGCTATTTTATTCAATTGCTCCCATTTTGCGTTCTCCAGAGCGGAAAGTGCCGGACAAGCCAAATTTATAAATTCCTGCTTAATAAAGTGCAACAAATTATTCTTTCACATAAGGATAATAAACAAAATTAGCCCCCTCGGGCACTACCACGAATACGCACATAAAATCATTCGGGTTTTTATAGCTGCTGATAAAGCGTTCTTTTAATATTTCTTTTATTATACCTTTTTCTACAAATTCTTCGAGGGTTGAGGCGTGTATGCTCCATTCGGTATTTAAATCGTAGCGGTCCAGTATCAGCTCGCCCAAATTGAGTTCGTGCTGATGCGCTATAAAAATAGGGTAGTTGGAAAGCCCCTCTACCATAATTTCAACCGCTACTTCGTGGATCGACTCGTTAAAAAACTTTAAGTCCTTCTCCAAACTCAATAACGGGCTCTCTTTTTTAGTCCCTTCGCTATGACGATCTTCGTTTAGCAGTTCTTCCGGTTCCATGTTTTTTGTGATTACAGTGATTTAATTTTGATTACACCGATTTTGATCGCAGATTTACACTGATTTTTTTTGATTGCACTGATTCTTATTAGTCGGCGACCCATTACCTTTCGCCTTTTACCTTTCAGCTTTTGCCTAACGTCTTATCTCCAACCTCTAATCTCTTAACAAAAGTAACACCACATTCTCCACATGCTGCGTATGGGGGAACATATCCACCGGCTGAATTTTTACGGTATCGTATTTTTCTTTTAGCACCAGCAAATCACGGGCCTGTGTTGCTGCGTTGCAACTTACGTACACAATTTTTGGGGCCTCAATTTCCATCAGGCGGGCAACCACATCGGGGTGCATGCCCGCGCGCGGCGGGTCGGTAATGATTACATCGGGCTTGCCGTGTTCGGCTACAAAATCTGCTACCAATACATCTTTCATATCGCCGGCAAAAAATTTGGTATTGGTAACATTATTGATGGCCGAATTAATTTTTGCATCCTCAATGGCCGATGGCACGTATTCAACACCAACTACTTCTTTTACATGGCCGGCAATAAAATTGGCAATAGTGCCTGCGCCGGTGTACAAATCATAAACCAGTTCGTGGCCTTTAAAGCCGGCAAAATCGCGGGTTATTTCGTATAATTTTAAGGCCTGGATAGAATTGGTTTGGTAAAATGATTTTGGTCCGATGCGGAAGCGGATGCCTTCCATTTCTTCATGAATATATTCGGGCCCTTTGTAAACTAACACCTCCTGGTCAAAAATGGTATCGTTCTTTTTTTGGTTGATGATATACAGCAGCGAAGTTATCTCCGGAAATTTACCATTAATAAAACTCATTAGCTTTTCCACTTCTTCCTCATCCGCGTAAGCAAAAACTACTATCACCATCACCTCGCCGGTTGATGAAGTTCGTACAATGAGGTTACGCAAGGCACCGGCATGACCCTTTAAATCGTAAAAACTATAGCCATTTTGCAGCACAAACTCGCGAATGCTGTTGCGCAGCGTATTGGATGGTTCGGCCTGTAGCCAGCAGTGGTTGATATCCAATATCTTATCAAAACGACCGGGAATGTGAAACCCCAGCGCATTCATGTTCAGCGTTTCGTTATCGCGGTTTTCACCATCGTTGAGCCAGCGTTTGTTGCTGAAAGTATATTCCAGTTTATTACGGTAATATTTGTCTTCGGGCGAGGGTATTATCGGCGATATGCCGCTAACATCAATTTTTGCCAAACGCCCCAAAGCATCGGCTACCGATTTTTGCTTGAATTTTAGTTGGGCGGGGTAAGTCATGTGTTGCCACTTGCAGCCGCCGCAGGTGCCAAAATGTTCGCAGAAAGGTTGGGTTCGGTATTCGGATGCTTGTTTTAGGTCGGTAATTTTACCTTCGCCAAAGTTTTTTTTACGGCGGTAAACTTCCACATCAACAATATCGCCGGGCACGGCTTTATCAACAAAAATAACAAAGTCTTCATCTTTGCCTACACCTTTACCTTCTTCGGCTATATCTATAATAGCAACGTCTTCAAAAAACCTCTTTTTAGCAACTTGATTCATCAGGGTGCAAAGTTAATTGTATTTGGGAATAAATTTGCTGCTTTTTGAGCGAGGGATGGTGGTTGATTTTTACCGCCGGGCAAGGAGGGGGCACAAATGACGCGAAGATTTTTGATTGCGAAACTCTGGATTAAGGAGCTGGCATTTTCCTGTTGAATTGTTTTTACCCTTATCTAGTGTAAAATCTCAAATTTGGAGAGCAGGTCAAAAGCAATTTCACCCGCCTTATAAAGGCGTTAGCTTTAAAAATAGCATCCATCAAATAAACAGGTTTGGAAACGATTCCCAAAAATCATCCTCCTCAACTTCTGCCGTATCAAACAGCTCATCTATTAGCTCCGAAAATTCAGTTAACTCCCTACTCATGGCTTAAATGTTTAAATGGTGACAATATAGGTATTTTTTATACTAAAAACCAAATCGGTATTGTGAATTTTTTTTAAAATTTATTTTTATTGAAAATAATGCTTAAAGATTGAGTTTCTGAATTGTTTAATTGTGATAAGGTTTAGGTTTAATGAACCCGAAATTGCTTTAATCTTCAGTTTTCGTTTCTTCTATATAATATTGCCGCTGGCCCAATTTGTAATACCAGGTGCCGCCGCCAACACATAAAAAACTGACAAGCAAGGCATTTCCACAGCCATCATTGTAGTTTAAAATCTCGGTCGATGGAAAATATGCAAGGAAGGTCCCGAGTGTTAATAAAGTACCTACAATGAATATCGCGCAATCTCTTACCAATAAATTATGGATGTATATTATCGAAATCATAACCGCTATAAAGAAAACTACACAGGTGATTAATGACAAAATCAGTTCAATTACTACAAAAATTAGATAGGCGCCAAAAAGTTCTCCTATGTTTTCATTGTATATTGGCTGATTTGTTCTTTCTACGCAAATAGTAATAACAAGCATCAGGAGTGGCGCAATCGCCGCGTTTGTTATCCATACTTTTAAACTGTATAATAATGAATCGAATGCCATAGCTTTATTAAAATTTTAATCCTCTTGTTAGGTTCCGCCGGTAATACCAACAGCTGCAGCCAACACATACGCAGTTAACTAGCATAAGACTTCCGAAGTATCCGTTTTCATCTATAAGATCGGTTAGCGAAAAAAAAGTGAAAAATGTGCTTATGGTTAATAGAACGCCTGCAACGCAAATGAACAAATTTCTTGGTGCAGATTTAGAGAACAACGGCATGGCGCTCAAAACAGTCCAGGAGAAAAACATCCACGTTATGGATGAAAATATCAATTCACCCGCCGTAAAACCCAAATAATTCCAAATGTCGGTTATCTTCGTGTCAAATCTCTGGCTCAGCCGTGCCCCTGTGAAAATTGTAACAATTAAAAATAAAAAGGGGGCAAATATAACGGTGGTTAACCATACCTTTAATGTATATAATAAAACATTTTCCATTTAAAAAAATTAATCTTCCGCTGGTTCCAGCCGGTAATACCATATCCCCCAACCCATACAAATACAGTTACAAATCATCACACACGTTACCTTATCCGTAACATTAAAAACATTATTTGGCGATAGATAAATAATGCAGGTAGCCGCCGTTAATAAAATACCCTCAGTGAAAACGAGCCATATCCTTACGGCCGGTTTGGCTACCACTGATACGGTGTATTGAACGGCCACCAAAAACGCCATCCACGGAATAAACGAAAAGCAAACTTCCAGGAAAACAAATGCCAGGTAGCCGAACAGGCTGTTATGCAGCACTTGCTTAAAGCTTTGGTGGTATACGCCCTCGTTGCAAAACGTTAATATCATAAATAGCATGGGTGCCATTACCACACTGGTAAGCCATACCCGTATGCTGTAGCCGAAGGTGTAACATATCATTCTGTTGATCATAATCATTGTGTTTTTGTCGGAACCTTGATTCGTAGGATTTGAGGATTATAGGATTGCGTCGCTTAAAAGAAATCAAAGCGATCAGGGCAATCCTCAAATCCTACGAATCATGGTTCAGATTTATTCCCTATCCCAGCTAATCCTTCTTGAAAAATACATCAGCGTTGCCACGATGATAAACAGGGCCACACTGCCAAACAACAGCGACAAGGTTTCTAACTGTATGATGATGAATATGAACCCATAAAACACCGACAGAATGAATGTAAATAATATAGCCACCGTTTGCTGTTTGAGCAGCGATGCGGTAAATACCGCGATTAATACAATGGTTGAAACGGAGGATATGAGGTAGGCCCAGTTATACCCCACCTGCTCGGCAAAGGATAACAATAGCGTATAATAGACCACCATAGCTGCGCCAATCAGGATGTAATTAAAAACATGTACCCGCTGTTTTTTAATAATCTCGGCCAGGAAAAGCGATATAAATGTGAGCAGGATAATAAGGGTTGAATATTTGGTGGTGCGCAAAATTTTGCGGTACTGATCAATCGGCAATTGCATGCGTACACCGAAAACAGCATTTGCACGCTCTTTTTTTGCGGTTAATACCGTGTCGTTATTTACCCATTGTTGAGGGAATGGCCTGTTGTAATACATCATGTGCCATTTAGCATCGAAACCGCTGGCGCTTTGGGATTTGCCGTCAGGTAAAAAGCGACCGGGGAATTCGGGCGAAGCCCAGTCGCTGCTGATTTCCACATCGGTAGTTTTGGCGGTATGTAAAAAGAATAACTCGTTGCTTCCCTTTAAATCAAGATGGTAGCTAAAATTAAAGCCCTGGTCTTTTTGCAGCGGGAAGTTTACCTGCAAACCCTTATCAAAAGGAATTTTATCATCCAGTGCAGGTTCCGGCGTGTAATCTTGTCCTTGCATGGTTACTACCGCGCTGTTTTTTAAGCCTTTCATATCGGTTATGCTAAAAACCAGCCGGGCTTTATCGTATAAAACAGCTGAGGGGTCAATGCCCGCCGCTGTTAGGTCGGGTTTGCTAAAACTGCCAGTGATGGCAATGTCGGAATTGTAGACAGTAGCATCGTAAATCCCTTTTTGAAAAGGCTCGGTTTTTACGGCTGCCTTTACCTGCAAGGTTTGCGGTAATACATAAAGCATGTTCATTTCCTCGCGGGTAATTTGTTTGCCGTTACCATCGGTAGCAGTAACTTGTTTTTTATAAGGCAGCATTAACACCGGCCCCTGCACCAGCTGACTGTCGGCCCATTTGGCTGCTACGCTGGCCCGCTGATCCTGCTGATAACCTTCGCGATCAATAATAAGTCCTTGTATCCACGCGGAAGGGATGAGGAAAAGAATAATAAGAGCAGCAATAAGCGCCACCTTAATTAAGATGGAGTCGATAAGCCAGTTTGGTTTAGTTTTGGTTGGTTCTGTCATGATTGTTTAGTTAAAAGTACTTTGTATTTCAAAGTAAATAGATAAAAAAATAGTGCTTAGTTGGTAATTGTTTTTTGTTTTGCAGCTGTAATTACCAGGTAGCTGTTTAAAGCCAGCAGGCACATCAGGCCTATATAGGATGCTTTCTGGGGCATTGTGCCGCTGAAACCCTCTTTTACACCATTGTAGGTAACCCACAAAATAAAAAGGACATTCCCCGCAATAGCAGCGGTGCGCATCAGCAGCATTAAGGTTTTGTTTTGCATGATCATTCGTTTTAATGGTCGAGAAATTATTTTGCTTTTTGTTGTTTTATCAATTGTTCCAGGGCATCCAAATGCTGTTTGAAGGCAGTTTTACCCTTTTCGGTAGATTCATAGTTGGTATTTGGCTTTCGCCCGAGAAACGATTTATGTACCACAATATATTCCTCCTTTTCCAATGCTTTAAGGTGCGATGCCAGGTTGCCGTCGGTAGTATCCAGCAGTTCCTTTAACGAATTAAAGTCGTACCGGTCGTTCACCATCAGCACACTCATTATCTGCAACCTTAAACGGTTCTCAAATGCTTTATCAAGTTTTTCAAAAGGAACTTTCACTTGTCGTATTTAAAGTACATCATGCTGCCGTATATAATGTGCAGCACACCAAAACCAATGGCCCAAAATAACAATCCGTAGCCGGGTAAGCAAGCGGCAATTAAACCAATTACAACTTCGCAGAGTCCCAGGTATTTAACATCGGTAAAGGTAAAATTACTGGCGCCAACTAAGGCAAGGCCGTAAAAAATTAGCGAGGTTGGGGCGACAACGCTATAATGCCCATGGTATAAAAAAATAAAGATAAAAAGCCCGCCACTAACTAAGGGCACCGCCATGTTAAATAGCAGGGCCCGGCTTACATTACCCCAAATAGCCTGGCCGCGCCTTTTGGCCTTGCGGGCGGTTAAAATATAACCAGTAACCAGCGAGGCAATCAATACCGCGAGCGCAATTGCTGCCAGGCCATATATGCTATAAAGAACACCAAACGTGGCCGAGCCGCCGTAAATGATATTATAAGCCACCCCTGCACCGATAAGCGCATAAACGCCGGCCAATACGCCCGATAAGCCGCTAAGGGATATAAACTTTGAGGAACGCTCCATCAGGTTGCGTATGGAGGCTAACTCGTCCTGTATTTCTTTTTCTTCCACGTAAAAGTACTTTGTTGTTCAAAGTAAATAATAAAATCTTATACTTGCAAATAATTACCAAACAATTGTGATAAAATATGAAAAAAGCGAATTCGTTCATGGTCATTTTCGTCTTAACATGTTTTAACTATTCATGTTATTACAGCAATCCAGTGGAGAGAAACCATGTTGTTTTTAAAGATCAGATTAAAAATGTACAGGATTCATTAATAAAAATGAGAGCATTGTTAAAAAAACTTCCCATTGACATCAAAGGGCTTAACACCAGGTACTTTTTTGAAAATGAAGTTTTGTTTATCAATAGCGAGCCGTGTGGAAAAATTGATTCATTCAAGATTGATACAGTTAAAGTTCTTTCAAAATTTAGTAATAATGAGAAAATGCAGTTCCTGATTTTAGCGAAGTATCTGCAGCGAAATTATATTACTTGCGGCTATTTTGATTTGAGCGCAAATCTATGGCTGTTTGAATATCGCGTTTTGCCGGATAATACGTTTAACGATTCCAGATCCATTACAATATTAAGCGATAAAGAAGATCAACTATTAGAACCTTTTTTCAGAATCCTGGATCGTAAAAATATGGTTTGCTTAATAGTCTCTAAAGAAGCAAAAATTAGATGACAAATTCAATGGTCATAGTCGTGTTCATAAGAGAATTGAGTGGCTTATGATCTAAAATAACTCCGATAAAACCATGATCAAAACAACAAACCCAACGTAGAAGCCAAAACCATAAAGCGTCCATCGTATGAGTTCCCTGGCTTTTCTGTCGTACCCGTCTGCTCTAAAAGTACCGGCAAACATAAACAGTATGATACCTGGGAACATAAAAGCAAGTATTTTAGGAGTGGTATCAAGCGGGGTATTTGCCTTGGCGTCATCAATTGCTTTTTCCCGGGTAATTTCCTGGTTTACGATGGTTACCTGTTCATCCGATAAATCGCGGCGCTCATATTCTCTTTTTGCTGCCTCCAATGCATTGGGCTGATAATCATCTGGCGGACCGTTGATGATTTTTATCAAATCGGCATCGGTGCGCTTGCGCATTACATCGTCAAATTGGTTTTCCATTGGTTAAGTGATTATCTAAGGTTACTGGCCCTAAGATAGCGGTATTTCGGATTTATTTTTGGGGATTACAGTGATTTTAGGGTGATTACACCGATTTTTTGTTTGCGCCGCATAAAATCGATTTTGCAGATTTTTGAATTCTAACAAATTAATCAGGCAATTTTCCGATCTTTCAATCCTTATTCTATTATTAACTATAACCTTCGTGAAATCAGACTTAGACGAACTTATTGAATCGCTTGAAATAGAAGAGCAATCGCTCAATAAGTTAATTGAAGCATGTCTAAAAGAACGCGACTACCTGGGCGCACATTATCATTCGATAGCTTTAGATAAAGTAAATCATCAGTTACAAGTTTTTAACAGTTTCAAAGGATCTTTATATAGCGCGAAATTAGGTTTGCAAATGATGATGGAAGATTTGGATAATATCAACATTGATCCAAATCTTGCGGAATATGTTCGCAGACACTGGGAAACGAGAATTGAAGAACAAAAAGAAAAAATCGCAAAACTAAGCTTGCAAAAAGACAGGCCATTATACGACGACCAAAAGATCGACGATGCTTTATTCGATTTGTTTAACGGAGTTTGCAAGGGTTTTAAGTTAATTTTAGAGAGTGACGAAAGCCTGTGTTTAAATTTTGAAATATCAGAAATTAACATTTTGAACATAATTGTACACATACCAGAAGAGATGTATGATGATTATTCATTAAATGATTATTCAGAAAGGACCATTGTCCAGGCATTCGAGGGGTTAGGATTTAAATTAAATGATAACGGAGATTTAGCCTATAAATATGATATTCGGGATTTCAAAGACGCAACAATAATTAAGATGCTTTTAGCGCGAATTATTTATGACACTTTATTTTATGGCCAATATGCCAATGTTGCCACGCTGGAATATTATTAATTTAACGCTTAAATGATAGGTTAACTGACAACGCATGACGGACAAGCGAGGTTTGTAAGGTTTTCTCACTGCGTTCGAAATGGCATAGAAGGAGACATATAAAAGTAAAAGAATCACCGTAATCACCCTCAAATCACTGTAATCCCAAAAAATAATCCCCAAAAAAACTAAATTGTTATTGCCGCCTTCACCAAGTAAGGCAAAATCTCTTTTTGAAAAGAAACAAAGTTTTTGCGCACATCACTGTCGCTTACTGATGTAAAGGCAAAGCTGAAAACAATATCCTTGCTGCATTTTATTAAAAAACGCAGGCGCTGCTGGTAGGTTTCGTGTTTGCGGATGCCGCTGAGTTGTGAGAAGGCATTTACCAACATTTCTTCGAGCTCGTTGGATAAATTTTTGAGAAAAGCCTGTGAGTTGGCCGATTCGCGGATAAAATCCCAACCGATAAATTCATTACATACGGTGTACGACAAGCGGCAGGTTTTCATGATCAGGATATTGAGGTGGGCTTCCTCATCCATTTCGGGCGTGTTTTGATTAATCAGGTCGTCGACACTTAGTTTAATATACTCCATCAGCAAGGCATGCAAAATTGCCTCCTTGCTCTCGAAGTATTTATAAATAGTGGCCTTGGCTATCTTGGCCTTTTTAGCAATTTCGTTAACGCTGGTTTTATGATAACCGAATTTGCGAAACAAATCCTGCGCTGCGCGCTTAATGCTTTCTTTTATTTTGTCGGCTTCCATGTATTCAGCTACAAATATCTTAAAAATACTAACATTTACGCTATCCTGTTTGTGTGGGACTTATTGAAGATTAAAAATTTGAAACAAATATCTCGAAGTTGCTCACTGTAATGTCATACGATTTAAGCGACCGGGTAGCCGGAGCCTTTACAGGTGTACCGTCAATCAGCGAAAACTTGGCGCCGCTGCATGGGTCGGTTACGGTGAAACCTCCCGAATCGAGCGTTACGGCGCAATGGTTTTGGGGTAGGTAGCTGCTACAGCGGTCGTAGGCGGCATAACTGCCGTCGGCCTCGCGGTGTAAAATTAAACCGGCAACGCCATAACCATTAATTAGTACCGTGCCGCCCGGAACATTGAGGGCGCTCAGGCGGGGGTCGGTTATAGATGCCTGAAAGTTAATGGCAACATTGGGCACTGCATCGCCGCTTTTTCCGCAGCTCAGCAGGCTTAATGTTGCCATCAATAAAAGAAGAAACTTCTTTATCATATTGTCTCTGTTTGAAACTGTTTTAAAAAACGAACATCGTTTTCAGAGAATAAACGCAAATCGCGTATCACATATTTTAAGTTAGTAATTCTTTCTATACCCATACCGAATGCAAAGCCGGTAAATTTCTTGCTGTCGATGCCGCAGTTTTCCAAAACGTTGGGGTCAACCATCCCGCAGCCTAAAATCTCCACCCAGCCGCTGTATTTGCACATGTTGCAGCCCGAGCCGCCGCAGATGGTGCAGGAAATGTCCATTTCGGCCGATGGCTCGGTAAACGGGAAGTAGGATGGCCTGAAACGTACTTTGGTTCCTTCGCCATACAATTCCTGAACGAAATGATAAAGCGTTTGCTTTAAATCGGAGAATGAAACGTTTTCATCCACATACAAACCTTCCACCTGGTGAAAAAAACAATGCGCCCGTGCCGAAATAGCTTCGTTACGGTAAACCCGGCCCGGCATAATAGCACGGAACGGCGGTTTGCCCTGCTCCATCATCCGCACCTGTACCGATGAGGTATGCGTACGTAAAGCGATATCATCCTTACCATGGTTTTTCTTGATAAAGAAAGTATCCTGCATGTCCCTGGCCGGATGCTCTTCGGGAAAGTTTAATGCCGAAAAGTTATGCCAGTCGTCTTCAATCTCGGGTCCTTCGGCCACCACGAAGCCTAAACGTTTAAAAATATCGATAATCTCAATCCGCACCAGCGATAGGGGGTGGCGCGATCCGATATTGAAACCGTCACCAGGCAAGGTAAGATCGATCTCGGATTTCGAATGTTCGATTTCGGAATTAAGACCCTCCTTTAATTCCTCGTATTTTGCTTCGGCCAGTTGTTTAAACTGGTTAAGTACTTTACCAAAAGTGCGTTTTTCTTCGGGACCAACGGTTTTAAATTGCTCAAAAAGGTCTTTGATAATTCCTTTGGTACCTAAAAATTTGATGCGGAATGTTTCCAGTTCATCGGCATTAGCGGGTAAAAACGTGTTGATCTCGGTGGTATATTGGTCTATTTGGGCTTGCATTATAATGTTCTTAAAAATTGTTCGGCGGTTAACACCGGGATAGTTGAGTTTTTATAGTCTTTTATGTTTCGGGTGATAATTACTTCAGCTCCCGCATTTTTTGCAGTAAAAAATTGAACAGCGTCTTCAAAATCTGTAAAGTTGCTGTTAAATGCCAAATCGATTATCGACTGATTTACTTCAGTTATCGAAACAATACTTCTTAATCGCTTTAACAACTCCATTTTTGTTGATGGAGATAATTTATTTAAAAAATAGCAGGTATTTATAAAAGCTGTGGGCGATGTTATGGCTTTTAATTGCGCTTGATAACAAAGTTCCAATAAATTAGCCGCAGCGATATAAAATGGTTCCCGGCGAAGCGTTGCATCAAGCATGATATCGCTGTCAAGAAATATTTTTCTCATATTCCATATTTCTCTTCCAGGTGCTTGTGATACTCCGCTTTGTGATCAAAGTCGGGCGTTGCATGATCTACAACAACCAAACTCTTAACCCAGTCCGAGAGTTCAGCTTCTTCCTTCATACGAAAAGGTTCCATTTCAGTTTGCACCTCTTTTTTGAAAAAGCTTTCAACAATTTTTGAAACGCTCGTGTTCCTTTTTTTAGCAACAGTTTTGATCTGATCTATTAAATCCGGCTCAATATTTAGCGTTAGTTTCATAGCTCCTATTTATACGTACAAATATAAACAACTTATACGTATTATTTGATCACCCCCAACTCCTTGCCTACCTTACTAAATGCAGCAATAGCCTTATCTAAATGCTCCCTGTCGTGCCCGGCCGAAATCTGTACCCGGATGCGGGCCTTGCCTTGTGGTACCACCGGGTAGTAAAAGCCAATTACATAAATGCCTTCATCCAGCATTTTTGCGGCAAATTCCTGTGCCAATTTAGCATCGTACAGCATCACCGGTACAATAGGATGTACGCCGGGTTTAATGTCAAACCCTGCTTCGGTCATTTTTTGGCGGAAATATTGTGTATTCACCTCCAACTTATCGCGCAGATCAGTTGTTTCGCTCAGCATATCCAAAACTGCTATGGAAGCCCCTGTAATAGATGGCGCCAGCGTATTGGAAAAAAGGTACGGGCGCGACCGCTGCCTCAGCATATCAATAATTTCCTTACGACCCGAGGTGAACCCACCTGATGCACCGCCTAAAGCTTTGCCTAAGGTGCCGGTAATTATATCAATTTTACCCATTACGCCATGATGCTCGTGCGTACCGCGACCGGTTTTACCCATAAAGCCCGAGCAATGGCTCTCGTCAATCATTACCAAAGCATTGTATTGTTCGGCCAGGGCGCAAATTTTATCCAATTGGGCAATAGTGCCATCCATGCTAAACGCACCATCTGTTACAATAATGCGGTGACGACAATCAGCAGTCGCTTTCAATTTTTCCTCTAAATCGGCCATATCATCATGCTTATAACGCTGACGCTGTGCCTTGCATAAGCGCACACCATCAATAATAGAGGCATGGTTCAATTCATCCGAAATAATGGCGTCCTGCTCGTTAAATAAGGGTTCAAACACACCGCCGTTAGCATCGAAAGCTGCGGCATATAATATGGTGTCTTCGGTGCCTAAAAATTCGGCTATCTTTTTTTCCAGTTGCTTGTGGATATCCTGGGTACCGCAAATAAACCGTACGGACGACAGTCCGTAGCCGTGCGTATCCATGGCCTCTTTAGCAGCCGCAATTACTTTAGGGTGCGCCGAAAGGCCCAAATAGTTATTGGCGCAAAAGTTTATTACGTGTTTACCGCCCTGAACTTCAATATCGGCGCCTTGTTTGGAGGTGATAATGCGTTCTCTTTTATATAAACCTGCTTCTTCAATAGCTGCAAGCTCCTGCTGCAAAACCGGCTTTAGTGTGTTGTACATGGTTAAAATAATTAAGCGGCAAAATTAACTCGAATTCGTGGAATTTATGGAATTAATGGAATGTACTTTGTAAAAATTAGAAGAATTGTAGAATTGAACTTTAGGAAATTCGATAAGTTCTTTAATTCTATGAATTCGAGAATTCGCAGAATTTATGGAATGTACTTTGTAAAAATTAGAAGAATTGTAGAATTGAACTTTAGGAAATTCGATAAGTTCTTTAATTCTATGAATTCGAGAATTCGCGGAATTAATGGAATGTACTTTGTAAAAATTAGAAGAATTGTAGAATTGAACTTTAGGAAATTCGATAAGTTCTTTAATTCTATGAATTCGAGAAT